>Ga0105106_10002732_pt1 | contig 12675 bp, 10 predicted proteins | sample PPLLaktember2015_5_FD_79109 | JGI IMG/M metagenome (GOLD analysis project Ga0105106, IMG submission 79109) | Freshwater sediment microbial communities from Prairie Pothole Lake near Jamestown, North Dakota, USA - PPLs Lake P8 Core (1) Depth... | ecosystem: Environmental > Aquatic > Freshwater >...
CTAGCCATCTCCTTTTTATCCAAAAACAGATGAATTTTAAAAAGTACATCTCGAAAAGTCTCTCAAAAAGATAAATCTTTACTTTTACTTTTTCAACACCCCCAGCTAAATCATCCTCCCGCCCGGCGGGATAAGAAAGGGGATTAAAAAGATTTTCTGCAAAAGCCATAGAATGTTAAATGAAATTATAATTATGAACCCCGAATTGAAAGAAAAATGGATCTTTATAGTCAATCCCACTGCCGGGAATGGTTTTGCAAAAACCATGGTTCCGCTAATTGAGGAGAAGATCAGAAAACATGGCATTGATGGCGAAATATTGCTGACAGAAAGAAGCGGCCATGCTGCGGAACTCTCAAAATCATGTTACGAAAAAGGATTCAAATATATTATAGCGGTCGGTGGAGACGGCACCGTGAATGAGGTCGCCAGACCATTAATCAATAAAGCGGATGTCGTTATCGGAGTCCTTCCGGCCGGAACCGGGAATGATTTTGTTCAGATTACAGGGTTTCCGGGCCGTTTTACAGAAAGCGACTGGAAAATCTTTTTTAACAGGAATATAATCGGTATGGACGCAGGCTCAGTTAACGGAATGGTATTCCTGAATGGCATGGGACTGGGATTTGACGCCCAGGTGGCTGCGGAAAACTATACGGAACCAGGAACGGTGAAAAAGGGCGGGAAACACAAGTATCTGTGGCACATTATTAAAACGATCCTGTTCTTCAGGGAGAAAAGGATGAAAGTGACCAGCGGAACAAGTAGTGCCGAAACCGATTGTTTCATAAACACTATCGCCGTCGGGAGGAGGTTTGCCGGGGGCTTTTATCTGACACCAAAAGCGTTTGCCAACGACAGCCTTCTTGATGTCTGTTCGATAAAAAAGCTGAACCTCATTCAAAGGTTCAGGATTTTCCTTAAAGTCCCCAAAGGAGAACATATAACAGATAAAAAGGTACTATATTACCAGACCGCAGGACTTAAAATTGAATTCACGGAAATAGTCCCCTTTCATGTTGATGGTGAGCTTAATTTTTCGAAGGATTTCAATGTAAGGATCATTCCGGAAGCCCTTAAAATAATATACAATCCTGATGGGAACCATTTTTTCAAAAAATAAAAGGCAGAAAATCAGCTATATTGCATTTTTCGATCTGGACCATACACTGGTTAATGCAAACAGCGGTGAACTGCTAGTTAAGGCTGCTTATGAAAAGAAAATAATGCCTTTTACCGGTATAATACAAGCGCTATGGCTGTCATTTCTTTACAATTTTAGCCTGAAAAATACTGAAAAAATAATCGCCGGAATGGTAAAATGGCTGGCCGGAGTATCTCAAAGTACAATAAGTGAATTGTCATCGGAAGTTTTTAACAAGCATTTACTGACTTCAATTCCTGAAGAAGTAAAATCAGAGATAAAAATGCACAAAGAAAAAAATGCTGCAGTTGTTATACTTTCATCAGCATTATTACCAGTTTGCCAAAAAGTTGCAGATTATCTTGATCTGGATGACATCATTTGCACTGAACTCGAAGTAGACGTGAATTGTTTCACGGGACGACCGTCGGGCAAAATCTGTTTTGGAAACGAAAAGTTATTCAGACTGGAAAAGTACTGTGAAAAGATTAACAGTAAAATATCAGATGCATGGTACTACGGTGATTCCATTTCAGATCTGCCGGTACTGAGTATTGTTGGTTCTCCTGTATGCATTAATCCAGACAGGCATCTCAGGAAAAGAGCAAAAGAAAAGAACTGGACAATATTTAACTGGAAATAGAAAAACAATGAATCTAAATAATTTTAAATTTGATATAATTAAATCATCAGATATGAGAAGAAATTTTATTCTTACTGCAATTTTGATCTTTTTGACAACCTGTAACAGCGGAGACAATTACAAAATTGACTATCCTGTAACAAAACAGATCAATTATTCAGATACTATCTTCGGTACTACAGTTCCTGATCCTTACCGCTGGCTTGAAGATGACAGATCGGAAGAGACAGCTGAATGGGTAAAGGAACAGAATGCACTTACTTTCGGCTACCTTGAAAAAATACCATATAGAGCTCAAATCAATGACCTCCTGAAGAAGATGTGGAACTATGAAAAGTACACCATGCCTCATAAAGAAGGCGATTATACATACTTCTCAAAAAATGACGGGCTGCAAAACCAGTATGTCATTTACCGTCAAAAAGATGGAGGTGAACCTGAACTTTTCATCGATCCTAATAAATTTTCAACTGATGGTACAACCTCCCTTGGTGAAATGGGATTCTCAAAAGATGGAAGTAGGCTGGCTTATTCAATCTCGGAAGGCGGATCAGACTGGCGGAAGATAATAGCCATGGAAGCTGTTACAAAAGAATTAATTGGTGATACTCTTGTCGATATCAAGTTCAGCGGTATATCCTGGCAGGGTGATGAAGGATTTTATTATTCAAGCTATGAAAAACCAAAGGGCAGTGAACTTTCAGCAATGACCGATCATCATAAACTTTTTTATCACAAGCTCGGTACAAAACAATCTGAAGACAAGGTAGTTTTTGGAAATGATATGGTAAGAAGATATGTCGGTGGTAATGTGACCGAAGATGGCAAATATCTTATAGTAACTGCTGCGATTTCAACAACAGGCAATGAGTTGTATATAAAGGACCTTAGCAGAAAATCGAGTGATTTCAAGGTCATTGTTAAAAATTTTAACAATGATAATTATGTTATTGATAACAATGGTTCTAAGCTGTTTATCTACACTAACCTGAATACACCTAATGGCAAAATTGTAACAGCAGATGCTGAAAATCCAGGGATTGAGAATTGGATCGATTTCATCCCGGAGACAGATAATGTACTTTCCATATCGACAGGTTCAGGATACTTCTTTGCAAATTATCTTAAGGATGCTATTTCATATGTAAAGCAATATGATAAAAATGGAAAGATGATCCGTGAAATATCTCTTCCAGGGATAGGTTCTGCCTCAGGATTCAGTGGCAAAAAAAAAGACAGGGAGATCTATTACTCCTTTGCCAATTATACAACGCCCTCCGTAATATACAATATGGATCCGCTGAGCGGAGAGGCAAAAATATTTAAAAAGCCTCAGGTCATATTTAATGGTGATGATTATGAATCGAAGCAGGTTTTTTATAAGTCGAAAGATGGGACACGGATACCAATGATAATTACCTACAGGAAAAGTACAGTCCTCAACGGGAAGAATCCTACTATTCTTTACGGATATGGCGGTTTCAGCATCAGTGAAACACCCTCATTCGGAATTCCGGTTGCTGTCTGGCTTGATCTTGGAGGAGTATATGCAGTGCCTAATATAAGAGGAGGCGGTGAGTATGGAGAAAAATGGCATCTTGCAGGCACTAAAATGAATAAACAAAGTGTTTTCGACGATTTTATTGCAGCTGCGGAATACCTTATTAACAATAAATATACATCGCCTGATTTTCTGGCAGTGCGAGGCGGATCAAACGGAGGTTTGCTTGTAGGCGCAGTTATGACTCAAAGGCCCGAGTTGTTTAAGGTAGCCTTACCATCTGTTGGCGTGCTTGATATGCTGAGATACCATAAATTCACGGCCGGCGCAGGATGGGCATATGATTACGGAACTGCAGATGACAGCCCTGAAATGTTCAATTATCTTCTGAAATATTCACCGGTACAAAATGTAAAGGAAGGAGTCAGTTACCCGGCAACATTAGTTACCACCGGAGATCATGACGACAGGGTGGTTCCGGCACACTCATTTAAGTTTGCTTCACAACTTCAGGCAAAGCAATCCGGATCAAATCCGGTTCTTATCAGGATTGAAACGAAAGCAGGTCACGGTGCAGGAACACCTGTCAGCAAATCAATCGACCAATATTCTGATATATATAGCTTTACGCTATGGAATATGGGAATTAAGGAACTAAAATGAATCTTCAGGAAGGAAATAACCAGCAACCAGGAACCAGCAACTTAAATTAACTGATACGCTAATTGATATTAAAATCCTTCACAACTATTTCACCGTAAGCTGCTTTTATGAATGGTTTGCCGTCTTTTAGTCCGACATTGCCGAATCCTGTTTCGGTTGAAACAAAGCTTGTAAAATCACCAATTTTAGAATCAATATACATTTTTTGCGAAAGGGCATCATATCTTACACCTGTGAGTCCCTGAAGAAGGGCATAGCTTGACAGTGCTCGTGCGTACCAGTGTCCGCATTCGTATTCATTGAATGGATTTCTTACCCTTCCGTCATACCTGTCGCGTGCAGCCCTGACAATATCGAGGCCTTTTTCAACCTCACCCATTATCATGAGGTGGGAGGCCACCTGGTATTCGATTCCTGTCCAGACCTCATTGCTGTAAACAAAAGGCAATGAGAGCATTCCCCCTTTTGGCCAGGTGCAGAGAAGCAGTCCTCCGTCATTTCCCATTGCATAGGCCGGCCTCTGGGGATTCGAGTGATTGGCCAGGCTTTTCCTGAAATTGTATTTGTAGACTGATTTCAGATGGCTTGTCACTTTTGTTGAATCAAGGACATTTCTCAATCCGCACACCTCCCCTATCCAGGCACCAAGAACACCATCCGAAAGACACCCTTTTCCATATTGGTATTTGGGACCTTCCTTCTGAAGCAGTACCCTGGCTTCTTCCGAATAATCGGAGCTCCATGAGCCTTCGGAAGCCTTTACCGGATCGGGAGAATTCAGTCCCTGCCATTTTATGTTTTGTATAAAATACTCCCCGTCATAAAGTTCCGACTCAAGTGCTTGCTTACATTTTTCGTACAGGGCTTCATATTTTGCCACATCCTCACCAAGGAACTTACCCATCTCTGAAATTGCCTTCAAAGCTCCCAGGTAAAAGCTGGAGCACATACCATCAGGTCCCCAGAATTCGATATCATATGTGTTGTGGTGAGGCTCCTCAAGAGTTCCGGTGTTACGCGGATCCCATGTCCTGATACAATAATCCATACTTTGAACGACTTCCGGATAGATTTTTTTCATCCATTCACTGTTGCCGCTGATCCGCCATTCGCGGTAAACTTTCATTATACCTCCGAGCTGTCCGTCGGCCGCCGCATAAAATGTGGTCGCAACCGGACGGATTGGAAGAGCTGATCTGAAAGTTTGATGACCCTCCTTATCCTGGCTGGGTCCAAATTCCGTTTCCCTGAGGGTACGCTCAAGTTTTGGAAAGAGATGAGGGATTGCCTGTGCATAGTTCCAGACATGTTCACAAGAGCCGGCACAGCATCCTGAATTATCACCGCATCCTTCCCAGCTCCAGAGCTTGCCATCGCGCTGACGGAGCAGAGTCGGCGATTTCAATATGGTAAGATTTGCGGCTATCGCTTCTGTGACCTCGGGAGGAAGGGTATTTGAATAAAATGAATCGGAGAACAACCGTGACTTTTTATTCAGATCATCGTAATTTGTCTTCCAGTAATTAACAACATCTTCAACATTGCTGAACTTTGATGAATACCATGGCTTGTAGAATGGATCTTTGCACACGCAATCCGGATCGTCACATTCTTCCTCTTCCGGTTCCTCCGAATCAATCCCATATTTCAGATTTGTGTCAGGAACATACCATGCCATCATAAGGCGGATCTCCCTTGTCTCACCCGGTTCCAGGGTGAAAGGAACATAAAGCGAAGCTCCCGGAGCCGGATTATCTACCGGGGGTGTACTCCTCGACTCTGTCTTAAGTATTGAATTCCAGGTGATTGTTAATGGATCCCACCATCCGCCCCTGAACCAGCAATGATCAACGACGGTCCCGGTCTCATTAGTGAATATTGCAAAATCGCCTTTTGTTTCAGGTTTTTCATTCACTCCTGTTTCTGACAAGATAAACCCGTTCGAAAGAGGCCTGATCAGAGTTTTCCCATTCTGCTGCCCCATGAAATTAACTGAATTGTATGAGAAGAGAGCCTCAATAGCTGATTTGCCTGTATTTGTAAATGTGTACTCAATCCCTCCAACGGGAAGGCTCGAATTGTCGGCATCAGTGGGTATGAACGGGCTCCATCCGTTGATCCTGACTTCAAGCGGAAGATTCGGATCACTTAGATTTATGACTGCAAAAGGGAACCTTGCCGTAAAAACTGCAGATTCAAACCTTGGAAGTCCCCAGGAGGTTCCTCCTGAACCATTACCTGAGTCGGGCCGGCCAAATTTCTTCCATTCAGGGACATATCCTTCAATTACAAGTGAACCATTCTTAATACCCTTTAATGAAATCGCAGCAAACATGCAAGGCTCTTTGAAGACCTCCGGACGGTTCCGGACCGACATATGGGAAATTGCTCCCGTTCCTTCGATGCAGAACATTCCGGCGCCAATCCCTCCGATGGGGAAAGCGATCCTGTTCAGGTATTCTCCTGTATATGAGCTGTTGTATTCATGGCCTGATCCTACAACCGGATTCTCCTGTGAACAGGAGATTACAGACAGTACAGATATGGCAACTATCAAATAACATAATGCGAAAATTCTGCTCATAGCAATAATTTATTATTTGTTGCTGTATAGATGTTGCATTGGGTCGCAGTAGGGGCGTTACATGCAACGCCCCTACTATCATGATTCCAGAACAATTTTCAGCCTGTCGCAAAGGTCCTTCAGTCCCTCCGGAGTATCACCCCCCGGCATTTCTATGCTTGTCCATCCATGATAGCCAATATCATCTAGCGCCGTCATAACTGAGGTCCAGTTTACGTCGCCTTCACGGAGTTTGACTTTGAAACCCGCTGATTTGCCCTGTGTGTCAGCAATTTTGCGGCTGTACTCCTTGATGTGGATCTTGGCTATTCTTTTTCCAAGGATCCTTATCCACTGCTCGGGCCATCCATAGGCAAGTATGTTGCCGCAATCAAAATAAGCACCAACCCATTGACTTTGAAATTGATCTATATATCTTGCAGCTTCAAGCGGGCTCAGCAAAAAATTATTCCAGACATTCTCAACAGCAATCTTTACTTTTAATTTTTCTGCAAGGGGGAGAGCTTTCCCAATCTCCTCTGAGGAGCGGTTCCAGCATTCATCATAGCTTACTGATTCATTAACCCTTCCTGGTACGAGCAGTACTGCATCAGCTCCAAAGATCCGTGCATCCTCAAGTGCAACCTTCAATGCTTCGATGCCCTCTTCCCTCATTTTAGCATCGGGGCTTGACAAAAGCAGTTTCCAGTGTTTTGAATCACATACGCTGTGGACCTTAAGACCTGTGGCCTCCTTTGCTTTCAGCACTTCGTCGCGGTTGAGGTGGCTGTCGACCTCCACCCCGTCATAGCCTGCCAACTTTGCAGCTTCGAATTTTTCGAGTATCGTTTTACCAACACCAATGCTTCCCCACATAATCCCTTTCAAGAGGTTCCTTTTTGCAATTGACCCGAAAACCCCAATGCCCGGAAGAGATGCTGCCGAGATGAATGTCGAAGCCATTGCTGTCTTTTTTGTGAATTGACGTCTGTTCATATAATGATATTTATGAAATCATGAATATTTATAAGTCAAGTTTTTTCCTTTGTGTTCCTTTGCGTTTCCTTTGTGTTCCTTTGTGGTAATGAATTCTTTAACCACAAAGGACACGAAGGATATCACTAAGGACTCTAAGGTTATAAAAAGGTATCAATCATGTCAGCTTAGGTTCATTTCCAATTACGGGTGGTACTTCAGGGATACCCGGTACAGGACCGAATTCATAGGTCTTCGGACCAAGAGAAAGATCCGAATTCATCACCTCATCCCAGGTAACATCCTTTCCTGTATAGGCTGACATTCGTCCCATTATTGTTATCAGTGTTGAATTTATCTGAGCCTCTGCATCACTGACGGTTTTTCCCGTCCGGATGCCGGTCACAAGATTAATATGTTCCTGAACATATGGATCGGTGACTTTCCATGTCTCATCGGTCGATCCTTCCTCAGGGTAAGGATATTTCCATATCTCTTCCCCCTTCAGGTTAAAGATAGTCCCTTTGGCGTTGGCAAAACCTTTCGTACCGACAATTAATTGCTCGGTAATATTGCTGCATCCCGTTATCTGCCTGGCTGCGCAATGGGTGTGCATACCGTTATCATAGACATACTCGATGCTGAAAAAATCATACTGATCACCTGTGACCCTTCTCTGACGACCGCCCCAGCCTATTGCTTTAACCGGGATCTTCCCAATGTACCAGTTCATCACGTCTACTTCGTGAATGAATTGTTCAACTATATGGTCGCCCGAGACCCAGCAGAAATTGGCCCAGTTTCGGAGCATATATTCCATATCCGTCCATCCCTTCTGGCGCTGGACGACCCAAAGCGATCCCCCGTTCCTTGTTATGTGTGCGCTGACAATATCCCCGATTTCACCATTTGCCACTCTCCTCCATGTCTCCATAAAATCCTTCTGGACCCGGCGTATTGTTCCGCTAATGATACACAACCCCTTTTCTTCTGCCCTCTTCGCTGCTACCATTACCTTTCTTGCTCCCACCGGATCAACGGCAATTGGTTTCTCCATGAAAATATGCTTGCCGGCATTAACAGCAGCCTCGACATGGGATGGACGGAAAACTGGTGGTGTGCACAACAATACAATATCCACGCCTGAATTAATTACTTTCTCAAAAGCGTCGAATCCCAGGAAACAATTTTCATCGGCAACTTCAACACTTCTCTCTGTTTTCAGCTGTGCCCTGCACTGGTCAAGCTTATCCCTGAATACATCGCCGAGGGCTGTTATCTGAAGGTTAGGACCGGAATCAAGGAAGTTCACCGCTGCTCCGGTTCCCCTTCCGCCGCAACCGATCAGTCCTGCCTTAAGCGGCTTCCCGTCAGGCGCCTGTTTCAGAAGAACAGGAAGCTCAAGTGGTCTCTTTTTAGGTTCCCTGCTGCATGATGAGATCAGACCAGCTGTCCCCAGAGTCCCCAGCGCTGCCAGGGATGTTTTTGCAATGAAACTGCGACGGCCGAGGCCATCCTTTTTTGTTTCTGATTCTTTTTTTACTTTTTCCATATCCTGATTATTAATCAATAGACTTCCAGTTCCTGCCATCCGGCCATTTTTGGGAATTTTGCATGCGGATCGGTCTGGTACCAGTAGCATACCGACGCTATATCCGATTTCTGTGCCAGGTATCTTCCTCCCTGTCTCCAGCCAAGGTCCTGAATTGTGATCCTCAGATCCTTTTCAAATCTTACAGGATCCATTATGTGCCACCGATACATTCCAAATCGCTGCATCACGCTGTAATGCCCGTCGCCCTTGATCACCTGGTGCAATCCGGAATAGGGAGTGCAAAATTCCGTATAATTTACCTCCTCCACACCATAAGCATTTTTCTTTCTTGTGTCAAAATCATATGAACCGCATATATAGTCTTCGGTTCCCGTACCGCAGATTGTCGGGAATTTAGTGTCCCCGTCAATAAAGAACTTTATTTCACCTTCGCCCCACCATCCGTTATTGAAGACTCCCCAGGCAAGATAGACACCTACATAATGTCCTCTTCCCTTAATACCATCAACAATTGTATAATCGGAAGTCACATTCGGATTGAGCCTGCGGTACTGGGCATGAAAATAAGCCGCGTCATCCGGTACATCAGTAAGTGTATAATCAATCTGGTAATATAATGTCATAACATCCTGATCGCCGACATTTTCCATTGTCATCCTGCATTTTTTCCTGAAAGGCATTGCCCAGTAACAATTAAAAGCGCTTCCCGGATTAACGCATACTGCTGAAGAGACAAGTGGGGAATATTGTCCCCAGCCCATGCCGAAAAAGTCGCCCACAGGGCATTCGACCGATGGCTCGGTCTCATCATCCCAGTAGATGCGAAGAATTGAATAGCGCCATTTGCCCGCCGGTGTCATCCATATGTGCTGAATGGCTCCCGGACCATCAATTTCTGCCATAGTAAATGTTTCACCTGGTTTTATCCTGATATACGGATTGACTTTCCAGCCATCCCCCAGGTCACGGGCAGCATTGGATGCATTCGCAATATTTGGCTTGTCCTTGTCCACAAGACGGGCCATACCGGCCTTGCCTTTTTCGCCTGTAAAATTCTCAGGACTTATGGATCGGGATTTGGCATTTGACAACCTGTAAAGGTTTCCCATATTCATATCGAGACCGTTGAATCCCTTCTGGGAAAAGACAAGAAAGGGTACAAGAACAAAGATTAATGAAAGAAAAAGGCATTTTTTCATATTTTCCGTTTTAATGGTGAATGAATATTTGATCGAATTGGGATGCCGGATAATGATTTGGTTAAAATTAATAAAATAACATCATTCACCGGATAAAAAATCCGGATATCTTTAAACCCAAGACCGAAGACAGAAGAAAGAAGTTGAGGAATCCCGTCAACGCGGGATAAACTCCGTGACGAACCGATCCCCCGCTTTGCGGGGTAAACTCCGGCGTGTTCGGCGCCGAGCTTTAAGAATTTGCCCGGCGGGCAAATTTAGCGAAGGTATTCCTGGATTTATACTGCTTATCCCGACTTAACTTTGAAGCTTAACGGATTTTAGAAAATATACCTGATTGATAGAGCTCCCCCGTCGCCCCAGAATCCTGAAAAACCGGTGAGGTTAAATGCAGGTTTCCAGTCAAGACCTATATTGATCGGAACGTCCTCAAAATTGTATTCGATCCCCAGAATCCCGTCAATTCCGATCACAATATAGTTTGTTCCTTCATCTCCCCACCTGCTATATGTATAATCGCCATTCCAGAATCCTACATGTCCGCCGCCACCGAAATACCAGTTCAGTCTTTCAACGTCGAATGCGTTGTTATGAACTTCATACAATCCGGTAATTTCAAATCCCCTCCACCGGGTCGAGAGTAAACCTTCGAAAGCAGATCTCTGGCTGACAAAATGCTTTACCGTAAGCCCGTTTGAAAAGCCAAGTCTCAGGCCGACACCTGTATTATAGTCCTGTGCAGATGCATAGGCAGAGATAAATATCACTAATGTCAATGTCAGAATGATTTTTTTCATGGCGTTAGTTTTAAGAAGTTATTACAACCACAAATTTAACAAAACCTTCAATAAAAAAAAAGGGAAGGATTTACCCCGGATCCTCCCCTTTCACAAATCCCGGATTTTAACATCCGGAACACAATGATTAACAAACCTAAACTAATCCAATCTGACCTAATTGATAAAAAACATATATTTATATACGAAACCATTTTCACGGAGCCACCAACGCAGAGCTTTTGCGATCTTTCTCCTTTTAAGGAGGACCGTTCCCATTTCCTTTGATGATATCCTGTAAAATGTTTTCATTGTTTTGTCTTTTTAATCCTTGCTTTTATCTGTTCCCTGTTGATGTAAAATTAAATACAATACGGATGCCTGTCAATACGATAAAGCCCAATCTGTGTGATTATGCAACTGTTTCTGACAAGGTTCGTCAAATAATTCCGGATGATCGTTTACAGGTTATTTCACCTCAAACAAGAATTGAAGCAGTTCGTCAAAACCTGTCCCGAATTTATCACAGAAACTGCAGGTTATGACTTTAATCTGTCAAACATAGAATCAAATGGCTTGATTTTTAATAAATTAGGATACAAAAAGGACGCTTTATTACTAAAGAAGCTGTTTTGACAAATGATGTGTTAAAAATGACAAGATTCCCGGATAAAAGATGATTCAGGAATAAAATCATTATAATTTTACATGGTAAGACGTCATATAATCATGAAACCATCAACTCTGGTTCTTGGAATGGGAAATGATATCCTGATGGATGACGGTATAGGTCCGAGGCTGGTGCGTGATTTGGCTCCGTTGTTCGCAAATCCCGGTGTGCAATTTGAGATCTCCTGTTGCGGAGGATTAGAAATAATGGAAGCTATTAAAGGTTTTAACAAAGTTCTGTTTATCGATGCCATTCGTACTAAAAATGGAAAACCTGGTGATATTTACTATTTTAAACCATCTGACTTTCGGGAAACGTTGCATCTCTCCAGTCTCCATGATGTCGGTTTTCTGACTGCACTTGGTCTTGGAAAAAGCCTGAATCTTTCTTTACCTTCTGATTTGCACATTATAGCTATTGAGATTATCGAGGATACGGAATTCGGTGAGGACCTTACACCGGAATTGCAGGAAAAATATCCAAAAATAAAAGAAGAAATTGCCGTTTTAATAAAGCAAATTTTAGGCTGATACCATTAAACTGATTAGGTTCAATCAGGATTTTTCTTTTACTCTCATTTTAATTCCGGAGAATAAGAACTTTTTTATTGTAGTCATTATTGTTGTTAAGACATTTCTTCGTAATTTTATGGAAAGAGTGTAAAATTATCGGGAGATATTTCTGTATAAGTCTATAAATAAGTACAATAAGCCGTTTTCAGGTTTGATTACATTTTAAAGAAATGGAGGAATTAGTATGAATGCAAAATCAAAAATTCTAATAATTGAAGATGATACAGATCTTGTAGCCGCATTAAAAATATTGCTGGAGGCCAGAAATTATAAGGTATCAACGGCATATGATCCCGAAGAAGGCACCAGTAAATTATACCAGGAAAGACCGGATTTAATAATTCTTGATGTAATGTTTGGCAATAAAGGCGAATCAAAAGGTTTTGATTTTGCACAAAAATTAAGATTTGATAA
>Ga0105106_10002733_pt1 | contig 12667 bp, 14 predicted proteins | sample PPLLaktember2015_5_FD_79109 | JGI IMG/M metagenome (GOLD analysis project Ga0105106, IMG submission 79109) | Freshwater sediment microbial communities from Prairie Pothole Lake near Jamestown, North Dakota, USA - PPLs Lake P8 Core (1) Depth... | ecosystem: Environmental > Aquatic > Freshwater >...
AGTGGTAATTATGGGTTAGACATTTATTTTAAGTGACCAGAGTGACTAGAGTGACTAGAGTGACTAGAGTGACTAGAGTGACTAGAGTGACTAGAGTGACTAGAGTGACTAGAGTGACTAGAGGTAGGTAACTTTTGCTCACTCCAAACTTTAGTCACTCCAAACTTCTTTCAACTTTAGTTGCTTCTTCCAATCAAAATATTATTTTTGAAATTATTAGACGGAACAAAAATAGCAATAAATGCTTATAGTTGGAATAGCGGGGGGTACTGGTTCGGGTAAAACGACCGTAGTAAAGAAGGTGATGGAAAGGCTTCACAATAAAGATGTCATTGTTGTACCTCAGGATGCTTATTACAAGGACAATGGACATATCTCCCTGGAAGAAAGGCAGAAAATAAATTTTGACCATCCCGATTCCCTTGAGTTTACCTTGCTTATCGATCACCTTGAAAAGCTGAAGAACGGGAAGACCATCGAGATGCCCATATATTCCTATCTGACATGTCTCAGGTCAAGGGAGACTATAACGGTCAAGCCTGCCAGGGTGGTTCTTGTTGAGGGAATTATGATACTGTGCGACAGTGATCTGAGAAAAATGCTGGATATAAAGGTTTTTGTCGATGCTGATGCGGACGACCGGCTTGGAAGGGTGATCCAGAGGGATATTGTCGAAAGGGGCCGCTCCGTGCTTATGGTCCTGGAAAGATACCACGACACTGTCAAGCCGTCGCATCTTCAGTTCATTGAGCCCTCAAAGAGATATGCCGATATAATTATACCCGGGGGAGGGGAGAACCAGGTCGGAATAGATGTGCTTGCTTCGATTATTGAAAAGCATTTAAAGGAAGAATCATAAAACATGTTAAAGGACATAAAGCCTGAGGATATTTTATTCCTTGATATAGAAACCGTGCCGGCAGCACCTTCAATTTCTGAACTCGATGAGACGTTCAGGTTGCACTGGGAAAAGAAATCCAGTCACTTCAGGAATGATGATCAATCGGCAGGGGATGTTTACGACAGGGCAGGTATTTATGCAGAGTTCGGGAAAATAATCTGCATTTCAGCCGGATTCATCCGGGAGAAGGATCCTTTCTTATTCAGGCTGAAATCTTTTTACGGAGATGATGAAAAGGAGCTTCTTACCGAGTTTTCTGCCTTGCTAAATAAGTTTTCAAGGAACAGGGAAGCATTGCTCTGTGCCCATAACGGAAAAGAATTTGATTATCCCTACATGGCAAGGAGGATGATTATAAACAGCCTGGTAATTCCAGATATTCTTGATAATACCGGCAAAAAGCCCTGGGAAGTGAAACTGCTCGATACCCTTGACCTGTGGAAATTCGGTGATTACAAGAGCTATACATCGCTTGATCTGCTGACTGCCACGCTTAAAATACCCTCTCCCAAGGATGACATTGACGGAAGCATGGTGGCGGGGATCTATTATGATGAACAAGATCTTAAAAGGATTGTAAGGTACTGTGAGAAGGATGTTCTTGCTGTTGCACAGGTACTTTTAAGATTCATGAATCTTCCCGGAATCGAAGAGGGCAGGATCGAGTCGGTTACACAGTACTGATCACCGGAAGTCGAGGAATCTCAGCAGGCATTTCTTTACTGCTTCCGGATTATCGGCATGGATCCAGTGACCGGACCCGGGTATTATTATAAAATCCACCGCGGGGAAAATCCTTCTGATCTTTTGAAAGTCACCTTCAGGAATATAATCAGAATATTCACCTTTGAGGAAGAAAACGGGAAACCCTGACAACTCATCTGAATACTCATCCCCCGGCTCAATCCCTTCCATTATCCTGTCAATGTTATCAAGGAGTGCAGGTGCATTAAGCTTCCAGGAAAATGAATTGTCTGATTCCCTTTTAAGGTTTTTCATTATGAATCTCCGAGTAATATCAGAATTGATGTTACCCGACAGAAGCCTTTCCACCTCTTCCCGCGTTCTGGCCCTGGTAATATCGAGCGAAAGTATTGAATTCAGGATATTTTTGTGTTGGACGTAAGCGGCCGAGTTCCTGTTTTCAGAAACAAATGGAGAAATATCGGCGATGAGAAGTCCGTAAAGTTTTTCAGGCCAGGTCAAAGCAAAATTCACGGCTGTCTTGCCTCCCATACTATGGCCTGCAAGGAAAAACTTCTGAAGTTTAAGTTCGCCGGCAAGATTGTAAAGATCTTCTTTCATTGAATCATAATCTTGGACAGGACTATGTGGTGACTGACCATGGTTTCGCTGATCGGGAAGATAAACCGTAAAACTGCCGCTTAAGCTTTTGGCTATCGAAACCCAGTTGTCTGACGAACCGTAAAGGCCATGAAGTATTATAAGGGGAGGACCTGAACCATATTTTCTGCAGAACAGTTTCATGGCAACCATCAGAATGCCAGCTGTCTCTTGTACATCTGAATTGTGTTTTCGAGTCCCAGATAGAGAGCATCTGAGATCAGGGCATGACCGATAGAGACTTCATCGGTCCATGGTATGTTCTGATGGAAGTATCTTAAATTGTCGAGATTCAGGTCGTGGCCTGCATTTACACCAAGTCCTGCATCACGGGCAGTACGTGCTGCAATTACAAACGGTTCAACAGCGCCGGGAGCATTGGTGCTGAAAAGGGAAGCATACGGTTCGGTATATAATTCGACCCTGTCGGTACCTGTCAATGCTGCGGCTTCGATATTTGAAGGCTGAGTGTCAACAAAAACCGATGTCCGGATCCCGGCTTTTTTGAATGTCGATATTACATCGTTCAGGAACAGCCTGTATCTCGCGATGTCCCACCCGGCGTTTGATGTTATGGCATCATGTGCATCGGGAACCAGGGTTACCTGATCAGGTTTTACTGACAAAACAAGATCAATAAAACTGTCGGATGGATAGCCTTCAATATTAAACTCGGTGGTTATTATTGGCCTTATCTCCAGAACATCCCTGTACCTGATATGCCGTTCATCGGGCCGGGGATGAACCGTTATTCCGTCAGCTCCGAAGAGTTCACAGTTGATGGCAGCTGTTTTGACATTGGGGATATTTCCGCCCCTCGCATTCCGGATGGTAGCAATCTTATTGATGTTAACGCTTAGCTTTGTCATAATAAAATGGATGATAATCCGTATTGTAACTGATGCAAAAATACAACAACTGGATTTTTTTTTCTTAATTTAGATGAAATTTAAAAATAGAGCCGTCGCTTATGGTTGCAAAGGACTTGATTTCGGACGTGGTTCCATCCCTGAAAACATCTGATACGGGGCAGACAGCGCTGAACTGGATGGAGATCTTCAGGATTTCTCATTTGCCGATCGTGAATAATCTCGATTTCCTCGGCCTGATTTCCGATACTGACATTTATGACATGAATCAGCCTGAAGAGCCTATTGGAAATCACGCCCTGACCTTGTTTAAACCATTTGTAACATCCGAACAGCATCTTTTCGAGGTTATCGGACTTGCTTCCCGGTTAAAACTGACTGTTGTTCCGGTACTTGATGATAAATCCCATTTCAAGGGAGTGATTACAACCACCGACCTTGTAAGATATCTTGCCGGCATTTCCTCAATGGATCAGCAGGGCGGTATAATAGTCCTTGAGCTTATCGAACGGGATTATTCTCTTTCCCAGATCGCCCAGATTGTTGAGAGCAATAATGTAAAGGTGCTGAGTATGTACGTGACATCGCCACCTGATTCCACAAGGCTTGAGGTGACAATAAAAGTGAATACAAACGACCTCGTTTCGGTAATCAGGACCTTTGAAAGGTACAACTATGATGTCAAGACATGGGTTACATCAGACGACTCGATGGACAGGTTTTATTCAGAAAGGTTCGATATTCTGATGAAATATATGAATATCTGACAGGCTATGCTGAAAAAAGTTGCGATTTACAGCAAGGGAACCAGGCCCAAGACGGTGGAGGGTGTAAGCAGGCTTATAGAGGCATTCTGTAGTAAGGGTGTTCAAATGCTGATCTATCAGACCCCCGGCAGCGAAATTATATGTCCGGGTATTGAATATATTGAACGCTTCGATAACCTTGACAACCTTGAAGAGCTCCCGGATCTTGTTCTTAGCGTGGGCGGTGACGGAACGTTTCTGGAAACCATGCTTAAAGTCAGGGGTTCCGGAATTCCGATTGCAGGGGTTAATACCGGAAGGATGGGATTCCTTTCAAATATTTCAGAGGATGAAATCAGCCATTCAATCGATCTGTTAAGCGAGGGCAGGTTCAAGATTATCGAAAGATCGCTGATTGAGATAAAAAATCCAGGGGAATTATTTGAATCCGGGGCTTCGACTGCCCTTAATGAAGTGACGATCCAGAAGGCAGATCCAAGCATGATAACAATAAATGTCTGGGTTGATGATACTTATCTGAACACATACTGGGCCGACGGATTGATTGTTTCCACGGCGACCGGTTCGACAGCTTATAACCTCAGTGTTGGAGGTCCTATATTATCGCCTGAGGATGAAAGTATTATAATATCTCCGATTTCTCCGCACAATCTTACCATCCGTCCCATTATTATTTCCGGCGATAGCAACCTGAGAATGACAGTAGAAGGACGTACCGATGAATACATTGCAACATGCGATTTCAGATCACGGAGGTTGCCCTTCACAGAGGCGATAAGCATTTCAAGATCACCAGAGAAACTCAAGACCGTTATGCCGGAGGGCATGGATTTTTACAGTACTCTCAGGAACAGACTAATGTGGGGAGCCGACCGGAGAAACTAAATTAGTGGCAGGTAATCGTGTTGGTTCATTTTAGATTATTATATTTGTATCTGCATTTAAATTCAAACTGAAATGAAACGATCATTGTTAATCGTTGTTATCTTTTGTTTTGCAGTTCAATCATCTGACGCCCAGCTATGGAAATTAAGAAGATGGGAGGCCCAACTGGGAATTGGTCCCTCATTCGCTTTCCCTGATATTGGCGGTTATACACATACCAAAAACATTCTGGGATTCAAGGATCTGAATTACAGGCAGACAAGGTTTGACATTAACGGCAGCCTGAGATACCGCCTTGGAAGAGTGGCGAACCTAAGGCTGAGCATGACTTATGCAATGCTTCATGCAAGCGACGAAAGGGGATCAAATGAGGGCAGGGATTACGAAGCAGTGACAAGTTTGTTTGAACCGGCGCTTATTGCCGAATATTTTATCATTAAAAACAAATACGAAAGCAGTTACCTTTTCATGAAAGGGAAAAGCCTGTGGGCTCTTTTGTCATCACTTGACTTTTACGCATTTACAGGGGTGGGTGGGGCCTCTTACTCGGTCAATCCAAATGATGCCCTTAAAGCCAGGGGTATAGCACAACCCGGCACAACTGAATTTAACGGTTTCTCACTTGTTGTACCGGGTGGAATCGGAGCAACATTAATATATAATCCCAACATTAATTTCGGTGTCGAATTCAGCGGGCGCTGGGCGAATACCGATTATATTGATGGTTTCGATCCCCCTTTGGTATCCAAAGTAAATGACGTGTACTATTTCCTGAATTTTACCGTTACCTATAAGCTGAAGACAACGGCCAAAGGTTGGCCGGCCATCAGATAATAAGCTGGATAAGTCTGGATGAAAAAAATACCGGGGCTTCTTCTTCTCTTTGTTTTATCATTATCAGTAGCCGGACAGAGGAGCGCTGATTACGGCGTCTATGGTGGTGTCACATCATATCTTGGCGACATAAATCCAAACCGTTTGTTCTATCGACCCCAGCCTGCAGGCGGCTTGTTTTACAGGTATAACCTTAATCCACGACAATCAATCAGGGCAAACATACTTCTGGGTAGTCTTATGGCCAATGATCTTGATTTCAGGAATAATTTCCAGCAGACGAGGGCCTTATCCTTTTCCGGTACGGTAGCGGAACTGGCAACCCAGTTTGAATTTAATTTTCTTCCTTATTCAACACAGGGGAAAAGATGGAATTATACACCATATCTTGCTGCCGGTGCAGGCGTCTCCTTCATAAATACCGGCTCAGTATCCTACCAGCCGGTAATACCTTTTTCGCTTGGTTTTAAGATTAATATCCATAAAAACCTTGGAATTGAAGCGGAATATGGTTTTCGTAAGACTTTTTATGATAAATTTGACGGCTTAAAAGATAATGTTGATCCAAATCACGAAGCATGGCTCCACAACAACGACTGGTATTCATTTGCAGGTATATCGTTTACCTGGAAGATCTACAACAAACTGGTGGGTTGTCCGGCTTTTAAGGATGTGGATGAATCAAGAAGACGCTGAATTATGTCCCTGTTAGAACAGATCAATACTGACAAACTCCCGTCACACATAGCGATAATTATGGATGGCAACGGGCGGTGGGCCAGGCAGAGAGGTATGGACAGGATATTCGGCCACCAGCAGGGGGTAAAGGCACTAAGGGAAATAATTGAAGCATCCGCTGAACTAAAAATCAAATTTCTTACAGTTTACGCTTTTTCAACAGAGAACTGGGGAAGACCTGATGATGAGGTTTCCGCACTTATGGGAATAATGGTTCAGTCGCTTAACAATGAAACCGATACACTGGTCAGGAACAATATAAGGCTTTCTGCTATAGGTGATACCGGACGGCTTGCGGATGATGTGAGGGAGCGCCTCCTTGAGACAATCCATGTAACCTCAGATGCCACCGGGCTTAATCTGATTGTTGCAATGAGCTACAGCTCGAGATGGGAGATGACAGAGGCTGCAAAGAATCTTGCAATGGAAATAGCCGGTGATTCGGTTGACCCTGATTCTGTAAATGAATTTAATTTTGAAAAATACCTCACCACCCAGGGAGTTCCTGATCCAGAATTAATGATAAGGACAAGCGGGGAAATGAGGATAAGTAATTTTCTTTTGTGGCAGCTTGCATATACTGAATTGTACTTTACTGAAGTACTTTGGCCCGATTTTGGTAAGGAGGAGCTTTACAAGGCAATTATTGACTTCCAGAAGCGAGAGAGAAGATTTGGGAAGACTAGTGAACAACTTTTGGACAAATAATGAAATGATGGTGATTGACAGATTGAAAGGAATTTTGCTTGCAGTAATCCTGATCTTTTTCAATGGAATCCTGTTGTCGCAGGAGAAGGCCGATATTATCGACTATTCGAACTCATATGATTATATTATCGGAGGAGTTTCTGTTTCCGGAGTCAGATTCCTTGATACAAATGCTCTTGTGGGAATATCAGGGTTAAGGGTAAATCAGGAAGTAGCCGTTCCCGGAGAGGCAATAACAAATGCAGTGAAGAAACTTTGGCAGCAGGGACTTTTCTCGGATGTCAGGATAAACATTGTGAAAACCGTTTCAGATACTATTTACCTCGACATTGCACTCCAGGAGAGACCAAGGATATCATCAGTAAAATACAACGGGCTGAAAAACGCTGAGATGACTGATCTGGCTGAAAAGATCAACATGCCGGTTGGTTCGCAGCTTACCTCATACCAGCTTAACAATACAAGGAAGATAATAACCGACCATTTTGTAGAAAAGGGATTCCTGAATACCACTGTCGAATTTGTGCAGAAGGATGATCCGGATCAGCCCAACAATATCATACTCACTGTCAATGTCGATAAGAAGGAAAAGGTCAAGATAGCTGAGATAACATTTGCCGGCAACGAAAACTTCACGGCCAAGCAGCTCCGGCATAAGATGAAGAATACAAAGAAAAAGAACATTAACTTCTTCAAGGCATCAAAGTTCATATCGGAAAAGTATGAGGAGGACAAGGATAAACTGTACACCTTTTACAACGACAACGGCTACAAGGATTTCAAGATCATTGGCGATTCACTTTACCCGGTCTCTGAGGACCGGGTGGGTCTTGTGCTGAAGGTTGATGAGGGCAAACAGTATTTTTTAAGGGACATTAAGTGGGTGGGGAACAGCGTATACAGGAAAGAAGATCTCGAAAGGATTCTTAATATAGAAAAGGGATCCGTTTATAACCAGTCACACCTGGATGACAGGTTGAGCGGCGCAGCCGGAGCGCAGGATGCGGTGAGCAATCTTTACCAGGATAACGGTTATCTTTTTTCACGGCTTACACCCATCGAATCAAGGTCGAAAACGATTCTGTTGATCTGGAGGTAAGGATATACGAGGGCGATCAGGCCTATCTCAATAATATTATAGTTTCGGGTAATACCAGGACAAATGAACATATTGCCAGACGTGAACTTTTTACACTGCCCGGGGATCTGTTCAGTAAGAATAAGATCCTCAGATCGATCCGTCAGCTGGGCGTAATCGGTCATTTTGATCCCGAAAAAATAGCCCCGAATGTGGTCCCGGATCCCACGAACGGAACTGTAGATCTACTTTACAAGCTTGAAGAGAGGGCAAACGATCAGTTTGAGATATCCGGTGGCTGGGGAGCGGGCATGCTTGTCGGGTCAGTCGGGGTTCGGTTCAATAACTTCGCAATGAGAAACTTCTTCAACCTGAAGGAGTGGAGGCCTTACCCGTCAGGCGATGGTCAATCCCTTAGTATCAGGGCACAGTCAAACGGCCGCCTCTACCAGTCATATAACCTTTCTTTCATGGAACCATGGCTTGGGGGAAATAAACCAAATTCCTTCTCAGTTTCATTATACAGGTCGCTCATGACAAATGGTAGGAAGAAAAGCGACGGCAATTTCCAGTCAATGCTCACTAACGGAGCTTCAATAGGCCTCGGCAAGAGACTTGAATGGCCCGATGACTTCTTCTCGATTTCGGGCGAAATAAATTACCAGAGATACAGACTTAATGATTTTACTTATTATCATTTCCTTTTCTCTGACGGGACATCCAATATGCTGACCTTCTCGACAAAGCTTATCAGGTATTCGACAGGCCCAAACCTTATTTATCCCACAAACGGGTCAACCTTTACGCTTTCACTGCAGGCAACTCCGCCATATTCACTTATCAGCGGTAAAAATATGGTTGGCCTTTCCGACAGGGAAAAATACAAGTGGATAGAATTTCATAAATGGATATTCAAGGCTGATTATTTCCACCCGGTAACACAGGATGATAAACTGGTTATCAACGCCAGGTTTGCATTCGGATACCTTGGACACTATAACAAGGATATCGGACCGTCGCCATTTGAGAATTTCTATCTTGGAGGAAGCGGCATGACTGGATACAGTCTCTACGGACGCGAAATAATTGCGCTCAGGGGATATACAGATGGATCAGTTACTCCCACAGATCCCGGTTCGGGATCCCCGACAGGTAACGTCTATTCGAAATTTACTCTTGAACTTAGGTACCCGGTTTCGCTCAACCAGCAGGCCACAATTTACGGACTTGCATTCCTTGAGGCGGGGAAAGCCTGGTACCAGATCAAACAGTATAATCCGTTCAGGATGAACCGGGCCGCAGGTATAGGTGTCAGAGCTAACCTGCCAATGTTTGGCCTTCTCGGCGTTGACTGGGGTTACGGATTCGATCCGGTCGACGACCCGATAGCTTTCCCTGATGCCAACAAAGGACAATTTAGTTTCACTATAGGTCAGCAGTTTTAAATGTTAATTATTTATCAATTATGAAACCCACATGCTATGCTAACACAAATACTTATAATTAAAATCTTAAAAACATGTGGGTTCCATCATACAATTAAAATCAAAATTATATTATGATGAAAAGAATAGGTGTTATAATAGTTTTTGCATTGATGACAACGGTTTTTGCCGCTGCTCAGAAATATGCATTCGTGGATTCTGATTATATAAGGAAGAATATTCCGGCTTTTAACAAGGCCCAGGAGCAGCTTGATAATCTTTCCAAACAGTGGGAGAAAGAGGTTGCCGACGGGTATGCAGTTGTTGAACAGATGTACAAGTCGTATCAGAACGATGTTGTGCTTCTTTCACAGGAAATGAAGACCAAAAGGGAGGAGGCAATCATCGCCAGGGAAAAGGAGATCAAGGACCTTCAAAATAAGTATTTTGGAGTGGAAGGCGAACTATTCAAAAAGAGGGAGGAACTTGTAAAACCGATCCAGGATGAAGTGCTGAAAGCAATAAAAACAATTGCTGCCGAAGGAAGCTATGCAGCCATTTTCGATACTGCATCAGGAGGGAATATCCTGTTCGCTAATCCCAAGTATGATATCAGCGACCAGGTACTCGAAAAATTAGGTTATAAAAATTAATTAATTACTTTTGCTAAATTATAAAACACTAAGAATGATGAAAAGGTTTATTGGAATATTTGCGCTCGTTGTTATGGTTACATTTCTGGGGCAGAATGCTTTAGCGCAGAATTTAAAATTCGGGCATATTAACCGCACTGAACTTATACAAGCCATGCCTGAATTTGATTCAGCCAGGGTTACACTCGAAAAACTGAATACGGAACTCTCAAATACGGCGGAACTTCTGCAGGTAGAATTGAATAATAAATATGAAACCTATCTCAAGGAGAGCAAGAATCTTACGGATCTGGTCCGTCAGACTAAGGAACAGGAATTGGCTGATGCTCAGAAAAGGTTGACGGACTTCCAGACAAATGCAAATACTACAATCCAGGAAAAACAGGTAGCTTTGTTCACTCCGATTACCGAGAAAGCCGACAAGGCAATTAAAGAGGTTGGAAAAGATAACGGTTTTATTTACATTTTTGACCTATCAGGCCAGGTGATTGCATATTTTGATGAGACAAAAAGCGTCAATATAATGACTCTGACCAAAGCCAAGCTTGGATTAAAATAGTTTTCAGACCATAACCAGGTGACCATCCGCCATCAGGCAGATGGTCATTTTTTTAATAAGCGCTACGATGAAAGAACAGCCGATAGGAATATTTGATTCGGGGGTGGGAGGATTGACGGTCGCGCATGCAATTAAGCAGATCCTTCCGGGTGAAAGTCTTGTTTATTTTGGAGACACGGCTCACCTTCCATATGGTGACAAGTCAGCCGAATCGATAAGGTTTTATTCAGGGAAAATAACCGAATTCCTTCTTGATCATAATTCAAAGGTTGTCCTGGTAGCCTGCAATTCCGCTTCGGCATCAGCATTTGACACACTGATGGATGAATTTAAGGAGAGGGTAATACTGATCGACGTAATCGATCCGGTTGTCGATTACCTGAGCACCAGGAATTTCAGGAAAATAGGCGTTATCGGGACAAAAAGGACCATCAGTTCGGGAACCTATGACATGAAGATAAGGGAAAAGGTTCCCGGGACAAATGTTGTATCCATGGCAACACCATTGCTTGTACCAATGATTGAAGAGGGTTTTATTTTTGATGACATCAGCAATGCAATAATCCGCTCCTATCTGTCAAACGACACTCTTTCGGGGATCGATGCCCTGATCCTCGGATGCACTCACTATCCGATAATAAGGAACCAGATAAGTAAATTTTTCAATTTCAATGTCGAGGTGATCGATTCCGCAAGAATAGTCTCCCTGATCCTTCGGGAGACACTTGAAAAGAATAACATGCTTAATGATTCAGGGAAAGTCAGCGATAAGTTTTTCATTTCAGATTACACTTCTTACTTTGAGAAGATTGCCAGAATGTTTTTTGAGGGTGAGATTAACCTGAAGAAAGCTGATATCTGGAGTTAGGCAATTAAACACCGGCACTCCGGCATGGCAGATTCAAAGGCCGTCGATGATATGATCAATATCATTCTTAATTACCAATAATTAAATGATTTTTCGATCATTAAATGTTTACTTTTGTTAAGGAAAGGCAAGAAATACAGTGAATAGTAAAATTCAATTTTAGTAATTTGCGTGGCATCATGGGCAAAAAATGTAAGGTTATTGAAAGGGAAGATGTTGTTATAAGGTTTTCGGGTGATTCAGGCGACGGGATGCAGCTAACCGGATCTCTTTTTTCTGATACTGCCGCATTATACGGGAACGATCTTACAACATTTCCTGATTACCCTGCTGAGATCCGTGCACCTCAGGGTACCGTCGGAGGTGTTTCGGGCTATCAGATACATATGGGCCATACCGAAATCTTTACTCCAGGCGATTATGCCGATGTGCTTGTTGCGATGAACCCGGCAGCCATTAGGGCTAATATCAAATGGACAAAAAAAGGTGGAACCGTAATTTATGACAAGGATAACTTTACGGAAAAGAACATAGAAAAAGCCGGATATATAAAGGATCCTGTCATTGAGGATAACCTTGATCAGTTTAATTTGATTGCGGCTCCAATAACATCCATGGTAAGGGAAGCACTAAAGGATTTTGGCCTTGATCCGAAAACGGTCCTCAAAACGAAAAACATGTTTGCCCTTGGTATGGTTTACTGGCTTTTTGACCGTAAGCTGAAGTACACTGAACAATATTTTGAAAAGAAATTTGCCAGCAGGCCCGAAGTAGCGAAGGCAAATAAAGTAGCACTCCGGGCCGGCTATTATTATGCTGAAACAATTGAAGCCCTTGCTCCGATAAGAATTATGCCGGCGCCGATAGCCAAAGGCAAATACAGGAGCATATCAGGTAATACGGCCACGGCATGGGGATTGCTGGCAGCTGCTGAAAAAGCAAAGCTTCAGCTTTATATAGGTTCATATCCTATAACTCCTGCCACCGGGATACTTGAAGAGCTTGCCGCAAGAAAGGACCTTCGAGTCAAAAGCTTTCA
>Ga0105106_10002734_pt1 | contig 12664 bp, 12 predicted proteins | sample PPLLaktember2015_5_FD_79109 | JGI IMG/M metagenome (GOLD analysis project Ga0105106, IMG submission 79109) | Freshwater sediment microbial communities from Prairie Pothole Lake near Jamestown, North Dakota, USA - PPLs Lake P8 Core (1) Depth... | ecosystem: Environmental > Aquatic > Freshwater >...
AGAAGGCTGGAGAAGAGATATTATAATTACAAGCTTGAAGAGATTGTCACAAAGTATTACGAACCGGATAATATGCTCAGATTCAAAGATTCCTTCATTCAAAACACTCATTCTGTTTACCAGGATCCCGACAGGAATGAATCTCTGAGTTTCAGAACTCATTTCTTTGCACCGTCAAAAAATATTTTCCGGACAGGGGTCGACACATTTGTTTTCAACATTTCAATAATCTTTTTCGGAATAATAGTTTTATATCTCATATTGTATTACGATCTTTTAGAGGGGTTGGTGAATCTATTCATGAATTTCAAATCCCGGAAAAATGAAATCCTGAAAATTAAAAAGCAGTAATGTTTTACATATATTTTTTTATATTTTTGAAATAACCAATAGTTTATCCTGAATGAAAGGAATAGTGGCAATATCAGTTCTCGGAGTTTTGCTTGCAGTTTGTTCCTGCCGAAACAACCCGGGAGAGTCCGGAGAATTTATTCTTGTAAATGCGGAATCATTTGCTGCATCAGTTAATCCCGGAGCCGAAACCGTTGAAGAGATTTACAGAAATCTTTCTTCTCCCCTTGAAATAGCAAATCTGTTTCAGGTTATGGGCGTACCATTTTCACCCGGCTATCTGGCTTCGTCCATTGATGCAAATGAGCAGACAACTTCGTTCCAGAAAGCACTTTTTCTGGGAATCCTCGGAGCCGATCTGGGATACCTGAACATGTACGAGAAAACAGGTACTGCGATTGAGCTGGTTTCATCAATAAAAAAACTTGCCGACGGACTTAATGTCGGGCAGTATTTTAACTTTGAGACCATTAAAAGGGTTTCGCTTAATAAGTCAAACATTGATTCACTGTTGTTCCTTTCTGTGGATTCCTACAGCCGGATGGATGAATACCTGCGAAAAAACAACCGCAGCCAGTTGTCAGCAATAATGGTGGTAGGAGTCTGGCTGGAAGCCCAGTACTTTTCAACTCAGGTTATTAAGCAATACCCGAATAATCTGCTGAGGGAAAGGATCGGAGAGCAAAAATATTTCCTTGATGATCTGATCAAAATCATTAATCCATATTGTGACTATGACAGGGAATTCACGGCAATGTGCGGCTGGCTCAAAGATATTGCCTCGAAGTATGAAAATGTAAAGATATACTATACAAAGGGAGAACCGTCGAGCTCAGAAAAGGATGGCAGGCTCGTTGTTACACAGACAGAATCAAGCATGGTTGAAATGACTGATGAACAGCTTGCCCGGATTATTGAAATTACCGGTATTGTTAGGAACAAACTGATTTCGAAATAGTATGAAAAAGTATTTACTGGGATTCCTGTTGCTATGGCCTGCATTAGCAATACTATGCGGACAGAATCAAAATGATCCCCTTGTGAGCAGATGTTTGCAAAGTACGGGACCGGCTGCAAAGTATCTTAAAGACTTCAGGATCCAGCTCGGGCAGGGAACCTCTCAAAATTTATTCAGGTACAAGGCAAACATGTCGCTCTGGAAAAATACCAGATACAGATTCACACTATGTACAGCCGATAATTCAAAAGGCAGACTTATCCTCAATATCCAGGACGATACCAATAATGTTGTCCTTTCCTCGGTTGACGGCAAAACCGGGACCGTCTACAATTATGTTGATCTTATCTGCAACAAAAGCGGGATCTACCAGATATTTTTTGATTTCACCGAAGGACAATCTGGTTCGGGTGTAAGCATTGTCTCTATGGTACAATAACCTATTTCAGGAGGCTTACTATCTGCACCATTGCGGAAAGTATAAAAAGGACCGCCAGCATAATTCCAGGAAGCTTTTTCGCTCTTGAAAAAACAAAATAGTGAGTGACAAAATAAGTCGGAGGAATCGCTATGATCCATTGTATCTCGGCTGATACCGGTTTGAACAGAAAATAAATACACATTGCAATAAAGAATGTCCACAAAAGCAGAATGAAAGTTTTACGGGACTTTATTTTTTTTGTGTTGATAGCCGATAAAAGATGGGTCACGCTTATCAGAACGGTTGACCCTGCAGTGATAAGGACTCCCAGGGTCAATCCGGGAATGCTGTAACGCGAATCCTTCCCGAAAAGATTATAAGTTATAATCGACAGCTGTGCATCCATATCCTTACCGGTCACATATAAAAAACCATACACTATAAACAGAGGTGTTGCAAGGCCCAGAATTGAAATTATCAACTCCGTCAGGCTTCCGGACCTGAGAATTGCCATTCCTATTATCAGAAGTACACCAAACCAAATCAATCCGGCATAAAAGAGGCTTCCGATGCTTATCAGCAAACCGGCATCAAAAAGTGAGAAAGCTGTACCCTGAACCTTATAGGAATCAACGATTTTCCTGATTCCGAGGATAAGGAAGAGAGCCGCGGGAAGAACAGGATTCAGTATCTGATAATGAGGGAAATAAGAGCTCAGCAAACCATAAATCAATGCGGGAAGGAAGGTTCTTTCGCTTATAAAGAAAGCGCTGGTGTTGAAATTTACAAGCAGCGCTGAAATAAGGAGCACAAGCAGAAATGCAACAAAAACACTGAACAACGGACTAAAGCATGAGACAGACATGAGCAGGCTGAAAAGAGGCATTGGCTTTACATCAAAACCCTGATCAGAAGGCAGGTGAGGGTGCAGAAAAGCACCCAGCCACGTCAGGAGGATAATGATAACAATCAGGATCACTACATCCGGCCCTGTTTGCCTGAATTTTTTCAGCAGCATATTCTAAAGATCAAATCCGATATCTTTCCTGAAATACATATCCCTGAAGGAGACTGATTTTATGTTCCCGTACGAACCTGCCAGAGCCTCCTTCATAGTATCTCCCCACGAACTTATGGCAAGGACTCGTCCGCCTGATGTAACAACCTTCCCATCAAATATTTTCGTTCCGGAATGAAAAACAATGCATTCGCCTGTATTTTCAAGTCCTGAAATCTCATATCCCTTTTCATAATGACCCGGATAACCGCCTGAAACAAGCATGACGGTCGAAACAACCCGTTCATCAATTACCAGGTCCCTTTTTCCAAGATCACCATTGGCCACCCCCTCGAGAAGGTCGAACAGGTCCGATTTTATCCTTGGGATAACAACCTCCGATTCAGGATCTCCAAGCCTTGCATTGTATTCAATAACGTAAGGGTCGCCGTTCACATTCATCAGCCCGAAGAAAATAAATCCCTTGTATTCAATACCTTCCTTCTTCAATCCCTTTATTGTGGGATCAATGATACGCATCCTGACTTTTTCCATGAATTCCATTCCGGCAAACGGAACCGGTGATACAGCTCCCATTCCACCTGTATTCAATCCCGAATCGCCCTCTCCTACTCTCTTGTAGTCCTTAGCCTCAGGGAGCAATTTGTATGATCTTCCGTCTGTTACAATGAAAACCGACAGTTCAATTCCCTTCAGGAACTGTTCAACCACCACTTTTTGTCCTGCATCGCCGAACTTACCGTTTATAATTGCAGTTATTTCCGAAATGGCATCGTCAATGTTTTCGAGAATTAAAACTCCCTTTCCGGCGGCCAGGCCGTCGGCTTTAATGACATAAGGGGGGTCAAGTGTTTTTAAAAATGTATTTGCCCCGCTTATATCCGCCCTGTCGAAGGTCCTGTATTTTGCCGTAGGGATGTTATTCCCCACCAGAAACTCTTTTGCGAAATCCTTGCTTCCTTCAAGCCTGGCCGCAGAGCTTACCGGCCCGATCACCGGTACATCCTTTAATTGATCATCATGAAGGAAAAAATCATGAATGCCTCCGACAAGAGGAGCTTCAGACCCGACAACAACCATTTCTATCCCGTGAACCGTTACAGCGTTCTTCACGGCCGGAAAATCTTCGGGATCGATCTTCAGGTTTGTGCCCAGGGCAGCCGTACCTGCATTGCCCGGAGCAATAAAAATCCTGCTGATCCTGTTGCTTTGTGCAAGCTTCCATGCCAAAGCATGTTCTCTGCCTCCGGATCCAAGAATGAGAATATTCATCTGACAGTTTTTAAAGGCATTTCAAATGTAGTGTTTCATCCCGATAAAAAAAATCAGGCGATTATTTATTGATCATTCTAAATATCTGCCATTTTGCTGATCACTAATGCTGCATCATTCCCTGCCTGAAACAGGCAGGATAACAAATCCGTAGCCAGCGTTCCGGGCATAATCAATGAATTCATCCAGAAAAGAGAGCACTGATGAAAAGATCGTATCATGCAGTACAATTATTGACCCAGGCCTTATCCTTTTCCTGAGTATACTCAGAACCTTTGTGCCTGTCATTTTATCGTCAAAATCATACGGCATAAGATCCCAGAATACTATTCTGCCGGTTTCAGCCAGCTCACGGTACTGGACGGGCCTGATCCGGCCATATGGCGGGCGTAAAAGATCGTGCGATGTAAATTCTGCACTTATGGAGAAATCCCTTAAGTATACACTGGTGATGGTTTTCCATCCGTCAAGATGGTTGTATCCATGATTACCAACAACATGTCCTTGTGATTTGATCAGGGATATAAGCCCGGGGTATCTTTCAGCAAGGTTACCTCTGCAGAAGAAAACCGCTTTCACCCCACGGGCCTCCAGAATATCAAGGATAAGTGGGGTACTGCCGGGATCCGGGCCATCATCAAAGGTCAGGCATAATAATTTATCAGTGGTCCTGATCCTGAAGAGCGCCTTCGGATAAACCAGTCTTAAAAGGAAGAAGGGCCCGTAAAACCTCATGGAGTTCTATTTACCCGAATACAATATGCTGTAGTATTTGTTCACATCCGATGAAACCGTTTCCACAAGGTCGTCCATCTTCAGATTTATCGCCATATTGTTAATATCCAGGAGAGCCTGCATATTAATTCCAATGGGATAGTCCATACCGAACTGCCTGTCAGGATCCATGGCCACCGCATGGTCAAGATACTCTTTCGAATATGTAATTACATCAGTTATGATCTTATTGCCCTCATCGTCGTTCCCGGCTCTTATCAGCACTTCGCCCAGACTCAGGACAAAGAAGTCGTATGGGAGCTTTTCGGCAGGGACTATTTCAAGACCCCTGCGGGCAACTTCGATCGCCTTTGCAGTATCGCCGGCAACAAGAAGCGATTTCCCGAGGTTTCCGAATATGCGCCTGAAATTGCTGAGCATCCGCTTATTGGTTTCATCAAGATAAACCGAAGGATCATCAGCATTTCCCCATTTGTACTTATTCATCATATTGTCATACATCTCAACGGGATCAATCATTCCGAATTCGCCATCTTCCGATTTATCAGTCCGGATCGGAACAACCCTGTAGGTTATCCCTTCCTGGACGAAATACTTCTCCAATCCCTTATACTGGCTCGAAGGAACAGTCGTTGAGATATATACGGGCCTTCCCCATTTGCTTGTTGCGAGCAGGTCCATCATGGCAAGATCACCCTTGAAGGCATCATCCTCAGTGTATTCCCATATCATTGGCGACACTATCCTGTCGCTGAAGTATCTCTTTACCGTACCGTTTGAAACGACCTTTGCCGAATCGACATCGATGGCGAATTTGTTTGAAGGCAGATAGTTCATTAAGTCTCCCCTTCCGCTTACATCGATCTTGTATTTCCTGTCATCCTGACCGGCGAATTCCACAATCTGTCCCAGGTCGACTGGCTTTTCAATCCTTGAGTTCACGGGAAGCTGATCCCTGATCCCGTCAAGATACTTTTCCCGGGCAAGGGTCAGGGGAATGGGATCCGACTCAAACGCTTTCTGCCTCATCATATCAATGTACCATCCTGCCTGAAAATAGCTTAGGTTGGCAACACGAACGTCTGTCCTGACCTTCTCGACATCCTGGACGTACCACACCGGGAATGAATCATTATCACCGTAGGTAAAAAGAATACTGTTCGGAGCGCACGACAGGAGATAATTGGCTCCGATATCACGTGCCGTATAACGGTCAGAACGGTCATGATCGTCCCAGTTCTGTGCGGCCATCAGTACGGGAACAGCCAGGAGAAGGACTATAAAAACTATTGGCGCAGATAGTTTTTCACCTATGAATTTCCTGATAAATTCATAAACAAGCATGAATCCCAGTCCGATCCAGACCGAAAATGCATAAAACGACCCGGCATATGCATAGTCACGTTCCCTTGGCTGATTCGGATACTGATTCAGGTAAAATATTATTGCCACTCCTGTCATTAAAAAGAAAGATAATACGAGCCAGAAATCTTTTCTGTTTTTCCTGTACTGCCACAACACTCCTGCAAGACCCAGAAGGAGAGGAAGAAAGAAATAAGTATTCCTGCCCGGATTCTCCCTGAGATCGCCCGGGATCTTATCGAGGCTGCCAAGTCTTGCTTCATCAATGAAATCAATACCGCTGATCCAGTTACCCTGGATGGGATTCCCGTTGCCCTGGCTGTCATTCTGCCTGCCTGCAAAATTCCACATAAAATACCGCAGATACATGAATCCGGTCTGATACCTGAAGAAATACCTGAGATTCTCACCAAATGTGGGACAAACGATTATTTCCTTGTCCGAGCCGGAGGTGACGGTATACCTCCTTCCCTTGATCTTTCCCCAGTACTGATAGGCTTTCTCATGCTCAGGATCGGAACTGTACATCCTGGGGAATATTGTCATGAATTCTTCCTTGTACTCATATTCCGGACGGAAATAGGGTTCGTATTTGCCGTCGACTTTGTTGTATCCGGCAACAACTCTTTTCACATCGACAATCGGAGCGCTGTAATAGTGTCCGTAAACTTTCGGCGAGCTTCCATACTGCTCCATGTTTATGTAATACGACAGCGAAAAGATGTCAGAAGGATTATTCTGGTTCATTGGGGGCCTTGCAGATGACCTGATCATTATCATTGCGTAGGATGAATATCCGATTATTATAACGGCAATGGCGGTAATCGCATAGTTTATTATGATCCGCCTGCTCTTAAGTGAATACCTTATACCCAGGACAAGCGCCGCAGTCAGAACGATTAAGAAGATAATCAGCCCGCTGTTGTAGGGCATTCCAATTGTATTTACGAAGAAAAGCTCAAACCAGCCGGCGGCTTTCGGTACACCGGGAATAAGAACGAAGACCATCAGATATAATGTCACAATGGCAAGGATCAGCGTTTTTACTATCCCCCTGGTTGTAACTTCATATTTGCGGAAATAAAACACAAAGAAAAGGACAGGGAGAACCAGCAGGTTAAGCCTGTGAATGCCCAGCCCGAGACCCATGATGTATGCAATCAGGATTATCCACCTTCCGGAATAAGGTTTATCAGCCTCTTCCTCCCATTTAAGCATTCCCCAGAAAACAAGTCCGGTTACAAGGGATGAAAGGGCATAAAGCTCACCTTCGACTGCCGAGAACCAGAAAGTATCTGAAAAAGTGTAAGCGAGGGCACCGATTATTCCGCTTCCCAGTATTGCGGGTATATGAGCGGATACTGTTTCATCGCCGTCGTTATAAATTTTCCTTATGAGATGGGTTATTGTCCAGAAAAGGAACATAATGGCAAAGCCGCTGCATAACGCCGACAGCGCATTCATCATCATCGCCACCTTCGATACATCTCCCAGGGCAAACAGAGTGGCAATACGTCCTATCATAAGAAAGAGGGGAGCCCCGGGAGGATGACCAACCTGAAGCCTGAACGATGAAAGAATGAATTCCCCGCAATCCCAGAAACTCACCGTCGGTTCGAGAGTGAGCAGGTACACGACCGTTGAAACTGCGAAAAGAACCCATCCGGTGATTGTATTTAGACCACGGAAGTTGCCCCGGATTGAATTCATAACTGTTGCTGTTTGATTATCAATGAAACAAAGAACGCAAAAAAATATTACTTGCGCATAAGCTATCCCTGATTTAACTTCTTTTTAACTTGATACTAATTTTGCTACTTTTGTCTTATAGAGAATGTTTTATGAGACATCGCGCTATATTGATACTCCTTCTTTTCTTTATTGTTTTTCCTGCCTCCGGACAGGGTAATTCAGGCGGATACGGGTCAGATGGCGATCTTTATCTTAATTTCAGGAACACAAATTTTGTAAGGAACAACGAGTACTCGAATCCGATAATTGAGGGATACACGCTGATTGGTTATTTTATCCAGCCTGAGCTTGTTTACCGGTCTGCCGGAAAAACAGAGCTAAGGCTCGGCGCACATCTCCTGAGCTATTCAGGTACCAATAAATTCTCGCTTGTCAAGCCTGTTTTCTCGACCTCATGGCATTTTTCAGATAATACCCGTTTCACTATAGGTTCATTATCCGGCAGTGATGAACACTCAATGTCCGACCCCCATTTCAACAGGGAAAGGATCTATAATGCCTTTTCGGAGGACGGACTTCAGCTGGTAACATCAAATGAGCACATTTTCAGCGATACCTGGCTGAGCTGGGAAAATTATATTTTCAAAGGTGATTCCGGGAGGGAGATCTTTACGGCAGGCGAATCATTCAGATATACTTCACCTGAAATATCCGGTCGCATCATTCTTGAGATTCCTGTCCAGGCACAGGTTAAACATTTCGGGGGACAAATCAGCGATTATCCGGAGCAGGTGGAGACATATCTCAATATTGCTGCAGGTGCCAGGGTCAGTCTTGCTGCCGATCAGTCTGAATCCGCCAGTGCAGGAGTTGAATCTCTCTTTTTCATGGGTAATTGCCTTTCGGACAATGCGCCGTCCGGCATCAGGCATGGATACGCCGGATGGTATAAATTGTTCTTTTCCTGCAGAAAAGCTGAATTGGAAGCAGGATACTGGAGCTCGCATGATTATTATGCGCCTGATGGCAATTTTATTTTCAGTTCGGTTTCGGATCGCTTCGATAACCTGGTGATCTCCGACAGAAAGCTTTTAACGGGGTCAATAAATATCAAGCTTCCGTACAGTGATTTTTTTGAGTTCTTTTTCGGATTTGACGGGTATTATGATACAGACCTGAAGCGTTTTGATAATGCAATAACCCTGCATATAAAGCTGGATAAGCTTATAAAGATAGTGGCTATCAACAAATGACATATTTCAGACCGGGTTGATCCCCCCCTGCCCCCCAAAGGGGTTCAAATCCAGTAATTTACAGGAAATTCAGTTTTAGCTCCCCTCCGGGGGGTTGGGAGGTCTGACCTATAAGTAGTATCTCCATTGCTTGTTTTTCCATACCTCCCCTGCGTAATCAATCCCAATTCTCGGACCGGTTTTATAAACCGGTGTAATCCCCGATTCTTCGACCCATATCCTTTCGGATGAAATAATGTCCTCCCCGTAAAATGACCTGTCGATCCCCAGAAACCTGGATACTCGTCCGGGACCCTGGCAGGTTTCAAGCCCCCTGATTAGTACGGCCTGAGGGTCGTTCTCCATACCTGTGACAATGTTCAGCATCCAGTACATACCATACACAAAATAGACATAGAGCCTTCCCCCATCGTGGTACATGATTTCAGTTCTCGGGGTTCTTCCCCTGGCGGCATGACACGCCTTGTCAACAGACCCCCGGTAAGCTTCAGTTTCTGAAATACTGAACCTCCTGATCTGATCATCTCCCGATCTTATTACCAACACTTTACATAAGAGATCCGGTGCAACTTCAAGCACATCCCTTATAAAAAAGCTCCTTTCCAGTCTCCCTATTTCAGGAACTGATCTAATAGGGGGTTTTTCCGTCATAATCCATCCATTTTCTGAAGACCTCCCCGGCTTCATTATCTGCCAGATGAATGAAGGTGACCTGCCTCATTGAAGGGTCAAGGGAAATTTCGTTATAGATAAACTCATCGTCAAACCCGGCGGTTGCGGCGTCTTGTCGCCCCGATGCATAAACAACTCTCTTTATTCCCGACCAGTAAATGGCGCCAAGGCACATTGGACAAGGTTCGCATGAAGTATAAAGTACACATCCGTCCAGCTCGTGCGTCCCTGTAAACCGGGCAGCTTCCCTGATTGCGAGTATCTCAGCATGGGCTGTGGGATCAGCGTTAAGGACAACCCTGTTGTTCGATCCGGCGATCATTCTCCCTTCCTTCGTAATAACGGCACCAAAGGGACCTCCGCCGGTGCTGATTCCGGACATGGCTATTTCAACAGCTTTCCTCAGGAATTCATTATCATCACTCATTTATTTCCAAAATATTTTGTCTATCCCGGGCTCATTTATCAGGTAAAAATAAACTTAGTTTTTCTTATCAAACATAAAATCTGGCCAATATTCTTTTTTTTTAGGAAATATATTGTATTTTTGCAGTCCCAAATTGGGGGGATCATTGTAATAAATTCAAGTGTCATTTATAAAAACAGATTAAAAGTGAACACCTTAAGTTATAAAACAATTTCGGCAAACAAGGAGACCGTTAACAAGGAGTGGGTCATTGTTGATGCAGAAGGAGCCGCTCTTGGCCGTCTTGCAACTGTTGTAGCATCAACCCTGAGAGGAAAGCACAAAACAAATTTCACACCTCATGTTGACTGCGGTGACAACGTGATTGTAGTAAATGCTGATAAAGTAACGCTGTCGGGGAACAAATGGGCGGATAAGCAGTATGTCCGCTATACAGGCTACCCCGGGGGACAGAGATCAACTACAGCTCTGAAAATGCTGAAGAAAAAACCAATAAGTCTTGTTGAGGAAGCCGTTAAAGGAATGCTTCCAAAAAACAGGCTTGGAAAAGCGATATATAAGAACATGCACATTTATGCAGGTCCTTCGCATCCTCATGAAGCCCAAAAACCTAAGAAACTAGAATTATAATACGATAAGGAACAAATATGGAGCCAGTTAATGCACTTGGAAGAAGAAAAGCAGCCGTTGCCAGAGTATTGTTAAGTGATGGCAAGGGTAAAATTACCGTAAACCACAGGGATTACAAAGAGTATTTTGGCGCTGAAACATTGCAGTATGTTGTCACACAACCTCTTGTTGTGCTGAATGCTATCGATAAATATGACATCAATGTCAATCTTGATGGAGGCGGAGTGAAAGGGCAGGCTGAAGCTATCCGTCTTGGGATAACAAGGGCGCTTTATAAGATCAACCCTGAGAACAAACCGGTCCTTAAGGCAAACGGTTTCGTCACCCGCGATCCCCGTGAGGTTGAAAGGAAAAAACCGGGCCAGCCCAAGGCACGCAAGAGATTCCAGTTCAGTAAACGTTAGGAATTACAGGATCAACTTTTATAGATGCAGGTTTAGTATCTAAATTGCAGAGACTTCCGCCACCGCGCGGGACTACCCTGTGATTGATTAAACAGAATGTAAACTTTTAAAAAAACCAAAAATGCCAAGAACAAATTTTCAGGAACTGCTTGATGCAGGAGTACATTTCGGACATTTAAAGAGAAAATGGAACCCCGCCATGGCTCCCTATATTTTTATGGAGCGTAATGGCATTCATATCATTGACCTCGAAAAGACGGTTGTAAAGCTCGATGAAGCTGCTTCAGCAATGAAGCAGATTTCAAGATCGGGAAAGAAGATCCTTTTTGTCGCTACAAAAAAACAGGCAAAAGAGATAGTCTCCGAAAAAGTAAAACTGGTTAACATGCCTTATGTTACGGAACGCTGGCCGGGAGGGATGCTTACCAACTTCCCGACTATACGCAAGGCTGTAAAAAAGATGGGGTCGATTGACAAGATGGCTACCGACGGCACATTCACAAACCTGTCGAAGCGCGAAAGACTTCAGGTGACCCGTCAGAGAGCTAAACTGGAAAAGAACCTGGGAAGTATTGTTGATCTTACACGCCTTCCGTCGGCACTTTTTGTTGTTGACGTTTGCAAGGAACATATTGCTGTAAGAGAGGCAAAACGCCTTGGAATCCCTGTTTTTGCAATGGTTGACACCAATTCTGATCCTTCCGACATAGAATTCCCGATACCTGCAAATGACGATGCATCAAAATCCATTTCACTGATTATCGGCTTGCTGTGCGATGCAATTGAAGAGGGTCTCAATGAAAGAAAACTTGAAAAGGACAAGGAACCTGCAATGAAGGACAAAAAATTCATCAGAAAAGAGCTTGAAACCAAGGACCTGCCTGATTCAGTTATCGAAGCAATTGTTGAAGAGGAAGAAGAGGTTGAAGTTGAGGACGAAGCGGTAACCGCTGAGGTTGAGGAGGATGAGGAGATCGTCGCCGAAGCCGATGAGAATGAAGAAGCATAGAAATAGAAGATTAAGTGAAATCAAATTAAAGGAATTAAAATAATGGCTAATATAAGTTCTGCAGATGTTGCAAGGCTCAGGAAAGTGACCCTGGCCGGCATGATGGACTGCAAAAAAGCGCTTGAAGAATCGAACGGAGATTTCAGCAAGGCTATAGAAATAATAAGGAAAAAGGGACAGGCTGTTGCTAACAAAAGAGCCGACAGGGATGCCACCGAGGGTGTTGTTCTTTCGAAAGCCAATACTGACGGCAGGACGGGGGCAATTACGGTGCTCAACAGTGAGACTGATTTCGTTGCGAATAATGCCGAATTTATTGCTCTCGCAGGGAAAATACTTGACCTTGCCCTGGTTAAAAAACCTGAGAACCTCGATGCACTGAAGGCTCTGCCGATGGAAAACGCCAAAGTAGGTGAAAAGGTTACTGAATTTGTTGGTATAATAGGAGAAAAGCTCGAGC
>Ga0105106_10002736_pt1 | contig 12655 bp, 10 predicted proteins | sample PPLLaktember2015_5_FD_79109 | JGI IMG/M metagenome (GOLD analysis project Ga0105106, IMG submission 79109) | Freshwater sediment microbial communities from Prairie Pothole Lake near Jamestown, North Dakota, USA - PPLs Lake P8 Core (1) Depth... | ecosystem: Environmental > Aquatic > Freshwater >...
ACGGCCCCGCATGGCACGGGCCGGCGATCCTCCAGGCCATTGGGGGCGTGTCCGCGGCACAGGCGGTCGGGCAGCCGATCCGTGGCGCGCACTCGATTCGGGATCTGGTGGCCCACGCCGCGGCGTGGCTGGAGATCGTCAGGCAGCGCGTCGAGGGAACGGCGCCGGCGTCGATCACCGACGACATGGACTGGCCGCCTGCCGGAGACGCGAACAGCGAAGCGGCGTGGAAGGCTGCGGTAGAACGGCTGCGCGACGCCGCCGGACGGCTCGAGCAAACGGTCCGCGGGCTCGAGGACGGCAGGCTGCGTGAGGAGCTGCGCGCCGGCGACGACACGTGGTCGGTGCACGACTCGCTCCACGGGGTCATCCAGCACGTGCTCTACCACGCGGGGCAGATCGCCCTGCTGAAGAAGGCGGCATGACGAGCGCGACCACGAGCGATGCCTACCTTCGCTCGGCGCTGGTCGAGCGGCGGCACCACCTGCAGCAGGCGCTGACTGTCCGGCCGGATGCCGACTTCAGCAGCCTGCTCTTGCAGGTCGACGCGGCGCTGGCGCGGCTCGACCACGGCGAGTACGGGTACTGCGAAACCTGTCACGAGCGGATCGAGCCCGAACGACTGCTGCGCGATCCGCTCGAGGAGTACTGCTCGGACCATCCGCTCCCGTCGGAGCAGGAACGCATCCGCCGGGATCTGGAGCTGGCGCGCCAGATTCAACTCGGCCTGCTGCCGCGACCTGGACTCGCGATCGACGGCTGGCACTACGGCTTCCGGTACGAAGCCGCCGGCGAGGTGGGCGGCGATTTCTGCGACGTGATCGTCCGCCGGACGTCAGGCGAGACGCTGGTCCTGGTTGGCGATGTCAGCGGCAAGGGCGTCGCCGCGTCCATGCTCATGAGTCATCTGGTCGGCACGTTCCGCAGCCTGGCGCCGCTCGAACTGCCGACCGGTCAACTGCTCGCGCGCGTGAACGACCTGTTTCACGACAGCTCGTCGATGTCGACCTATGCCACGCTGGCAGCCGCCTCGCTCTGGCCCGACGGCTCGGTCGATCTCTACAGCGCCGGTCACTGGACTCCATTGCTGCGACGGCACGATTCCATTCAGCGAACGGTTGTCCCCGCAGGCCTGCCGCTGGGCCTCTTCCCTGCCTCGGCCTACACCCCAGCTCGTCTTCAACTCGCGCCGGGCGATGCCTTGCTCTTCTTCACCGACGGGGTCGTGGACGCCGAGAACGATCGCGACGAGTACTTCAGCCTGCCGCGACTCACGCACGCGCTCGCGGCGGCCGACAGCCACGACATTCAGGGCCTCGTCGATCACTGCCTGCGCGACCTGCGGCAGTTCCAGCGCAGTCAGGAAGCAGCGGATGACGTCTTGATACTGGGAGTAAAGCGCCGTACATGATGCTCCTTGTCAGGAGCGAGTTGTTCGCTGTCGGTTGTCAATCGAACGTGAGCACCGCGAACACCACCGCCGTGACGGCGAGCAGCAGCGCGATCTTGCCGACGGTGGGCATCTGCGCGGCCGCGGACGCGTCGCCGCGGCGGGCCCGGCCCTGGAGCATGTGGACGTAGCCGATCACGAGCGTGAGGAGCACGACGGCCGTGAGCTTCACGTGGAACTGCCAGGGCAACACGGCGAAACCGCCCCACTTGGTGAACACGAGCGTCAGCCCCGTCACCCACAGCAGCACCAGGCCGACGTCGCCGATCCGGCTCATCACCGGCGGAAAGCGGGCCAGCACGGCCTTCTCCGGAGGCGCAGCCTTGTTGATGAGGCCCATCATCACCATGCTGGACAGCGACACGGCGAAGCCCATCACGAGGCCGAAGAAGTGGAGGATCAGTAGCAGCTGATTGAGGTCCATCGAAAAGACTCCCCGAAAGCGGTCATGAAGATTCCGGCTGATTCTATCGGGGATGGCGCGCCCGGGCGAGGGCAGAATGCTGCCTGCCAGGGGCCCTCGGGCGAGTCCAGAGGATGTATGCTGACCTTCACCTATGGCCCTGCTCATCCTTGCCGTCCTCGCGCTCGTGGCGCTGGCCGTCGTCGCCATCTACAACGGGCTCGTGAAGCTGAACGTTCGCACGGACAATGCCTGGTCGGATATCGACGTGCAGCTCAAGCGCCGTCATGATCTGATCCCCAACGTCGTCGAGACCGTGAAGGGCTATGCCAGTCACGAGCGTCAGACGCTCGAGGCGGTGGTCGACGCGCGCAATCGCGCGGTGTCCGTGAAGGGGGCCGGGCCGGCGGAGCGGGGCCAGGCGGAAGGCGCGCTCACGTCCGCCTTGCGAGGCCTGTTCGCGCTGGCCGAGTCGTATCCGCAGCTTCGCGCGGCCGAGAACTTCGCGCAGCTCCAAGGCACGCTCTCGCAGATCGAGGAGGCCGTGCAGAGCGCGCGGCGGTACTACAACGCGGTCGTGCGCGATCTGAACACTCGTGTGCAGCAGTTCCCGTCCAACCTCATCGCCGGGATGTTCGGGTTCAAGAATCGGGAGTTCTTCGAGGTCCCCGATGCCCAGCGCGAGGCGCCCAAGGTCGCGTTCTGATGGGTGGCGGGTTCCGCCCGCCCGTCAGGTCCCTCGGCGATCCCTCATGACTCTCGTCTGCAACTCCCCACGACGCAGGCTCCTCATGGGCCTCGCGCTCCTGCTGCTCACCGCGGCACCGGTGGCCGCGCAGCGCACGCTGGTCATCCAGCGATTCGAGGCGACCGTCGAGGTGGCGCGAGATGGCTCCGTCGAAGTCGAGGAGACCATCGTGCCCAGGTTCACGGGGTCCTGGAACGGGATCTTCCGGACGATCCCCATCCAGTACCGGACGCCGCAAGGCATGAACTACACGCTCCGGCTCGAAGTCGTCTCGGCGACGGACGAGCAGGGCCGCGAGCTGAGGGTCGAGAGCAGCCGCGAACGGCACTACCTCAAGCTGAAGATCTGGGTGCCCGGCGCGGCCGACGCGACGAAGACCGTCAGACTCCGCTACCGCGTCTCGAACGGCCTGCGCTTCTTCGACGAGCACGACGAGCTGTACTGGAACGTGACCGGCGATGAGTGGGACGTGCCGATCGAGGCCGCGTCGGCGCTCGTGCGCCTACCGGAGGGCGTCACCGGTGTGCGGGCCACGGCGTTCCGCGGCGCATATGGCTCGACCGATCAGGCCAAGGCGTCAGTCGACGGTCTGGATGTGCGAATCGACGCGACAGACGGCCTCGGCTTCCGCGAAGGGCTCACGGCCGTCGTCGGCTGGAATCCGGGCGTCGTACATCGACCGACCGCCGTGGAGCGCACCGCCGGCACGGTGTACAGCAATCTGCCACTGGCCATTCCGCCTTTGGTCCTGCTCGGCATGTGGCGGTTGTGGCGCGCGCGCGGCCGCGATCCGGAACAACTGCCCATCGCTGCGCAGTACGCGCCACCCGACGGCCTGACGCCCGCCGAGATCGGCACGCTGATCGACGGGCGGCCGGACATGCGCGACATCACCGCAACGATCGTGGATCTGGCCGTACGCGGCTTCCTGCACATCACCGAGTCGAAGGAAGAACGTTTCCTCGGGCTGTTCTCGTCGACGGAGTACACGTTCACACTGCTGAAGTCCCAAGGGGACTGGAACACGCTGAAGCAGTTCGAGATGGACATGATCAAGGGCATGTTCGGCAGCAGCACGGAGGTGACCCTGTCGGCGCTCAAGAACAAGTTCTACAAGCACCTGCCGGGACTGAAGAACGATCTGTACGGCATGCTCGTCCGCGAAGGCCACTACAGCGGCCGTCCGGATCGCGTGCGACTGCTCTACCTCTTCGCCGGCATCTTCATCGGCGCCATTCTCGCGATCCTCGGCGGCTTGCTCATGGGTGCCTGGGGCATGCAGCCGGGCGCCGGGGTCGCGGCCGGCATCATCTCGGGCGGCATCATCGCGGTGTTCGGATGGTTCATGCCGGCGCGCACGGTGCGCGGCGCGCGCGAGGTCGAGAAGATCCTCGGGTTCCAGGAATTCCTCTCGCGCGTCGAAGGCGAGCGCCTCGAACGCATGGTGAAGACTCCGGAGCTGTTCGAGAAGTACCTGCCCTTCGCGATGGCGCTCGGCGTGGAGGCCAACTGGTCGAAGGCCTTCGAAGGGATCTCCACGGAACCCCCGCGGTGGTACACGGGCACCGGCGGCCTGCACACGTTCCATCCCAGCACCTTCACGAGCAACCTCTCGGCGATGTCCGCCGTGGCCGCAACCTCGATGGCATCGGCGCCGCGAAGCAGTGGCGGATCCGGCTTCAGCGGCGGCTCGAGCGGCGGCGGCTTCGGCGGCGGCGGAGGCGGCGGCTTCTGAGAGGTACGTACCTCCCGTACCCGGGGTACCCGACGTCCCCATCTATCGCCCCGCGATTGCCCAGACGACGATCGCCACCGCGACCCCGAGGATGGAGTCCGCAGCGAAGTGATAGCGGCCGATGACCGAACCGGCGACGATTCCCAGAGCAAGCACCGCAAGCGCAAGGCCCGGCCACGGCAGGTACTCGCCCACCATCAACGCCGTCGCGACCGCGCCCGCAGCATGGCCGCTCGGCACCGTGTTCGCCTGAATGCTGCCGCGACCCAGGATCAAGAGATTGAAGCGCCGCACCGTGACCCTTCGCCGGTCAATCACGTCGTGCAGGCCGAGCGCGCGTGGCGGGCGCGTGCAGATCCACGGCAGCGTGGCGTAGCACGTGACCTCGACCGCGACCACGACGGTCCAGTATCGATGAGCGTCTAGCGTGGACGCGCCAAACCACACGATGGCGAAGCCGAAGGGGATGACGATGTAGATGCTGAGGTACGCGAGCTCGAACAGCTCGAGCAGACCGCGCGGCGCACGAGCGACGAACGTGCCGAGCCGCCACCCTTCGAACAGACGTCGGTCCCATCGCGCCAGCCAGGCCTCGGCGCGCGGCATCGGCGGGCCGACGAATGCACCCGAGAGCCAGTAGGTGAAGAGAATCTGCGCTACCGGCATCCAGTCACGCAACGCCACCTCGGCCACGGTATCCGCACCGGAGAGCCACCACAGCACCGCCGCGTCGGCGAGTACAAAGGCGGTCACCATCACGCGCCGCCTGCGTCCGATGGGACGCAGCCAGGCGAGCACCCCTGCATAGGCAAGGAACGCGACGAGGACGCCGTAGCCTGGGCCGGTCATGCGCCTCTCTGACTCTCCCAGCTCACGATACCTCCTGGTCTGCGCCGGCCCACCCGGTGCGTCCGCCAGCCGAGCACCGGCGCGCCCACGCGCGCGATTTCCCTTTACGCCCCTCGAAGAACTCGCAGGCTCGCCGGGTCTCCGCGACCTGAGGCCGTCCCCCGGAAGAGAGCCGCTGGTACGGTTACTGCCTGGAGGGACGGTATGCCATCCGTCCTGGCCATCGACGCAGGTGTCGAACACTTGCGGCTCCGGGAAACCGGACCGGGAGGCGGGACGACAACAGACGTCGTCATCCCCAACCATGGCGACCTGCAAGAGACGTTCGGCGGGCGGGGACTCATCGACCGCCTCCGGCACGTCAACGGCACGCGCGTCGTCGTCACCGGCAAGCTGGCGGCGACCGCACGCCAGGTCCTGGGCGTGGGCCGGCTCGTGGAGCCGTCCGAGGCGTTCTGGCTGACGGCGCGCCGGTTGATCAAGGAGTCGAACGCACGCGTTCAGACGCTCGCGATCGTGGACCTCTCGGCGTCGGGATATCTCCTGGTTGGGGTCGATCGCGGCGGCGCGCTCACGCGGGACCTGCTGGTCGTGAATCCGAGGTGCGGCGCCGGATCGGGCATCAACCTGGACCGCGTCCTGCAGAAGCTCGATATCAGGCGCGAGGGTGTGGACGACCTTCTCAGCCCGTTTGCCGGCGATGCCGGACGTGTTCGACGCGCGGCGATCGCCACGCGCGCGGATCGATGCGGGGTGTTCGCGTCGTCGGCGACCGTCTCGGACAAGAACCAGGGCATTCCCCTGGACGTCGCGCTCGCGACCACGTTGAAGTCCGAGGTCCTCAAGGCGTGCCGCAAGCTGCCGGCCGGCTTCGACAAGGTGGTCTTCTGCGGCCGGATCTTCCGCTGGCAGTTTGCGCGCGACTGCGCGGAGGATTTCGCCCGTGCCCAGGGCGCAATCGAGGTCGACTTCGATCCCGGTAACGATCGGGTCATCGACGCGCTGACGGCCGACGCCTCGCTGGATCGAGGGCCCGACGCTCACCACTGTCCCGCCCCATCTCCATCGGCCGCTGCACGAACCTTCGACGGATTCGCCAGTATCAAGAAGAGGCTGGAAGCCGACGGTCTGTACCGGCGGCTTCCGCCGACACCCCTGCCGAAACTCGATCCGACCGGGCTGATGTCCCGCTCCGTCGTCATCGGGCTCGATGTCGGCTCCACCATGGCCAAGGCGGTCGTCGCCGATGCGCTCGACGGCGGCGCGTTGTACCTGTCCACGTTCAGCAATGCCGGCGACACCATCGAGACGGTGAAGTGCGTGCTGCGGGATTTGCAGAACGCGGGCGTGTCGACCCTGCAGGTGCGCGGCATCGGCGTCACGGGATCGGCGCGCTATCAGGTGCAGCAGGCCCTGGCGCGCATCTACCCCGCGCTGGCCGACCGGCTCACGGTACTCGTGGAGAACTACGCGCACGCGCACGGGTCGATCGACATCGCCCGGCAGCACGTCGAGGACGTCGCGGCCCGAGGTGTCCCGGTCAACCGTGACTTCTGCGTGCTCGTGGACATCGGCGGCGAGGACACGAAGGTCTCCACGATCGCGCTCTCGCGGGGCGAGCTGTACGCCAACGCGATGAACCTCAAGTGTTCGGCCGGCACCGGCAGCCTCATGGACACGTTGTCGGCACTGTTCGGAATACCGGGCGTGAGCGAGGCATGCGCCCAGGCCTACGCCGCGCCACGAGCCTCGGCCATCAACGCCACCTGCGCGGTGTTCCTGATGGAGAACGCGCGCCGCATGCAGGCGTCCGGCGCGCCTCGCGACGAGATCCTCGCCTCGGCCAACTGGGCCATCGTCGAGAACATGGCGCGGACGCTCTGGGGACAGATCGAGCTGCCGCGCAATGCCGTCGTGCTGCTGCATGGGCAGACGATGCTGTCCGAGCCGCTGCCGCTCGCGGTGACGGATCGGCTTCAAGCGTACCTCGGCGCGGCCTCGTACGCGATCGTGCCGCCCCACCCCGGGCATCGCGCGTGCGTCGGCCTCGTCCAGACGCTCGTGCGATCGGCGCCGCCTGGCGTCACACCGATCGGGCTCGAGGCCTTCACAGGATCGAGTTTCGAGAAGCGCATCATCGAATGTCGCGGCGCGGCGTGCGGCGACGACTCGGCGCGCTGCAATCGCGCGTCGCTCTCCGGCAAGGCTGCCGACGGGGCGCGTTTCACGTTCACGCTTGGCGGATGCAGCGCGATCAACGAGCTGTTCGCCCGTCGAGGGGCGCCGGCGCTTCCCGCGGCGCGCGATGCCTACAAGGAAATCTGAGACTTCCTCGCCTCTCGACACCCGCGATCAGACGCTCCGGACCGTCTCGTGATTCCACGCAGCTTCTGCGTGACCGAATGGGCGTTCCTGTTCGCGCGTGTGTTCGAACAGTTCGGGATTCCCGTCCACGTCGACGATCTGCGGGAGAGCGACCTGCTTGGCGCTCAGGGCCTCTTCCACATCGATTCATGCGCGCCGCACATGGGGCCGTCGGACAGTTTCAACGCCTCGCGACCGAGCCTCACGGGGTCATCCTGGCTCCGCAGATCGAGAACCTGCCGACAACGGGTTCGTCGGCCGGCCTGACGTGCACCGTCAATCAGGGCGGCCTGGCGGTGGCATCGAATCTCGCCACCACAGCGTATCCGGACGCGCGGTTCCACCTGTTCAGTGTGCAGTTCCGACGGCTCGACGCGGCTGCGCTCGCCGACCAGCTGGGGCCGAAGCTGAAGGAGGTCTTCGCCCGCTACGGCAAGGCGCCCTCTGCCGCGGAACTTCACGATGCGCTCTCCGGCGCGATCGAAGAGCATCGCGCGCTTCGGCTCGCCGCCGCGGATCTCGCCGCGGATCTCGCCGAAGAGGCGCGTGCCGAGGGCCGGCGGGTCGCGGTGGTGGTCGGCCGCGAATACGTCCTTCATCCAGGCCTGTTCGACAGCTCCGTGCGGCGCCTGCTGCGCGACCAGCGGATGGCGGCGATCCCCTCGTACGTGCTCGACGTTGAGCCGGATCCGGAGTTCGCCGGCGTGTACTGGCGCAACCCGCACATGATCCTGTCGATCCTGAAGGCAATTGCGGACAAGCGGCTGCACGAGGCGCTGAAACACCCGCGACTCGCGGCGGTGTTCCGCGCGATCGAAGCCGACACGTCTTCGGGGGCGCTGCTTCCCGTGGTGCAGGTCTCGACGTTCTCCTGCGGGCCGGACAGCGTCACGGCACAGGTGGTGTCCGAGATCATGCGTCGGCGCCCGTTCCTCCTGCTTCAGTCCGATGCGGTCCTGAAGGAACTCGCGCATCTCGAGAACCGCGTCAACACGTACGTGAAGCAACTCGACCTCGGGCTCCACGGCCTGTTGAAGATCGACGACGGACCGCCGATCGAGATCGCACGCATGCGCGATCTGCGGAATCGCGGACCGATCGACCGCGACCACGACGTGATCTACCTGCCGTCGATGGGCGACACCCGCGCGGTGACGTCCGTCGTGCGTGCCGCGGGGTTCGTCTGTATCGACACCTGGGATGAGGCGCGGACGCTCGGCTCCGTCGTGCGCGAGGGCCGCCGCCATACAGGCGATGCAGTTTGCGCCCCGCTCGCGGCGGTCTATGGCGGTCTGGTCGCGGCCGTCGACGACTTTCGTCGCCGGCGCGCATCGGGTGACCCGCTGGTGGTCGGCAAGCGTCGCTTGCTGTATTTCGACAATCAGGGCGACGGTCCCTGCCGCCAGGGTCAGTACGCGGGTGTTCATCAGCTCCTGATGCATCGATCGTTCGGCACGGCGCCGGGTCGTGAGGCCGAGGCAGCCGGTTCCCCGATTGGCGGCGGCGCGATCATGCAACTGCTCGTGGGACACGAGGACGACGGCTACAACTTCGGCCTGCCGGAATGGGCGCTCTTCAGGGCCTATCAGGGAGTGGTCACGCACGCGATTCTGCAGGAACTGCTGTTTGCCGGCGGCGCGCGCTGTCGCGACGCCGACGAGTACGAACTGTTCCTCGCGGCACATCGCTCGCTGAAACGGGAGGTCTATGGCGCCCTCGAGTCGTTCAAGGGGCCGGGCGCACCAGGACGCGGCGCGATCGCGGCCACCCGGAATGTGCCCGGCCTGGGCACGGCGGTGAAGTACTTCGCCTATCGACTGCACGGCCGCGACCTGGCCCGGCCCATGGCCCGGTTCGCACGGACGTGGATTCGGGGCCGGTCGCTCGCGCCCGATCATCTGCACCTGCACGCGACCGGCGAGGTCTACATGCGGATCGCGCAGGCCGAGGATCTGTTCAACCGGCTGCTTCGCCTCACGGGTTTCCGGCAGTTCGCCTTCACGCTGTCGCCACTCTGGGCCTACTTCGAGTACCTGCCAGAATTCGAGGTCGAACGAGGTCGAGAGGCGCAAGCGACGCTCCATCAGACGCTGGCGCGCGCCGCCAGCCCAGTCGAGAGGGGCGCGGCCACCGCCGCGATGCGCCAGGGGCGACTGAAGCTCCGCCAGTGGCGTCTCCGGGGCTGGTGGCTCAGACACGGCATCGCGCGACCGCTCTATCGCGCGGCCGGTCTGCCCCTGCCGCCGTCGCCGCGCCGTCTGCTCGATGAGGCGCGTGAGGTTCTGCCCACATTGCGCCCGCATGGCGAGCTGGCGCTCTACGTCGGCGAGGCACTGCTGGAGTTGCGTGCGGGCGTGGACGTGTTGTTCAGCCTCGCGCCAGCCGGATGCATGGTGACCTCGATGGGCGAAGTCCTGACGCCGCGTCTCCAGCAGGCGGCCGGCCAGAGCCGAGGCCGGATCCAGTCGCTCTTCTCCGCCGATGGCGACATCGACGAAGAACTTCTCTCGCAGGCGTTGCTCCGGGCGCGTGGACCAGGGTCGAGCCGCGCCGCGGAGCGGGCGTGACGCGGCCCGTAACTTGACGACGCGTACCAGTCAGGGTCAGATCAGGCGTGCCCACCAAGCCCACCACCAAAGCCAGGCGTCCCGTGCCGCGCGACGTCGATGCCATCGTCGCCAGACTGAAGCGCGGCGCCACGAAGCACAACCGCGACGGCATGGCGCGATACGGCATTCCTTCCGACAACGCCTTCGGCACGCAGGTGGGGACGGTCAAGCGACTCGCGAAGGATCTCGGGCGGGATCACCAGCTCGCCGCGGCGCTGTGGGACACGGGCTGGTACGAAGCGAGGATGCTCGCCGTGTTCGTCGACGAGCCGACGAGCGTCACATCGGCGCAGATGGATCGCTGGTGCCGCGACTTCGACAGTTGGGCGATCTGCGACACCGCCTGCTTCGCGCTGTTCGATCGCACACCGCACGCCTGGCGCAAGATCGTGCAGTGGAGCAGGCGGCAGGGAGAGTTCCAGAAGCGCGCGGCCTTCGCGCTCATGGCATCCCTTTCGCTGCACGACAAGACCACAGCCGACGAGGCGTTCTTGCGATGCCTGCCAATCGTCGAGCGCGCGGCGGACGACGACCGGAACTACGTGAAGAAGGGCGTGAACTGGGCGCTGCGCTCGATCGGACGGCGGAGTGTGACGCTCAACCGTGAAGCGGTCGCACTCGCCCGTCGCCTCGCCGCCTCGACGAACGCCGCCACGCGCTGGATTGGGAAGGACGCGCTCAGGGAGCTCACCGGTCCGGTGGTGACTCGACGCCTCGAGGCAGGGGCAAGCCGGAAGAGGTGACCGACATGCGCCATGGCGAACTCCACAGAACGGAACGCATCGGCTGGCTGCGCGCCGCCGTTCTCGGTGCGAACGACGGCATCGTCTCCACCGCGAGCCTCGTGGTCGGCGTCGCTGCCGCGAATGCGGGCAAGAGCGACATCCTCGTCGCCGGGGTCGCCGGCCTGGTCGCCGGCGCGCTGTCGATGGCGGCGGGCGAGTACGTGTCCGTCAGCTCCCAGGCCGACACCGAACGCGCGGACCTGGCGCGCGAGCGCGACGAGCTCGCCACGATCCCGGCCGCCGAGGAAGACGAGCTGACCAACATCTACGTGAAGCGTGGCCTCGAGGCGTCGCTGGCTCGCACCGTCGCGCAGCAACTGATGGCCAACGACTCGCTCAAAGCGCATGCGCGCGACGAGCTCGGCCTGTCCGAGGAGATGGCCGCTCGTCCCTTGCAGGCAGCCGTCGCCTCCGCCGGGACGTTTGCGGTTGGCGCGGCGCTCCCGATTCTCACCATCATGGTGGCGCCCACGGCCCACCTGTCGTGGATTGTCGCGGGCACGTCGCTCGTGTTCCTCGCTGGACTCGGCGCGCTGGCCGCCCGCGCCGGCGGAGCGCCCGCCACGGTTGGTGCGATACGCGTGGCGTTCTGGGGCGCCCTCGCCATGGCCGCCACGGCCGCCGTCGGCGCGATGTTCGGGGCCGTGGTGTGATCAGATCGAGCGCCAGTGGTTTGCATTCGTCCGCGCGTTGCGGCATCTGATCCGCTGCCGCTTTCATCCAGGGTGCTTCACGGGTTGACGGGAGCGCCGAGCAGCAGCCGATTCTTCGGCGTGATCGCTTCAGGAATGGCTTGAGTCCACACACGATAGCCCTGACCCTCGAGGCGGACGGCGCGCATCACGTCGATGGCCAGCGCCTGGTCGACCCAGCCCTCGATCGGACCGGCGTCGCATGTCTCGACATCGTGACAGCACGGCAGCACCGCCACGCGCGCCCGCGCGCCTGTCGCGCGTCCGAGGACGCGGTCGGTCAGCGCCCCGCACGCATGGCACGACACGATCACGTCGTCCGGCCCGAGCTCGACATCGTCGACGCCCGCATCCCTCCACACGACGCGATCGGTCAGCCGGGGCCAGGTCGTCGCCAGCGCCTGATGAAGCGAGCGCGCCGACGGCGGAACCGCGGGATCGACGACGACCGCCTGCGGCGACGAGTCGTCGAGCAGCAGCATCGCATGCGCCAGCAGCCCGTGTCCGCCGCCAAGGTCCACGACGCGTCCGCCTCGGAACAGTCGTCGCGCGCGGCGTGCGACTTCCCAGGACTCGTACAGCTCCTTGCGGGGCAGACACCCGGCGGCACACACGGCGCGGGCGAGCCGATCGAAGAGCGTGCTGCGTGGAAATCGCGCGAGATCGTACGTCGTGAGCCTGGCGCGCGACGAAGGCGAGAACCGGGGTGCGGGGTGGTTCACCGCCATCGATGATAGACCGGGGCACGGGCGCCCTGAATCTCGCATCCCGACTGCCGACCGTGCCATCATCATCGGTGACCCTCTGGCGGACCGGAAGTGCCGAACCGAGGTGTGAAGGACCGATGACCGACGAAACGTACACGACAGAAGAGCGGCGCTGGCTCGAGGTGTGGGACGACAAGCGCCAGCAGGTCGCCTCGGGCGCCATGAGCGTCGACGCCGTGCTCGAGTGGACCTGGAAGAACAAGGTCCTCAACGCCATCAACGTCACGATTCAGCGCATCAAACGGTCCGAGAA
>Ga0105106_10002737_pt1 | contig 12650 bp, 12 predicted proteins | sample PPLLaktember2015_5_FD_79109 | JGI IMG/M metagenome (GOLD analysis project Ga0105106, IMG submission 79109) | Freshwater sediment microbial communities from Prairie Pothole Lake near Jamestown, North Dakota, USA - PPLs Lake P8 Core (1) Depth... | ecosystem: Environmental > Aquatic > Freshwater >...
GGATGCGATCCTTCGTCGCCGGGGGACTGCCGGACTGGGTCCCGATCGGAATCACGTTGCCCGTCATCGTCGGTTTCGTCATGCCTCGCGCCTCGCCGTTGCAGTCGAAGTACTTCAAACGTTCGTTTGAATTTCTTGTATGTTCGCTGCGGGCGTTGATCGAGTCAATCTTGCAGCGCACCACGGATTGGAGTCGTACGAACGCGCCAATTGTTCTGTGTGCTAGCGCTCACTCTCCGTACTTTCGCGATTCGATGTCCATTTCGTGTTGGAAACTTGGCAATGCGTCGGACAAGATTTCGTATTTGTCCAGGACGAACATGGATGTTTTCGATGTTGCGACGCAGCATCTCCCGCGCCTGTCCACCCCCTGCCCCGCTCGGCTGGACCCCTGTCGGCCGTTTGCCCAGACTCCGCGTTGATGCATGTCGGCGCAATGGTGCGTCGCGTCATGATCGGGAGTGCCCCGTGTTCGACACCCTGACCTCCGTCCTCGGCTCCAACCAGCTCCTCTCCGGAGGGGTGGCGCTCGCCCTGCTGGGCGTCGCCGCGATGTGGCTGCGCGACGTGCCCGCCAAGTTCGCAGCCTGGGCGAAGCACTTCTTCGTGACCACGCTCACGGTCGACAGCCGCGACGAGCTCATGTTTCCGGCGCTCGTCGAGTACATGGACAGCCGCGACGCGCTGCGCCGCCTCAACAATTTCACCGTGCGCGCGGTGCGCACCAACACGTCGAGCTACCAGAGCCTGCAGGACGAGCTCCAGCAGGGCGGCCGGCCCGCGACCGTGTTCTCACCCGGCGAGGGCTTCCACCTGTTCTTCATGGACGGCCGCCTCATGTGGATGAAGCGCGAGATCCAGGTCGCCAACTCGATCATCGAGAAGATCAGCCTGTCGACGCTCGGCCGCGACAAGCACCCGCTGCAGAAGCTGGTGGGCGAGGCGATGGACCACCGCATAGCGCGGGAGCTGAACCGCATCGCGATCTACGTGCCCTCGCCCTACAGCAACGAGTGGTCGCGCGCGCGTCTCGGCAACAACCGCAAGCTCGACTCGGTCGTGCTGAAGGCCGGCCAGAAGGAGGCGGTCGTCGGCGACCTGCAGCGCTTCTTCGCATCGCGCGAGCGCTACGAGACGCTCGGCATCCCGTGGCGGCGCGGCTATCTGCTGTACGGCCCGCCGGGAACCGGCAAGACCTCGCTCGTCACCGCCCTCGCCTCCGAGCTTTCGCTCAACGTGTGCGTGCTGTCGCTCGCCTCGCCGAACGTCACCGACGAGAAGATCGGCGCGCTCCTGTCCAGCGTGCCCACCCGCTCGATCATCCTGATCGAGGACGTCGACGCGTTCTTCCAGCAGCGCTCGAAGGCCGACGTCCAGGTCAAGGTGTCGTACTCGGGCTTCATCAACGCGCTCGACGGCGTGGCCTCGCACGAGGGGTCGGTGGTGTTCCTCACCACCAACCACCCCGACCGCATCGACGAGGCCGCGATCCGCTCGGGACGCGTGGACTTCCGCATGGAGCTCGGGCCGTGCGACAGCGACCAGCTCGAGCGGATGTTCCTCAAGTTCTTCGACGATGCGGAGGCCGCGAAGCGTTTCGCTGCCGCCGTCCCGGGCGACACGTGGTCGCCCGCCGCGGTGCAGGAGCGCCTGCTCAAGGCCGCCGACGTCGACGAGGCGATCGAGCTGTTCCAGCGTCCGGCGCTCGTGCGCGCTGCGGCTTAGCCCGAACCGCGCGAGGCACAGGCCCCGCGGCCTTCGCGGGGTCTTCCTGTCTCGCCTCCGCGAGCGCGTGCCGCTTGCATGCGATCACGAATGGGAGGACCATGACATCGTCATAGCGCCTGTCGCGCTTCCCTCGAGGAGGTTCCATGCTCAATTTCACGCGCCCCGAGCGCCCCGCTTCGAAGGAACCGGATGCGAAGTCCGCACCACGCGCCGTCGCGCCGCCCACGCTCACGTCGCCCGTTCCCGTGTCGCCCGCCAACGCAGCGCCACGACCCCCGGTGTCGACGGTGCCGGTGGCCGCACCTCCGCGCGCCGATGGCGCCGAACGTCGCCTGGCCATCGGGGTCGACATCAACCTCAAGGGCGTCGAGATCTCGAATTGCGACGTCCTCGTGATCGAGGGCAACGTCGATGCGACCGTCCACAGCAAGGCGATGGAGATTCTCGCGCCGGGGCACCTCAACGGCACGGCGACGATCGACATCGCCGAAATCCACGGCACGTTCGAAGGCGAGCTCACCGCCCGGACGCGGCTCGTCGTGCACGGCACGGGCCGTGTCACGGGCACGATTCGCTATGGTTCGCTGGTCGTGGCCGAGGGCGGCTCGCTCACCGGAGAGCTGACGAAGCTCGAGCCCGCTGCGCCTGCGGTCGCGGCACCGGTGGTGGCGACGTCCCCGCCCGCTGCCGCAACGCCCGGATCGCGCTCGCTCCTCGGCCCGCAGCCATAGATCGCGACGGCGATCCCGCGCCGCCCGCGGGAGTCGCCGCGCAACGGATGCGCCGGATCGCGTCGATCCGGTAGCATGCCGTGATGTCACACGCCACTGCGCGCCGCGCGGGGCCGCCTTCCGGGCGGCGCCATTCCAGCCACAGGCGCGGGCCTCGATGAGGTGGGCTCGCTTCGCGCATGACGGCCGTACCGCCTGCGGCATCGTCGAGGGCGATCGGGTGGCCGAGGTCTCGGGAGGACTGTTCGATCCGCCCTCCCCGACCGGGCGGTCCTTCGCCGTCGACCGGATTCGCCTGCTGCCGCCGGTCATCCCGTCCACGTTCTACGCCGCCGGCACCAACTACCGGCAGCATCTGCAAAACGCCGAGTCGCGCGGCGAGAAGGTCGAGTGGCCGACGCACGCGGAGGTCAACTACCGGGCGAGCAATGCGCTCATCGGCGACGGCGACGCGATCGTGATCCCGGCGGACTCGTCGGGCCGCGTGGCATTCGAGGGCGAGCTCGTCGTCGTCATCGGCAGGCGGGCGAAGCGGCTGTCCCGCGAGAACGCGCTCGACTGCGTGTTCGGCTACACGATCGGCAACGACGTCAGCGAGCGCAGCTGGCAGAAGTCCGACCGCACCTTCTGGCGCTCCAAGAACTGCGACACCTTCAAGCCGATGGGGCCGTGGGTCGAGACCGACGTCGACCTCGCGTCGATGGAGACCCGCATCCGCCTGAACGGCCGCGAGGTGAGCCGCTTCCGCACCGGCGACATGCTGTTCGGCATCACCGACTACCTCTGCGAGATGTCGCGCTACCTCACGCTCGTTCCCGGAGACGTGCTGTGGATGGGAACCGAGGACCCGTCGCTCGACATGGTGCCCGGCGACACCGTCGAGGTCTCCATCACCGGCATCGGCACGCTGACCAACCCCGTGACCGCGGGCGTCTAGCGGCACGCTCCCCGTACGGGCCGTGGCCCGGCGATAATGTGCACGTGACGCCGTCCCCTCCGGGGCGGCGGCGCCGGGATCCGCAACGCGCAGCCCCGACGCTTCCACCACCAAGACGAGTGCAAGATGAGCGATTGCGACTTCGGTTTGATCGGCCTGGCCGTGATGGGCGAGAACCTCGCGCTGAACGTCGAGAGCCGCGGCTACCGCGTGGCCGTCCACAACCGGTCGACCGACCGCGTCGACGCGTTCATCAATGGCCGCGCCGCCGGCCGCAACTTCAAGGGATGCCACTCGGTCGCCGAGCTGGTCGCGGCAGTCAAGCGCCCGCGCAAGTTGATGATGCTGGTCAAGGCAGGACCGGCCGTCGACCAGCTGATCGAGCAAATGCGACCGCATCTTGCGCCGGGCGACATCGTCATCGACGGCGGCAACACCCACTACCTCGACACCGAGCGGCGCACGAAGGAGGTCGAGGCGATGGGAATGCTGTACGTCGGATGCGGCGTCTCCGGCGGCGAGGAGGGCGCGTTGAAGGGCCCCAGCCTGATGCCCGGAGGCAGCGCCGCCGCCTGGCCGCACATCCGCGAGATGTTCCAGGCGATCGCCGCCAAGGTGGGACCCAACAACGACATTCCCTGCTGCGAGTGGGTGGGCCCTCGCGGCGCCGGCCACTACGTGAAGATGGTGCACAACGGCATCGAGTACGGCGACATGCAGCTGATCTGCGAGGCCTATCACCTGCTGAAGGAGCACGGCGGCCTCGGCAATCCCGAGCTGTACGACGTCTTCGACGAGTGGAACCGTGGCGAGCTGCAGAGCTACCTGATCGAAATCACCCGCGACATCTTCAGCGTCCGCGACGACCGGACCGACGGCTTCCTCGTCGACCGCATCCTCGACGTCGCCGGCGCCAAGGGCACGGGCAAGTGGATGAGCCAGCTCGCGCTCGACCTGGGCGTTCCGAGCACGCTGGTGACGATGGCCGTGTTCGCGCGCGCCCTGTCGGCCCAGAAGGAGGCGCGCGTGCGTGCGAGCAAGGTCCTCTCCGGCCCCGCGAGCGACTCGAATGCCGCCTTCCAGGCAGGCATCGGGGAGACGCTGGGCGAGCGCCCGAAGTTCGTCGAATGCGTGCGGCACGCGCTGTACGCGTCGAAGATCATCAGCTATGCGCAAGGCTTCGTGCAGCTGCAGGAAGCGAGCCGCGAGCACGGATGGGGACTCAACTACGGCGACTGCGCGCTGCTGTGGCGTGGCGGCTGCATCATCCGCGCGCAGTTCCTGGACCGGATCAAGGAGGCATTCGACCAACGGCCGGACCTCGAGAACCTGCTGCTCGCGCCCTACTTCCAGCAGGCGGTGACACGAGCCCAGCCCGCGTGGCGCGCCGTCGTTGCGGCGGCCAGCATCACGGGGATTCCCGTGCCGGCGTTCGGCACGGCGCTCGCCTACTACGACAGCTATCGGCGCGAACGCCTGCCCGCCAACCTGCTGCAAGCCCAGCGCGACTACTTCGGCGCCCACACCATCCAGCGCACCGACGACCCCGCGGCGTTCCACGCCGAATGGCTCGAGCGTCGTCGCCCGCCCCGGTCGTGAGCCGGCACGTGCGACGGCGGTGCGGGCGGTGAGCGCATGAAGCCGGCGCGGCACCCCACGGCGCTGCGCACCGCACAGCTGCTGCACGACGCGGGCGTCGATGCCCGTGTCGTCGAGTTCGAGCAGCCGACCCGCACCAGCGCCGAAGCCGCCGCGGCGATCGGCTGCTCGGTGGCCGAGATCGCCAAGTCCATCGTGTTTCGCGGCGGCGACAGCGGGCAGGCGATCGTCGTCGTCGCGAGCGGCGACAACCGTGTCAGCGAGGCCAAGGTCGCCGGGAGCGTGGGAGAGCGGCTGCTGCGCGCGGATGCGGAATTCGTGCGCACGGCCACCGGCTATACCATCGGCGGCGTTGCACCGATCGGTTACGCGCACCCCGTCAAGCTGCTGCTCGACCTGGATCTGCGGCGCTTCGAAGTCGTGTGGGCGGCCGCCGGAACGCCGTTCTCGGTGTTCCCGGTGAGCCCCGAACAATTGCGAATCCTGACCGGCGCCGCCTGGGCCGACGTCAGGCGGTGAGCGCACCGCGGCGTGCGCCGTCGGCGGCCCGGCGCGGCCGCGGGCTCGCCTGGGGATTCGTCGGGGTGCTCGCGTTCAGCGCGACGCTGCCCGCGACCCGCCTCGCCGTCGCCGCGCTCGACCCGGTCTTCGTCGGCCTGGGGCGGGCGTTGGTTGCCGCCGTGCTCGCGACGGCGCTGCTCGCCGCAACCCATTCGCCGCTCCCGCGTCGCGCGGCGTGGCCACGGCTCGCGGTGGTCGCACTGGGTGTCGTCGCCGGCTTCCCTCTGCTCACCGCGTGGGCGATGCGCCACGTGCCGGCCTCGCACGGCGCGGTCGTCGTCGGCTTGCTGCCGCTCGCGACCGCGGTCGCCGGCGCACTGCTCGCGCACGAACGCCCGTCGCGGCGGTTCTGGATCTGCGCGGTCGCGGGCAGCGCCGTCGTCGTCGGCTACGCGCTCTGGAAGGGCGGCGGCGCGCTCCACGTCGCGGACCTGCTGCTGGTCGGCGCGGTGATCGCCGCGGCGATCGGCTACGCCGAGGGCGCGCGCCTCGCGCGGGAGATCGGCGGCTGGCAGGTGATCTCCTGGGCGCTGGTGCTCGCCGCGCCGTTCCTCGCGATCCCGACCTGGCGTGCGGCAGGGGGGCTTGCCGACGCGCCGTGGACCGCGTGGGCGGGTTTCGCCTACGTCGCCGTAGTGTCGGCGTATGTGGGGTTCTTCGCCTGGTACAAGGGCCTCGCCGAGGGTGGCATCGCCGCGGTAGGACAGGTGCAGCTGCTGCAGCCGTTCCTGACGATCTTCCTCTCGGTGCTGCTCCTCGGCGAGGCGCTCGACCCGGCGACGTTCGTCGCGGCCGGCCTCGTGATCCTGGCGATCGCGATCGGGCGTTCCCGCTAGGGCCAGCGGTCCACGACCGAGGCGTACCTTCGGATCCTGCAGGCCGGATGCCACGAGGAGCGCCGGGAAGTGCTGGCCGTCGTGTGCTGGCGATTGGGGATCCGCGCTGGCGGGTCGAGGTGCCGGGCGCGAAGGTCGGCGCGGCACGCGTGGCCGTCCTCACGTGTCGAGCGGCCCGCCCCCGTCCCGCACGCCGCCACGTGTCGCTATACTGCGGCGTCCTTGCGACACGAAGACGAAGGCGAGCGCCGGCAATGGCCACGATCTCGATCGGGAAGAAGCACCACTACTCCCACAAGAAGGCTAAGGAAGTCGCCGACAAGATCGCCAGGGACCTCAAGAAGCGCTTCGAGCTCGCCTACGCGTGGGACGGCGACCACGTCGACTTCGAGCGGCCCGGCGTGACCGGACGCATGCTCGTCGGCAAGGACCGCATCTCGCTCGACGTCCGGCTGGGCTTCCTGCTCACGCCGCTCAAGGGGGCGATCGAGCGCGAGATCCACGCGCAGCTCGACGAGCTGATCACCGAGGACAAGCCGTCCGGCGCGCCGGCAGCGCGAGCCCGCCCCGCCCGAAAACGGTCCTAGACCCGCAGCGGGCCGGCCGCCCGCGCGGCGCGGCGCAACGCACCTTCGCGCGGATCGGGGAACGGCTCGTTCGAGCCCGCCGCGATCGCGTCGTGGATCGCGGTCTCGCGCCTGCGGATCGTGTCGAGGAACTCATCCGCGCCCCCCATCCTGTGGAAGGCCTTGAACCCGCGATCGAGGAAGTCGTGCAGCACGCCGAAGCCGGCAAGCCGCGCCGGCTGCCGCATCATCGCGAGCGCCGTGCGGATGAAGGGCTTCCTGACGAAGCCGTCGAGCGCCCCGCCGATCTCGACGATCAGGAAGATCTGCCGCTGCCGCTGCGGCATGTTGCCCGCGCGACGATAGGCACGGCAGTAGTCGGCGACCGAGAGGCCGCCGTCGGCACGAGGCAGTGCCTTCAGCACCAGCCGGTCGAGCTCGTGCGACAGCACGTTGAGCTCCATTGCCTGCGCGATCGTGGCGATCACCCGCTCCGGCAGCATCACCACCATCATCGGCACGACGCGCGCCGCATCGGCGTCGCGACGTGGGCCGTCGGCGTCGCCGTACAGGTCGGACTTGAAGAACTCGATCGCGTCGGTGTAGCGGGGCTGTGCGGAGAGGTCGGCGTAGGTCTGCGCGAGCCGCTCCGCCTGCCAGATGGAAAGACGCGCGAGCGCCCCGGCGAGGATCGGGTTCGCCGCGGTCTCCTCGTGCAGGCGTTGCGCCTTGCGCAACTGCTCGATCAGCGCGGCTTCAGCCGCGTGTCGGGGGGAACTATCCGCCATGAAAGGACATGCAGGAACCGGCTGCTAACCTCACCAGTCTAGCAGGCCAATCGGGCGCGGGCGCGCTGCGGCTTAGGTGGATTGTTCTACCAAATGTCGATCTGCGCGATCGCCGCGCGGATTGCCGACGGGATCGCCACGGACCTCCGTCCGGCCGTGCCGCTGCCCGGTGATTAGTGTGATTCCTCTAGGGGGACCGCGATATCTTCGCCGAGTGGATCAAGTTACCGTTGCCCGACCCCGAAAGGATTTGCCATGCTGAACACCCTCAACACCCGCGCCACCGAAGTCGGCGACACCCTCGTTCGCGCGTCGCGCCAATTCTGGCTGGCCGGCCTCGGTGCCGCCGTCGTGACCCGTGACTGGGCCGAGAAGGAAGGCGGCATCGTGTTCCGCAACCTGGTGCGCGAAGGTACCGCCATCGAATCGCGCGCGATCCGCTACGTCGGCGACCGTCTCGAGATGTCGTTCGCGCAGGCGAACACGATCTGGAAGCGTACCCGCCGCAACGTGACCACCACCGTCAGGACCTACGCTGACACGGCGTCGACACTGGTCCGCGAGACGCTGCCTGCGTCGCTGCCCAGGATGGCGATGCCGGTCACCGTCAAGGTCGAGGCCAAGCCCGCCGCAAAGCGCAAGGTCGCCCGCGCGAAGCGCGCCGTGACGACGCGTGTCAACGCCGCGACCAAGCGCGCGAAGCGCACGGTGCGGACCGCCAAGCGCGGTTGACACGTTGCCGTTCGCGTCCCCGGGGCCGCTCCCGTAGCGGCTCCTTTTCGACGTCGGGGGGAAATGCATGAGCGCGGCGGCCGCAGGCAAGTCCCGAAGGGGCCGTCGCCGCGCGAGTCCGCGTGACGAGCCGGGTTCCGGTATTGGCCTCGCGCTCGCCGGAGGCGGCCCGTTGGGCGGCATCTACGAGGTGGGCGCGCTGATCGCGCTCGCCGATTCGCTCGACGGCATCGACTTCAACGAACTCGACGTCTACGTCGGCGTCTCGTCGGGCGGCTTCGTCGTCGCGTCGCTCGCGAACGGCATTTCGCCGTCGCAGATGTACCGGCTGTTCATCGACGATGGCGCCGAAGCCACGATGACGCCGCAGCTGTTCCTGCGCCCGGCGTTCGGCGAGTTCTACCGGCGGCTCGTGTCGCTGCCCGCGCTTTCGCTCCGCGCGACGCTGCGCTACCTGCGCGACCCGCTCCACGCCGGCCTGATGGAATCGCTCGTGACGCTGTCGCGGGCGATACCGGTCGGCATGTTCGACAACGCGGTCGTCGACAACTTCCTCTCCCGCCTGCTGTCCGGACCGGGGCGTTCCAACGACTTCCGCAAGCTCGACCGCAAGCTCTTCCTGGTCGCCGCGAACCTCGACACCGGCGCGTCGGTCGTGTTCGGCGCGCCGGGGCACGAGCACGTGCCGATCAGCAAGGCGATCAGCGCGTCCTCGGCCCTGCCCGGCCTGTTCCCACCGGTGGCTATCGACGGCGCGCACTACGTCGACGGCGCGCTCAACAAGACGCTGCACGCCTCGGTTGCACTCGACCAGGGCATCGACCTCCTGATCTGCCTGAACCCACTCGTGCCGTACGACGCGAGCTCGGTGCCTCGCCGCGCACGGCTGACCGTCGAGAAGCTGAACGAAGGCGGGCTGCCGCTCGTGCTCTCGCAGACGTTCCGCGCGATCATCCACTCGCGGATGCGCGTGGGCATGGAGAAGTACCGGCAGCAGTACCCGCACGCCAACGTGGTGCTGTTCGAGCCGGACCGCGAGGACGCGCAGATGTTCTTCGCGAACATCTTCAGCTACCGCCAGCGCAAGCGCCTCTGCGCGCAGGCGTTCAACAAGACGCGCCGCAACCTGCAGTCGCGCGCGGCCGAGCTCGCGCCCGTGTTCGCGCGCCACGGCATCTCGTTTCGCCTCGACCGGCTGCACGACACCCGCCGGCACATCACGGACGCGGTCTCCGACCCGCGCCCGCTGCACGCCGATTCCGCGGTAACGCCGACGGTGTCGCAGACGGCGCGCGACCTCGGCCGCACGCTCGACGCCCTCGAGCGCTGGCTGGTCCGCGCGGCCTGAGCGGGGCCTGAGCGCGACCGGTTGCCGCGCCGCCGGGCCGGCACGCGCGAAAGGGGCGTCCCCACCGGTCCGCGGGCTGCGTGGATAATGCCCGGGTCCGGGTGCCGGCTTCACGCGGCACGCCACCGGCCGGCCTCCCCATGGCGGAACGCAAACGACCACGTCGCACCCGCGAGCGAATCCTCGAGACCAGCCTCGCGCTGTTCAATCGCTTCGGCGAGCCGCACATCACGACGGCGGACATCGCCGACGAGATGAACATCAGCCCGGGCAACCTCTACTACCACTTCCGCAACAAGGACCAGATCATCGGCGAGCTGTACGCGGTGCTCGAGGAACGGCTGTCGCCGCTGTTCGACCCGCCGACGGGCCGCGTTCCCGGCATCGAGGACCTCTGGTTCATGCTCCACCTGCTGTTCGAGGCAATGTGGGACTACCGCTTCTTCTACCGGGACTTGCTCGAGCTCACGTCGCGCAACCGCCGCGTGGCATTGCGCTTCGCGGACCTGACCCGGCGCGGCGAGAGCGCGGTGATCCAGTTGTGCCGGGGCATGGTGGATGCCGGAACGATGCGGGCCTCCGAGCGGGAGATCGCCGCCATCGCACAGAACGTCGTGATCGTCGCCACCTACTGGATGTCGTTCCAGCGCACCGCGCACCCGGCCCCGCCGGGCCGTGCCGTGGGTGACGACGCCGCGATGAGCCTCGAGCGCGCTGCCTACCAGGTGCTGGCCCTGATCGCCCCGTTCACCGTCGGTTCCGCGCGGGCGCTGATCGAGCGCCTGGGCGACCGTTACCTCTGAGATCGATCCCCGGGGAGAACCGCAAATGGCGAAGAAGTGGGTGAAGTTTCCGTACGCCGACAAGGCCTACGTTCACGACGCGGCCGGCCTGAAGAAGCACTGGGCACGGCTGCACAAGGGTGACTGCGAGCCGCTGCCGAAGGACGCCGGCGCGCTGGACGCGTGGGCCGCGTTCCACGCGGGGGACTTCGCGCGCGCGGTCGAGACCGGCATGGCCGCCGGCGGCTCCGGCGTCAACGCCGCGGTGAAGGCACAAGTGGTCTACGGCTACTACCTGGAGCAATCCGACAAGGCGAAGATGGCGCTGTTCGAGGAAGCGGCGGCCTGGGCCGACGCGCGCAGGGCGGAGGCACCGAAGGACCCGAACGCGCACTACTTGCATGCGTTCGCGCTGGGGCGCTACAGCCAGTGCATCTCGGTCGGCAAGGCGCTCGCACAGGGGCTCGGCGGGAAGATCAAGGAGTCGCTGCTCGCCGCGATGCAGCTCCAGCCGAAGCACGCCGATGCCAACATCGCCTACGGCGCCTACCAGGCGGAGGTGATCGACAAGGTGGGTGGCCTCGTCGCCGGCATGACCTACGGCGCGAAGAAGGACTCCGCGCTCGAGCACTTCGAGAAGGCGATCAGGCTCTTACCCGAGGCTGCGATTGCCAGGATCGAGTACGCGAACGGCCTGATCCTGCTGTTCGGCAAGAGCCGCCTCGCCGAGGCGACGTCGCTCTACGAGGCCGCGGCCGACTGCCGACCCGCCGACGCGATGGAGCGTCTCGACGTGGAGCGCGCGAAAGCGGAGCTCGAGTAGCCCCGGGGTACGCGACGCAGCGCGCTTGCGTGCGACGCCGGCAAGCTACGGCGCCGCGGATGCGACCGCCCGCGCCGCATCGCCGGGGGACAGCGGCGCCTCGCGCGGCCATGGCGCCATCAGCGTCGTCAGCACGAGCTTCTCGAACTCCGGCGCGAACTGCGAGATCACCCGCTCGGGGTCGGGGCACAGCTTGCGGTCCGAGACGAGCCCGAAGTGCACCGCGCCGCTGTACGAGATGATCGACACCCCCATGCCGATGTCCCCGGACTGCGGCACCCAGAACATGAGGCTGTCGATCGGGGCGCCCGCCATGTACAGCGGCCGCTGGGGGCCGGGCACGTTGGTCATCACCGCGGTGGCATTGCGCGCGAGCGCGGTGAGCAGCACCTCCTGCAGCATGCGCGGTCCGGACCCCATCGCGGCGAGGAGACCGAGGGCGAGCACCGGCTGGTAGCTGCCCTTCAGCGCGTCCATGTTGGCGCGGACCGCGTACAGGCGCTCGACCGGGTTCTCGAGGCCGATCGGCAGGTCGAGGAACACGAGCCCGAACTGGTTGCCGAGCTTGTAGGCCTTCTCCATCGGCCGCAGGTTGACCGGCACGAGCGCGCGCACCGTCACGCCGTCGGTCCGGTCGCCCTTCGCGTGCAGATAGGCGCGCATCGCGCCGGCGACGCACGACAGCAGCACGTCGTTGACCGACGCGCCCAGCGCGCGGCCGATGGCCTTGACCTCGTCGAGCGGCAACGGCTCGGCCCACGCGACGCGCTTCGCCGGCCCGGGTCGCCCCTTGAAGCGTGTCCGCGAGTCCTCGCCCATCGTCGCGAGCCTGGCGAGCTCGGCCGTCAGCGCCGAGCCCTGATTGGCGAGGGCGACGGCCTTCGAGGGGTCGTTCCAGATGTCCGTGCCTCGCTCGACCAGCAGCGATCCGACCTGCATCGCGGTCTTCATCACGCCCGACATGGGACTGATCAGCGCGGCGAGCGCGGACTCGTCGTCCGCGCGCGCCTTGCGCTTCGGCGGGTTGAACGGCATCGCGGGCGGACCGTCGTGGCCGGCATCCGTCATCGACAGCATCACGCGCACCAGCGCCATCCCGTCGGCATAGCTGTGGTGGATGCGCACGATCAGTGCACTGCCGCCCCGGTAGTTCTCGACCAGGTGGTACTGCCACATCGGCCGCGCGGGGTCGAGCGGCGTGGCGATCAGCCGCGACACC
>Ga0105106_10002738_pt1 | contig 12649 bp, 10 predicted proteins | sample PPLLaktember2015_5_FD_79109 | JGI IMG/M metagenome (GOLD analysis project Ga0105106, IMG submission 79109) | Freshwater sediment microbial communities from Prairie Pothole Lake near Jamestown, North Dakota, USA - PPLs Lake P8 Core (1) Depth... | ecosystem: Environmental > Aquatic > Freshwater >...
GGCATACCCCGGTCTACAATCTGGAGGATGCTCTCGCTCACCCACCCCCCCGCCGATAGCAGACGATGTGCATCTCGAAAGTAGAAGGCAGGCTTGCCTTCGGGCTGCCGCAGAAGACCCAGCTCGGAAGAGCCGCCCTCTCCGGGTACAAAAGTTCCAGCAGTAAAGGCCAGGATGCTTGCATCGGGCGACCAGGAAAGGCTTCCCACGGCGCCATGCCGGCTTTCTACGGGGTATGGGCTCTCGGAGCCGGTGGAGAGATCCCGCACCCGAATAATTTTCTCTTGGTTTTTCGCATAGGCCAGCCAGCGCCCATCTGCCGAGATCGCATAGTTGAAGGCCGCTCCATCCAGGATTTCATCAACCTGCCCGGTGCTCAGATTCAAGCGGTGCACGCCAAACACGATGGGGAACCAGCCGCCATCGATATATTTGTGCACGCTGAAGAATAGGTGTTGTCCGTCGCTGCTCCAGTAATCGTCCACCAGGTACCCGAAGTCAATAAAGCGAGCAATTTCAAGTGTCCAGATCACGACGCCATCTGAGCGGATGACGAGCAGCTCATTGGGACGTTCGTAAACCGTCCAAGCGCCATCGGGAGAGACGCCCGCTTCGATTGCGCCATCAGGGGTGGGCGGACGGCGGTTGGCAGGATCTGGGTGGGAGTTGGGCTGGGCAGCATTGTAGAGGTTGGGATAGGTGTGGCGCTGGGCGGCAGCGGTGTGAAGGTGGGGGAAGGCGGCAGGGTGGGCAATGTGGCAAAGCGTACTCCATCCGTGCAGCCAGATAACCACAGGGCTGCCAGAAGCAGCCCTGCAAACCAGGTGAGGTGAAAAGATTTCATGAGGCTAGCTCCTATGAATGCATCTGGGATGCCATGATGCGGGCGCCCAGATAAGATACCATAAAACCCAAGGCGGTCAGGTAGAACCCCGACCCGATGGCAGCCGTGCCGAACGGGATGGCTGCCAGGAGGATGAAGATAGCTGCCAATAGTACCAGCACGCTGCTGGAGCGGCCTTTGACCCCGTGTAAATGCCGCCCGATGGCATAGGCGCTGCCAGAATTGGCGCTGGTAAGGCGCAGCTCGAACAGCTTGAGGCCAGCCTGGATGTTCATCACGGTGCACACTGCAATAGCGACCATGACTCCAACCACTAGCAGACCGAACAAGCCCAGCCAGCCCCAGTTACTGTCGGTGAAGGCAGCAAAGCTGGCTACCAGCATGCCCAGGGTGATCTGCAGACCGTTGCCCACACCGGTTCCCAGGTTGAGCAGGCTGCCCAGACCGCCGCGCCCGAACGTAGGATTGATCAAGTTACTCAAGAGTGCGCCAAACCCCACCCATGGGGTGAACCATCCCAGGGCTGAGAGCGCCCCGCCTATAGCGGCAGCCGCGGCAGCGGTGAGGGCAATGGAAGAATGGGAATTGGCGGCTTGCCGGACGGCGGGTTGCGGTTCGGGAAGTGGCTGCCCGCAGCGCAGGCAAAATCGGTTGGTGATGGCGTTTGGGGTGTTGCAATAGGGGCAGTTCATGTTTACTCCTCCTGGGTGCTGCTGGAAAAAGATTGGGGAATGGGAAGCCCGCAGTTCGGGCAAAATTCGGCCCCGGCGGGGGCTCCAGAGCCGCAAGAGCGGCAGGGATTGGCGGGGGCGGGTAAGGCAGGCTCCAGGTATTGGGGAGCGGGCTCTACCCGGATGGCGGCAATCAAGCTTTCTTTTTCGGCAATGACGCGGTTCAACCCATCAATTGCCAGGCACAAATCGGTAAGCTCTGGGTTGGATAGCGATCCACGCCGGTGCAGGTCGAGGGCGGTGGTGGCAAGCTGGCGGTGAATACTGCCGATGCGGTCGCGTCGCTCGTTGATTTCGGTCTGCACCTGGTTGATGCGCACCAGCTGGTCGGCTTTGAATTTAGTGAGATCCATACCATGTTTCAAACGATTGATGAATGCCATAGAGGCCTCCGTTCAGGGGATTGCTAAAGATTTTTCTAACCTACTATAGGCCCTGGGGAGCAAATTGCTACAATCTGGCTGAGGAGAAAACGCTGGCGGCTTCCCCTAACGGCCGTCGGCAGGTGGCTTTTTGGATGGGTGTGATCGCTCGGGGTTGCTGATCGCCGCCATCTGCATTCTCCTCTTTAGGTTTTAGGTGTTTGGAAATGCCTTCAGGCAGACTATAGCAGACAGGAGGCCAGCAGCTGCATGAACCCGACACCTTTCTTCTATTCCTTGAATGAAACCATTGACGCTGTGTTACAGGATGTCATTTTTTGTTGTGACCAATGGCACTTGCGTTTTTTCAAAAGAATCTCTATACTGAAACCAACGTCCACGTCGAACGACGTCAAACAACGTGAATACGCATCAAAAGGCGTAGCGCTATGGAGGCGCCCAGCAGTATGGGGAATGGAGCTGCTGTACAGCGAAGGACCCACAAACCCAGGTGTAGCCGGAAGATGTGTCGCGCCTGTAATTATTTCCCCAGCAGGATACCAATTTGATCTTGGCGATGAACGCATAGAAAGAGAGGCTTGCTGTGACGAAGCGCGTTCAAAAGGCATACCCCGTGCCCCGGCAGAGGACCGGCCAACGACCGGCGGCCCTGTTCCCCGAGAGGGCCTTGCTCACGGTGGAAGATGTGGCCCGCTACCTGCAATTTACCCCCGAAACCGTGCGGGCGATGGTGCGCCGCGGAGAACTGCCCGCCATCAAGGTGAGCCGGCAGTGGCGCTTTCAACAAGAAAAGATCGAAGCCTGGATTCAAACACAGAGAGGAGTGACCCCATGAGACGTGCATCTCTATTTTTGCTCCTGGCGTGGCTGCTGGGGCTTTTGATGACGCCCGCACCGGCAGTGCAAGCCCAGGCCGGCCTGGAACTGCGCATCGACGAGATCCAGAGTGGGGCTTTCCCGGACCTCACCCTGCATATCTCCGCGCTGGACGAGCTGGGCTACCCAGTGCCGGGATTGGCAGCCAGCAGCTTCACTCTTTCGGAAGATGGCAGCGTAGTCGCTGGATTTCAGGTTGCACCCATCCAGCAGCACCCCGTGCAGGTGGTGATTGCCATCGATACCACCCAGAGCATGCAGTACGGGCCCAAACCAGTGCCATTGCAGAATACTGTACAGGCTGTGGCAAGCTTCTTGGGCGGGCTGGGCGCGCCAGACGAGGCAGCGGTGGTCGCGTTTGGTCAGCAAGTGACCCTGTTGCAGGATCTCACCAGTGATAAAGCCGCAGCGCAGGCAGCCTTGGGGAGCCTGCAAGCCGGCACCAATACTTACCTCAATGATGCTCTGGTGCAGGCAGCCGGTCTTCTGAAAGGCCGCTCGCTCCGTCCAGTGATCATTTTCGTCACGGATGGCAGCGATTCGGGGATCGGGCAAGCCTCTTTTGAGCAGGTGCTTCAGGCCGTGCAAGAGCTGGGCGGTGTGGTGTTCCCCATCGGTTGGGGCGGCGCCAAGAAAGCCGACTTGGAGAAGCTGGCCGGATTGAGCCACGGTCAGGTCCAGTTTTTGCAAGCCCGCTACCCCGACGCAGCCGCCCTGCAGGCAGCTTTCAGCAACATCCTCGGCTGGCTGCCGGAGTACCGCACCCAGTACCAGTTGACCTTCCAATCGTCCCTGCCGGCGGATGGCAAGGAGCACACCCTGGCCCTCGGGTTGGATCACATGGGTACCCACCTGGAGCAAACCCGGCGCTTTGTGGCCACCCAGGGGCAGATCTTCCTCTCCTTCCCGACCTTAAGCGACGGGCAGACAGTGGGCGGTAAAGTGGCTTTTGCGCCTGTGATCGATGCGCCCGCTCCGTTGCAACAAATCGAAATTCAGGTGGATGGGCAGCCGCTGACCAGTCTGGTAGCAGAGCCCTTCACCTTTGAATGGGATTCGACCCAGGTACTGCCGGGGGAACATGAGTTCAAGTTTGTTGCCCGCGATACAGCTGGAAATACCGGCGAAGCCGCCCTGAAGCTGAACATTGTCCCGCCAATCAGCGTGGCCATCACCAATCTGCAGGGGGGAGGGCAGGTGAGGGGTTCAGTGCCCATCACGATCCAGGCGGATGCGTTGGCCAAGATCGCCCGGGTGGAACTACTCGTGGATGGCAAACTGCTGGCAACTGTGGAAAACCCTCCCTATGAGTTCTCCTGGCCCAGCGCAGGCGCTGCAGAGGGTGGGCATGAGATCAGCGTGATAGCTTACGATGTAAATGGCTACAGCGCCAGCGACAGCCTGCGAGTGACCACAGGGGGCGGATCGGGCGGGCTGCTGAGTGGTCCGGGCGGAGTGGCGCTGGCGATCGCCCTGGCTGCCGCGGCGCTCATGGCGCCACTGGCTCTGCGCCTGCGCCGCCAGCGCAAGGCTAGCGTGGAGGCGGGTGAAGCCCCGGTTTCGACGCCCGAATTTGGCGAGGTTCCCGCACCCGCTGGGGCTGTGCTGCGGGAGGTAGATGGTCTTAACCCGGGGCAAGTCTGGGCGCTGCCACCCAGCGGTGAGGTTTCACTGGGGCGAAAACGGGAGGAAAATGATATCCCCTTGAAAGGCCCCACGGCCTCCCGGCGGCATGCCATCATCCGCATGCAGGAGGGGCGCTATATTCTGTTCAATTTGCGACCCAATAATCCAATATATGTCAACGGAAACCCGGTGGCCCAGCAATGCCCGCTAAACCCCGAAGACCAGTTGACTGCCGGCGAGAGCACCTTCCAGTTTGAGCAGCAGGGCTAAATGATGAGCGAAACCTTTAAGGTCAGCTCCAGCATGCTCAGCCATCCTGGGAGCAAACGCCCGAACAATGAGGACTTTGCCATCTTTTTTGAGCCGGCCGACCCGCTGGTGCTGCAAGAGAGCGGTGCAGTTTACATCGTAGCCGATGGCGTGGGCGGCGCATCCGAAGGGGAGCGCGCCAGCCGATATGCTGCCGAAAGAGTGCTGCACGAATACTACCACCATCCCGAGGAGGAACCGGGTGTGCGCCTGAAACAGGCTATGCAGCAGGCAAGCCAGGAGATCTTCGATTACGCCGAAGGTGGGGAACGCTACAAGCGCATGGCCACCACGCTGGTGGCCGTGGCCATTCGGGGCGGGCAGTTCACCGTTGCGCATGTGGGCGACAGCCGCGCCTATCTGCTGCGCGATGGCAAGACCATCCAGCTCACCGGCGACCATTCCAACGTGGGCGAGTTGGTGGCGCAAGGGTTGATGACCGAGGAAGAAGCGCTGCACTCCAAAGCTAAGAACCGCCTGACCCGCAGCCTAGGGGCTGAAGCGGAGGCGATTGTGGATGTGCAATATGATCTGCCCTTGCAACTCGGCGACCGGCTGCTGCTGTGCAGCGATGGGTTGACGCGTTATGCCCTGGGGCAAAAGATCGGGGAATTAGCCGCTGTTGGCACCCCTGAAGAAGCCGCAGCGCGCCTGGTGGATTTTGCTAACCACAGCGGCGGCGAAGATAACGTGACCGTGATTGTGGTTTCGGTGGGAGCCGGCCTCATGACCGGGGTCGGCGCAGGTCCAGCGCGCCCAGAAAAAGAAGGCGACACTGCCCCGCGCGGGCGGCTGCCCGAACGGGTGGATTGGGAGACCATCAGCACCCAGACCAGCCGCCGCGTGGCCGCTTCGCACCATTATGGCAGGCTGAACGGGCTATTCCCCGGGGGGATGAAAAAATATGCGCTGCCATTCACGCTGGTGGTGATGGTGCTGTTGGCCGGTGGGCTGCTGGCGGCGCTGAATTTCTGGAAGCTTTCTGGCGGAGGCAGCCAGGTGCTGGTCACCACGGGTATGCCGGCTGCGCGCAGCTTGCAGCCAGTTGCCAGCCATACACCTACGCTGGCATCGGCGGCGGCGGCAGGTGCTGAAACACCCATTCCAACGCTCACTGTGCCGCCCGTTCCCGCCCCGCTGCAAACGCAAACCGCCCTGGCGGACGCCCAGGCCGAGAGCGGGCTGATCCCTGCGGGCTCCTGGTGTGTATACACCATCCAGGGGAACGGTCCAGACACCATCCGGGAAATTATCCAGACTTTCGCTGGGGTTTATGCAGCGGAGTATGCGGACCTGGTCTATGCGGCCGAATCGGGGGCCAAGTGGGAGGCAATCTGGCCGGACGGGTTGGATAAAAGCATACCGCCGACGGAGACCGATGGAACGATTTTTTATCCGCAAGTAGCAGTTTCGTTTGTTGAGACTATAGAAGGATGTACGCAAAACAGTGGAGAAATCAGGCCCAAGCCTGCCGATTAAACCGGACCAGGTAAACAGACTAAAACCAGGAGGATTGAAATGGGAATACAGGATATCTTACTCAATACACTGCCGGCCCCGCTCATGCAGGGCATGACTGGCACCAACGCCTTTTTCGAGTGGTACTTCTACGGGCTGCAGGGGTTGGGCGGCTGGCTTTTCTTCCTGCTGCTGGGGGTGGCGGCGGTGGTGTGGCTGTTTTACGATAGCCAGAACCGACATCTGCCCGCCACGGGCTGGCGGCTGGGAGTGGTGTTGCTGGCGCTGCTAGTGCTACCCACCATCATCTACCGCTTCACAGTGACGCCGGTGCACTTTGGCATTTACCAACTTCTGGAACTTTATCCTGAAGACTGCCCCACCGACGTGATCACGCAGAACTTCCCGGAAGTTAACTTCCTGGATTGCGAGCAGCTCCGCCGCAGCTTGCCCCCGCTCACCCCCTTTGGCGAGTATGTGTTCTACCTGGGGCTGCTGGGAGGTATCCTGGCGCCAGTGCTGGCGGTGGGATATTACATCACCTACCAGGGCATGGTGGGCTGCCAGCGCGGCCACCCACCCTATGAGAAAGCTCTGGAAAAGATTCCTGGGCAGTGCCCACAGTGCGCTGCTGAAGACGCCCGGCGCCAACCGCAGGTGATCATCCAGCCGCCTGTGACACCGGTGTTGCCGCCACGACCACCGGAACCAGCCCCCGAGCCGCCGCTCCCCAGCAAACCCACCGTGCAGTATGCCTGGCTGGTGGATGAGGCTCACAACCGCCGCTATGATCTGTGCGAGGGCGTGACGCGCATCGGGCGCGGCAATGAGAACGAAATCATGCTTACCGACCCGTCGGTCTCGCGCAACCATGCTCAAATACGTGAGGGACACGGGCACTTTACCCTTTCGGACATGAATTCCCGCACCGGCACGCTGCTCAACGGTAAGAAGCTCAGCCAGCCGTTTGTACTGCAGAGCGGCGATGAGATTGTGCTGGGCGATACCGTGCTGCACTTTGTATCCAGTAGATAACAGGAGACTGCTATGACCGACGAACTGTTTTGCCCCAAACATGGATATTACCCGGCCAGCGAACGGCGCTGTCCATACTGCGCCTCCGAGAAGGGTGAGCTACCCCCTGCACCGGCCCCGCTTTTCCCGGGCAGTGAAGAATCGACCCAAGCGCCCGGCGCACCGCGCGGGTACTCCGACGATGACGAAACGGTCCTGCCGGGGCAGGCCGTCCGAGGCGGATACGCGGCAGGGCGGATGCGCAGCAGCGGAGAGGATGATGCTACCCAACCACCAGTACGCGGCGGGCGGGGGCGTGCTGAGGATGAGACTCAGCTTCCAGAGCGCAAGCGCCGCCGGGGTGTGCTGGACGACGATGATGAGACCGATGTGACCGTCATCGACCGGAAGGAGACCGGCCTGCTAGGCTGGCTGATCGTCAAAACCAGCCGCTTCATGCGCCGCGGGCATATCCTCAAGATCAAGCCCGAGGCTATCTACGGACGCAGCTCTACCAAGGCCGACATCATCCTCAATGATGAAAAGGTCTCCAGCATCCACGTGCGCTTCAAGGTCAAGGACGACAAATTCTTCGTAGTGGACCTGGGCTCCAGCAACGGCACGTTTGTCAACGGCGAGGAAGTGGTGGGCACGCGTGAACTGCAGCAGGATGATGAAATTCGCCTGGGCGAGACGGTGTTTGTGCTCAAGACATTGAGCTGAAGGTGACGGCGGGCGTCGTCGCTACGAGAAAAGCTAACGGGCAGCAACGGCCTTGGCTGTTGCAGGAGAGGTGTGCAATGCAGGGGATGATGAAGACGATCCTGACGGCGGTTCTAGTCATGGCAGCCGGAATAGCAGGGGTGGCGCCGCGTAGTGTTGCTGCCCAGACGACCACACTGCGCGTGGGCATTCAACCCGGACACAGCCAGTACGAGAGCGGCGCGTCTTCGTGCGACGGCAGTGTGAACGAGGTGCAAATCAATGAAGCTGTGGCCGGCCTGGCCGCCGATGTGCTGCGCCAACAGGGCATCCAGGTGGATGTCCTTGCTGGCAACATCAACGCCGTGCACAATTACACTGCCGACGCCTTTATTTCCCTACATACCGATTACTGCTCGCGCGACCAGGATAACAACGTAGTGATGAATTCTGGTTTCAAAGTGGCTCGCTGGAAAGGAGCACCGGGGAGCGGGCTGGATGGTTCTGGAGATGCCTCCGACCGGCTGGTCACAGCGGTGTGGGATGAATATGAGCTGGCCACCAGGCTGCCGCGTGATCGTGAAAATGGGCATTACACCCCCTGTTTTCTGGAATACTATGCGCTGAACCCTGAAATCGAAGGCCCGATTTGCCAGGGGCAGCACCGCCAAATCCAGGGGATTGCCGATACTACCCCTGGCGCGATCATTGAGATGGGCTGGCTTTCGGGCGATTTTGCTTATATGACCAGCCTAGCAGGCCAGGCTCAGATGGCGCAAGGGATTGCCAACGGCATCCTGCGCTTTCTGAACCAGGCGCCGGCTCCACAGCCTGGCGTAACCCCCCTTCCTATTGGGCAGGGGACCACCGCAACTGCACTGGTAGTGGATGTCTCTGGCAGCATGGGATCAACCTGGCAGGGGGGCATCAAAATCGAATCGGCGCGCTCTGCTGCCCACCAAATCTTGAACATGCTTTCGCAGGAAAGCCAGGTGGATGGTGGTGGGCATCGCGTGGGTGTGGCCGCGTTCTCTTCCAACGCCAGTTTGCTGCAACCCCTCACCATCGATATTAATCAGGTACGCCAAGTCATTGACAGTCTTAGTCCCCATGGGAGCACCAACCTGGGTGCGGGCATGGAGACAGGCAACGCCATCCTGGGGCAGGCTGACCCGGGAGAATCGAAGATACTGATCTTGCTGAGCGATGGCATGTCGAATACCGGTATGGAGCGCGGTCAGATACTGACGGGACCGGTGCAGAGCGCTGTGAATGCAGGTACGTGCATTTACACCGTGGGGTTTGGCGATCCTGGTAATCTGGATGAGGACCTACTGCGTCAGATTGCGGCCGTATCGCAAACAGCGCTGGGTTGTGGGCAGTACTACTACGCCACCGATGTGATTGATCTGGAGGGCACCTACATTCGCATCCGCCACCAGTCTACCGGTAATCTTCTGGCAGAGTTCGCCGGGAATGTGGCCCAGGGGCAAACCGTGCAGGCGGGCAGCGTCAACGTTCCGCCCGGGCAGGCTGAGATGGCTATCAGCCTGCACTGGCCTGGCTCCAAGATGGAGCTGGTACTGCATGATCCTGCCGGCAACATCATCCAGCCGGGCGACCCCAACCTGCGCCTGACCAGCTATGCCAACCTGGTATATGCGCTGGTGCTACAACCAACCCCAGGGGCCTGGCTGGTGGACGTGGTGGGGGCTGAGATCCCTGGCCTCACCGAGCCGTTTGAAGTATTGGTTTCAGCGCGGGCGGCGCCGGTGACACCCACACCGGTTGTCACCCCCACCCAGCCGCCGGTAAAGCTGCCTGAGCCTCAAAGCTCCGGTTTTGAAACGGCTCTGCTGATGCTACTGCTGGGCGGCGGCGGGGTAGCCCTATATGTGTATGCCACAGTGCTGCGACGCAAGCGCGGCGTGACGCAAGCCGCCGCCGGGAGCTTGCGCCCCGCTAGCCTGCTCGTGGTGAGCGGGCCGCTGGCCGGACAGGAGTTCCCGATCCGGGGCGATTCGGCCAGCATCGGGCGCGGCGCGGCTAACCAGGTTGTGTTGTCCGACCAGGCCGTCTCGCGCTTGCACGCCACGCTGCGCTACGGGCAGGGCGAGTGGTACGTGCAGGATCAAAACAGCCGCAGCGGTACGTACGTCAACGGGCAGCGGGTAGCAGCTACACGCCTGGGCAACGGCGCCCGCATCCTGGTGGGCGGGACAGAAATGGTGTTCAAACTAAAAAGCTAAAGGGATGCTGTATGGAAACCATCAAAACTGACCGGAACAAATGGCTTGTGCGGACAGGCGCGCTGCTGCTGCTAATTGGCTTTATCCTGCCGTCTGTGTTGGTGAGTTGCGCTGGCGCGTCGGAGTTAGGGCAAACGTTGAGCCTGTATGATATCACCTCGCTCATTCAGGCGCCTTTGCTGTACCTGGTTCCGCTGGGGGGGCTGGCGGTACTCATCCTGGCTTTTCTGCCAGTGCGCGTTGGGACTGGTTTTCCGGCGGTGTTTTGGGGCCAGGTGGCGGGTGCGCTGGTGGGGATTGCGGGCATTCTTCTGCCGCTCATCTCGCTGAGCGGCCAGCTTCGAGATTTTGGCTACCGGCTTACGCCGCAAGCCGGTATGTTGGTGTTGGTGGGCGGTTACGTGCTGATCGGCGCCGGCCTGGCGCTGGAGTGGGGCGATATGCGTCAGCAGCCAGCAGATTGGGGGACCCCTGCTGCTGTTCCCAGGGGTCTCGCGACCTATAACCGCCCGCCGCCATCGCGGCAGTCACCCTATCCTCCGCTGCACTCTCTCTCCACCCCGCCTCTGAAACCCGATGACTGGGTTTCAGCCCCTCCGGCCCCGGCGGCCCGTTCCACGCTACGCGAGCATCTGCGGGTGGTGCGCGGCAGCCTGCCGGTGAACATCATCCCGCTCACCCACGATGGCTTCACCATCGGCCGCGACCCGGGCAGCGACCTGCACCTTCCGGAGTCAGATGTATCCCGGCAGCATGCCCGCCTGCGCTTCGGGCAAGGGGCCTGGTTTATCCAGGATGCCGACAGCGCTGGAGGGATCCGCATCAACGGCAAAGTGACGCTGGCACACCGCCTGGAAGATGGCGACCAGGTGGGCATCGGCGAATACGTTTTCCGTTTTTGCAAGCCGCCACCCGCCGGCCTGCTGGAAGAAGAGGAGTAAAAGGCTGTGGGCGTTACGGCGGGCGGTGAAACGGGCCTACTGGTCGGAAAAACCCTGTGTGGGCGCTATTACCTGCGCGAGTTTGTAGGCTCGGGCGGGACCGCCGAGGTTTACCTGGCCTGGGATCAGTTCCGCTCGGCCCGCATGGCGGTCAAGGTGTTGCGTTCAGATGTAAAAAGTCGCTCGCTACAGCATTTTGAGCAGGAAGCCGAGCTGCTGCGTCGCTTGGAGCACCCGTTTATTGTGCGGCGTTACGAGCTGGAGCGGGATGAGGGCCTGATCTTTCTGGTGATGGACTGGGTGGAAGGCTCCAACCTGCGCCAGAGCATTATGGAGATGAAACAACCTTTCAGCGTGGAGAAAGCCAGCGGAATCTTGAACCCGGTGTGCAGCGCGCTGAATTTTACGCACCAGAATGGTGTTTATCACTGCGATATCAAACCGGCCAATATCCTGCTGCATGTGGACGGACGCGTCTTGCTCACCGATTTTGGGGTGGCGCGCCTGGCCGATGAACGGCGCAGCGGCGGTACGCCAGCCTACATGGCACCCGAACAGATTCGTGACGATGTGGTGGATGAGCGCACCGATATCTACGCTCTCGGGGTGACCCTGTATGAAATGTTGAGCGGCGGGCGGCTGCCCTTCCGCGGCGATAGCCAGAGCAGCCAGGGCAGCACGCCGCGCGAGCGGGTGGAGTGGGAACACTGCTACCTGCCGCCGCCGCCGTTGAGCCAGTTCAACGCCGGCCTGCCGCAGGCGGTTTTGAACCTGGTGGAGCGGGCTCTGGGCAAAGAGCCGGGACAGCGACCAGCAACCGTCCCCGAATTTTTGGATGCATACGAGCAGGCCCGCCGCCAACCTGCACGGCCGCTGCCGCCAAATGTGGAAGCGCTCACTACTACCTACAGCCCGGCGGTGGTTCCTCCCATGAACCGCAGGCCTGTTCCGCCTGCCCGACCGCGCCCGATCCCGCAGCCCGGCGTGGCTATCCAGCCAGCCGATAGTGTGGCGGGGCCGCGCCTGCTGGGCAAAAATGGGCAGTATGCTGGTATGGCCGTTGCTCTTTCGGGCAATTCGTTGAATATCGGGCGGGCGGCAGGGAGCGGCTTGTGGTTGAGCGAGCGCAGCGTTTCGCGCACGCACGCTTCGATCGTGCGCACGCGCCGGGCGGTTTATCTTCAAGACGAAGGCAGCGTCGCTGGCACATATGTGAACAACCAGCGCGTGCTGGGACCGGTACAACTCAAGCATGGCGATGTGATCCAGATCGGGTATGCGGATGTGTTTGAGTATCTTGAGCGATAGCCCTGCCGATTTATGTAAGTAGGTAACCGAGATCCGTTCTGAGCTTATGTCTAATCTCATTGGTCTGACCTTGCTGGATCGCTACCGAGTGGATGGCTTTGTGGCTGCTGGAAGTATGGGCAGTGTGTACCGGGTATGGGATCTGCAGCGCAGTGCGTATCTGGCGATGAAAGTCCTGCACAGCGACGTAGCCGACGATCCGGCTGCA
>Ga0105106_10002740_pt1 | contig 12633 bp, 8 predicted proteins | sample PPLLaktember2015_5_FD_79109 | JGI IMG/M metagenome (GOLD analysis project Ga0105106, IMG submission 79109) | Freshwater sediment microbial communities from Prairie Pothole Lake near Jamestown, North Dakota, USA - PPLs Lake P8 Core (1) Depth... | ecosystem: Environmental > Aquatic > Freshwater >...
AGGGAAGGCCTTGTCCTCGAGCAGGTCGCCGAGCGAGCCTTCGCCGTTCTCCCCGAGCGGCGTCTCGATCGAAACGGGATCCTGGGACGAGTAGAGCATCTCCAGGACCTTGCTGACGGGCAGGTTCATCCGGCGGGCCAGGTCCTCGGGACTGGGCAGCTTGCCGCATTCCTGGACGGAGGACTGCGAGATCTTCTTCAACCTGTGGATGGTCTCGGTCAGGTGGACCGGGATGCGGATCGTCCGGCCCTGGTCGGCGATGGCCCGGGTGATCGACTGACGGATCCACCAGGTCGCGTAGGTCGAGAACTTGTGCCCGCGCCGGTAATCGAACTTTTCGGCGGCCCGCATCAGGCCGATGTTGCCTTCCTGGATGAGGTCGAGCAGCTGGAGTCCCCGGCCCTGGTACTTCTTGGCGATCGACACGACCAGCCGCAGGTTCGCCGAGACGAGGTCGCTCTTGGCCCTCTCGCGGGTCCGGCGGCCGGACTGGATGGCCTGCAGGATGGCCTTGGCGTCCTTGCGCGCCTGCTTCGAGGTCCGCTTGCCGTTCTCCTTGAGGCGGATCTGGACGGCCTGGACCGTCCGGTCCTGGTATTCCGGCTTGAGCTCGAGCTCCCGGGCCATCTTGACGATGCGGACGGCCAGGCGGCCGCGAGCGAACCGATTGCGGACGAGCGGCCTGATCTTGATCAGCCGGCCGGCGAGGGCCCGGATCCTTTGGATCCTGGCCAGGACCTCGCGCCGGCGGGCTTCGAGGCTGTCCTCGGAGAAGCCGTCGTCAGCCATGTTGAAGTACTTGACGAATGCCTCGGGGGTCTTCTTGAGCAGGGCTTCGAGGGACACGAGCTCGTCGAGCGTGTAGGGTGTCTTGATGAGCGCCTTGAGAATTGCCTTTTCGCCGCGCTCCATGCGCCGGGCCAGGCTGATCTCCTGTTCCCGCGACAGGAGCAGGATGCTGCCCATCTCCCGGAGGTAGATCTTGACCAGGTCCGCGGTCTGCTCGATGTCCTCGGGGGAGTTCAGGCCCTTGCCGTGCCCGTTGCCGTTCTTCGGCTCTCCGACGCGGCCGCTCAGATGGGCGGTGAAAGGATCCTCGTCGTCCGAAAAGAGCTTGCCCCCGGGGACGCCCGGAATGAGCTGGAGCAGCTCCTCGCTGCCCTTGTATTTGTATTCAGTAGCCATGTGCGTCTCCCTTTATCTATTAATATGATAGGAAAACTACATTAACGGGCTTTTCGTTGCGAAGGCCCGGCGCTTTCCTCATTGTCCCACCCTGGGACCCTGTCCAGTTAACGGGATCGGGGGCCAAAACGTTTCGCCCCCCGGGGGTGGGCCGGTCAGAAATAAAGCGCGGAGGATACCCTGCCTGGTCCCGCTTGTCAAGAAAAAACTTTACAAACAGAGCCTTCGGCTGGGTCGGGGGGGCCATCCCTGGCTGTTCCAGCCTGAAAGCTGCCCTGTTCCGCGTTATTTCCACCTGTTCCTCCCAGTCGGCGTATTATCTCTACAAGATTCGTGCCAGAAATAGCCGATAGGGGATAGGGGCAGGATTTGGCCCGGCCCGGAGGAGGGACCGTCTTAAATTGAGGACATCGGCCTCGCCTGGGTCAGTAGCAGACGACGCCGTGCTTCTCGAAGTACTTCTGGTGGTACTCTTCCGCCTTATAGAACGTGCCGGCCGGAACGAGCTCGGTGGCCAGGCGCTTTTTGAATTTTTTCGAGCTTTCCAGCTCGTCCATGACCTTCCGGGCCGCCTCCATCTGGGCTTCGCCGTGATAGAAGATGGCCGACCGGTACTGGCTGCCGTGGTCGGGGCCCTGCCTGTTGACTTGGGTCGGGTCGTGGATCGAGAAGAAATGGCGGACGAGGTCGGGGTAGCTCACCTTGGCCGGGTCGAACGTCAGCTCGACAGCCTCGGCATGGCCGGTCCTGTCCGTGCAGACCTCTTCGTAGGTCGGATCGACCTTCTGGCCGCCCGTGTAGCCGACGACCGTCGACACGACACCCGGGACCTTGCCGAGCTTGTATTCGACGCCCCAAAAACACCCCGCCGCGAAGGTCGCGGTCTCCATCCCGGCCGCCGCCGTCCCGGGGCCTGAGGCCTTTTCCGCCGCCTCGGGCTTGAAGGACATGGAGGCGGAGTTGATGCAGTAATGGAGGAACGTCGGCTCCGGGCCGTCGTCGAAGACGTGGCCCAAGTGCGCCCCGCAGGTCGCGCAACGGACCTCGATCCGCTTGGCCAGGAGCGAAAAGTCGTCGCGGTATTCGATGTTCTTCTCGTCGACCGGAGACGTGAAGCTGGGCCAGCCCGTGCCGTGCTCGTACTTCATTTCCGAGCGGAAGAGCGGCGTGCCGCAGCCAGCGCAGACGTAGACGCCCTTCTCCCAGAAGTCATTGTATGGTCCCGTGAAGGGCCGCTCCGTGCCGCACTTGCGCATGACCTCGAACTGTTCCGGCGTGAGGGCGGCCTTCCACTCCTTTTCCGATCGCTTGATCTTAGACGGCATATCTTGTCCTTCCCGGGAGGCGAAGGCCGGCCGAGGCGATTCCAGGTCGGCCAGGGCGTTCAGGCCTTTCCATCCGGCGACGCCCAGGAGCGTCGCCAGGGCCAGAACGGCGATCTTGACTCTCAAGGACATCCTGATCTCCCGTCGCTTTTAATCCTACTAAATTAGTATACATTAGACCCCCGAAAAATCAAGCCCCCCTGGAGAGGCCGTCTACCCCCTTGCGGGCAATTTCCAAAATTGGACACTTTGTGATTGACAACGGAGGAAACGCGGCCCTATAATTGTGACGCTGGCTGGAGAGGGATCCTCCTTAGCCCCGCTTCCTTTTCCTTTGAAACCTTGGCGCCTCACCAGCCAGCCCTCTTCTTTCTCCCCGTGCGGGCTGGCCGTAAGCGATTTTTGCCGAGACCGGGCGGTCTCATCCCCTTCGTTTCAGCAGGGGACGCTATTTCTTCACCGGCTCCTTCTTCTCGACCTTCTCCGCCGGCTTGAGGTCCTTGGCCCTTTCCTTGAGGTGCTCCTGCAGCTTGAGGTGGGAGACGCCTTCGGTGTACCAGGCCGGGGCCGGCTGGCCCATGAGGTGGTGATCGAAGAACTCCTTCATCCGCACCGTGTAGTCCTTCTGGTTGGCCGGCTTCCGCAGGCCGTGGTTCTCGCCGACATACTGGAGCATGATGACCGGCTTCTTGAGCCGGCGCAGCGTGTTGTAGTACTCGATGCCCTGGTTCCAGTCGACGGCGCCGTCCTTGTCGTTGTGGAGGATGATGAGCGGCGTCTTGACCTGCGCGGCGTAATAGACCGGCGAATTGCGCTGATAGGCCTCGAGGTTGTCCCAGTAGCCGCCCTTGAACCGGCCCTGGCTCGACTCGAAGATGGGCTGGTTGGCCGATCCGCTGTTGAAATAGATGGAGCTGTACATGCTGATCATGTTGGTCAGCGGGGCGCCGGCCACGGCCGCGGCGAAATCGGCTTGGGTGACCAGGAAGGCGGTCTGATAGCCGCCCCAGGAATGGCCCTGAAGCCCGACCTTGGAGCGGTCGACGACGCCGGCGGCGACGCCCGCGTCGATCGCCGGCAGGACGCACCAGACCGCGGACAGGCCCGGATCGTTGACCTTGTACGTGATGTCGGGCATCAGGACCGCGTAGCCGTTGCTCGTGTAGACGGACTTGTTGAAGCCGTTGGCCGAGGGCTGGGCGTAACGGTTGAGCTGCTGCGACATCTTCTCGTAGTAGTAAACGAGGGTCGGATAGCGCTTCCCCTTCTCGTAGTTGGCGGGGAGGAAGAGGGCCGCCTGGAGCTTGTCACCCTTGGCGCTCGTGTAGTCGAGGAGTATCGAGCCGCTCGACCAAAGGAAGTCCTTCTGCTGGGGATTGGCCTCGGTCAGCCTCTTCCCGTTGCGCAGGAGCGCGTCGGTCGCGTAGTAATCGGGATAGTCCCTGTCGGTGTCGCGGGTGTAGACGAACGTTCCGGCCTTTCTGGCCTTCATCAGGCCGCCGAACCCGGCGTCGTCCCAGAGCAGCAGGACCGGAGGCTTGCCCTTCTCGAGCCGGGCGAGGCCTGCCTTCTTCGTCCATTCGCCGTACACGCTGAAGTACTGGGGCACATCGAGGTCGACGGCTTTCTCTTCGGGGTCGATCCGCAGGCGGCGGTAGCGGAGCTTGTCCTTGGCCCCGTTCACGGTCAGGTTGACGGCCCTGCCCGTGCCGCTCACCGGGACGCTCCAGATGTCCCAGCCGTCCGAAAGGAGCACATTCAGCCCGTCCTTGGTCGAGCCCACGGGGTAGTCGGGCGGCTTGATGACGTTGTGATCGTCGTCCTCGTCGACGAACGAGGCGGCCACGTCCCTGGTGATGTTGACGGACTTCCCGGCGGCCATATCGTAGGTGAAGAAGTGGCCGTCCTCGTAATAGAGGAAATGGGTCCCGTCGTAGAGGGGCCCGAAAAAGTGTTCGTTCTTCGTCAGGGCCGGCTTCCGTAGGCCCGTCTTCATGTCGATGACGAAGACGTCCTGGTAGCCGAGGCCGACGAGGTTCGTGTCGAGCTCGTAAGCCCGGTTGTCCTGACCGACCGCGAAGCGGTGTTTGGGGGCCGGGGCGACCAGGCGCAGGCCGTCATCGGCGAGGCGGATGAACGCCTTCTCGGCCACCCGGTATTCCGAGAGGTAGCTGAACGTCTTGTCCCGCTGTTCCTGGACCTGCTGCTGCGATTGGAGCCGGCGGTCCTGGCCGTGCCAGATGACCAGGTCGGGGATGTCCTCGGCGGGGATGTCCTCCGGCTTCGGCGCCGCTGACGGTGCGGCCTCCGTCCCTGGCTTGGCGTCGCCGGCGTCCTTCTTGTCGGCGTCCTTCTTCTTTTTGGCTTCGCGGATGCCGAAGAGGATGGCGTCGAAGCTCTCGGTCCAGGCGGGGGACCGGTCGGGGCTTGCGGTCATTCCTTCGGGGAACGACTTGTCGGAAGCCGGATCGTAGACGACCTTCTGCGGTCCCTTGGCCTCGCGGAAGCCGTTGAACGCGAGGACGCTCCACAGCTTGTCCTCGTAGGCCTTGTCCTCCTTGCCCTTCAGGACGGCCAGGGCCTCGCCTTTTTCCGACCAGCCGAGCGACTTGTAGGACGCCTTGTCGTTGTCGAGGGACGAGACGGCGCCGCTGGCCATGTCCCGGAGCTGCAGGCCGTTGCCGGCCTGGCCCTGGGCGTCGATGAGCAGGGCCAGGCGCCCGCCGGCCTTGTCGAACGCGAATTCAGCGACGTTGCCGATATTGACCTCTTTCGCCGTCGCCAGCTCGCGCACGAGGAGATCGGATCCGGTCCACTTGTCCTTTTCCTTCTCCTGGCTTTCGGGGGCGTAGCGATGGAGCGCCACGAAGCCCGGGTTGTCGCCCGAGAAGGCCAGACCGCGGACCTTATCGAACTCGGTCTTGGCGCCGTCGGCGAGGTTGACCAGGACGGCCGTCGTCGTGACCCTCTTCTTTTCCTTCTGCAGGGCCTTCATCTCCTTTGAGCCGGGATAGGCGAGGAAAGCGGCCCACTTGGAGTCGCCCGAGAAGCCCGTGCGGGCGCCGCCGGGTCCCATGCGCGGCGCCTCGCCGATAGGGAAGCGGTATTCCTTGGTCCCTGCGACCTCGCGCAGGACCACCTCGCTCTCGCCTTCGAGGGGGCTCAACCGGTACATGAACCAGCTCCCGTCCGGGGAGAGCTCGGCCGAGCCGATCGATCTCCAGGCCAGGATGTCCAGGAGCGCGATGGGGCGCAACCCGGCCGGCCCGGAGGGCTTGTCCGCGGGTTTGTCCTGGGCGATCGCGAGAGCGCCCAGGATGATGAGAAGGGCGGCGAGGGAGACGGCTTTCATTCTGTTCATGGTCCTGTTCCTTGTCGTTCCTTTCTTCGTTTTTCCTGGTACATCAGAAAATCGGCGTGGGCCAGAAAATCGTCGAGCTGCTGGTATTTCTGCGGATCGATGCGCACGAGCCCCATGCTGACCGACAGCCGCAGGCGCGGGTAGTCCTTCAACCGGAAGGCCTGCATGACCTCCTGGATGCGGGCCGGCATCCCGCGCTCGCCCTGACCCTTCGAACGCATGGCCAGGACGGCGAACTCGTCGCCCCCGATGCGACCGATGACGTCGGACTCGCGAAGGGTCGTCTTGAGGATCGAGGCGACGCCCTGCAGGAGCAGGTCCCCGACGGGGTGACCGTGGGTGTCGTTGACCTCTTTGAGATTGTCGATGTCGAGAAAGACGAGGTAGTTGTCCTTCTTGAGCCTTTTCGCGATCTTCATCTGCTGAAGGCCGAACGAATAGAAGCCCCGGCGGTTGTTGAGGCCGGTCAGGTCGTCCAGAAGGGACAGGTTTTCGAGCTTCTCGTTGGACAGCTGGAGCCGGCGCATGGCCAGCTCGTAGCGCCGCTGCATCGACTTCATCTCGCTGATGTCGACGATGATGCCGTCGAAATGGAGGATCTCCCCGCCCGGGTTCTTGATGCTCCGGCAGTAGTCGCGGGCCCAGAACCTCCGGCCGTCGGCCCGGAGGAGCTCGAACTCCTGGAAGGCGGTGGGTTTCGAGGACAGCCGGGCGATGTGCTCGGTCCGGTCCTCGCCGCGGACATAGAAGTCCTTGACGTTGCGGGCGAAGAGGTCCCGGGGGTTCTTGAATCCGAGCATCCGCGCGAGCATGGCATTGGCCTCGATGATGCGGCCGTCGGGGGTGGTCCTGTAAACGCCGACCGGAAGCTGTTCGACGAGGGCCCTGAACCGGTCCCCTACGTCCGATCGGGGGGAGCCCGCCTGCCGGGGGCTGGGGCCCTTGGAGGCCTTGGGTCGGTCCTGCGCGCTCATGTCCGCCCATATTTAACAAAGACGATACGCCTTGTCAAAGGTGGCTCGGAGGCGGCCTCTCCCTCCTGGGGAGAGTTTCGGCGGACCTCCTCCCCTGGAACCGAAAGGCAGCCGGATCTCTTTGTTTGGGGGAGAGAGATGACACCTGGAGAGGAAAGGTGTACGAATAGGGGTGGGGCGGATCCCTAAACGTCCCCGCGAGCGACGGCGTATACTCCGATGAAAGAAGGGACAAGGCTTCCCGTGGACGAGCGAGATATCATCGAAGGTTGCCTGCAGGGGAGCCCTGCGTCCGATCAGGCGATGGTGGAGGCTTATGGAACACTGGTCCTCTCGGTCGCCCTCAACGTCCTCGGCAACAGGCAGGACGCGGAGGATGTCTGCCAGGAGACGTTCCTCCAGGTCTTCCGCCATCTCGGCCGGTACGACCGGGAGCGGAGCTTCAAGACCTGGCTCCTGACCATCGCCTACAGGAGATCGCTCGACATGCTCAGGAAGAAGAGGCGCTTCAAGGAATTCTCGGAGAGGGCGCGCTTCGAGCCGGCCGTGATGCGGCGGGGGGAGGCGGCGCAGCGGGGGAATCCCGAGCCGTTGCCCTCGAAGCTGCTCGAGACCCTTTCCCCCCGCGAGCGCACGGCGCTCTGCCTGTGGGCCAGCGAAGGCTACACGGCCAAGGACATCTCCGAGGTCCTGGCCTGCTCGGCCTCCACGGCCCGAGTCTATCTGTTCAACGCCCGCCGGAAGATCAAAGTGCTTTTGGAGAACGACCATGGCCTCCTGCAGAACGGTTGATCGTCTTTATGCGGCCCTTCCCCTGCGGCCGTTCCGGGACTGGCTCATCCGCACGCATATGGACCGCTGTCCGCGCTGTCAAGCCGGGCTGCTGAGCCGCGAGGAGGCGAAGAGCCTCCTGGTCGGACCCGACCAGGTGGGCGGCGCCGATCGTCTCTGGCGGCGGATCGCCGGGGAAGCCGGCTGCGCCGCGGCGCGCGCCCGAAGCACTCCGAGCCCGGTCGGAGCGATCTGGCGGTGGGCCGCCGCCGCGGCCATGGCCGCGGCGATCGCCGGGACCGGCTTCTGGCTTCTCCGCGAAGTCGGACGGTCCGGATTCGAGGCGAACGTCGTCGCCTCCGCAGATCGGTTCCAGATCGATTATGTCCACGTGGGCGGCGCGCCCGCCCAGACCTTCGTCTATCAGCCCCAGGGGACGGACACCGTGTTCGTCTGGGCCTCGAGAACACCCTGACAGGAGGGACCATGAAAAGCGCAATGAATCTGTTGGCGGTGTTGATCCTCGCGGGCGGGGGAATGATCGCCTGGGCCTCGACCGGTGAGGACAGTCCCCAAACCGCCAAGTCCACGGCCTCAGCCTTCGAGCTGAAGATGAGGATCCTCGAGGGAGCACGGGAGCAGGCGCCCGCGGCGCCTAAGCCCGTCACCTCGTCGTATTTGAGATTCCTGACCTTCGCCAATTTCGAGGACGAGGAGAACACCGCCACGGATGAGCAGATCAGGAAGGTCTTCAGCCTCAAGGACATCGGTCTCGTCACCGAAGCCGCGCTGGTTTGGGTGAAGGGGAAGACCGACAAGGCCTTCCACATGTTCCGGATCAACGGCCAGGAGTATCTGGTCATGGTCACGCCCGGCCGCTTGCCCGAGAAGAACCACTTTCACATCGAGGTCTACGAACAGAGCGACGCGAAAAAGGCCAGTCTGCTGGACACCGAATTCTCTCTGCCCGAAAAGGCCGCGGCCGTGTTCGGCTTCGAGGATACCAAGCTCAAGCCGTACTTCATCACCCTGAAGGTCGCGCGCTGGGTCGGGGAGCCGGCCGGCGGAGGGCCGGCTGCGGGGGGCGCTGCAGGGGGAGTCGTCAGCGGCGTGTTGAAACCCGGCGTCGATAAAGCCAAACCGCCCAAGCTCATCAAGGAGGTCGCGCCCGTCTACCCTGAGGCCGCGAGAAAGGCGGGTGTCGAAGGCACCGTCGTCATGGAGGCGACGGCCGACACCTACGGCCGTGTCGCCTCGATCAAGGTCCTGCGATCCATCCCTCTCCTCGATCAGGCGGCCATCGATGCGGTCAAGCAGTGGGTCTATGAGCCCATGGTCATCGCCGGCAAGAAGGTGCCGGTCGTCTTCACGGTGACCGTGAAGTTCAGGCTCGACGACAAGAAGAAGCCGGAGGCCGGCGGCGTCGTTGGGGGCGTGGTTGGGGGGGTGCTGAAACCCGGCGCTGATAAGGTCATGCCGCCCAAGCTCGTCAGGCAGGTCGACCCCGTCTACCCCGAGATGGCCCAGAACGCGAGGGTCGAGGGGGCCGTCATCTTGGAGGCGACGACCGATACCTATGGCCGGGTCGTTTCGATCAAGGTTCTCCGGTCGATCCCGCTCCTCGACCAGGCGGCCGTCGACGCCCTCAAGCAGTGGGTCTACGAGCCCATGGTCATCGATGGCAAGCCCCGGCCGGTCACCTTCACGGTGACCATGCAGTTCGACCTCGACGACCAGCGGAAGCCTCAGGTCAGCGGGGTCGTCGGGGGTGTCATCGGGGGCGTCGTCGGCGGAGTCGAGGGCGGGGTCGAAGGCGGCGTTGTGGGCGGAGTGGTCGGCGGAGTCCTCGGCGCGCAGGATCAGGAGTTCGACAAGGACGCCGTCCGGGCCGTCGGGAAGGTCCAGCCGCCGAAGCTGATCAAGGAAGTCGCGCCGGTCTATCCCGAGAAGGCCCGCCAAGGCCACGTCGAAGGCATCGTCATCCTCGAGGCCAAGATCGACGAGCTGGGGGATGTCGTCGATGCGCGCGTCCTGCGCTCGATCCCCGTCCTCGACCAGGCCGCCCTCGACGCCGTCAAGCAGTGGAAATACGAGCCCCTGATCGTCGAAGGCAAACCCCGCAAGGTCGTCTTCACGGTCACGGTCCGCTTCATGCTCAAAGAAAGCGACCGGGACAAGACGATCGCCAAGTTCGCCCAGGGAGCGGTCAAGGCCGAGGGCGATATCAAGCCCCCGAAGCTGGTCAAGGAAGTCGCCCCGGTCTATCCCGAGGTCGCGCGGGTCGCGGGGGTCCAAGGGGTCGTCATCCTCAGCGTCAAGGCCGACGAGACGGGCTGCGTCGCCGACGTCATGGTCTTGAGGTCCATCCCCCTGCTCGACCAGGCGGCGATCGACGCGGTCAACCAGTGGGTGTACGAGCCATATGTCAAGGACGGCAAGGCCGAGCCCATCGTCTTCACGGTGACCGTCCGCTTCCAGCTCCAGTAGGACGGCCTCGGACCTCCCCGGGGGCAGGGACTAGAACGTCCGGAAGATATTGAAGCCGATCCGAAAGTCGAAGTCGCCGATCTGAAGGTCCCCGCCCGGCAAGGACTGCGCCGGCGTCAGGCCGAGGGCGTTATTGACGAAGACCTGGAAGACGTGGCCGCCGATCTTCTTCTCGATGCCCAGTCCCCAGCCGCTCTCGATCTCGTTGTATCCGGCGAGCACGGGGACCCATTCGGCGATGATCGAGAACTCCTCCCAGATCATGTAGCGCGCCCCGAGGCCGAGCGAGAAGGTGCTCTGGGGGTCGAGCGCGAAGTGGTTCGCGTTCGTCACGAAGGACGGCACCACGAGGACCGAGAGCCTCCGGGTGAGCTGGCGGGACAGGCTGACCGCGGCGAAGAACTTCACCGCGTCCTCATCTTCCGTGACCAGGCTGACCCCGCCGTGGAGCGCCGCGGAGAAGGGGAGGCCCGCGGTCCGGCCCTGCTCGGCGATGAGCCAGTCGGCGGAGAGCTCGAATTCCTTGTAGACACGGACCCGGCCGATCGAGACGGTCAGGTTGTCCGTGATGCCGTAGCCCAGGCCGAGGAGGATGTTGGCGAAGCTGTCGAGCCCCAGGAGGTTATCGAACCCCGAATCGACCGGATCGGAGAAGCGATGGTGGACCCGGAAGAGCACATCGCCCTTGGCCGGGGTCGTCGTCGTCGGCAAGTTGATCAGATGGGTGCCCCAGAAGGCCGGCGTGTCGAAGGGCGGCTCCGCTGCCGGCGGATCGGCCTCCGGGGCCTGAGCGCGGTTCCCATTAGCGCCCAAGCCCGGCGAGACGGCTGCCGAAAGGGGAAGGGAGTCCTTTTTCAGGCTCAGGACCCACGTCTGTAGGAGCTCGAGCTCCACGGCGTCCAGAGCCTTGAGGGGAGGCATCGGCTTGCCTTCGATGCCGCTCTCCCGCCGCACCTTCTTGAGGAGGTAGCTGGCCTCCGGAGCCGCCGTGTCGATGATCATCAGATCCGGCCTCTCGACCGACGCCCGGTCGATCGCCTCGGCGATGCGGTCCCTTTCCCAGCTCAGTCCCCGGGGCGGCGTCTTGCCCTTGTGGCAGCTGACGCACCTTTTCTGTAAGAGCGAGGCGACCTCGTCGGGGACTTTGGCCTGGGCCCACGTCCCCATGGCCGCGGCGACCAGGACGGTCAAGACGACGGATACGACTCTTTTCATCGCGGACTCCTTTGCCATCCGGACCGGGACCGGGCCCGGCCGGGACCATTTCCTCCATTATATAGGGGGGCTATCGAATCTCCAAAAGGACGCCAACCCGCGGAAGGGCCGGGCTTATTCCAGCTTCGAATAGTCGAGCTCGGACCCCAGCAGGCTGTGCGGAATGAGGAAGATCAGGAGCGTGACGAGCGAGGCCGCGATGACGAAGGGCCGGGCCTGTCTTCCCTTGCGGCCCGCCGCGACGGCGACGATCCAGAACAGGAAGGCGATAAGCGTCTTGTTGTCGGTGAGGTCCAGGCCCAACGGGAAGCCGCTCCAGGCGACGCCGAAGGCGAACTTCTGGACGAGGGGTCCGAGGACGAAGCCGCCCAGGAAGAGCAGGGCGAGCGTCCAGACCGCGAGGCGCCGAGGCTCCCTCTTCTTGTCGATCGCGGCCAATCCGGCCGCCGTCGAGAGGAGCATCCCGGCGAACATGATGATGATGTGGGGGATGATCAGCCAGCCCGGGACCGGGTCCTTGAAGCGGAGGACGACCGGTTCCTTGCCGGCGAGGACCGCTTCTCCCGCGCCGGCCCCGACAGAGACCCTGTAGGCCAGCTTCCCGGCCGCGGGCTGCTTGGGCAGGCGGCCGACGAGATCGCCGCCTTCCCGGGTCATGGGCACGCGGGTCCACGCGTCGTCGGTCGGGTAGCGCTTCCACTCGAACCAGCCCTCGAGCGGCGCCGGGGCCGGAACGGCCACCACGGCATCGTCCGTCGTCTCCGCGCTCCGCGGCAGCTCGTAGCGGATCTCCGTCCCGTCGACGGCGGTCGACCCTTTCAGAGGGTAAGTCGGCCCCGTCATCCTTTGATAGACGGCGGAGGCCAGGGTGATGACGACGGCGAGGAACCAGAACAGACCTTTCTTCATGGCCGCGCCTAGTCCTTGACCTCGATCGAGCCGAACACGGCCGAGCCCTTGATCTCGAGGGTTTGGGTGGGCGCGACGTCGGCGGCTTTCTTGCGGTTCTCGATGGAGCCGAGGACGGGCGTCCCCTCCAGGACGACCTGCCAGTCGCGGGGGACGAAGACCTCGATGCTGCCGAAGACGGCCGACAGGACGAGCGTGGCCCGGCCACCGGCGAGCCCGGCCGCCCGGAGGTCGATCTCGGCCGAGCCGAAGACGACGTCGGCCTTCCCGCCCTTGAAGCTCCGGGATTCGATCTTGCGGACCGAGCCGGAGAAGATCTGGCTGATGTTCAACTCGTCGGCCGTCATCGCCCCGATCGCCTTCCTGTCCGGATGCCAGACGGGCCGGAGGAGGATCCAGAGCCCGA
>Ga0105106_10002741_pt1 | contig 12628 bp, 11 predicted proteins | sample PPLLaktember2015_5_FD_79109 | JGI IMG/M metagenome (GOLD analysis project Ga0105106, IMG submission 79109) | Freshwater sediment microbial communities from Prairie Pothole Lake near Jamestown, North Dakota, USA - PPLs Lake P8 Core (1) Depth... | ecosystem: Environmental > Aquatic > Freshwater >...
ATTTTTTTCACTCAATTGGGGTATTAATTTATATAATACCATTTTTTGAACTTCAATAGGAACGGGGATTCAGGGACCCATTCAAGTAATATAAATTGTTTTTGGTGGCTCCTGCTTGTTTGTCACTCTCGCTCGTTTGGATCTCTGAACTCCTGGAGGATTCTGATGACTTCCTGTTCGTTCAAATCGCTCCACCGTTCGTAGGCGTCGGCCACCGCAAAGGAGAGGCCACTTCTCAGATTGGGGCAATAAATCGCTTCAACCTCTTCCAAAATCGCCTGTACGGATTCCGAATGGGCAGTGGGGATGGCAAGGATGAGTTTCATGGCACCGTTCCGGCGCAAGGCTTTGATAGCGACGAAGAGTGAATCCGGAAGCCAGCCCGTCGTCCACCAGAATGATTGGGCGCTTGAAATCAGGCGAGGGACGATCACCCCTGAACGTCGTCACCCGCCTGGAGACTTTTTGTTCCGTCTTCATAATTCCTGTCTGGATTTCCTGGTCGGTGAGGTTCAGGTGTGATAATAGCTCTTCATTCAATATCACCGTCCCGTCAAAAGCAACGGCCCCATAACCGGACTCCGTGTTCCAGGGCAGGGTGATCTTGCTGACGACAGCAATATCCAAGGGAAGATGCAACTCTCTTGCGATCTCGACAGCCACGGCCATGCCCCCGGCCGGTATACCCATCACCATGACATCGCTGCCGCGGAATTCCTCAAGCATACCGGCGAGCACCTTGCCTGCCGAGGCCCGATCGTGAAATACCCGGAGCCGATTACGTAGTTTTGAAAGGTCAAAGATCTTGGGATAATCCGGGGGTCGCCTTTTCATTTTTCCAAATCCGCTCTCCTCTCAATGATTCCCGGAGGGGTCTCCGCCCTGAACATCATCTTCAGATCATACACCCCCATACTCCCCGTCTTCTCAATGAAAAAGCCCATTTTCCGGCAGAGACGGAGCATCGGATCATTCTCCATCAGGATGCTTGCCGTGAAACCGAGAAGGCCCTGTTTCTTCGCCAGATAGGTGATGTACGAGAATAGTTGATATCCTACTCCGTGGTTTTGGTAGTCATCTCTTACGGCAAGGGCAACGTCTGCGGTGTGGGCCGCCTCCTCTATCCAATACTGTCCGATCCCGATCACTTCTTCTTTTCCCTCTTTTTGGTTCACCGCAAGAATCACCATCTTTTTCGTGTAGTCAATAATTACAAATTTCTGCAAGAAATCGTGCGGAAGATCTGGCCATCTGGAAAAAAAACGTCGATAGAGACTATCACTTGAAAAACGATGGAAGAAGTCTTTCACCAATGGCTCGTCGCTTATTTTCACGGGCCTCAAAAAAATCTCCAATCCGGTTTTTGTGGTTCGATAGGTTTCCAGATTCTCGGGATACTCCCCTTCCTTCCCGGCGATAAAGGCCTGATCTTTATAGATGAGAGATGAATTTCTTGCCTCTTCGATCAGCCAGGGGCGAAAGGTTGGATGGGCAATCGATATCAATTCCATGGCGCGCTCGCGAAGATTCCTTCCTTTCAAGTAAGCAATACCGAACTCGGTCACCACGTAATGGACGTCGCCCCGATTCAGGGTGACCCCTGCGCCTTCTTTGAGAAAAGGAACGATTCTCGAAACTTTTCCATCCTCCGCGGTGGAGGGGAGAGTGAGGATGGACGTGCCATTGCGGGACAAGACGGCACTCCGCATAAAGTCGGTCTGCCCCCCGATTCCGCTATAAAATATCTTTCCGATCGATTCGGCAGTGGCCTGTCCGGTTAAATCGATCTCCAGAGCGCTATTGACAGCCACCATGTTATTCTGTTGGGCGATCACTAAAGGATTGTTTGTATAATCAATCGTCCTGAATTCTACGGCTGGGTTGTGATGGATGTATTCATAGGTCGATTTCTTGCCCATGCAGAATGAGGCGACCGTTTTCCCGCGGTCGATGTTTTTCTTTGTATTGTCCACCATCCCTTTTTTCATCAACTCTACGATACCATCGCTCAGAAGCTCGGTGTGCACGCCGAGATGTTTTTTGTTGTCGAGATTGGCGATGATGGCATTGGGGACGCTCCCATACCCCACCTGAATCGTGTCTCCGTCCTGGATCAGGCGGGAGACATATTTTCCAATTTGTTGGGCAATCGCGCTATCCGCATCTGTCTCAAATTCCAGCAAGGGTTCATCATGGGGGATGATGAAATCAACGTCATCGATTCGAATAAACCCATCGCCTTGAACATGGGGCACATTGGAGTTGACCTGAGCGATGACCAACGAGGCGTTCTCGACGGCTGCTTTGACAATATCCACACTCAACCCCAATCTCAAATAGCCGTGATCGTCGGGAGGCGATGTCTGTATCAAGGCGACGTCGATCGGGATGACCCTTTGGTAGAAGAGGTCCGGAACTTGAGATAGAAAGATGGGGGTGTAATCCGCCGCGCCCCTGTTCACTGCTTCCCGGGTGTTGGTTCCAACAAAAAAACCGTGGTGCCGAAAATTACGGCTGAATTTTTCATCGATATAGGGAGCCAACCCTAGAGTCCACACCTGGAGTATTTCCGCGTCGCAAAGAGCCAAGGGATGGGCCTCAACGTAATTGGTGAGAGCCCGGGTAAGATATTGGGGGCCCCCACAACCCGTGCCGACAAATATCCTGTCGCCTCGCCGAATCAGACGGAAAATTTTCTCCTCCGACGCAAACTTCTTAGGATATTTTGTCTTGATCTCATCGATGATCTTACGCGTATCTTCTTGATGCATCTCTCATACTCCCTCGGGTGCTCGATTCAGGATTTCGTCGAACCCAATGACGTGCCGGTCGAGATATGAATCCTGCCCTTCCAGTCTTCATATGATACTCGGATACGATTTGATATTCAATGATCACGGAAAAGGGGGAGGCTCTGCAAGTCGGAGTATGGCCGGAACGTGCTCCGGGGGGTCAAGTCGATAAGACCCGACCACAATATGAACGAAATTTCCTTTGCTCACATTCTGTTCGCACCTGGCGTGCCCGGGAAGCTCCACTTCTTGAGCCACACCTTGAATTACTTCTTGATCAGGACGAACAGGTCGCCCTCGTGTTGCAGGTGCCCTGCGGCCAACTCGGCGTACGGGCCGCTTCCCCAAAAGATATCCGCCCTTCCGGCCCCTTTGATCGCCCCGCCTGAGTCCTGGTGTAAGACAAAACGAGAAAATTCGATCCACCCCGTGATCTCATTGTGGTCGTTGACGAGGGGTTTCCGGCTGGAAATGAATCCGAGGGCACCCTTTGGAAAAAGCTTGGGGTCAAGGGCAACGGACCTTCCGGGGGTCAGGAGAACGCCCAGACTGCCCCAGGGGCCCGTCTCCACCTGCTGGAAGAAAATATAAGAGGGGTTTTGGTTTAGAACCTCGTCGCGAACCTCTGGATGCTCGGTCAAGTACCTTCTCATGGCCTGCATGGACATCTCTTCCCGTGCGAGAAACCCTTTGTCGATCATGTAGCGCCCGATGCTCCGGTAGGGTCTGCCATTAGAAGCCTGGTAGTGAACTAAGAGGTCTTTCCCCTCGGGGAGCCTCACCCTGCCCGATCCCTGGATGTGGAGAAAAAACACATCGAGGGGATCCTTTAGCCAGGCAATCTCAAGACCTTTTCCGTCCAGCACTTTTTCTCCCTCGATCTGAGACCTGGAGAAGTAAGGCTGGACCTTTTTGCCGTCGATTCTGGCAACCAGGGATTCTCCCTTGAATTTTTCACCGAAGAGGGAAAGATCGATTCTAATGAGATCGCTGGGCAGACGGTACAGCGGGTACCTGAAGACTTCATCCCGAACCCGTCTCCCTTCATAAATGGGCTCGTAGTACCCTGTGAAAAGCACTCGCCCGTTTCCCTCCCGGCCGGTGGCCCGGTAAACCCGAAACTTCTTTCGGATCTCTCTGCTCAATTGCTCTGCATCCAGCCCTCTTGACAGGAGATCTAAGAAAGCCTCCTGGCTCTCGCGTACCTGCTGGCAGGAAAAGTTATGGGGCCCATAGTGAAATACGGTTTCAGGAGCGAGACGATCCAGGTACTCGATGTTTCTCCTGACACCCTGGATCAGGGATTCACGATCCATGTCATCGCTGAATTTGGGGAAGAAGAAGTGGACCTGTTTGAGAGCCTCTTCTGGCCGCTGGGCCTCTTTTTTCCGGAAAGGGTGGCAGCTCAAAAAAGTTGCCAAAATGAGGAGAACGAGGGCGAGAGTAAAAAACTTCCTTACCTTTTTCATACCCGTACCTGATCAAAAAAGCTTCTCTGGCCGTCCTTGCCGGTGTTCATTATCCTATATACACAATTCCTGAATTTTTTGGAAGTGAAAGTTCCAGGATTGACCAGCAAAAGAAATAGCCTTCCTGGTGGAAGGCTATTTTTCACCGGGGCCGAAGCTGGACCGGCACCCTAGAGGACCATAGAAACAAATGAAGCGAAACTCATTTCATCCGAATTATTTCTTGCATCATCCGATTTTTTTGACGATGACTGTCTCATCCTCTTGGGCAACCCGCCTCTTCTGCTCCGCAGGCAAGTGAGGATTCACCCTGGGCACGGGTTTCGTGGTCATGAGCCTAAGGATGTCGAAACTGCATCCCCTTCCGGATTACTTGCGTAAACCAACCTTTTTTGCGATCTCGAGGGCTGTCTTGTATTCTTCTTGAGCCAATTTCTGCTGTTCAGCGGGGGGTCTGTAATCCACGATGAATTCCAGCTTTTCAATCTTAGCCTTGAGCTCAGGATTCTTAATCGCCTTTTCGATAGCCGGGATCAAGACTTTCTTACATCCTCCGGCATTCCGGCCGGTCCGTACATTGCAAACCAGCTGGCGGGCAGTTGCTGCTTATAGCCCAGTTCCTGAAGCGTGGGGATATTCGGAAATTGTGGCATTTTATAGGTGGTCAGGAGCATCCGAAACTTTCCGGCCTCGGTATGCGGTTTGATCTTGCTGACCGCATCGAAGGTCAGTTCCACGTGTCCTCCCAGGAGGGCGGTGATGACCGCTTCCCCGCTCTTAAAAGGAACATGAGTGAATTGAGCGCCTGTCAAAGACTGTATGATTTCCAAATGAAAATGAACCGTGGATCCAATGCCGGGGGTGCTAACGCGGAGCTTGCCCGGATTTGCCTTGGCATAGTCGATCAACTCTTTAAAGGTCTTCCATGGGGAGCTGGCCTGGCACGCAAGATTATGGGCAAAGAACAGGTGAAGCCCCAGGGGATCGAGATCTTTGTCGGGATCGTACCCAACGCTTTCAGGGTTGAGGACTCGGGAATAAACGATCGCCGGATTGTTAGTATAGAGCAGCGTATAGCCGTCTTTTTTGCTCTTGGAAGCGAGGTCAGTGCCCACCGTGAATCCCCCTCCAGGTTTATTGGTAGGGATGAACGGCTGCCCCAGATTCTTTCCCAGTTCTTCCGCAAGGAGTCTGCCGGTAATATCGATGATCGACCCTGGGGTGCCGGGGATGATGAACTGAACGGGCCGATTCGGGTAAGACTGGGCCTGAAGAGTCGGAACTCCTGCACAAAGCCCAAACACGATTAAAAATGAAATAGCAATAAGAATGTGACGTTTCATAAATCTCCTCCTTCTGTTAGATTTTGGATTTTGAACCCCTTCATCTTTTTACCTTGGGGGGCTTACGTGGATGATGCCCACCGTCCTTAACGAACGAGTCAATGATTCACGACACTACTTTGGCTGGGCGATTAGCGCCTCCAATGACTGAATTCCTTTCTTTGCTTTTTCGACCTCCGCCGCTGAAGCAGGGCGGTAGGGCGGCATGGGCGGGCCAATGTCGATCCCGCTCATCAGCGAAAATCTGGCCTTCAAGTACCCTATCCCGGAATGGTCAATTTTGCTTCCCGTGGCCGACGATGCAGCCCGAGGAATGAGGAGGGGGGATTGGGCCGCGATCGCTTTCTGCAATTCCCAGGCCCTGTCCATGTTCCCGGTCTTGAATGCCTCGTAAGTAGCACGCATGACCGGGATCCAATCCGAGCCACCCATCGCGCCGGGCGCACCCAGAACCAAGTGAGGCAGCATATTCCATTCCACGCCCAGAATGCTGATTTTCTGATCCACTCCTAAATGGTACAGGGAGGCGATGTGGACGATGTCCCCGACAATGGCCTTCATGGCGATAATCCGGTCGCTCATTTCCACAATTCGCGCGATGAGTTCCGGGCTCATGTAAGAACCGGCAGGGCTTGAATCGTATAAGGCGATGGGAATCGTTGTATGATCGAGGACCCATCGGTGGTGTTCGACGATCTCATCGTCGGTTGCCTTTCGAGGAACGGTGGGAGAGATCCAGGCACAATCATAGCCGATCTCTTCTGCATAATTTGCCAGTCGCACGGTTTCAAGGGTGTTGGTGGCGTGGCATCCGGCGGCGCAAAAGACCTTATACCTCTTGGCATGGTCGATACAGACCTTGAGATGCCTCTTCCGGACCTCCTCTTCCAATTCCGGCCATTGTCCGGCATATCCTCCCGGCCATATCCCCGTCGCTCCCCTCTGGATGACCCATTCGATTTCTCGACGGACGGCATCCTCGTTTAAACTGTAGTCCTCCTTCAGGGGTGTATAGGTAAGGGCCATAATGCCCTCTAAACGCCTCATGATGAAATCACTCTCCTGCCGCCTTTCGTCTCCTAAGAGATCGTTTTGGAGCCAGCTAACTATAAGAAAAAGCCAAGTTCTCTGTCAAGCCAAAACAGTCGATTTAAATGTGAGGAAGGTTTAGACCCGTGCCCAAAAAAGCGATGCTCGAATGCTCAAGGGCCGTGGCATCGGTCAGAGGATTTTCTCCCTAAAGGATGAATTCAGGAGATCTGCCCGATGGGTCTGGGAGGGAGGGGGGATTGATGGAACCAGCCCTTCAGCCGTGAAGGCCAATGGAGCGGACTGCGGAGTCTCTGCCATGCCAATCGGGGAATGGTCAACTGTTCGTTGCTAAGATTGATCTCTCCATAAACCTCCTGATTGAAGGCTTCGATGATCCATCCTATTTCTCTTTCAAGCGAAGGGAATTGATCCTTCAGTCGCAGCCCGTATTCCGTGGGGGTTTCGCTTGGCGAGCAAGGCAACCCACTGTGGCGCCCCCAACTCAACAGAGCAGAGTAGAGCTGGGCTGCCTGATGATAACCTCTCAGCCCGCGCACGATCCCTCCGAGGCATAAAACCAGAAAGGTTTGAAATTTTGAAGCCCACAGCGAAATGACATACCATAAACTGGGGCTTTGTCTCGTTTTGCGGGCGGAGGTTCTCGAAAAAAGCCACCGGAAGAGGTAGAACAAAATCAGACAAGATACGCCGAATACCGCCAGTCCCAGCAGGCCCCCAAGCCCCCAAACCAAAATCTTTTCGACGATCTCCGGCAGCCGACCCCCTTCCGAAGAGGTCTTTAGATCGCCCAAACCCACTTCTGGAGAGGGCCTCGTGGGTGGATTACCTCTCGGCGCATAGAGGAAACGAAGCACTTGCAACAAAACATACCCAACGGGTTTGGCTGCAACCTTGAGGACGCCGTATCCCACCTCAGCCGCCGCCTTCAGGTAAGGCAAGAAAAACAATACCGCTCCGCCCCCAAACAGGAGCACCACTGCCGTAAAGCTTAAGATGACCCCAAGGCTTTGATAGCCGGGGAGGAACTCTTTTGGTGCAAGTCCTCGATTCCGAACCAGGCCAACGGCCAGAAGACCGAATATGAAAAATTGAAAGAACAAGAGTTGAGACATGGATTCTTCTATCTTCATCCCCCCTTTGATCAACAGCAGGAATTTTGTCAGGAAGAGAAGGAAAAAAGCCGCGATCCCCAGATCGAAGCGGGAGCAAAGAGTGGAGTAAGCCATGGATCTCCTCGCCAAGGTTATGCCTCCGAGCCAAAACATCACGGCAAAGAGGGGAAGCAGCAAAAGAGACAGCCATTCCTCCGGAGGTCGGGGGTGGTTGAAGAATTCTATCAGCCAGGCCTTATCCCAAAAAGAATGGGGACCGACGTTGAAAATGTAGACGATCCGTAACGCTACAACGATAAAACCGAGTGACTGAAGGCTGAGGATCTGGATGACCCACCATCCCCTTCCTGTTGAGAAGAGAGTGAGTGCCGAGGCCAGTACAAACGGTCCAATCGCCTCTTTGAAGGGAAAAGGTTGATGAAACGTCAACATCGCGAGAAAGGTGGCCCAGGCATAGAGCCAGCTCAGTTCCATCCCTCCATTGATCAAAAATAGAGAAACCCCATTTCCCTTTTTCATTTCCGCGAGGTCTCCTTCATACAGATGTCATCCAGACGATGAACCTTTTGCCAAACCTCGGGCCGATCTTCTCTTGAGTCTGGGCCGGGCCGCCATACAAAAAACGTTACAGGCGCTTTACGGCGCCTGAAATATTCTCTCAGAACGGTGGCCGTCTCTCCCGCTTCATAGGAGAAGTAAACACAACTCATGCCCCAGGAGACTTCTAATCCTCGACGCAAGGTGTTGATAGAGTCCGCTTCAGGCTTCATTTGAAGCCTGGCCAGGACCTCCAGAATGGCAGGGAGCTGGGAGCTGCTTTTTGCAATAGGTACTACTGCCGGACCGTTCCCTACGACAGCACCATTCGTCAGCAGCCCGACGGCATCCCCCCTTTTGTCAAGCCCGACAGCCAGAGAGGCGACGACTTCAAGAGTCTGTTCGAATTCCTTTTCTGCCTTATGCTTCGCAAACCGATCCACTTCAACAACCAACAATATCTTTTCCTTTTCCGTAGGCTCAAAAATCTTTTGCTGCAATCGGTGATGTCGCGCACTCGCCTTCCAGTGGATATACTTGGCCGGTTGCCCATGTTGATAATCTCGGGTACCCAGAATGTATACCGGATCCTGTACGGGACTTTTGGCTCCGGGAACTCCGAAGAAATCGCGTCTCGGAAAAGAAAAGGATTTTAATGAGACCAGTCGGGGATAGACGATGATCGAATGAGAATCTTCTGATTTCTTTTCCTTTGAGAAGAAAGCAAAAAGGTCGCCGGCAAAGAGCTGAGGCGGCCCTATTTGATGAACTCCTCTCCGGTGAGCAGTTAATTCCCACTGAAGGTCTGCCCTTTGGTACCATAAGAGGCGGGTTTCCTTTGTGAAGGTCGATACAGAGGAAGAGGGGTGCAAAAGGCTGCTCACAGGAATATTCACCTGGAGCCAGATCGGGAGGAATTTATGATTTTCTGCACGGATTCTTAAGGTAAGCTTTTCATCCGGGAAGGCCCTTTGTTTGTCGACCGATAGATGGCATCTTATCCCGGAAAGGCTTACTCCGGCCCAGAGCTTTGCCCCGGCCGACAGGCCTAAAACCAAGAGGGCCCAGATGGCCAGGTTACGCTCACCATGAATCAGGGCGACAAAGAGAAACACCCCTAAAATAACCTGGACAAAGGGGATGATAAAGACCGACGGTACACCGCGATCCTGCGGCTTCATATTAATGATCCATAGCTGGCGGAGCCCCACGGCCAAGGCCGTGGTTTCCTGCGTAGGCGGATGAACGATGGAAATTCAATGGATACGTGACACAGATACGTTTTCTCAAAAAGGATCCCTTACCCGGTGGGACCGGGAACAGTGATCCGGTCGACAATCTCCTCCAGCAGATGCTCCAACGTTTCCCCGCGTAGTCGTTCCTCCTCTTTAAGAATCAATCGGTGGGCGAGGACGGGGACCGCTAAAGATTTGATATCATCGGGCAACACATAATTCCGCTCGTTGAGTACTGCCCATGCTTGACCGGCGCGCATTAAATTGAGAGAGCCCCTGGGGCTTGCTCCGAGACGCAACGAAGTGTGATCGCGAGTCGCTCTCACAAGACGGGTGATGTATTCACGAACAGGCTGAGAAACGTGAATTCCCTTTCGGGCCTGCTGGAGTTCGGCAATCTGCTCGGGATTTGCCACCGCCCCTAACTCGGTCAAAGGATCTTTTTCCTGGAAACGTTCCAGGATGGCCATCTCTTCATCCTTGTCGGGATACCCCAACCGTATTTTGAGGAGAAACCGGTCGAGCTGTGCTTCGGGTAAAGAGAATGTTCCTTCGAGTTCGATGGGATTCTGGGTGGCCATGACAAAGAATGGATGGGGCAGGGGATAGGTCTTGCCATCGACGGTGACTTGCCGTTCCTCCATGCTTTCAAGAAGACTCGACTGGGTGCGGGGAATGGTGCGGTTAATCTCATCCGCCAACAGAATGTTGGCCATGACGGGCCCGGGCTGAAAGATAAATTGACCTGTTTGCTGGTGATAGATATTGAAACCGGTGATATCTGCGGGCAACAGGTCTGGGGTGAATTGAACCCTCCTGAAGGAGCCCGCAATACTCTTGGCTAAAGACTTCGCGAGTAAGGTCTTCCCCAATCCTGGGATGTCTTCGATGAGAACGTGACCATCTGCCAGCAGAGCCGCCAGAAGAAGCTCGATCGACTGCTTTTTGCCCACGATCACACGAGAGATGTTTTCTGTAATTCTCTTGCATAAACCGAAACCCAAGTTCATTCCCCCAAGCCTTCATTGATTAAGAGAGAAACAGATGTGTGTCTAACATAACCATTAAGCTTTGTAAAGAAACGGGTCCAACGGTTTGGAAAGGAGAGCTGCAGACATAGAAGGAAGCGCCCGGGACGAAGATTCCAAAAAAACTTGGCATGTCTTCAAGGAAGCTGTATCTGTTTGAAGAGATGAAGGGTGTTGTGGCTGACGGTCTTCCTTGACAAACCAAACGAGGCTATTTAGACTTTATTTCATTAAGGTGGAAATAGAAAAGGGAGGAAAAAAAGTGGACAGAAAATGGATCTATCGGGTGTCCGGTGTAGTTGTTGCCCTGGTTCTTTTTTCAGGTCTGCAGGGATGGGCACAAAGCCGGTCAGGCTCAAATGCACCCGTCATCCTACATGCTTTTACCATGGAAAAAATAAGATATGGGGATATCCTGAAGGTGTATATCGAGGCAGAGGATCCGGAAGGGGAGATGGTCAAGATTGCCACGGTGGTTGACCAGGCTGGCTATGGCCGGTATCCGACGAGTTGGGTATATCTGAAGCCAACGGATCGTAAGCACTTTAGAGGTTACCTTCAATGGAATACCTTTAGTTCGAAAACACCGTTTGTATCTGAGTGGACACAAATTACCTTGAAGGTCTCCGTTTTTGATAAATCCGGAAATGAGAGCAACGTGCTGGCCTTCCCTATGACCTTTGAGGCAGGAGTCAAAAGTGCCTCATCATATCCGATACCTCCTCCTTTCAATCAAAAAGACGTTCCAAAATTAGGGTTCATCGATATTGATTTGGTCGATCTTACAATTATCCGGGGAGACGACTGAGAAAACTCGAATCATTTGACCGGAGGAAAGGCGGGAGGAAGCTGTTTTGACCCATTGACCTGTTCGGAGGCGGATACGGAATATTTCAGTCCGAAATACGGGTTTGACCTTATTTATTCTAGAAATATTCTAAGGGAAAATAGGCGAAAATAATCCGAAGGAGGCAGATATGGTCGAAGATTGGATTGCCAATGCGTATGAGGGAATGTCCCGTCGGCAGTTTCTCGCGCAGATGGGCGCTGCAGGTGCTGTGATCGCAGGCTTCGCGGTCGCCGCGAAGCCGGTGGCAGGTGAGATCGTTACCACCCCCACCGACGGTCTCGCCGTTGCTGACAGTAAAGTGATCTCCAGAGATTTCCAGGTCCCGATCTATGAGGCGCGTCCTGCAGCAGCTGGAAAATATCCCATCGTGCTGGTCATTCCGGAAATCTTTGGGATGCACGAGCACATCAAGGATGTGACCCGCCGCTTTGCCAAAGAAGGCTTCCTGAGTCTGACGTTTGAGCCTTACGCGCGTGAAGGAGGCGTCTTGCACTTGCCCAACATCGAATCCGTACGAAAGGTCGTTGACCCGGTTCCGGACGAGCAGGTCATGGGGGACCTGGATGCCCTGGTGGCCTATGCTAAAAAACATCCGGCGGGGAGAGCGGATCGAATCGGCGTGACAGGATTCTGCCGAGGCGGGATGTATACCCTCCTCTTCGCAGCCCACCGTCGCGAAATCAGAGCTGCGGTTCCCTGGTACGGCCAGCTCCGGCCGGCCAAAACACCCGGGGTCCGGACGGTCGGGCCGCTCGACGTTGCTGCGAAGATCAACTGTCCCATCCTGGGTCTCTATGGCGGGGAAGATCTCGGAATTCCCGTCTCCGATGTCAAGGAGATGGAGGGTGCTCTCAAGGCAGCCGGGAAGACGGCAGAGTTCGTGATTTATCCCGGCGCGCCCCATGCCTTCTTCGCAGACTACCGGCCCAGTTACCGGGCCGAGGCGGCCAAGGATGCTTGGGGCCGATGCACAGCGTGGTTCAGCAAACATCTCAAAGCGTGAACGCTGGCCGGGGAGACGAAAGGTTCACTATTTGATTAAGCGCCGGTGCATTTTAAGAATGGCCAAGGGAAAGAAGACAAAACTGAAAAGCAGAAGGTAACTGATCTCCCAAAGCTGGGAGAGATCGACGTGTCCGAAGCTGAAGGCCCTTGCAAGGTTGGTGAGATGGGTGAGAGGGAAGACGAGGGCAAATTGCTGAGCCCAAG
>Ga0105106_10002743_pt1 | contig 12622 bp, 11 predicted proteins | sample PPLLaktember2015_5_FD_79109 | JGI IMG/M metagenome (GOLD analysis project Ga0105106, IMG submission 79109) | Freshwater sediment microbial communities from Prairie Pothole Lake near Jamestown, North Dakota, USA - PPLs Lake P8 Core (1) Depth... | ecosystem: Environmental > Aquatic > Freshwater >...
AACTCCCAGCGGACCCCGCCTTTCGTGACGATGAAAAGGTCATGCCGCCTCGGGCCGAGCGCACGAGCAAGCGCTCGCTCCGACTCTCCAAGGCTATAGACGTCCGCGGTGTCGAATACGTTGATCCCGAAGTCGGCTGCGCGCGCAACGGCACGGATCGTTTCTTCGCGATCGTACTCGCCCCAGTCCGTGCCACCGAGCTGCTCACAGCCGATGGCGATCCGCGACACGGACGCGCCCGCCCGTGGCAGGGAGACGTACTGCACTAGCGTGCGATTCCGAAGAGCTTGAGGAGTGTGCTGCCAATGATCTTCATGTCGATCCAGAAGCTCCGTTCCTTGACGTACTGGACGCGCAGGCGGTTCTTGATCGGCAAGACACGGGATTCGAAGGCAGCATCGACATTCTCGGCCCCGATATGAGAGGCCAGGTCGATGAACCGGATGGAAGACAGGTCGGTAATGCCGGGCCTCACGCTCAGGATGAGCTTTTCCTCGCCCTCGTAGAGGCTCGTGTACTGCGGAACCTCCGGCCGCGGGCCCACGATGCTCATCTGCCCGAAAAGCACGCAGAAGAGATTCGGCAATTCATCCAGCTTGAACCGGCGCAGAAATGCGCCGAAGCGGGTGACGCGGGGATCATCCTGTCCGGTGGACGGGCCGCCGATCTCCGCGGCGTCCACGACCATCGTGCGAAATTTCAGGATCCGGAACGGCTTGCCGTGGCGGCCGGTACGAACACCGCGATAGAACACCGGGCCCGGCGAAGTGAGTTTCACGCCGGCCGCGAAGACGAGCAACAAGGGCGACAGCGCGATCAGCGCGATCGCGGATGAGACGACATCGAAGAGCCGCTTTGCGGCGAGGTCAATGCGCCCGGGCGCGCGCGATGGATTCGACATGACGGACGTATTCATCGTAGATCCGGGCTGCCCGAAACTCCGTTTCGAACATCAATGCCGAATTCTGCGCCATTTCGCGGCGCAGGCGCTCGTCCGTCGTGAGTCGGGTCACGAGCGAAAGGAACCCATCCCGGTCCTCCGGCGCATAGGTCAGGCCCGCGCGATGCCTTGCCAGGATTTTCGCGGTCTCGCCCTCGAGCGAAGACAGGATGGGCAGGCCCGCTGCCGAGTACTCGAAGATCTTGTTCGGGACGCAGCCGGGCATCTGCCGGATGGGCGCGAGACCCACCTGGGAAATCGACATCAGTCGATCCGCGTCGCTCGCGCCTAACCAGCCGGTGGCCGTGAGATTGCCGAGTGACTGCGCGGCTTCCGCAACCTCCGGGTACTGCTCCCCGTCGCCCGCAAGCACGAAATGCGCGTCGCGCAGGCCTTTTTTCTCGAGGATCGCAGCGGCTTCGCAGACGAGGCGAAGCCGGTACACATGGCCGAAGGAACCGACGAAACAGAACACGACCTTGCCGGCCAGGCGCTCCGCCAATTCGTCGATTTGTCTCGACGCCCCGGTTGGTTTCACAGCCAGCGGGGCGCTGCCGATGTAGAACACGCGATCGGCGGCCCGGCTCGCCCTGCCGCTTTTCTGCAAACCCCAGTCAAGGAAGCCCTGCGAGCAGGCGACGAGACTGTCCGCGTGCGCAAAGCTCGCCTTCGTCTTGTGTTCGAGGGAACGAAGCGCAACGCGCGCCGCGCTGCGAAACGGCTTCGGCACGTGTTCAACGAAGCTGTCGGGCCAGGGATCGCGGATGTCGACGACCACCGGAATGCCGCGGGACTTCGCGAACTCGACGGCCTCGAATGCGAGTTCGATCGTCGGAAATGCGCTCACGATGACGTCGGGCACGGGCTGGGACGGCGCCAGGCGGAGAAACTTCGCTGCCAGCCGCGAGTGATGCCGGAGTCGCTGGATCGACTTGTTGCTGCGGTATGAACCCGCGTGCAGGAGCTTCAGCCGGAATCGCGGCGCGATCTCGACATCCCGATCTTCATCGAAAAAGAGCGTCTTGTGCTGGTGGGAATGCGTGCTCGCCCACCAGGTGACGTCGTGCCCGCGTGCCGCGAGTGCCTCGGCGAGCATCCAGGTTCGCATCCTTCGGGCGTCGGGCTGTAGGGGAAGGTTTTCGCCGTCCTTGATCAGCCAAACATTCATCTGGGATGCGAATAGACCATGTACATCTGCCAGGCCATCAGCCGCAGCCCTGGTATCTTCAGCACGATCCGGTCGATCACCTGAAGCACCGAAAGCAGGCCATCGAAGATGCGCAGGTTACGAAACGGAATCGCGAGGATCGTGAACAAGTGAAAGAAACGCACGTGCACGTTCGAGAAATGCTTGAGGCCCTTGCGGACCTCCTTCATCGTCAGGATATGTTCTGTCTCCCAGGCCGTGCGCAAGTGCGGCGTGCGGCGACGGTACCAGGCGATCACCGGGTTGTAGCCGAGCGCCTCGGCGCAGATGATCTCGCCCGTCGGCTTTAGGACGCGCGCGAGCTCCGGAAAGGCCTTGTCCACGTCCAGGTGGTGGAGAACACCCGAGCAGACGATGACGTCGAAGTGATCGTCCGGAAAGGCCATTGCCTCGGCATCCATTACCGCAAAATGCGTGCGTTCGGACAGGCCCGCCGCCGCCGCGGATTTCCTTGCGGTCTCGATCTCCTCGGCGGAAATGTCGATGCCATAGGCCTCGGCACCGCCCTGCGCGAGGCGGAGCGCGATTTCCCCGTTGCCACAGCAGTAGTCGAGCGCGCGCTTTCCGGGACAGCGCTCGGCCAGCCAGTCGAACAGGTACTGCTTGCTCTCGCGGTCAATCGCGTAGAACGACTTGTTCGGGTATTTGTGGAAGAATTCTTCCGGCGTCAGGCGATGCCGGTCGGACTCTCGCTGATCGTGGAACCGGGCCTCTTCGCGCTTGCGATCTTCGACAGTCGTCACGCCGGCATTGTAAGGAATCCGGATCATGCGTCCAGTCTCCGCCCGCGGCCGGCGAGGCGCTCGCAGATCTCCTCGAAGACACGGGACCAGCGCGCGTGATCGAACATCGGGGCGCGCCCCCGCGCGCCTTCCTTCAGCCGGTGCCATAGATTCGGGTCGTTGTAGAGCGCCGTGACTGCACGGACGAACGCATTTGTATCCTGTGGTTTGATCAGCAACCCGCAGGATTCGTCCACGATCTCGGGTATCGCGAGCCAGCGCGTCGTGATGACCGGCAGTCCATGCGCGAAGGCCTCGGCAATGACGCCCGGGTAACCCTCGTTCGCGTGGAAGGTCGGCAAGACGAGACAATCGTACTCCCAGAGTTTGGCGTCGACCTCCTCAGGCGTGAGGACACCCCGGTAGCGCACGCGTCCTTTCCCGCGCATGTCGACGTCCGCCGGCGTGTATTCGTCAGTTGGGCCGTAGATGTCGATGCTGCAGCCGACCGGGAGGCTTGCGGCAGCCTCGAGCATCGTCTCGATGCCCTTGGTCCGCCAAAGGTGCCCAAGAAAGACGAAGCGCGTGCATCGCGCGGAGTCCGGATCGATGCCGCCGGTCGCGGCCGGGTGCACCGGCGACTTGATGTAGGTCGAGAACCAGATGAGCTCGCCGCTCGCAGCGTCCTTGAGCTGCGCGACCGCGCGCCGCGTCTGCAGCAGCACGGCGTCGGCCGAGAGAATCAGGCGCCGGATGAGCGCGCGCTTCAGCCGGCCTTGCGCGAGGTAGAAATCGCCGAAGCCCCCGCCGAACGGACGCAGCACGACCGGCTTTCCGGCAAGTCGGCAAAGCGCAAGGATCGCGGGCCCTGCGCTCAACAAGCCCCGGTTGCTCGCATGGTAGGACACGATGTCGACTCGCCACACATGAACGAGCACGGCAACGATCGTCCGCAGCCCAACGAGCAGGTTGCGGGAGCGCCTCGCATGCTCCTCGCCCCGCGACGTATTGATGACGCGCAGGCTGAAACCCTCGTGCGCCTCGAGGTCCTGCGCGAGCGTCTGGAAGTGGCGAGTCGTGCCCCCGATTGGCGGCGGCAGCGGGCCGACCAGGAGGACGCGAATAGTCACTCGCGAGCCGGCGCCGCGAGAAGGTAGACGCCGCTGGTCGTCAGGTCGTCTTCGGAGAGATCCCGGAATCGCGCCGCGAGCTGGCGCCTCTTCAGGACCGACGCGGAACGCACCGGCCGGTCGATCAAGGTCTCAAAGCCGTGTTGCTTCAGAAGCGACACGTGTCGCGAATGCGGCGCACGATTCAGGAGGAAGGCGCGGCCCCCAACCGCCAGCTTCCAGGCGAAGTCTGAATACGTCCAGTGGCCGTTCCAGGTATCGGCCTTGCGGTGACACTGAAAGTCGATCTGGTGCGACATCAGACCCGCAGGCGCGAGCCACTTGCGCATCGCGGCATAGACGCCGTCGAGATCGTCGACGTGCTCGAGCACGGCCTGCGAGAAGATGAAATCGACCGAGCCCGGCTGGATCACCGACGGATCGTTCCACGGCGCCTGATAGACGATCATCGTTGGCGATTCGCCGGCGCGGTCGATGGCCTCGCGGATGGTGGCGATGCGAGCCGGCGACAGCGCCGCACGCATCGTCGTGTTGTCGAGTATGTGATGCGGAAAGTCGTTTCGTTCGAGCGCGGGCTTAAGCGCAGGGAATTCGCTTCCGCCGGGCACCGGTTCGCGCTCGCTGAACATCCGAACCAGCTCGTCGAACATCTCTCGCGTGCGGCTGAGGTCCGAATAACGCACGAGGTCGAGTGCGTCGTACTTCTCCGCGCCCGACAGGAGCGCCGCGACGCCGATACCGATCGAATCGCCGGGACCGAGCTCGGCCACGACCCGCGGCACGCCGGCCGGCAAGCGCCCGCTCCCCTGCGCGAGAATCAGGTGACGGAGCCACACGGAATAGCAGTAGCGGGCGGAATTGGTACCGCCGGTCGTACGGACATGATCGTAACCCGGGATCCAGGTCGCAAGACCCGCGAGCAAGGCTTTCGCCTTCAGGATCATGATTCAGGCAGCCGGTTTGCGGCCACGTGCCTCGATGCCGTTGCCACCGCGTTCCACCCAGAGTTCGACGGCGCCAAGCGCGGCAAGCGTGTTGCGGATCGACCGCCGTGAGCGCAGGCGCTTATACCAGTCGGTCAGCGAATCGTGCGTGTCAAGTTCGGACCACTCGTACTGGAGTTCGTCGGATAGCTCTGGCAGCACATGAAAGTACGTGAGGATCGGGGACACCCGTGACAGCATCATCTGGAGCGGCTTGTAGCGGCGCACGGTGCGATGCAGCGGAAAAAACCAGCGCGTGAGCGCTTTTGTGGCGGCGACGCCCTGCTGTGGCGGCAGGCGCTTGAGGATCGGGCGGATGAGCCAGGCCGTGAGTTTCGTGTAGGTCGAGAACGCGTGGCGGTAGTGATCGATCACGAGCCACCCGCCCGGCCTCACCTGCTGGTACAGGTCGGCGATGGTCCGCTCCGGATCGCGCGTGTGCTGGACGACGCCGAGGCACATGACGATGTCGAATTGTCCGGGCAGGAACGGCAGCTGGTTGATGTCGCATTGCACGATGCGGTGGCGCGGCGATTGCGGGCAATTGACCTGATTGGGCTCCACCGCGGAGCTCAGGTCGGTCGACGTGACCACAGCCGCCGGTGTATCAAGCAGCACTTCCGTAAAGCGCCCCGCTCCACAACCCGCTTCGAGGATATGCAGTGGAGCGGGCTGCTGCATGCGCTGCCACAGTGCCTCTCCGAAGCAGCGCCGGAGCCGATCCTTCGAGTATGTCGTGCGCGTGTAGGAGTCGAGCTGGGTCCTGCGGTACTGCTGCCATTGCTCGCCGAAGGCGTCGGCGTAATTCTCTCCCGACGGCAGGAGGCGCGGGATGCCTTCGCGTACGGGGAACGCGTGCCCCGACGCACAGGCAAGCGAGCGCCCTGCAGCGTCCTCAACCAGAGCCTGACGATCGAGAGGACAGACGAGCGCCGGAAACGGCGCGATTGCGGCCAAAGTCACGCTGGATTCTCCCAAGGCAACAGGACTTCGAGAAAGCGGTTGGCGACGCGCTCGTGCGAAAATTCCGCGGCACGTCCGCGTGCGGCCGGGTTTGGTCCGGCATCAAGGCAATGGCCGATGGCGGCCGCCATCGCAGCCGGCCTGCCAACGGGCACGAGCGCTCCCCATCGGCCGTTTTCGAGCAATTCGGCCGAGCCGCCGACCGAATCCGTGCTGACGATTGGCAGGCCGAGTGCGAGGCCCTGCAAAAGTGCATTTGGAAAGCCCTCCGTCACCGAAGAGCTGACGAAAACCCGGGCGCGCCGCATCCAGGCGAAGGGATTCGGGACGAACCCGGGCATGAGGACGTGATTCGCCACCCCGATGCCGCGCCCGACGGCCTCGAGTCTCTTCCGATCGGGCCCTTCGCCGAGTATCACGAGACGGCAAGCGCGACCCTGACGGACGATCGCGAAGGCCCGGATCAGCGTCTCAAAATCCTTGAGCGGCGCGAGGCTGCCAACGCCGAGGATGACGGGCGGCGCCCCGTCTGAAAACCAGTCATGAGAGAGCGGCGCGCGGCTCTCCGACTCGATGCGTGCGAGATTCAACGGATTATGGATTACGTGTATCTCGTCGACCGACAATCTGAGCAGCCGCGAGAGATCGCGGGCGACGGCATGCGAGTTCGCAATGATTGCGTCCGCGAAGGGGTAAACGATTTTCATGAATTGCAGCAGGAGCCGGCTTCCGCCCGAGTTGGCACGCCGATAGACCTCCGTTGGGACGGAACGCATGGAAATCACGCATCGCGTCCCGCTCCCCGCAAGTCGCCGCGCCAGGACAGCGACGACATTCGCATGGTCGAGACCCGAGAGCATCGCGGCAGGCCGCTCCGCACGCAGGTAGTGCACGAGTTTCGGCAGTGCGCGCAGGATTCGCGGCGCCTTGAAATCGACAATTCGCACAGCGGACGAAACGTCCGCCAGGTAGGGCCCTTCGGCGGAAGCCAGGACAAGATCGACTCGCAGGCCACGCGCGGCGAATTCATTGGCAAGTTCCACGAAGACCCGTTCGGCACCTCCGCCGGCGAGCGAAGGCAGAAACAGGGCAATGGCCGGGGCCAGACTGTCCGGTTGAGCGCTCACGCCACGCCCGTCTCGGCGAGCCAGGCCTGGAACATCAGCACGCGCCAGATACCTTCGCCCGAGCGCGTCCTGCCCTCGAGATGCCGCGACCAGTGCGCCCGCACGCGCGGCACGTCGAGGAAACCTTCCTGCTTCAGGCGTTCTGCTCCAAGTAGCGATTCCGCCCACTCCCGCATGCCGCCGCGAATCCACTGACCGACGGGCATCCCGAACCCCTTCTTCGGGCGATCGTGCAGGACGGCGGGCACGTATCGGCTGAGCAGTTGCTTCAGCAGCCACTTGCCCTCGCCGTTTCGCAGTTTCATCCTGAGCGGCATCTGCCATGCGAGTTCGACCACGCGGTGGTCGAGCATCGGTACGCGGGACTCGAGGCTCACGCCCATCGACGCGCGATCGACCTTCACGAGGATGTCGTCGGGCAGATACGTCGTGCCGTCCGCAAGCATCATCGCCTGGTAAAAATCAGTGGCCGCGAGTCCTGCATTCAACCCAATGGATGCGCCAGCTGGTTTGCCATCGACGCCGAGGACAATTCCGGCCGCGGCGGGATCCAGCATCACGGCGTCATACAGCTCCTGCGCCGAGCCGGTCGCGACGAATCGCGAATAATGCCTTCCGAATCCAGGCGCGAGTGCCGGACGCAGGGCACGCGGAATACGCCGTAGCTGGCGCCAGAGCCGGTGACCCCGGCCATAGCGCGTGTAGCCGCCGAACAATTCGTCGCCGCCGTCACCCGAGAGAGAGACCGTCACGTGCCGACGCGCGAGCTCCGCAACGAGGAAGGTCGGGATCGCCGAACTGTCACCGAACGGCTCGTCATAGAGTCGGGGCAGGCGCGGGATGACGCTCATCGCGTCCTGAGGCGTCACGATCATCTCCGTGTGTTCCGTGCCGAGATGCGCGGCCACGGCCCGCGCGTGCGGCGCCTCATTGAATGCGTCTTCATGGAAACCGATCGCAAAGCTGCGCACTGGCCGTGACGACTGCGCCTGCATGAGGGCGACAATGGTCGACGAGTCGATGCCGCCGGACAGGAAAGCGCCGAGCGGCACGTCGGCGACACTCTGGGACGCGACAGCGCGCGAAAGCACCGCCTCCAGCCGATCGACCGCCTCGGCGTCGCTGCCATCAAACGGATTTCGGAGGCCGCTCGCGGCGATTTCACCGAGCGACCAGTAGGCCCGCGGTTCAGGCAGTGGTCCCGGCGCCCGATTCCGGGCGAACTGCACGAGACAGCCGGGTGGCAACTTGCGGATGCCGCGATAAATCGACTGCGGGGCCGGCACGTAGCCGCGATGCAGGTAGGCCGACAGTTGATCGCGATCCACTTCCCCGCGAAATGCCGGGTGGGCGCGAAGCGATTTCAGTTCCGAGCCAAAGAGGAGGACGCCCCCCTGCTCGCCATAATACAACGGCTTTTCTCCCAAGCGATCGCGGGCAAGCGTAAGGACCTCCTCCTGCCGATCCCAAAGTGCCAGTGCGAACATGCCGACGGTCTTGCGCAGGGCAGCCTCCGTACCCCATCGGTCGAATGCGGCGAGGAGCGACTCCGTATCGGAGTGGCCGCGCCAGGCGGGCTCGCCGCCGTCCCGGGCAAGCGACTCGCGAATCTCGAGGTGGTTGTAGATCTCGCCGTTCGTCGCGAGCACGTAACGGCCCGCATGGGAGGCCATAGGCTGGCTGCCCGCGGCCGAGAGCTCGAGAATCGAAAGACGCCGGTGACCGAGCGCGATGCCGGCCTCGTGATCGAGCCACTCGCCGGCGGCATCCGGGCCTCGATGCGCAAGGCTGGATGTCATCTCCGTGAGTTCTTCGCGTGCGCCCGGCGCAAGCCCGCCGGCGCGCCGGAAGAAACCGGTCACTCCACACATGGCATGCGCCTCGCGACGATTTCGTGGCAGCCGAGGCTACCAGCGCGTCGCGTCGTGACTATCGAGAAGCCCCGAGCCTCGAGATAGCCGGTCAGTGTCTCGAGCGTGGCGAACTCGTACGGAAAGCCGCCGATCCAGTCCACCCGGTCACGCTTCGCGCTCATGCCGCGTTCGCGGCGATCTCCAAGAAGCGGAGCGATTGCCGTCATCGGCCGGAGCAGAATCGTGTACTTGAGAATCACGAGAATCCGCACGAGCGCACTCACGGCAAAGACGTATAGGGGTCTCAGGAAGCGCGGCAAGCGGTTGTAGAAGAGTTTCACGAACCACCAGGCATGGGATTTCCAGCCCTGATCCGCGTAGATCGCGATGAAAAGCCGCCCACCATCGGGCGCGACACGCGCAATCGCTTGCTCGAGCGCGAGCCACATCGCCCCCGTGTGATGCAACACGCCCCAGCTATAGACGACGTCGAAGCGACCGAGCTGGCTCATATAAGCCGCATCCAGGACCGAACCGCCCTCGATCCTCCAGCTGGCGTCCTCGGGAAAGTACCGTCTTTTCAATTCACGCGCGCAGGCGACCGATTGCGGATCGAAATCGAAGGAATGAACGGCGCCGCCGAGACGCCGTGCCGCCAGACTGAAGAGCCCGGACCCGCAGCCGATGTCCAGGAATCTCAGTCCGTTCAGGTCCTGCATCGCGAGCATTTGCCGTAGCGATTCCTCCGCATCCGCGACGCGCCGGTCATCGAGAAGCGCGAGAAATCGCGACCAGTTCTCGCCGAATTCGAATCGCGTTCCCGCCGCCATTTCGCGCTCAGCGCTCATGAGGGCAGGAGGAGCGCCTCCCATTGCGCCATGATCGATTCCTGCCTGAAACGCTCCCGGACTTTCATGGCATCGCGGCCAAGACGAGCCCGCAGGTCTGGCTCGGACATCAATTCGGCCATGACGCATGCGAGCACCGCGACGTCCTCGACCGGCACCAGCCGGCCGTTGACGCCGTCTTCGATCAGTTCCGAGGGACCGGCGGGACAGTCCGCACTGATCACGGCCGCGCCCATGCCCATGCTTTCGAGCACGACATTCGGAAATCCTTCGAAGCGGGACGGCTGCACGACAAGGCCTGCCCGGACCATCCAGTTCTCGACGTTCTGGACATGACCGGGAAATTCAACACGGCCGGCGAGCCCGAGCTCCTCGCCCAGCCGCAGCAGATTCGCGCGCTCGGGCCCCTCGCCCAGGATCGCGAGGCGCCAGTCGGGGAACTTCGTGGCGATGGCCGCGAAGGCCGGCAGCAGCAGATCGAAGCCCTTCTGGGGCACGAGCCTCCCGATGCCGACGACCAGCGTCTCCCTGCGGTCCGATCCGGGCGGGAGCACTCGAAGGGCATTGGGAATGACATGCGCCTGCTTGCCCCAGTTTTTTCGGATCCACTCTGCAGTCGCGCCGGTCTGGCTCACGATCGCGGCAGCCCGTCCATAAACGAGACGACGCAACAGGCGCCATCCGAACGGAAGCCCTGTTTCCCATGCGGGCTGCACGCGCTCTGAGACGACGATGCGAACATTCCGGCCGAGGCCGGCGAGGATCGTCGGCACGTTGCTGCGCGTCAGGAAACTCAGTACGGCATCGGGTTGCGCTTCGTCGAGGAGCCGGCGGAGCTTCCGCACGCGCTGAATGTTGCCGCGGATCCGGCCGGTGCCGGAAACGTCCAGATGCACCCGCCGTATCCTGCGATCTAGTGCATAGAAATCCGCGACCTGCGGATCGCTCCAGGTTGCGACCGTCACTTCCACGCCCTGCGCGGCCCAGTAGTTGGCCATGTCCGCCATCTGCCGTTCGGACCCGCCGCATTCGAGGGATCCCGTCACGAGCAGGAGATGCGGCTTACTGACGTGCGAGCTTGCCACGCCTGCGTTGCGCGATCGCCATGAAGGAGTGACCGCAGAATCCCGCGAGCGCGCCAGTGACCGCGCGTCGGAGCGCACGCTTCGGGAAGGAACCACGCGAACCGAGTAGCCACTCGACCGGTCGTCGCAGCGATTCCATGTCCTCCTGCATCGAGATTTCGGGCGCGAGACCTCGCCAGCTAAGCAAGTCGAACCCGTGCTTCGACAATTGTGCCGATACCTCGCGTCGCCCCAGGGCGAATTGATAGAAGGACTCGGGTTCGCTCTCGAATTCGTTGCGCGGGTAGCCGCCTTTACGGGCCTTGAACCGGCGGTAGGGAGAGAACCACGGAGCGGTCAGGAACAGAAATCTCCCCGGCCTCAAGACGCGGTGCGCCTCTGCAAGAATCGGGTCGTAGCCGCTCCAGAAATGCTCAATCACCCCAATCGACCAGTAGCCGTCGAAGTAGTCCGCGGGAAACGGCAGCGATCGGACATCGCCCGCGCGGATGTCGAGACCCGGATACTCGAGCCGGGCCTGTCGGACCGATTCCTCGGCGTAATCGATCCCGATCGCCTTGAATCCGGAGTCGGCCAGGGCCTTGACCTTGTTGGCCCGTCCACATCCGCCCTCGAGGACGCGCGCGCCCGCGGGCAGGTACTTGGCCGTGATCCGTACGATTTCATTGTCCTGACGCGAGGTGCCGGCCCGGCCCTCTGCGTGCCAGCGCGCGTCCCAGAACGCTGGCGTCGCCTTCTCGTCCAGGTAGACGAGCCGGTCCGCAACCGGCGTGTATACGACTTGCCTCATGCGCGTTTCAGGATTCCGATGCTGAGCGCGAGGAAAGCCGCCAGGAAAGCGCCGTAGTGAATCGTTGCGGCAAACGAAATGAAGAGTCCGCAGGCCACGCCGCCGAGGATGACCAGTCGGGTGTTCTGCAGGTCGCCTTGGCGCGCGTGGTAAAGGCGCAGGAACATCGAGGCAAAGACGCCATAGAAAAGCATGAGGCCGATCAGTCCGGAGTTGTAGGCGATGTCCACGTGGCTCGCGTGCGACGTGAATCCGAATCTTGAGCGGAATGCCTCGACGCCGTGCCCGAACACCGGATTCTCCGACCATCCGCGAAACCCTTCGCGCTGCCAGTCCGCACGCCGCCCAAATGAGGAGTAACCCGGCAGGTTCTCGCGTGCCTGGAGTATCTGGATCCCGAGCGCCACGCGATTTGCGCCGCGCTCGATCGTTGCGACGGTAGCCTCGTTGGACGCGACCGCGAACGCGAGAACGACCGCTGCCGCCAGGATGACCAGCGCATTTCGCCAAAGCAGGCGCGAGACGTAGCCGAAATGGATCGCCCCCGCCACCAAGGCGCCGAACAGGATCCCGAGATTGGTCTTGATCGATGTCGTCGCGACGATGTGTATTCCGATCACCGCAGCTAGTACGAAATACAACGCCTTCCAGCGCCCGATAGACGCCAGCAACAGGGTCGCGAGCAAGCCGAAGAGATACATGCCAGCGATCGCGTTGTAGGAGAATTCGGCAGGATATCTGAATGGGAATCCGGAAATGCTGGAGTACAGGGCGGCACCTGCGAGCAAGCCTGCTAGCGTGCCAGCGAGGACGGACTTGAGGTCATGGAAAACTGCAAGCGAAGTGAACAGGACCAGAGTGACCATTACGTTCGCGGCGGGAACAAGCGTGTTGAGTGCGAGCAGCCTGTCCCGGGTCCACAGGAGTTCCAGGAGCATGTAGCCAAGGAATCCGCCATAGATGAGCGCCTCACG
>Ga0105106_10002744_pt1 | contig 12621 bp, 10 predicted proteins | sample PPLLaktember2015_5_FD_79109 | JGI IMG/M metagenome (GOLD analysis project Ga0105106, IMG submission 79109) | Freshwater sediment microbial communities from Prairie Pothole Lake near Jamestown, North Dakota, USA - PPLs Lake P8 Core (1) Depth... | ecosystem: Environmental > Aquatic > Freshwater >...
CCCTTGGAGAACCGTATGGAAGCCTTGGTCCGCATCCGTGACGTCCACAAGGAGTACAAGCGCGGGAGCGAGCGCATCGACGTGCTCCTCGGCGTGAACGTCGACATCGCGGCCGGTGAATTCCTGGCGCTGATGGGGCCGTCCGGCTCGGGCAAGACCACGCTGCTCAACCTCATGGGCGGCCTGGACGAGCCCACCGGCGGGGGCGTCGAAGTCGGCGGCGTACGGATCGACCAGCTCGGGGGCGCGCAGCTCTCGCGCTGGCGCTCCCAGAACATCGGATTCGTATTCCAGCTCTACAACCTCCTGCCCGTGCTGACCGCTGAGCGGAACGTGGAGCTGCCGCTCCTCCTCACGAAGCTGGGCAAGGCCGAACGCCGCAAGCGCGTCGCGATTGCGCTCAAGGTCGTGGGGCTGGCGGACCGGTCCAAGCACTATCCGAGGCAGCTCTCCGGCGGACAGGAGCAGCGCGTCGGCATCGCGCGCGCGATCGTCACGGACCCGACGCTGCTTCTCTGCGACGAGCCGACGGGCGATCTCGATCGGAAGTCCGGCAACGAGATCCTCGATCTGCTGCAGACGCTCAACCGGGAGCACGGCAAGACGATCGTGATGGTCACGCACGACCCGCAGGCTGCGGATCGCGCCTCGCGCGTGCTGCACCTCGAGAAGGGCACGCTCATGGAGGCCGGTGCATGAAATTCCTGCCGCTCATCTGGAAGAACGTCTGGCGGCGGAAGTTCAGGACGATCTTCACGCTGCTCAGCCTGTTCATCGCGTTCCTCCTGTTCGGGATCCTGATGACGATCAGGATGGCGTTCACATTCGGCGTGGACATCGCGGGGCTGGATCGCCTCGTGCTGATCCACAAGGTCAGCCTCATCATGCCGCTGCCGGTGTCCTACACCGCCCGGCTGCAGGCGGTGCCCGGAGTCGAGGCGGCCACGCACAACACGTGGTTCGGCGGGGTGTATCAGGATCCATCGAACTTCTTCGCCCAGATCGCCCTCGAGCCCGAGCCGTTCCTGAAGATCTATCCCGAGTACAAGCTTCCGCCGGAGCAGCTGAAAGCCTGGCTCGACGACCGGCAGGGCGCCGTGGTCGGCAAGGACCTCGCGGCGCGGTTCGGCTGGAAGATCGGCGATCGCATTCCGATCCAGGCCACGATCTGGCAGCCGCAGCAGGGTCAGACGTGGGAGTTCAACATCGTGGGCATCTACGACGGCGGGGATGGCGTCGACCGGACGCAGTTCTTCTTCCGCTACGACTACCTCGACGAGAACCGCCGCGGAGGCCAGGGCGCCGTCGGGTGGTACATCGTGAAGATCTCGGACCCGGCCCAGGCCGTGCAGATGTCGAGAACGTTCGACGAGATGTTCGCGAATTCCTCGGCGGAGACGAAGACCACCACCGAGAAGGGCTTCGTCGAGGGCTTCGCCAAGCAGGTTGGCGACATCGGCTCGATCATGATCGCGGTGTCGTCGGTCGTGCTCTTCATGTTCGGTCTCGTGGCAGCGAGCACGATGGCGCAATCGGTGCAGGAACGCACGAGCGAGATGGCTGTGCTGAAGACACTCGGGTTCACCGGGGGACGGATCCTGAGGCTCGTGCTGGCCGAGTCGCTCTTCATCGCGATCCTCGGCGGCGGCCTCGGCCTGCTCCTCGCGTGGCTCTTCGTGCAGGGTGGGGATCCCACGAACGGGATGCTTCCCATCTTCGTGCTGCCGGCGCGCCAGGTAGCCCTGGGCGCGGGCCTGATGGTGCTGATTGGCGTCGTGGCGGGACTGATGCCGGCCGTTGGCGCGATGCGCCTGCGCATCACCGACGCGCTGAGGAGGAACTGACGTGGCCTGGCTCCGACAGACCGTTGCCGTCCTGCTGCTCAATCTCAAGACGATTCCCGCGCGGCTGAGCTCGTCGGCCGTGGCGATCATCGGCATCGCCGGCGTCGTGGTCGTCTTCGTGTCGGTGCTCTCGATCGCGGCCGGCTTCAACGCCGCGATGCAGGGCTCCGGATCGCCCTCGCGCGCCCTCGTGATGCGCAGCGGCGCCGACAGCGAGATGACGAGTGGCCTGGGCGCGCCCGAGGTCGACGTGATCAAGCAGGCGCCCGGAATCCGGCGCGACGGCCAGAATCCGCTCGCCTCGGCCGAACTCTACGTGATCATCGACCTGCCGAAGAAGTCCTCGCCCGACGCGGCCGCCAACGTCCCGATGCGCGGCATCGAGCCGATGGGCATGGTTGTCCGCGATGAAGCGTCGATCATCCAGGGACGTATGTTCGAGTTCGGCACGAACGAGATGATCGTGGGACGCGGCGCGAGCGCGCAGTTCGTGGGCCTCGAGCTCGGGTCCGAGTTCAAGTCGGGCCAGAACACATGGAAGGTGGTCGGGATCTTCGAGGCCGACGGCGGCGTGGCCGAGACCGAGCTCTGGTGCGACGCGCGCATACTGCAGGGCGTCTACCGGCGCGGCAACTCCTTCCAGTCGGTGCTCGCGCGACTCGATTCGGTCGACTCGCTCACGATGTTCAGCGACTGGCTGTCGGCCAATCCGCAGGTCAACGTGATGGTCCGGCGCGAGAACGAGTACTACGCCGCCCAGTCGCGGGCCCTCACCATGCTCATCCAGGGCATCGGCTTCGGCATCGCCGGCCTCATGGGCATCGGCGCCGTGTTCGGCGCAATTCTGACGATGTACACGGCGGTCGCGACGCGGGCGCGGGAGATCGCCACGCTGCGCGCGCTCGGATTCAACACGCTGTCGGTCGTCGTCTCGGTGCTGGCCGAGTCGATGGCGCTTGGCGCCATCGGAGGCACGATCGGTGGACTGGCCGCCTACCTCGCGTTCAACGGCTACCAGACGTCGACGATCAACTTCCAGACGTTCAGCCAGGTGGCGTTCGCGTTCCGCGTGACACCCGAGCTGCTCGTCATGGGACTGGTGTACGCGCTCCTCATGGGCCTCATCGGCGGACTCCTGCCGGCGATCCGCGCGGCGCTGCTGCCGATTCCGTCGGCGCTCAGAGAGCTCTAGTCTGTTCAAAGAATCGCCCGGCTCGATGCTGGGCTGAATGGGCCGCCGTCCGAAATCGGTGACCGCGCAATTGTTGGGACGATTGGCGACCCTCGAGGGGCCAGTCGCACTCGAGGGATTGGCAATCCGCGTCGTGTGGTCGTAGGATCGGTCGCATATGAAGAGACTGGCTCTCGCGACCGTCGCGGCCATCGGTGTGCTCGGAACGCTTCAGGCGTCGGGTCCCTCGATCCTGAATGAGATTCGGCAGATTCCTGCCTCGGGCGAGGCTGCGAAGTATTGGTCGCGGTGGCGTGGGCCGTCGGGGCAGGGCGACGTCGCCGGCACGAACTACGTGGACACATGGTCCGACACGGCCAACGTGAAATGGCGCGTGTCGGTGCCCGGCCTCGGGCATTCCTCGCCGATCGTCTGGCGGGACCGCATCTTCGTGACGACCGCCACCGACGATGGCGCGCGCGTATCGATGGTGGCGTTCAACCGCGCGGACGGCAAGCAGCTCTGGCAGACGTTCGTGCCCTCGTCTGGCATCGAGCACGTCTACGCGAAGAACAGCCGCGCGTCGGCAACGCCCACGACGGACGGCGAGCGCGTGTACGCCTCGTTCGGCACCCACGGCCTGGCGGCGTTCGACTTCTCGGGCAAAATCGTGTGGCACGAGCCACTCGGCCAGTTGAGCAACTACCACGGCAGCGCCGGATCGCCGGTGCTCTACAAGGACCGGCTCTTCCTCTATCAGGATCACAGCGGCACGGCGACGCTCTCGTCGTTCGTCGCGGCGTTCGACGCGAAGACGGGCAAGACGCTCTGGTGGAAGGACCGCGCCGAGACGGTCGGCTGGGGCACGCCGATCGTCGTACAGGCGGGCGATCACGACGAGCTCGTGGTGAGCGGCCAGCGCAAGGTCTACGCGTATCACCCGGACACGGGCGAGGAGCTCTGGACCGTGCGCGGCAACACGTTCGAGGTGATTCCCACGCCGGTGGTGGGTCACGGTCTGATCTTCTGCTCGTCCGGCCGCGCCGGCCCGACGTTCGCCATCAAGCCTGGCGGCAAGGGCGACGTGACCGCCACACACGTCGTGTGGTCGTCACCCAAGGGCTCGCCGTTCGTGCCGTCGGGGCTGATTCACGGCGAGTATCTGTACCTGATCAACGACATGCAGAGCATCCTGACCGTCTACGAGGCCAAGACCGGCAACGTGATGTATCAGGATCGGCTCGGCGTGGCCACGCGCGAGGGCTTCTCCGCTTCGCCCGTGGCCGTGGGCACCAAGCTGTTCTTCACCAATGACCAGGGCGAGACCTTCGTCGTAGAAGCCGGGCCCGTCTTCAAGCTGCACCACGTCAACCGCCTGAACGCGCGCGTCCTTGCGTCGCCGGCGCTCGTCGACGGCACGTGGTACTGGCGAACGGACAGGGAGCTCATCGCCATCGGCGGGCGCTGAACGCCGACTGGCGATCGCCGTCGCGTCAGGCGGATCCGCCCTTTCGTCTCCGCGCGCTGCCGAGAAAATGCGGGGGGCTTCGCCCCCGCGCACCCCCGACGCGCTCACTCGCGGGGACCCCCGATCCCCACTCCGTTCGCGCGGCTCGCTCGTCAGGCTGGCATCATCAGCGGATGCCACGAAGCCCTCGAAATCGCGTGATAAGGTTGAGGCTGATTACCACGCTCCCGGGAGATCTTGAATGCGAGCCTGCCGCTTTGCCCTGCCTGCGATCTGCGCGCTGCTCCTCTCGGCCGCCCCACACGGGGCCGCCCAGGCGCCGCTGCCCAGCCCGCTTGCCGGGCCTCTGACGGCCCTGCCGTCGCCAGCGCCGACCGGCTCCGCGCAGCCGAATCTCTTCGCGGATCGAAACGGCAGGATCTGGTTGAGCTGGCTCGAGCCGGGCGCCGGCGGCGGACACCGCTTCCAGCTCGCATCCCTCACGGGCTCCACGTGGTCCGCGCCCGTGACGGTGGCTGAAGGCACGAACTTCCTGGCGAACTGGGCCGACTTCCCGGCGGTGTTCGTCGCGCTCGACGGCACCATGGCGGCCCACTGGCTCGAGCGCGGCAGGTCGCGCGCCGCCTACGGCATTCGCCTCCGTATCTCGAAAGACGGCGGACGCACCTGGTCCACGCCGCTGACGCCCCATCGAGACGACTCGGCGACCGAGCACGGGTTCGTGTCCTTCTTCGACGCGCCCGGCGGCGGCGTGGGTCTCGTGTGGCTCGACGGCCGTGAGATGGTCGCTCAGGCCGGCGGCCACGGCGCCGGCAGCATGACGCTGCGCTCGACGACGATCGAGGACGGAACGCTCGGCGACGAACTGGTGATTGACACGCGCGTCTGCGACTGTTGTCAGACGTCCGCCGCGCGAACGGCCGGCGGCGTGATCGTGGCCTACCGCGACCGGTCGGACACGGAAGTTCGCGACACGTCCGTGGCCCGATTCTCCGGCGGGACGTGGTCGGCGCCGACGACCGTGCATTCCGACAACTGGGAGATCAACGCCTGTCCCGTGAACGGCCCCGTCGTAGTGGCCAACGGGAACGCGGTGGCCGTGTCGTGGTTCACGGGCGCTGGCGGCTCGCCGGCATCGAAGGTCGCGTTCTCGACCGACGGCGGAGTCCGGTTCTCGAGCCCGGTCCGTCTGGGCACCGACGCGACGCTCGGGCGCCTGCACATGGTGATGCCCGCCCCGGATCGGGTCCTCGTCTCCACGCTCGAGAAGCGCGACGGCAGAGCGGCCGTGTTCATCCGCGACGTCCGCCGCGACGGCCGGATCAGCGAGCCGGTGGAGGTCGCGCCGGCGACGATCGACCGGTCCGGCGGCTTCGCGCGCATGGTCCTGTCCGGACAACGACTGGTGATGGCGTGGACGGAGTCGAAGACCGGCACGCCGCTCCAGATTCGCGTGGCGAATGGGGCGATTCGATGAGACTTCGCGGGCTCCCCGGCCTGTTCCTGCTTGCGGCGATCCTGCTCTTCGGCGTGCCGTCGGCGGTGAGCTACTACACCGACTGGTTGTGGTTCCACGAGCTCGGCTACGAGGGCATCTTCCTCCGCACCCTGAACGCACAGGCAATTGTCTTCGGCGCCACGTTCCTGCTCGTCTTCGCGTTTCTGTACGGCAACCTGCGCGTGGCCCGAAGCACGCTGCGGCGGCCGCACGTAGTGCTGGGGACGGGCGCCGACGGCCGGCCGATCTCGATCGAGGGCCGGCAGCTCATCGGGGTGGCGATGCCCATCGCCGCCGTGATCGCGCTGGCGCTCGGCGTCGCGTCCGCCAACAACTGGCTGGCGTGGCTCAGCTTCTTCAACGCCGTGCCGTTCGGCGCCGCCGATCCGATCTTCAACCGCGACGCGTCGTTCTATGTCTTCAAGCTGCCCATCTATCAGACGCTGCGGCAGCAGGCGCTCCTCGTGTCGATCGTGACGCTCGTCGGCTGCGGGCTGTACTACGTGCTCTCCGGCAGCTTCGTGATCGAGCAGCGATACGGCACGTCGTTCTGGCCCAAGGTTCGCCTCGTGCCCGCGGCGCGCCGGCACCTCGGCCTGCTCGGCGCGCTCATCTTCGGTCTGCTCGCGTGGGGCGCCTGGCTCGAGATTCCGAACACGCTGCTCACGCCGGCGTCCGCGGTGCTGTTCGGCGCCTCGTACACCGACGTCTACGCGCGGATTCCGATGCTCTGGACGAGCGTCGCCGTGCTGGCGCTCGGCGCCGTGCTGGCGCTGCTGTATGGCTTCAGCCGCCGCGGCTGGCCTCTGCCGCTGGCCGTCGCGCTCTACATGATCGTGTCGATCGGCGGCGGCCTCTACGGCGCCTTCCTCCAACGCTTCATCGTCACGCCGAACGAGTTGAACATGGAGCAGCGGTTCATCGAGTACAACATCGCCGCCACGCGGCGGGCGTACGCCCTGGACCGCGTGGAAGAGCGCGAGCTCTCCGGCGACGCCAAGCTCACGTCCGAGGACATCGTCAGCAATGCCGGCACGATCCAGAACGTGCGCCTCTGGGACCACCAGCCGCTGCTGCAGACGTTCGCCCAGATCCAGGAGATCCGCACGTACTACGACTTCGTCCAGGTCGACAACGACCGCTACATGATCGACGGGAAGTATCGGCAGGTGATGCTGTCGGCGCGCGAGCTCAACACCGAGAGCATGCAGAACCGGTCCTGGGTGAACGAACGGCTGACGTTCACGCATGGGTACGGCCTCACGCTCGGCCCGGTGAACGAGGTCACGACCGAAGGATTGCCGGTGCTCTTCATCCGGGATCTGCCCCCGGTGTCGACCGTGGACCTCACCCTGCAGCAGCCGAGCATCTACTTCGGCGAGCTGTCCAACGACTACGTGCTGGTCCGGACGAAGCAGCCGGAGTTCCACTATCCACGCGGCGACGACAACGAGACGACGTTTTACGACGGTTCGGGCGGCGTGCCGGTGGGGAGCCTCATGCGGCGCCTGATGTTCGCCATTCGCTTCGCGAACACGGACATCCTCGTCACCAACCAGATCTCGTCGGAAAGCCGGATCATGTACTACCGCCGGATCGGGGAGCGCGTCCGCACGCTCGCGCCGTTCCTGACGTACGACAGCGATCCATACCCGGTGGTCGCCGACGGCCGGCTGTTCTGGATCCAGGACGCGTACACGACGAGCCTCAACTACCCGTACGCGACGCCGACCGTGCGGGCACGCGAGTCGATCAACTACATTCGCAACTCCGTGAAGATCGTGATCGACGCGTATCACGGCTCCACGTCGTTCTATCTGGCCGAGCCGGACGACCCGCTCGCGCTCACGCTCGCCAACATCTTCCCGGGCATGATGCGACCGCTCTCGGAGATGCCCGAGGGGCTGCGCCAGCATGTCAGGTACCCGGAAGACATCTTCCGCGTGCAGGCCGCCGTGTACCAGAACTACCACATGACCAATCCGCTGGTGTTCTACAACAAGGAAGACCAGTGGCAGGTACCCGCCCTCGACGTGGAACGCACCGCCGTGCCCATGCAGCCGTACTACACGATCATGAAGCTGCCGGGTGAGGATCGGACCGAGTTCATCCAGATGCTGCCGTTCACGCCGCGGCTGAAGGACAACCTGGCGGCCTGGATGGTGGCTCGCAGCGACGGCGAGCACTACGGCAAGCTGCTCGTGTTCCAGTTCCCGAAGCAGAAGATCATCTTCGGCCCCCGCCAGGTGGTCGCGCGCATCAACCAGGACCAGGTGATCTCGCCGCAGATCACGCTCTGGAGCCAGCAGGGCTCCGCCGTGATCTGGGGCACCCTCCTCGTGATTCCCATCAACGAGTCGCTGCTCTACGTGCGTCCGCTCTACCTCAGATCACCAGAGGGCCGCATCCCCGAGCTGAAGCGCGTCATCGTGGCTTACGAGAACCGGATCGTGATGGAAGAGACCCTCACGAAGGCGCTCGCCCAGATCTTCGGTCCGGGTATCACGTCGGCGCTTGCGCCCGACCGGCTCTCGAGCAGCGCCACGTCCGTGGTCGTCACCTCGCCGGATGAGCCGTCGAAGGCCCTCGAGACGCCGGTCGACGCGTCCGTGGTCGCGCTCCTTGCCGAGATGCGTCAGCACTTCGACCGGGCGGACGCCGCGCTGCGCCAGGGCGACCTCGCGCTCTATGCCGAGGAGATGAAGAAGGCCCGGGTGGTGCTGGAGAAGCTCGAGAAGCTCGAGAAGCTGGAGAAGTCGAAGAAGTAGCTTCAGCGGCCGCGACAGTACCGGGCCAATCCGGCCCATGAGAAATCGAATCGCCCGGCGCGCGCGTAGGCATGAGCCTCGGCGCGGCTGGTGGTTCTCGCCAGCTCGTCCATCACGTCGGTCGTGAAGATCCTCGCGCGCTCCTCGTCCGTTCCGGGAGCGGCGAGGAGCGCCCTGACGCGTCGCGTCCAGTCGTCGAGGCGCATCCACAGGTTCTGGAAATGCACGCGGGGCGACCGGTGCGGCCCGAAGTGGGTGAGAAACAGCACCTCGGGATCCCACGCCAGGATGCGTTCGGTGCTGACCCGCCACGCTTCCAGATCGATGTCCGGGGGTGGCGTCGGCGGCAGCACGACGCGGCCCGAGTCGCGGCAGATGCCTGCCGTGTCGCCGACGAACGCCAGCCGCGCCGCTGGCAGGAAGTAGCTCACGTGATGGACGGCGTGGCCGGGCGTGCGGGCGACCTCGACGTCGTGGCCGACGATCGAGAGCCGCTCATCGCCAACCGTGCGGACGCGCTCCGCCGGAACCGGCCTCACTTCGCCCCAGAGCCGGTCCATGTCCTCGCCGTAGAGGCGGGTCGCGCTATCGAGGAGCCGCGATGGGTCCACGAGGTGCCTGGCGCCTCGTTCGTGCACGTACACCGTGGCAGCGGGACACTCCTGCAGGAGCGTGCCCGTGGCGCCCGCGTGGTCGAGATGAATGTGGGTCAGCAGGATGGCGCGGACATCCGCGCCCGTGAATCCGCGGGCGGCCATGGCGCGCCGCAGCGTGCCGAGGCTGGTCGTCGGTCCAGGATCGACGACCGCCACGCCCAGACGGCCGTGCAGAATCCCCGTCGCGATGATGGCCGGCTCGCCGAGAAACTCCAGGTCGACGTAGTCGACGCCCGCGCCGAGCGGCTGCGCCACGCCTTCGCTCACGTGTGAACCACGCCGCCCTTCATATCACTCTGGCGGGCCATTCTAGTAGTCTGTATCCATGGCCACCGTCCTCCTCGTCGTCTCTTTCCTACTGGCGTCCGCCGGGCCCCAACAGCCCGATCCGATCACCATCTACGAGCGCGGCCAGACATGGGAGTCGTTTCTGGAGGGCGTGCGCTCGCAGCGCGACACGTGGCGGAACGTCGCGGCCCGGGCGACGCTGGCGCCCTCGCTCGTGGAACGCACGCGAGCCGCCTCGGCCGGCCTGAAACTCCTTGTCGTCTCGGAAGCCGCCTGCAGCGACTCCGTTCAAAGCGTTCCCTACATCGCCCAGCTTGCCGCCCTCGCGGGCGTGGAATTGCGCATCGTGGGCAAGAACGTCGCGACGCCGCTGCTCGAAGGCCATCGCACTCCGGACGGCCGCACCGCCACGCCCACCGTGATCCTCCTCCGCGACGGCAAGGACGTTGGCGCATGGATCGAGCGCCCGGCGGCGCTGCAGACCTGGTTCCTGGCCCATGGCGACCTGACGAGCCAGGAGCGGCTGGCGCGCAAGACGTCCTGGTACGACTGGGATCGCGGCGAGTCGGCACTGGCCGAGCTGGTCGCCCTGATCGAGAAACCGTGAGCGGGAAACTGTGAGCGAGAAGACAGGCGACGCGGTCAAAGAGCGGGTCCGCACGAAGAAGCAGGATCCGACCCTCTACAAGGTCGTGCTCCTCAACGACGACTACACGACGATGGAGTTCGTCGTGCAGATCCTGGAGACGGTGTTCCAGAAGTCACCGGCCGAGGCCTATCAGATCATGATGCACGTGCACGTGAATGGCCGCGGCATCGCCGGGGTCTATCCCTGGGAAGTGGCGGAGACGAAAGTCGAGAGCGTGACCACGCTCGCGCGCGAGGCCGGGTTTCCCCTGAAAGCCGTAACCGAAGAGGCCTGAGCCGGCGCTCACCCCCCGTAGCGGGCCTTCATCTCCTCGATGACCGCGCGCCGCGTGTCCCTGAACTCCTGAACGTCGAAGACCTGCGGATTGGTGCGGGTCAGGAACGACAGGCCGATTTCCGCGCCCGTCAGCAGGAAGTCCGGCAACGACACGACATAGCGCGCGGCTGGATCCAGCGGCTTGCCCTGGATCATCCAGGTCGATCCCTGCCGCGCCACATTCGCCGTCTGGAGGAATCCTCCGGTGCCCCTGTTCGTGACGCCAACGTCGAGGACCTGGGCCACGAGCGCGCCTTCCATCGTGGCGCGCACGATCTTGCTGCCGAACGGCAGCACGCGGATGATGTCGTACTCGCGCACGGGGCCGGCTGGCAGGATGTCGTCGATGCGCACGGACCCGCCGTTCAGGATCGCCAGGTTGGCGTCCTTCACCTCGCGGAGCATGCTGGCGGTGATCAGATCGGTGAGTGCGCCTGGCTCGTTTCGCACCGTGGATTCACGGCCGTCGAGGGGTTCGGGGATCGTCGTCACGACCACGGCCGGGTCGAGGCCGTCGGCCTTGAACGCCTCGAAACCCGTCGCCACCCACTTCTGCACCGCGGCCTGCACGCGAGGGTTGAACGGCACTTTCGAATCGATGATCTCGAGCCTGGCCGAGACGGTCGGCCGCACGCCCGGCCGCCCGAAGGCCAGCGTCACGACGGCGACCGACCGCACGTTGGCGTCGGCCTTGATGATCGGCGTGAACCTCGGACCGCGGCGCAGCATCCAGTTCTCGTGTTCGTGGCCACCGAGCTGCACGTCGATCTCGGGGACGGCCGTCGCCAGCCGCTGATCCTCATCGAGCGACAGGTGCGTGAGCGCGACGATCGCGTCGGTCTTGCCTCGGAGGACGGCCACTTGGGCCCGGACGGCCTCGATCGGCGGCGAGTAGCGCACCCAGGGCTGCGGGTTGGCGTCGAGCACGACGCCGACCAGCCCGATGCGCAGCAGCCGCCCGTTGGCGCGCACCGGCACGACGAGCGACGGCACGAGGCCTTCGAAGGGCTGCCCGTTCGCGTCGGTCACGTTGGCGACGATGGTCTTGAACTTCGCCTCGGCCATCCGCGCCTTGAACAGCCGCTCCGACAGATCGAACTCGTGGTTACCGAGCGTCGCATACTGCAGGCCGATGAGGTTCAGGATATCGACCATCTGCCGGCCGGCGAGCCGTTCGCCGTTGACCCGGGCCGTGCCGATCGCGGACGGCGACAGGAAGTCGCCGCCAAGCGTAGTCATCACGGTCCGCCCGCTTCGTTTCAGTCGGTCGATGACGGTGGCCACCCTCGCCAGCCCACCCGAGGCGCCATTCTCGACCGCGTCGATCTCATAGACGTCGTTGAAGTGGACGATAGTGATCGAGGCGGGCGGCGGGACATCGACGCCGCTGCGCGTCGCCGCCGTGACGCCGGCGACCAGGACGAAAAGGAGGGAGACGAGCGTACGTGCCATCGGGAGAGTCTAAGGGGTCTGACCCCGTCTGTGGATAACTCCCCCAACATAGATCTCCTGGTTGGGGGAGTTATCCACAGACGGGGTCAGACCCCTTAAGATAGATACAGTGTTCTCCGCCTCCATCGAAGTCGTGCTCGCTATCGCCTATCGCGAGGCCGTCTCGCGGCGGCACGCGTACCTCACGCTCGAGCACCTCCTATACGCGCTCGCGCACGACCCGGACGGCGAGCGAATCCTGAGCGCATGCGGCGCAGATCTGCCCAAGCTGCGGAAGGACCTCAACACCTTCCTCGAAGGGTCCCTCGAGGAGGTCCGACGGGGGCGGGAGCGTGAGCCCGAGCAAACGGCGGCCTTCCGCCACGTGCTGAGGACGGCGGTTCTCCACGTCCAGAGCGCACAGCGGCAGGAAGTCAACGCGGGCGACATCCTGGCGGCCATCCTCCAGCAGGACAAGTCCCACGCGGCCTCGCTCCTCGAGGGGCAGGGCATCACGCGCCTGGACGTGCTCG
>Ga0105106_10002746_pt1 | contig 12616 bp, 5 predicted proteins | sample PPLLaktember2015_5_FD_79109 | JGI IMG/M metagenome (GOLD analysis project Ga0105106, IMG submission 79109) | Freshwater sediment microbial communities from Prairie Pothole Lake near Jamestown, North Dakota, USA - PPLs Lake P8 Core (1) Depth... | ecosystem: Environmental > Aquatic > Freshwater >...
AATATTGAGCACGGCAGATTCGGAGGTTGAAGAAGCATTGACAACAGCCGGATTCTTTGAATCTGCTGACCAGGTGTAATTAAAAGTTGTTCCGGAGGGCGATGATGCACTAACAGTTAAAGTGACCTCACGCCCGTTTACTTCACCACTGATGTTTGCAGAAGGTTGGAGATCAGGAGTATAAGTTAATACAAGATTTCTTGAAGTTGATTTGTAACCGCGGCTGTCTTGTGCGGTAACGTAAAAAATATTTTCTCCTTCATTCAGGGTAACAGGAAGAGAGAATCTGCCGTTTATTGCCGGGAGAACTTCCTCCGCACCATTAAAATATGATGTAACCGTAGTTATTGCGGTATCGCTTAATTCGCCATGAATGGTGAGCTCAGGAAACCAGTATTCAAGCGATGGAGTAAGGAAAGTTATAGCAGGACCGAATGTAGCGAGGCTGTCAGAAATATCACTTGCAGATAAGGAAAGTATTCCTCGTCCTGTCCCGTCAAGCGCAGCATACCTTGGACCTCCTGTTTGTCCGGCAGGAATATAATTTGAGAGCATCCTCTGCTGCCAGAAGCCGCTTCTGATAAATGCCGCATCGTAAATATCCGGATCAATTGAATTACTGCTTCCCCCTTCGCTCGGACCTACTTCGTAACTGTTTCCGGAACCATCTTCCAAAGCAATATAAGAAAATAGATAAAAGAATCTCTGCAGATTCCAGCTTCCCAATAGACTATCCAGCAGAGCAAGTCCGATTTTAAATTCGAAAGAATTTGTTGTTAGAGCATCCGGATTAATATCAAGTGTAACATCGCTGTAAGCCGGAGGATTACTGCTTGTCACAATCCTGTTTTCAACCGAAGTATTTTCATAAGGATTTCCCGGAGCGCCTATGCTTACAAAAATTCCTTGATTGTTCCAGTCCACAGTTTTAAAGTCTAATCCTTTGGGATCATCAATCAATGTTTCCGATAAATTGGAAATAATAAACCCTATTCTTGTTCTGTCGGAAATATCTTTTAATGCAATATTAAATTGAAGTGTATCATGAGTTTCATTTTCATCGATATTGACTGAAACAATATCGCATGAACTGTCACTGACTCCTGCAGGATAAGAATAAGGTTCATCATCTTCAGCATCCACAACAAGAACCCCGGTATTCTTGGTATAAATACCGTAAGAATAATTTTCTGCGGCAGTTAAGCCTTCCTCATTACTAAAAGAAACTTCAACGGAATGATTTCCTTCCCCAGTAAAATTGAAGCTCGAGCTGAGAACTGAAGCTGCAGTATCAAATGTAAAGGGTTCATCGGCTCCGTCTACTTTAAAACTTATTGAAGCTTCATCCACTCCTGCGGATTTTATCCCCGGACGAAGGGCTATTTCGATATTAACGGGAGCCGGATCAACTGAATAAACAGTCTGTTCATTTGGCCGCAGCAGTTTTATCCTTGGTATTGAATCTGCAGCTACATCAACAATGCTGTTCGCATCTGCGGTAGTTCCGATTTTTGTTTCATCGGGATCATTTATCCAGAATATTCGGTTAAGCTTAAACTTATAATCATATGTACCGGGAAGCAGAACTGCAGTAGCTTCCCATAAACCGTCTCCGTCACTGTCCTGCATAGGATTAAAAGTATCGTTCCAGTTATTAAAGACACCGACCAATGCAACATTATTTAGTGTCTGATTAAAAGTAACCGAAGAGTTGTACTGATCGAAATAAAAATCTATTGGAATCTGGTATGCAACATAGTTCGGATCACGGATGAATGCTGCGCTTTTTGAATCGCTTCCTGCACTTGATGAAACTGTAACACTAACTGTATGCTCTCCTATACTTAGAGCAGGGTCCGGATCATATAAAAATTCTTTAGTGGTTGAATTATAATACTGAGAAGGATTTGATACATCAACCCCATCAACTTTAACAACAAGACTGGCAGTATTGATCGGGTTTGCATCCTTAAAGGCAAATATTATTCTGATCGGCAAGCCGTCCGGAGAATTATCAATATATTTTTCTCCGCGTGTATTAACGTCTCTCGGCAGCAAATAAATTACCATCGGATCGCTAACTGTCATTATCGAATTATTATTATCGGCAATATTTATTTCCGGATTATCCGGATCGGTAAAAGCCAGGCCCCAGTCCGCATCCATTACAAACTTATAATTATGATCTATCCCTTCAGCTAATTCGATTGTAACTTCATATTCTCCGTTTCCATCAGGATCGTTCATGAGTAAATCATCATCGGCATTATTCCAGCCATTAAATGATCCTACAAGCCTAAGGTTTTCAAACTCGGTATAATCAGGTTTATAATGAAAGGTTACGGGGACTTGAGGAAATACCGTAGAATAAAAAATTACAAAAAATAAAGAATAGAATGGAATATGGAAGAATGAAGTTTTGGGATTTTTGCTTTTAGATTCGAAAGTAAGAGATGTACATTCGGCCTGTAGAATTCTTTTCATTTTCACTCCTGGCTGGTTAAAAAAACAATGAGCCAGAGTGTGTTTCAACCCTGGCTCATAATTCGGATCAACAAAGAAGATGATTATTTCATCAGGATCATTTTTTTCGTAGAAGTAAATGCACCTGATTCTATTTTATAGAAATACACGCCGCTGTTTAAACCCGAGGCATCAAAGTCAACAGTGTATGTACCGGCATTTTTATGTTCATTCAGAAGAGTAGCAACTTCCTGGCCCAGGATGTTATAAATTTTCATTGTAACTAAACCGGCCTGAGGAATAGCAAACTGAATATTTGTTGTCGGGTTAAACGGGTTGGGATAATTCTGCTTTAAGCTGTAAACAACAGGAAGAGCAGCAGGTATTTCTTCAACACCAAGGACAACATCGACAAGCTCATGATCGCCCATTACACTCCATTGGTTGCGTACTGTAGCGCTTAGAAGTTCAGGGGTTAAGTTAATAAAATGATCTGTTCCTACTGAAGATTCATTATCATTGCTTCCGGTATTTGAAGGCAGTCCCCAATTCGCACCGTATTTATATTGAATCCTTAACGGTGAATACTGTGAAAATACCAATTCAATTGTCCATAAAGAATCACCGGCTACATCATCTCCATTCGTACCATCATTAAACAGGAATTTATTCTTTACTGCATTTGAATCGGAATCAGGCCAACCGCCGCCCGGCCACTGTAGAGGAGGATTAGCACCTGCGATGACAACATTCTCGATTGCTGCGAACGGTTGTCCCGTGACTGAAGAAACTGCTCCATCTACATTAACTACAAACTTAATGGTTACCGGATTGTTTGTAACATCATCAAGAGTTAAATCGTTGTATGTTCTTTCGACAAAAGCAAAACCCGCACTGATATCGTCTGCCGTAACAGTATAAGTTTTATTCGGATCGCCTTCCCAGGCAACTCCGGTTGCATTGATATATGCGTATTTGTAATTGATCACTTCACCGGCTGATGTAGGATATGATATGGTTGTTTCATAGAAATTCGGATCCTGAATGCTCGGAGTCATCATATCGTCACCGGACCATCCGTTAAATGATCCTCTAACTGTTAATGTATCTGTTGAAGGATTGAAACGTCCGGAAACAATTTCAAATTCCATATTGCATGAAAATGTAAGATCTATACTTAAGCTGACAATACTATCTCTGTCAAAATAGTAAGTAACTGCAGTATCATTTTCCGGTACTACAAGCATTCTGTTAGGATCGCTTTCCCAGGAATTATCACCCCTGACAAATTTGAATAACAAAGTATCACCGACTTCAAAAGTATCGAAAGTAACGGTATCAATTGCAACAGTTGCCGTATAGATTGAATCATTATTTCCATCTGTCATTTCCACCCAGCCTGTTCCCCAATTGGTGAAATTACCGGCAAGGTGTACAGCATCGGTTCCAGGTACAAAAACCCCTTCCTGTGCTTTTACGCTCATATCAACATTGAACTCAATGTTCTGAGCAAAAGCCGTGCTTGCAATAAACATTGCGAAGCAAATGTAGAACATTTTTTTCATCTTTTGTCTCCTTTAATGTTTTGAAAGAAATTACAATTATTTTTTTTAAAAAGTTGTTAGAATTTCACTCCTATTGAGAAGTGTTGAGTATAATCAAGTCTTCCGAAATCCTGATATGCGTAGTCAAAGAATAGACCTAAAGTCGGATCAAAATTATAATTAAGACCGAAACCAAGGGTTAATCCCTCTTCGGAATTATCGAGGAATAAAGATTTATAACCTCCCCGAAGGGAGACAATATTCATAAAAGTATATTCACCGCCGACATTTAAAGATTCCGAATTATCATTCGGATGCAGGGCATCAGCTCCCACGGTAAAGCGGTGATCTTCTAAATTAATAACATCCATTGCGATACCTACTCTGAATGTAAGCGGAAGAGGATAAGTATCGGTATTTAACTTTGCAAGAATTTGATCGTTATTTCCGCTTATCTGCTCATTAACATCTACCTGCATTAATAAATCTTTCCCGTCAAGCTGCATATCCGAGCCGAAATTATTAATAGTGGCTCCTATTCTTAATCCGTAGATATCGGAAATAAAAAGTACGCCTAGATCCAGGGCAACGGCATCCGCAGTTGAATTCCATATCTTCTGGTTAACATATTTCACGGTACCGCCGATTGAAAACCTGTCGGTTAAATTATATCCGTAGGATAATCCGATTACAAAATCCTGAGGATTAAAGATTTCGCCTGTACCTTCAGGTTCTTCGTTTGTGGTAACCTCTATATCTCCATAATCTAAAAAGTTTACGCTTAATCCGACTGCTCCTATATCGCCGAGAAAAAGAACTGCGCCTGCCCAGTTGTAATTAATATCCGCAAACCAGCTCGAGTGGGAGAATGCCGCTCCGCTGGACAGCATTCTTGCAGCCCCTGCCGGATTCCAATAGAGAGAAGTCGGATCATTTGCAGTAGCAACAAATGCTCCCCCCATGGCTATTGCTTTTGGACCTGCTCCTAAATTAAGAAATGGTGCAGCCGTTGAGCCGACTTTAGTCTGCGCAACTGTCTTTTCTAAAGGAAGCAGTAATAAAATTGGGAATGCAATAAGTAAGACTATTTTCACATTCGACATTTCTTTTTCTCCGCTATTTAATAAGAGCAAATTTGCCGATCTTTTTACCGATATTTGCTGCTTCAACTACATAAACGTAAACACCGTACGCAACATCAAGATTTTCTTCGGTTCTTAAATTCCAGTAAACATCTCCGACATACATATTATCGTGAGTTAAAGTTTTTATCAATTCGCCGCGTACTGTATAGATATAAATTTTAGATCCGGGAGGAATATGAGTAAACCTTATTTCCCTCTCGCCTCTTCCGCTGGTTTGGGTGCTTAAAAGGCGTGCCTCCGCATCATGTGCAACAACGTATGGATTAGGTACAACCTTAATGTTGTCCATATTGGAATTTGCCTGCGCATTGTCTATTCTGGCGCCCTGCATTGCAAAAGAAATAACATCGTTTCTATTGAATGGTTTGCGTGTTGAGATTGTATATGTACCCTGCTGCTCTATAGGAACATTGGGAAATAGATATGTCATTACTACTCTCCATGTCCTCTTGAGTTCTCCTAATAGATTCTCTTTAAAATCAATTGTATAAACCGATGATAATGTTCCGGTTTTGAAATAAGCAAAGTCGATATACTGATTCTTTGTTAAATTTTTAACTCTGAATGTTACAGGAACTGCCGGATGCACTATATTCGGCCTGCCTCTTTGCAAAAGGGTATCGGCTACCGAAGTATCAACTATAGTATTTGAGAACTCGACTAAATAATCATTTGGAATTATTGTTCCGCTATTTTGAGGCAAAAGGCTGTCGGTTAATACCTGAATTGCGATTGAGGGTATTCTGTTTGGATCATTATAATTTCCGACAAATCCCGACTTTGATGTATCAAGCTTTATTACCTGATCATTATAAAGCTGAACTCTGAATCCGTGTCTTACCGGGGTATTACCCTGGAAAGTTGTATTTTGAGAAACCAAGCTGTCGTACGGAGCCGTATAAATAGTGCTTCCATTCGTGGGATGAGGCAGACCATTAACAGTAACGGTATCAACTCCCGCCGGTATCTCAATTGACTGGAGCGGATTCACAATTATAGGTTCGGAATTTCCTGGCACCAACACCGTATCCGGTGTCTGCAAATCGATTAATGACCAGCTTTTTGTATAGCCTTGAACTGCAGTATCCTGAAAAACTATCTGGTAATTATATCCATCTTTTATTTTATCATCATCAACCATTTCTATAACAATGCTGCCCGTTCCGATAAAATTTTCAGATTTCTGAAAATTCGTATAGGAACCGGGGACATAGCCGACAGGGCGTGCTCCCGGCGTAATGTAGCCGGTATTATCATCAGTAACTATTTCGCCGGTGTTTGATCTGCGGATAAATTTGGAATTTTCTGTAGGGAAAATATCTAATACGGCATCACCTTCATCGTATGCACATACCGCATAATAGTAAGTTTGTCCTTTAACAACACTAGAGTCAATATACTTATTTACAACTCCGCTGTTTGATCCAAGATAAAAGGTTGTACCACCCACCTGTTCAAGCAGTCCACGGGAAGGGTAGAAATAGCTTTCAATTGAGTCAATAAGATCATACTGAGCAATCGGTTTATCAAAAGCTAAAAATCCCTGAGCATTTGTAATTACTCTTGAATCTGCAAAGTTCTGGTCGGTAGCTCTATAAATTTTGTAACCCTGAAAATCTTTCTTCTTAGTGATAAAATCCCTGTCATTTTCAGTGGGTTCCCTGTCCCAGTAAATAACTACATTCCCGTCTTCCTGCGAAAGGGTAATTTTAGGTTTCCTCGGCGGCTGGGGGAATTTATATCCGGAATTATAAATCTGCTGAACAATACGTTTATTGCTTACTATATCCCCATAATCTTCGCCGAAAAGCAATGCAACAGAAAATCTTTCTTTTATTTCGGTGTTGCCGTTGCTGGGAATCAGGGGAAAATATCCTGATGAATAAATAAAATCACCATCCTGAGGCTGCGGCGAAATTACATCGAATCTTCCGGGAGTCATTCTTCCCCACAGCAGGGAATCATTCCTCATATCGGGAGCTACCTGGAGATTGAAAAAGTTAAAACCGGTTAATCCGATCTGATCCGATTCGTCCGGGTCTGTTCTACCAAAATTAGGTTCACCCTGATCAGGAATTCCGTTTCCTTCTCCCTGATCGGGCCCCGGATAATTATTATCCTGCTCTCCCAATCCGTCAATACCAACGTCATCAAACTGTTGTGTCCAATCGTTATCTTCATCAATGTTATTATCTCTGCGTTCATCAATTAAAAGATTATTAACACCGGCGCCGGTAACATAATTTTTATAGCTTAAGGGAGGAATCGGGGATAATACTCCGTTTACTATTCTGCGGACCCTGGTTGTATAATGGATTGCCTGGTTTTCGTCTATCAATCCATCCAAGTCATTATCGATTCCATCATAAGCAGAAGAGTGGGGAATAGAAACACCAATAACTATTGAGCCAATATGACCCTCACGGAAGTACTTACCGGCTTCAATAACAAAACTAACTCCAAGAGAATTTACCGTATCCGGCAGAGAAACAATCTGATGAAGTGTTCTTCCATAAGTATTCGGATCGATAAGAACTACCTGGTCGCCGATATTATATGTTAAGGAATCAAAATCTGTTTCTTCAAATCTGGGAGTAGCCGGATCCTGTGAATCATCATCATTGTCAATGCCGTCAAAAGGATTCCCCGGAGATTCAAGGAATGCATAACCTACATAGCCCACTTTCTGGCCGTGATTTCCGATTCCGGGAGGTGCATCATATGAATATGTAATCCAATCCTGCTGGTCAAATAAACCAAGATCATCACCGCTGTCCCCGTCACCGCCGGCCAGAGTTCCGACTACCGTTCCAAAGTCTGCTTTCCTGTAAATTGTTGTTCCTTCATTTGTAATATCATAAAGCCAAAAGATTGCATCCTCTGCCAGGAAATTTGACCATTGAAATCCGCGCACTCTCATCCTTAATCCCATACCGTGCCTGGAAGGATCCCGGCTGTCGGGTAAGAAGATCGGTTCATTTTCATTAAAATTGTTAAAATTAAATTCATCATCGGTTTGATCATCAGCATCGAAAAGACTTTCCTGGTCCGCATTTTTTATATCCCTTCCAAAATACCCGAACCACTGAGTAGTGCCAGAACCGTCAACCCAGTCCCTAGATACCGGGTCATTCCACCCGCCAACCGGATAAGACTGTGGGAGATGGCTCATAGCAACCGATTCATAATTAGAATTTCTGAATCCGGGTATCGGGTTCCATCCCCAGAAATAGTTGAATACAGGATGTCTTTCTTCGGATTGATGGCTTCTGGGTCCCCGTGAAATGACCACGGAATGCAGAGTATCTCCGAGCATGTTTATGAATTCCACACCAATTAGAGGAATACAATCTCCTATGTAATGCTCGCCTGAACCCAAAGGCCATTCACCTCTGATATCAACGCCGCTGAGAATTCCAGCAATTTGACCGTCGTTATGAAAGGAAATACCTATTCTATTTCCTGTATGGAGGCCGACGGAGAGCAATGTCGGATCACCACGCTGAGCGAAGAGATTGGGACTTAAGAATAAAATTCCTGAAAGAAAAAATATTTTTAAAAAATTCCTGTGCATTTTTTTTGCTTCCATAATTTTAGAAGTTATATGAGAGTCCAAGCTCTACTCTTCTCGGTTCGGAAAAATAATCCGGCCTGTTGTAATAATCGCTCAAAGATATTCCGTTGTACGATGGTAAATTAATCTTTTCGGCATCCAGCTCATCGAACGAAAATACAGGATCTCCGGAATTTGTAAATACATTTCTTGGATTCTCAAGATCTAACACATTGAAGACTTTTAAGAACAACGAGATGGTTGTAAGACCAATCGGAAAATCTTTATAAAGTCTTAAGTCCAGATTAAAGTTTACCGGTTTGCTCTGACTGTTTCTTGGAAACGCATTCTGCGTAACGTTTGTATTTTTATTAACTAAAGGGGTATACGGCTGGCCGGTATAGAAATTTCCTATCAAAGAAAATCCGTAATCTCTTTCCTTCGAATATGCAACTGAAAAATTAAGTGTATGGGTCTGATCCCAGTCAAGCGGAGCAATAAATGTTTCCGGCAATGCACCCTTTGTCAATGCATCTCTTGCATCGGCAGGATTTGACGCATTTCCTTTTGTAACCGAATAAGTATAATCTACACTTGTGGCCAGTCCTGCGGAGAATCTTTTTTCAAATTTTACGATAAAGCCTTTGGAAAAACCGAAATCGGAATTCGCATACCTGCTGTAGGCGGCTCCTCTTCCGAAAACGAGGATTTCATCGGTTTGTGTTCCCGTTAAATCTCTGAAGTCTTCAAAGAAAACAGTTAAATCCACTGCAATATCATCCCCTATCTGCTGCTGTAAACCGATCTCGCCTTTTACTGTTTTCTGCGGTTTTAAATCTGCATTTCCGAATAATCCCTGATTTCCGGAGCCTACACCAAGTTCAAAGTCAGGATTCTCGTACATTCTTTCATAAGGAGGAAGCTGCAGAAAATGGCCGTATGAAAAATGAATCACCCCTTTATCGGTAATTGGGAATGCCAAACCGATACGAGGGCTGAACTGATATTTTATTGAAGCTTTTTTGTACCAATAGCTTTGCCGGTCGGCAATTGTTTTTATTGTTTCACCCAGCTCGGGATCATACTCTCCGTTACCATTTAAATCATTAAACTGATTACCCGGCTTCAAAGGATTTGCTATGTTGGGATCATTCACAGTGTATTGATAATAGAGAGCATCGTTCGGATCGGAATGTGCATCGTTTAAAACAACACCGTCCGGATCAAACATATCAAATCTTATCCCTATGTTGAAAATCAAATTGAACGCTTCAAATTTTGACTGCACATATGCGGACGTCTCGAGCGGATTATGCAGGTACTGGTCATTATAAGTGGATGTAAGGGGAGCAATACCTACTGTCAATCTACCTGATTCATTATAGTACGGAAAGAGTGTGATTTTATGATAAAAAATCTGGTGCCGTTTAAATTCCCCGCCGAACTGGACATTAATTTCCTGGTTAAACTGAGTGGTCCAATCAAGTTTTGCCGAATAAGTTCCCGTGCTTCTTTCAAATCTTTCGTAATCGGTGCCCCCGACTTCAAAATGATAAGGAGGCTGAAAATGAATAAAATTATCTACATACTGCGTGGGATTATTCGGGTCATCAGTCCAAATGTCTTCATATAAATAGTGATGGTATTCTTTAAAGAAGTAAGATAAATTCAGAGTATAAAAGGATGAACTGCTGATGGCATGGTTGATTGAGAGAGTATTAGAAATACCGGTTCTGAATCTTTGAAGATTGTTATCCGGCGTTAATCTCCGTTGTTCGGCAAAATCCTTATAATCCTGTTTATCGAAAATATAATTATAGCTGACCTTCATTCCGTCCAGCAGACGGTATGTTAATTTTCCCTGGCCGTAGAATCTTTCATTCGGATTCATCGGTACATATGAGCTGTCCCCGCTTTTGCTTATGTTAAATTGTGTTCCGTTTGTATTAGGAATTTCGGTTGCCTGGTCGGTAGTGAGGTATAATCTCCTTCCAAAGAAATAACCGGTATTATAGAAATATCTTCCGTTAACATAAAAGAATATTTTATCCGGAAGCACAGGTCCGCTTAAGCTTCCCTCAATATTTCTTATGGAGGTGGGATTAAAGTCATTAATATTCCAGAAGGTGCTATTTCTATTCGATACATAATCTCCTGCATAAGTAATAATATTTCCTCTGAAATTATTATCGCCGTCTTTTGTAACAATATTAACAACACCCGACATTGCCTGGCCATATTCTGCATTAAACGCTCCGCTTATAACCTGAAGCTCTTTAACCGCATCGGCCGCTACATCAATTACAGTACTGCCGTCGTAGGAATCGGTTACAGGCACGCCGTCAATCTGGAAAACAATCTGTCCTTTGCGTCCGCCTCTAATATGTATATCGGCCCCTTGAGTAACAATACCTGCCTGAAGCTGAAGAACATCGTTTATTTCGGTTACCGGAAGCTGGGAAATAACATCGGCTCCCACAACGGAAGTTGATGCGGTAAGATCTTTCTGCACCATTGGTTTTGTTGCAACAACTACTACATCTTCACTCAGTTCAAGGGCTACGGGGGTTAAAGTAAAATCGATGTTTGTTGTAAATCCCGATTTTACATTAATATTTTGTATTGTGACGCTGTTGTAGCCGATTGCAGAAGCTTTGACTGAATAAGTTCCAGGGGGAATATTCAAGATAAAATATTCTCCGTCCAGATCGGCTGCCGCACCGTTTGTAGTTCCTTCAACTATAACATTTACAAAAGGAAGGGGTTCATTTGTAGAACCGTCTGTAATTTTTCCGGAGATTTTACCTGATTGAGAGTAGGTGTTTGATAAGGAAAGTATGCAAAGAATTATGGTAAAAAGTTGTAAAGAATATCTCATTCATACCTCCAAAAACATTTCTATAATCTTCGCTTAATAAGCATTCGGAATCGAGAGATCCACATCCCTGATGCCGAATATTAAAAACTAAGTAAAAAGAAGCAGGTCGAAAATTTTGCAATACCTTTAACCTATTGAATTATCCTGATTCATTTCTACTACATAAACGAAGGTATTTGTTAAATCACTCATTTAATTGGTTTATAAATACTACCTAAATAGATAGGTTAAACTTTGCTAAATAAGTTTTTCTTTAATCGCTTTTGCAACGGCAGCCGATTGTGAATGTACATGCAGTTTTTTATAAATATTCCTGAAATGAAATCTCACAGTTTCTATGCTTATAAAAAGAGAATCCGCTATGGCTTTAAAACTGTTTCCTTCCACAAGACTGCTTAGTATTTCTTTCTCCCTCGGCGTTAATATGCTTGAATCATTTTCAGGAGCCGACTGATTCTTTTTTAAAAATAAATCAATTACTTTCCTGGCGATGTTGCTGCTCATCGGGGCTCCCCCCTGGTACGCATCCTGAATGGCTTCGAGCAGTTTTGAAGGCGGAGTTTTCTTAACCAGGTACCCCGACGCTCCGGCGCATAATGCTTCGAATATTAAATCATTCTCTTCATAAATAGTGAGCACCAGGATAGTTAAATCGGGAAGCAACCCCTTTATCTGTTTGATCCCCTCAATACCGCTCATCCCGGGCAAACCGATATCCATTAATAGTACATCGGGTTTTAATTTATTAATATTTTTAATCATGGTTTCACACTGGGAATGGGCAGCAACGCATGAATACCCTTCAGTTCCGTCAATTAATATTTTCAATCCTTCCCGGATTGTATCATTATCTTCAACAACTGCAACTTTAATCATTTCGCATTTCGAATTTATTCATAAGTACTGGATATAATTTTTCCGAAAGCTTAAACTATTATTAAAAGGAAAATGTATCTACTACACGAATGAAGGGATTTTGGGATGAATGATTTGAAAAGTTTCTCTTACACTACCTAAATAGGGGAAAGAATCC
>Ga0105106_10002748_pt1 | contig 12613 bp, 5 predicted proteins | sample PPLLaktember2015_5_FD_79109 | JGI IMG/M metagenome (GOLD analysis project Ga0105106, IMG submission 79109) | Freshwater sediment microbial communities from Prairie Pothole Lake near Jamestown, North Dakota, USA - PPLs Lake P8 Core (1) Depth... | ecosystem: Environmental > Aquatic > Freshwater >...
ATCGGGGATAATACAACTGGCGCATCGGGGTCGTCTCCTTGGTTGGTGTCGCAACCCCAAGGATGACCCCGGTGCGCTCTCTACGCCAGGGCTACTGTCTCATATGTGTCTGAACTCAAGCAGGGCTAGGAATTCAGGACCAAACAGGGTATACTTCGGCCTGGTGAGTGCGGACCAAGGGTCTGCCTCCCACTCTCTCTATGACTGGCAGCATAGGGCTGCCAGTTTTCGTTGATGATGGGCTAAGCGTGCGACTTGGCTCAACCCCCATTCGGGGATCGTACAGCCAAGGAGCATTGTCTTGAGTTTCGAATCATTCTCGTTTGATACCCGCATCCAGTCCGGGATCCGGACGGCCGGCTATGCGGAGCCCACCCCTATCCAAGTGCAGGCCATCCCACCCATCCTGGCCGGGCGCGACCTGATCGGCATCGCCCAGACCGGGACCGGCAAGACGGCGGCCTTCATGCTGCCCATCCTGCAGCGCCTGGTCACTCGGGCGGGCCGCGGCGTGCGTGTGTTAGTCCTGGCGCCAACGCGGGAGCTGGCCGAACAGATCCACCAGGCCACCCGCGAGTTCGGCCGTCGGACGGGCGTGCGCAGCCTGACGGTCTACGGCGGCGTGGGCAAGAAGCCTCAGATCGACGGATTGCGCCGCGGTGCCGATGTGGTCGTCGCCTGCCCCGGACGGCTGCTCGACCTGGCCGGCGAGCACAGCCTAGACCTCTCCCGCGTCGAGGTGCTCGTCCTGGACGAAGCCGACCGTATGTGTGACATGGGCTTCCTCCCGGATATCAAGCGCATCCTCAAGCTCGTGCCGGCCAAGCGGCAGACGCTGTTCTTCTCGGCCACCATGCCTGACGACATCCGCCAGCTGGCGGCCAGCATCCTGCACGACCCGGTCACCGTCCAGGTCGGCGTGATCGCTCCGCCCAAGACGGTCTCGCACGCGCTCTACCCGGTCTCCGGCGGGCTCAAGAAGGGGCTGCTGCTGGCGATGCTCAAACGCCGCGCCGGCGGGCGGGCGCTGATCTTCACCCGCACCAAGCACCGGGCGCGCGGCCTGGCCAAGGATCTGGACAAGCAGGGCTACCGCGTTCAGGCGCTGCAGGGCAACATGACCCAAAACCGCCGGCAGGACGCCATCGACGGTTTCCGCGGCGAGAAGTACGACATCCTGGTCGCCACCGACGTGGCCTCGCGCGGCATCGATGTGGCCGACATCGCCCATGTGATCAACTTCGATATGCCCGACACGGCCGACGCCTACACCCACCGCGTGGGACGCACCGGCCGGGCCGAGCAGACCGGCGAGGCCCTGACGCTGGCGCAGCCGGAGGACGAGATCATGGTGCGCCAGATTGAGAAGGTGCTCGGCCAGCCGCTCGAGCGGCGCCGGCTGCCGGGCTTCAACTACGAAGGCTTCGACCCCGAGAGCCGGCCCAAGGCCAACGGGGACAGCCTGCCCGCCTCGCGAGCGGGCCAGCGTCGGCCGGGCGGAGTCCTGCGCAGGCCGAGCGCTGCCGGGCGCGATCGATCGAAACGTCCGGCCAGGCGCGCCTGAGGCGGCTTCCCGTTCGGGAGGTCGCTTGCCTGAGCCTGGGGGCGCCGGCCGGCCTTTGCACCCAAGCGCGCCTGGGCCGAGATGATCCCCTTGCTGCCGCCTCCGACGCGTGGATGGCGACCTCCCATGTGTCGGCAGCGCGTGGGTCTACGATGGCATCGCACGGTGGTACTATGAGTATGGCGAGCACACTGGCTTAGCCTTGCCCGCGGCCGTCATCGGCGCGCCGCAGCGCAGCCTCGTTCCCCGCCTCGGCCGCGTGCCTCCTCCCCCACGCAGCCGCCTGTATCGGCGCCGATCGGCTCTTCTCAGAGGAGGGCACCATGTTCGAGCATCTCCTGATCCCTCTGGACGGCTCGTCACTGGCGGAGTGCGTCCTGCCGCACGTGCTGGCCATGGCCAAGGCGCTTAACGCCAGGGTTACCCTCCTGCAGGTGGTCGAGCAGGGACCATCTGGCGGGAGAACCCGCGTCATCGACCCGCTGGAATGGCAGTACAGCGAGGCCGAAGCCGGGGCCTACCTTCAGGGCGTTGCCGGACGGCTGCGTCCTGCGGGCGTGACTGCCGCTCAGGTCCTGTTGCAGGGCGACCCGGCCGAGCGGGTAGTCGATTACGCCAAGACAGAGCATGTGGATCTCGTCGTGCTCAGCTCGCATGGTCGCAGCGGTCTCAGCGGCTGGAACGTGAGCAGCGTCGTGCAGAAGATCCTGGCCCGGGCCCATACCTCGATCCTGCTGATCCCGGCCTACCATCCTGCGGCGGCCGAGGTCGTTGCCCTGCGTTACGAGCGCCTGCTCGTTCCGCTGGATGGATCGCAGCGGGCCGAGTGCGTCCTGCCGCTGGTGGGAGCGCTGGCCGCCCAACATCACTCACACATCCTGCTGGCGCATGTTGTCCGCAAGCCCGAACTTCCGCGCCGGGCCCCGCCGTCACGCGAGGACCAGGAGTTGGCCGATGCCCTCACCGAGCGCAACCGCCAGGAGGCCAGCCGCTACCTGGAGGACCTGCGCGCCCGGCTGTCGCTACCGGCGGAGGTGCGCCTGCCGATCGAGGAGCACGTGGCCGCCGCACTGCAGCAGCTGGCACAAGAGGAGAAGATCGACCTGGTCCTGCTCAGCGCCCATGGACACTCGGGCGGCACACGCTGGCCGTATGGCAGCCTCCCGACCTCCTTCATTCTGTATGGCGACAAGCCGCTGGTGATTGTCCAGGATCTTCCCCGGCAGGCGTTCGAGCCCACTGCGGCGGAGCTGGCCGCCAGGGAGTTCGGCCGCCATTAGCGCTTCCCGCGGAGCCCGCGCCAGTTGACCCCAACTTCCGAGCCAGCGCGCGCAGGGCCGGATACCAGCCTACCAAGCGGGCTGGAAGACCTGGCGCGCCGTCTCGCGGCTGAGGCCGTGGTGGGCAGCGGCGCGGTCGGGGTCAGCCTCCTGCGCTGGCTGGGCGACCTGGACAGTCTCCTGGTCCGCGCCCAACGCCACTTTGCCGGCCTGGCCGAGCAGAAACGGGAAGTGCCCTCCGGCGCCGAGTGGCTGCTGGACAACTTCTACCTGATCCAGCAGGTCGTCCGCCAGGTGCGGCAGGACTTGCCGGAAGGGTTCTATCGGCAGCTTCCGATCCTGACCGGGGGAGCGCTCGCCGGCCTGCCGCGTATATATGCCCTGGCCTCCGCGTTGACAACGGCCACTGAGTTCCACCTCGATCCGGATGCCGCCCGGCGTTTCCTCACCGCCTATCAGACCGTGTCTGCGCTGACCATCGGCGAGCTGTGGGCGCTGCCGGCGGTGCTGCGACTGGCCGTCCTTGACCGGCTTGGGCAAGCGGCGACTGTCTTGCTCGCTCCCCCGCCGATCCCGGGTGGGGCCCCAGACGAGAACGCGCGTCGATCCGGTGGGGCCGAGCTTCCGCCCATCGCCGCCTGCATTCTCGACCTGCGCGCCATCGATATCGAGGACTGGAAGACGGTTTTCGAGGACATCAGCCGCGTCGAGCAGATCCTGCGCCAGGACCCGGCCCAGGTCTACGCTCGCATGGACTTCGAGACGCGCGATCGCTACCGCAAAATCATCGAGCAATTGGCTCGCGCCGCAGATGTCCCCGAAGAGGCCGTGGCGCAGCAGGCCATCGATCTGGCGGTCGGCGACAGCCAGCTGCGGGCTGAGGGATTCCAGCCCATGGCCCCGCAGCGCCCCAAGTCGCATCTGCGTCCGGCCGGTAAGGGGCCGCGCGGGCGGTCGGCGTCTGACTCTCAAGGCGCGCGGACGGAAGAAGCGCAGGCCGAAGCGGCGACGCTGTTCGGCGAGCGCACGGGGCACGTCGGCTTCTACCTTCTCGACCGCGGGCTGGCGGCGCTCGAGGGCCGGCTGCGGTATATCCCGCCGGCCGGCTTGCGCCTGCGCCGTTGGCTTGAGACGCGAGTGCTGTGGGTCTACCTGGGCAGCATCTTCGTCCTGACCCTGCTCGGGCTGAGCAGCATGGCGGCCCTGACGGTCGCCTGGGGCGGGAGCCTCCCGCACACCTTGCTGGCGATCCTGGTCGGTGCCGTGCCAGCCGTCTCCGTCGCGGTCGGACTGGTGCACACGGCCGTCCCGCGCCTGGTGCCTCCTCACTTGCTCCCCAAGATGGAGTTTCAGGACGGCATCCCGCGTGAGTGCACGACGCTGGTGGCCATCCCGGCGCTGCTCAGCAGTGTGGATGAGGTCCGGGCCCTGCTCAAGCAGCTCGAACAGCACTACCTGAGCACGCTCGACGACAACTTGCTGTTTGCCTTGCTTACCGATTTCCCCGACGCGCCGGTTGAACACATGCCCGGGGATGAGGCGTTGTTGACCCAGGCGCGCGAAGGCGTGCGCCTGCTGAACGAGAAACACGGAGCGGGCCGGAGCACCCCCTTCCATCTACTTCACCGCAAGCGCGAGTGGAACCCAAGCGAAGGCGTGTGGATGGGCTGGGAGCGCAAACGCGGCAAGCTGGTGGAGCTCAGCGACTGGCTGAGCGGTGCGACCACCTCGTCCTACGTGCTGGCCGATCCGGGCGTTCCCCTGCCGCACATCCGCTATGTCATCACGCTGGATGCCGACTCTCTGCTGACCCGCGGCGGGGCGCGGCGGCTGGTCGCCACCCTTGCCCACCCGCTGAATCAAGCCGCGTTCGATCGGCGGACGGGCGCGTTGATCGCTGGCTACACCGTGCTCCAGCCGCGGGTGCGCGTCAAACCCGGCAGCGTCAACCGAACGATCCTGACCCGACTGTTCGCCGGGGAGCGCGGCCTGGACCTGTACACGCTGGCCGTCTCAGATGTGTACCAGGACCTCTTCCAGGAAGGGATCTACGTCGGCAAGGGCATCATGGATGTGTCCGCGTTTCGCCGCAGCCTGGCCGGCCGCGTGCCCGAGAATGCCCTGCTCAGCCATGACTTGTTCGAAGGCATCGTCGGGCGCGCGGCGCTGGTGTCTGACGTGGTGGTCCTGGAAAACTACCCGGACCATTACCTGGCCTCGACCGAGCGCCAGCATCGCTGGATGCGCGGCGACTGGCAGCTCCTGCCCTGGCTCCTGCTACGGGTGCCGACCGAGAAGGGCGGCACGATCCCTAACGATCTTTCGACTCTCGATCGCTGGAAGATCCTGGACAACTTGCGCCGCAGCTTGCTGGCGCCATCGCTCCTGGCGCTTCTGATTGCCGGGTGGCTGAGCCTCCCCGGACCGGCGCTGTTCTGGACCAGCGTCGCCGTTCTGACTCCGGCGGCTTCGATACTGGCCGGCCTGGCGCTGGGCTTTCGCGTCCGCTGGCCGGTCGCGCCCCTCTTCGAGCGGCTGCGCCCGTTGTGGATGGATCTCGTCCGCTGGGTGCTCGTGTTCGTGTTCCTGCCGTTCGAGGCCCTGCTGGCGCTGGATGCCATTGGGGTCACCCTCGTCCGCCTGCTGCTTACCCGCCGACGGCTGCTGGAATGGACTCCGGCTGCCCAGTTCAGCCGAGCGCTGGGCAAGCGCGCCTCACGCGGCATGACCTGGAAACGGATGATCGCGGCACCGGTCATCGCCCTTGCGGTAGGCACTCTCGTGTTGCTGGTCCGCCCTTCGTCGTCCTCGGCCGCGGCGACGGTGTTGATCGCCTGGCTGATCTCGCCGCAGGCAGCCCAGTGGATCAGCCGCCCCATTCGCAGAGCTCAACCTCCGCTGACGGCGGAGCAGGCGGGGCGCCTGGGGGCGATCGCCCGCCGCACCTGGCTCTTCTATGAGCGCTTCGTCGGCCCGGAGGACCATTGGCTGCCCCCGGATCACTTCCAGGAGTGGCCGCGCGGCCAGACTGCTCACCACACTTCCCCCACGAACATCGGGTTCCTGTTGCTCTCGGGTTTGGCGGCCGGCGATCTGGGTTATGTCGGCTTGCTCGGCCTGGCATTACGGCTGAACTCGACGCTGGACACCCTGGACGTCCTCGAACGGCATCGCGGCCACTACTTGAACTGGTATGACACCCGTACGCTGGCGCCGCTTCCGCCGCGCTATGTCTCGACCGTCGATAGCGGAAACTTGGCCGGCTGCCTGATCGCCCTGACCCAAGGCTGCCTGGCCATGCCCGACGTACGCCCCTTCCGATGGCAGCGTTGGCAGGGCCTGTTGGATACGCTGGCGCTGCTGGGAGAAGGCCTGCCGGCCTCCGAGGGCAATTCCGGCGCTTCGCCTCTTCACGCCGAACTGGCCGAGGTCCGGCGAGAAATCCTGGGAGTGCAGCATGAGCCGCAGCGCTGGGTGAAGGTCCTGGAGCAGGTGTCCTCCAGGGACCTGCCCGAGATCGAACGCCTGCTGATGCAGGTGGTCGAGGTCCGGCCGCACGCGCTTTCTCCGGAGACGCTGGATGCGCTGCGCTTGTGTTCGGAGCGCCTGCGACACCATGTGACCAGCATGCGCAGAGAGGTCGAGCTGCTTGTCCCTTATGCTCCCCTGATCGACCGTCCGCCGGCGCTGTTGGCGAGCCCTGAGGCTGAGGCGCCACTCCGACAGGCGTGGTGCGAGCTGATGCAGGCTTTGCCCGTGACGGCCCGCCTGGGGGAGATCCCCGACATGGGCCGCGCCGCTGAGGCCAGACTGGAGGCCCTGCGGGGCCTGCTGACCGAAGTGGACCGAGGCGCCCTCTCCACCCCCGAGACTCCCTCCCGGCTCGAGGAAGCAACGGCCTGGTGCGCGCAACTGGCTGAGGCGTTGCAGTCGGCTCGCCTGGCAGCCGGGAGCCTTCTGATCGGCTACCGTCGGATCAGCCAGCGCAGCGAGGCGCTGGTCCAGGCGATGGACTTCGGCTTCCTGTTCGATCGGCGCCGGCAGGTGTTCCGCATCGGCTTCAACCTCGACGCAGGCAAGCTGGACGACAACCACTACGACCTGTTGGCTTCCGAAGCGCGCCTGGCCAGCCTGGTGGCCATCGCCAAACGGGATGTCCCGCTCTCGCACTGGCTTCACCTGGCGCGGCCGCTGACGCGGGTGAACGGTTCGTTGGCGCTCCTCTCGTGGAGCGGGACGATGTTCGAGTACCTGATGCCCCTGCTGCTCACACGCAGCCTGACCGGAACACTGCTCGAACAGAGCTGCCGTGTAGCGGTGCGACGACAGATGGAGTATGGCCGAATCCGGGGCGTGCCCTGGGGCATCTCCGAGTCCGGCTACTACGCCTTTGACGCCGGGCAGAACTATCAGTACCGAGCCTTCGGGGTGCCCGGGTTGGGGATCAAGCGCGGCCTGGGGGAGGACCTGGTGGTGGCGCCCTACGCCTCGCTTCTGGCCCTGCCGATGGCCGCCAACGAGGTCCTGGCCAACTACCAGCGCTTCCAGGCTCTAGGAATGATCGGCCTGTACGGGCCGTATGAGGCGCTGGACCGCACGCCGTCGCGTCTGCCCGCGGGCCAGTCGCATGCCCGCGTTCGATCGTACATGGCCCATCATCACGGCATGAGCATGGTAGCCATGGTGAATGCCCTGCAGGACGACGTGATGGTCCGGCGATTCCATGCCGATCCGCGCCTGCAGACAGTCGAGCTCTTGTTGCAGGAGCAGCTGCCGGCCGGCGCGCCGATCGCCGAAGTGCCGCCGGCGGCGGTGACCAGTGCGCCGGAGCTGCGCGCCCAGGTAAGCATGACGCCCTGGCGTGAGCCGGCACAGGCGGCCACGCCGCGCGCCCACTTCCTCTCGAATGGCCGCTATGGTGTCATGATCACCAGCGCCGGCAGCGGGTACAGCCAGTGGCAGGACCTGGCGCTCACGCGCTGGCGCGCCGATGCGACGTTGGAGGAGGCGGGCACCTGGCTGTATCTTCAGGACCGGGAGAGCGGGCGGCTGACCTCGGCGACATACCAACCGACCGCCGGGCCTTCGGGTGACCCGCAGACGTTCTTCTATCCCTACAAAGCGGAGTTCCACCGCCGGGATGACGACCTGACGCTCAAACTGGAGGTGGCCGTAGCCGCGGACGACGACGTCGAGATCCGCCACGTGACCTTGACCAATCACGGCCAACGCCCCCGGCGGCTCAGGCTGACCAGCTATGGCGAGGTGGTCCTGGCGCCTCAGGAGGCCGACCAACGTCATCCGGCCTTCAACAAGCTGTTCATCGAAAGCGAGTTTGTGCCCGAGCTCAACGCGCTGGTCTTCCACCGCCGGCTCCGCGCTGCGAATGAGGAACCGGTCTTCCTGGTCCACATGCTGGTGGCGAACTCGGCGGCGCGGCGCACGATCTTTTACGAGAGCGATCGCGCCCGCTTCCTCGACCGCGGCGGCACGCTGCGCCGGCCGCGGTCCTTGATCGAGGCCGGGCCGCGCCCGGCCGGAACGACCGGGGCCACGTTGGACCCGATCCTGTCGTTGGGGCTCGACCTGGATGTGGCGCCGGGCATAACAGCCCGAGTGGACTATCTGACGATTGCAGGAGCGGAGCGCTCTGAAGTGCTGGCTGCGGCGCGCCGCTACCAGAGCCGGGCCGTGATCGACCGGGCTTTCGGGCATGCACGCCTCACGGCCGAACGTGAGCTGCGGGAGCAGGAGCTGAACACGCAGGACCTGGAGTCGCTCGATGGGCTGCTTTCGGCCCTGCTCTACCCGAATGAAAGGCTGCGGGCTCCGGCGGAGACGCTAGCCAGCAATCGCAAAGGACAGCACGGCCTGTGGGGTTTCGGCATCTCCGGCGACTACCCCATCCTCCTGGTGCGTCTCAAGAGCGAAGAAGAGACCTCGCTGGTGAGCGATGTGCTGCGCGCGCATGCCTACTGGCGCTGGCGCGGCATCAAGGTTGATGTCGTCATCCGCATCGATAAGGAGACGGGCTACGGCCAGGAGCTGCAGGGCGAGCTGTACCGGTTGATTGTCCGTATGGGATGCGACGGTTACCTGAACCAGCGCGGCGGCATCTACCTGTTGAGCTCGGATCAGATGGCGGCCGATGACCGCGTCCTGCTGGAGAGCGCGGCTCGCGTCGTCCTGGACGGCGCGCGCGGGACGCTCGCGGCGCAGCTGGCCGAGCCGAGTGCCGAGGCGGTTCGGCTGCCGGCCTTCGTCCCGACGCTCAGTCAGCCTGAGGACCCTGAGCCGACACCGGAGCTCGCGCGCCCGGCCGGGATGCTCCACGACAACGGGCTGGGCGGCTTCAGTCCCGATGGGCGCGAGTACCAGATCTACCTGAAGCCCGGAGAGCGGACGCCGCGGCCATGGATCAACGTGATCGCCAATCCGCGGCTGGGCTGCATCGTGTCTGAGGCGGGCGCCGGATCGACCTGGGCCGACAACAGCGCCGAGAACCGGCTGACGCCTTGGTCGAACGACCCGTTGAGCGATCCAGCGGGGGAGGCGCTCTACCTGCGCGACGAGGAGACCGCCCAGATCTGGTCGCCCACACCGGGACCTGCCCCCGCTGCCGCCCCCTACCTGGTCCGTCACGGCGCCGGCTACAGCATCTTCGAGCATCACAGTCACGGACTCCGGCAGCACCTTCGGCTGTTCGTGGCGCCGGACTCGCCGGTGAAAGTGATCGCGCTGCGCCTGGAGAACCACTGGCAGCGCGTGCGGCGGCTGACGGCGACCTACTTCGCGCCGTGGGTCCTGGGGGTGAGCCGCGAGACGACCGCAGCGTATGTCGTCTCAGCCTATGAGCCGGACGGATTCGCCCTCCTGGCTCACAATCCATACAACGCCGAATTCGCCGGGTGCACGGCGTTCCTGGCCGCCAGTCAGGCGCCTCACGGCCTGACCGCCGATCGGACGGAGTTCCTCGGCCGCATGGGAGATCCGCGCAGGCCGGCGGCGCTCGACCGCGTCGGTCTGGAGGGAACGGTGCGAGCCGGGCTGGATCCGTGCGCGGCGATCCAGCTGCACGTCGAATTGGAGCCCGGCCAGGCCAAGGAGGTCTACTTCCTTCTCGGCCAGGGCGCCGACCGCGACGAGGCCCTGAGTCTGGCGCGTCAGTTCGGGCAGGCGCAGGTGATCGAGGCGGCCTGGCGGGCGGCAAAGTCCTTCTGGGATGACGCTTTGGGCGTGCTGAAGGTGGCCACGCCCGACCCGGCCATGGATCGGATGCTCAACCGCTGGCTGCTGTACCAGGCGCTGTCATGCCGCGTGTGGGGGCGCTCGGCGCTCTATCAGCCGAGCGGTGCGTTCGGGTTCCGTGATCAGTTGCAGGACTGCATGGCTCTGCTGCATGCCGCCCCGGCCGTCGCGCGGGAACACATCCTGTTGGCCGCCCGGCATCAATTCGAGGAAGGCGACGTGTTGCACTGGTGGCATCCGCCGGCGGGGCGAGGCGTGCGCACGCGCGTATCGGATGACATGCTTTGGCTGCCGTTCGTCGTGGCGCACTACGTTGAGGCTACCGGGGATGAGAGCCTGTTGACCGAGCGGGTTCCGTTCCTGACCGGTGACGTACTCAAGCCCGAGGAGCACGAGCGTTACGGCCTGTTCGGCCAGACCGTGGAAGCCTACCCGCTGCATGAGCACTGCCGCCGGGCGCTGGCAAGGGGTTCGACGTCAGGCGCTCACGGACTACCGCTGATCGGGAGCGGCGACTGGAACGACGGCATGAACCGCGTTGGCGCCGGCGGGCAGGGGGAGAGTGTCTGGCTGGGCTGGTTCCTGCACGCGACGTTGAGCCGCTATGCGGACCTGTGCCAGCGCTCCGGCCGGGCGGAGGAAGCGAGCGGATATCGGCAGCGTGCCGGTGCGGTGAGGTCGGCGATGGAATCGGCCGGTTGGGATGGGGCATGGTATCGGCGGGCCTACGATGACGAGGGTGAGCCCATAGGCGCGGCGCAGAACGACGAATGGCAGATCGACTCGGTGGCGCAGTCCTGGGCGGTGCTGTCAGGAGCGGGCGATCGAACGCGCGCCGAGCAGGCGATGCGCGAGGTCATGGAGCGGCTGGTGCGGCCGGCCGACGGGCTGGTCCTGCTGGCGGCGCCGCCGTTCGATCGGACGCCGCGCAATCCCGGCTACCTCAGAGGCTACCCGCCGGGGGTGCGTGAGAACGGCGGCGCGTACATGCACGCTGCCATGTGGGTCGCCTGGGCCTGCGCCGATCTAGGCTGGGGCGAGGAGGCCTACGCCTTGTTCTGCATGCTCAACCCCGTGCTTCGCTCCGACACGCCCGAGAAGAGCGAGCACTACCGGGTCGAGCCATATGTCGTCGCCGGCGACATCTCCGCCCAGCCCGGGCATGCCGGGGAAGGCGGCTGGACCTGGTACACCGGTTCAGCTGCCTGGATGTACCGGCTGGGCGTGGAGCGCATCCTCGGTCTCCGCCGGATGGGCGCTGCCCTTCAGATCGATCCGTGCATCCCAGCTAACTGGCCCGGGTATCGGGTGGAGTATCGGTTCGGGAGCAGCGTCTGCAGCATCGACGTTCGCAATCCGGACGGCGTGTCGCGCGGAGTCCGTGAAGTCGAGCTCGACGGCGCCAAGCTCCCCGATGGGCGCATCCCCCTGATCGACGACGGCCAAACGCACCGCGTGCAGGTCCGGATGGGTTGAACCGCCTGGTCGCATGGCCGCCTCGGCAGACCCGGCAGCCTCGGGGCGGTCGCACGTCAGCCTGGCTGCTCTCTCGGCAGCCGGCGCGAGGATTCGAACAGGGAAAGGGGCATCCATGGAAGCCAATATACGCGAGCGCCGAGACGACCGCTGGCAGAGGTTCCTCCAGGCTCTCACGCAACTGGCGCGTGAGGCCCAGACCGACGACCAGCCCGAGGCCGCCCAGGGCGCCGTCAGGAGCAGCCTGGAAGCGCTTCTGAAGGACATGCGCGAGTTCGGGTTCAAGTGAGGTGTGGCGCATCAGAGGTCAGACGGGCGCTGGCGTGTCCATCCCGACCGGCCAACAGACAATCCGGATCTGGGGCGCGGTGGGGCGCCCCACTAAGCAGAGGGCGCGCCAGATCGCCCGCGATCACCGTCGCGCCTCTCACTCAAGGGCTGCTCACGTGAGGTGCCCGCATCTTCAGCGCCCGCGGCGCGGCGGCGATGTAGCCGCCGCGCCTTCTTCGACCCATGGTCCGCGAATTGCTCCCCCGCTGGAGGTTTGCCGAACTCACACGGCCAGGCTGCCCGCAGCACCGAGGGCGAGACTCACGCATAGAGTTCAAGGAGACGGCGATGAACCCGATGGAATCTCAATCCGCTTTGAGCGTTGCAGAGTCCCTTGTCGGCGAATACATCTCCGCCTACCGAACCAAGGATGTGCGCGCCTACGTTTCTCTCTTCTCGAAGGAAGCCGACTACATCGACTACGCAGTCCAGGTCCACGCCAAGATCAGCCAGTTGCGGGAGGAGCTGGCCTCCTCCTTCCGCAGAACGGGATTCCGCTTCGTGATCCACTCTTCCTTCATCTCGGCCGACGGCAGGTTCGCTGCCCTCCAGGGAACCTACAGCGACAGTGCCCGGAGCGGCGAACCAGCTTCGGTTCCCATTGCCTCGCTTCTGGAGATGAGTGGAGACAAGATCACGAAAGAAGCGCTCTACTACGATGGAAGCCTGTTCAAGCGTCATCTGCATGCCCCCTAAGCAGTCGCTGGAGCCCCAG
>Ga0105106_10002749_pt1 | contig 12612 bp, 7 predicted proteins | sample PPLLaktember2015_5_FD_79109 | JGI IMG/M metagenome (GOLD analysis project Ga0105106, IMG submission 79109) | Freshwater sediment microbial communities from Prairie Pothole Lake near Jamestown, North Dakota, USA - PPLs Lake P8 Core (1) Depth... | ecosystem: Environmental > Aquatic > Freshwater >...
CGGCTCGGCCGTCCTGACATTCCTGCTGCTCAACTACCTATTCACCCCTCCCTATCTGACCCTGCATGTGATTCGCCCCGAAGACCTGGTGGCGCTGGCTGTATTCCTGGTGGTGGCGGTCGTCATCAGCCAGCTCATCGGCCAGGCCCAGGCGAGCAAGGCCAAGGCGCAGGCCCGCGAGCGCGAGGCGGTGGCAGTCTCGGAGCTGGCCGCGGCTCTGGTGGGACTGAGGGACCAGGACGAAATCCTGCGCACGGTAGGGGAGAAGAGCTTCCGGGCCTTCCGGGCTGACAGCACCTTGATCAGCCTGCGCAACCAGCCCGGGCGGGAAACCCTGCTCCTGCGCTTCCCGGCCGCCGCGCCCGCGCCGCGGGGCCGGCCGACGATCTCGGCGCCGATCCAGGGGATGCACACGCTATTGGGCGAGATCAGCTTGTGGCTTCCGCAGGACGTGGCCGGTGAGGCGCCGGCGCGCATGCTCCGCACCTATGCCACGCAGGCGGCCCTGGCGCTCGAACGGGCCGCGCTGGCCCAGGCCGAGACCCGGGCGCGCGTGCTCGAGCAGAGCGACGCCCTCAAGTCGGCCATCCTCTCCTCCGTCTCGCACGAGCTGCGCACGCCGCTGGCGACGATCAAAGCCTCGGTCAGCAGCCTGCGCAGCGGCGAAGTCGAATGGGACACCGAGGCGCGGCAGGACCTACTGGCAGCGGTCGAGGAAGAAACGGATCTCCTCAATCAACTGGTCGGCAACCTGCTGGACAGCTCCCGGCTGGAGGCCGGCTCGCTTCGCCCGCAGATCACCTGGAATGTGCTGGCCGATATCGTGCGCGCCGTCCTGGCCCGGATGAAGACGACCCTGCGCAATCATCGGGTCGAGGCGGATGTGTCGGACGACCTGCCGCTGGTCCCAGTCGACTTCGTGCAGCTTGAGCAGGTCTTCGGCAACCTTCTGAGCAACAGCGCCAAGTACTCTCCGCCCGGGACACGCATCGCCATCCGGGCCCAGGCCGAAGACGAGTCGCGCGTACACGTGCAAGTCACCAACCAGGGCCCGCAGATCCGGCACGAAGACCTGGAACGCATCTTCGACCGCTTCTATCGGGTGACGGCTTCCGACCGAGTCGCGGGCATTGGACTGGGGCTGTCGATCTGCAAAGGCCTGATCGAAGCGCACGGCGGCCGCATCTGGGCCGAAAACCTCCCCGATGGCCTGGCCTTTCATTTCACCTTGCCCCTCTCAGGCGGCCCCGAACCGCCTGGGCCGGAGTAGACCGATGACGATGCAACCGCATGTCCTGGTGATCGACGACGAGCCGCAGATCCTGCGCGCGGTGCGCACGATCCTGACCGCCAAGCACTTCCGCGTCAGCGTGGCCGCGCGCGGCGAAGAGGGCCTGACCCTGGCCGCGGCCGAGCAGCCCGATCTCATCATCCTCGACCTGAGCCTGCCCGACCTGGACGGGATCGAGGTCTGCCGCCGCCTGAGAGAATGGTCACAGGTCCCGATCGTGGTGCTGTCGGTCCGCGACACCGAGCGCGACAAGGTCGCCGCCCTCGATATCGGCGCAGACGACTACCTGACCAAGCCGTTCGGGATCGAGGAGCTGCTGGCGCGCATACGGGTGGCCCTGCGCCACTCAGCCCAGGGCAAAGCCGGCGGAGAGCACATCGTCCGTTCCGGGCCGCTCGAGATCGACCTGGCCGAATACCGCGTCACCCGCAGCGGCGTGGAAGTCCGCCTGACGGCGACTGAGTTCCGCCTGCTGGCCCATCTGGCCGCCCATGCCGGCCGGGTGCTGACCCACCGCGCGCTGCTGACGGAAGTCTGGGGACCGGAGTACGCCGAGCACGTCGAGTACCTTCGGGTCTTCATGCGTCAGCTGCGCAAGAAGCTCGAGGCCGATCCGGATCACCCCGAGACCCTGACCACCGAGCCCGGCATCGGCTACCGCTTCATTAGCGATGACTGACCTCGCCTCGACGGACTGATAGACGCCGGCCAAAGCCGGCATCTTTATTTCCCTTTCACACAAGTCGCCCAGGCCTTTGTCACCCCCTTATCCCGACGTGCGAGATTCAGGGTCGGTTCAGGCCGTCCCCTCCAGGTGAAGGTTGTGCTGAGACCTGGCTGAACGGACCCATCGACCCGGACGGCCGGGAGGCCGAGGTGGACCCGACCGAGGCAGCTGTGATGACCTTCTCCGGCGAGACCGCGTCGATCGCCGCGCGGTCGCCCGCGCGCACACAAGAGGAGACGGTCGCACGCGGCCGCGAGCTGGCCGGACTGGCCGTCGAGGAGATGATCGACGAGATCCGGCGCCGGGCGGCCAGCCACCAGTTGGATCGTGGCTTGCGCTTGAGCCTGCCGTACTTCGATGATCGCCGGCTGAGCTTGCGGCGGCGCGACTTCACCGTCATCCCGGCCGGCCGGATCCTGTTTGTCCCGGCCTTCGTGGTGATCGCCGTCGAGCGAGAAATGGAGCGGGTGAACGGTGACCGGCAGTTCACCGACACTACACGCCGGCACCTGCTTGCCCTGCTCGACCGGGTCCGCCGGGCGTTCCGCCTCGCCGAGGGCGAGGCCATGGAAAGGTAGCTCCTGTGTTTTCGATCGTGGTCCTGGCTGTCGCGATCCTGATCGCCTGGAAGTTGGCCCCGCGCGAGCGGAAGGGTGACGCCCACATTCACGGCGCCGGGCAGATCGGGCTGCTGGCGGCGGTGGCGCTCTTCGGCGTCGACTACTTCACCTCATACTACTATGCGGCCGGAGAGATGCTGCATGTGCTGCATCCGTACGGGCTCCAGCAGTACGGGTTCCTGACCGCGGCCGTGATCGCCGTGACCAATCTGACGTTCGGCGCCCTGTACATGTATTCGCTGGGGCCGTTCAACGAGGGCGGCGGCTCCTATACGGCGTCCATGCGATACCTCTACCCGACCGTCAGCCTGATCGTAGCCATCACCCTGGTCGAGGACTACGTCTTGACCATCGTCGTCTCGGCACTCTCCGGAGGCGATCAACTCCTGTCGATCCTGAACCTGTACGGCCACAACTGGCTGTATCACTTCGGGCTGGGGGCTCTGTTCGCCGCTGCCACCTGGTATCTGACCATCCGCGGCCGGGGCGAATCGGCACGCGTCGTTTTCGCGCTGATCGCCGTCTTCGTGACCCTGACCGCCACGATGGCCGTCGGCCTCTTCCTGGCCTCCGCCCGCGGCCTGCCGCCGGCTCCGACCACTGAGCCCGTCGAGGCGGTCACGTTCTGGCAGGCCCTGCTTCACCTGCTTACAGCCTCCATGAAGGGCATGGTCGCCTTGACCGGCCTGGAGGCAGTCTCCAACGGGGTCCAGTTCATGATTCAGGCGGACGCGGCCGTCGTGCGCTGGGGGAAGCGCACCCTGCCGCGCCTACGAAGGCTGTGGGACTTCTACAGCGGCCGCTCCGGGATCGGGCGTTTCGTGCAGACCTCATTCCTCTTCTACGGTGGCTTGACGACATTCTTCCTGACCGCCTTCGCCTTGCGCTTCAACGTCTTCGACGGGACGGCCGGGCGGACCCTGGTCGGCAATCTGGCGCACATCGGATTCACCCAGTTCCAGGGCGGGACACTCCTCTTCTGGGCCTATCAGATCCTGGCTGTGCTCATGCTCTCGGCCGCCTCGATGACCGCCTTGCAGGACGCACAAGCCACCGAATGGCGCGACGTCGCTATCGGCGAGATCCCCGAGTTCGTCGTCTTCAGAGACAAGCGCGGGACCTTCACGCGCTCGGTGACGATCACCTTCCTTCTGGCTGTCGTGATCATGTTCCTGGTCCGCGGTCAGACCACGCACGCCATCCCCTTCTACACCATCGGCGTGTTCTTGCCGATCACGGCTATGGGCCTGGCCATCCGCAGACACGTCCTCGCGCACGCCAGTGGTAGAGCTCGCACGTGGGGGGCGGCGGCAGCCGGTTTCTCTGCGGTCTTGTCCGGAGTGGTCTTCCTGGGCCAGATTTTCGGGAAGTGGGAGGAGGGCGGCTGGGTGCGGCTGATCACCTTCTCGGTCCTGTTCCTGTGCGCCCACCTCGTGCTGCTCTCCCCGCTCGGGTTCCGAGAACCTGTGCAGATCCATCGGATCGTGCGTCAGAAGGCGCGTGTCCAGGGCGCCATGGCCTCGATCGTGGAGTGGCAGTCGCTCAAGATGCAGGAGTACCGCTACGGCATCTTGAAGGGCCTTCTCGACCTCCTGGCCACGTTCGGCATCCGCACGCCGGAGCGCCCCCGGCCGCCGGTGACGGCCGGCGATTATGACCACGCCCTCCACGTGGACCATCCGGACGCGCCCTCGATCTTGGCCCCCTACCTGCCTCGGCCAAGCAATCCAGGGCCGGCCCGCCGGCGCTAGGCCCGGAAGGACAATCCCCCGAGCCGGTCAGCCTGATTCGGCCGTCTCTTTATTCGTTCTTAATGTTCGGCCCCTTCCCCTTTACAGCCGCCTAATTCCGAGTCGTTAGAGTCATCACGAGTACGCTGCGCCCGGCGGACTGGTCGGCGCGCGGCGGGCCCGGGCGCGACACCGGCCCGGTTCGGGAGGATGGTGTCCATGGTGACATACCCATGGGTACTTGACGGCGGGAAAACCTCCGAGGCCGGGCAGGCTGAGACCGGCGAGCAGGTCGGGGCGGCGGTCCTCCGGCGCGGTCGCGAGCTGGCCCGCCTGGAGCTGGAAGAGATTGTCGCCAAGACCAAGCGCTGGGCATCGTCCGGCCGGCTGAACCGCGGCCTGCGTCTGAGCCTGCCCTACTTCGACGACGGCAGAGCGGAGATGCGTTGGATCGACCTGGAGGTCATCCCTCCGGGACGGATCCTGTTCGTGCCCGCATTCGTTGTCCTGGCCGCGCATCGCGGCGCGCAGCGCGTCCGCTGCGACGGTCAGCTGAACGACTCGACACGCGAACACGTCCTCGGTCTGCTACGCGAACTTCAGCAGGCCTTCGGACCGGTACCGCAGGGACTGGAAATCTGAGGAGTAGTGATTTAGCTCATGCTGTCCATCATTCTGCTAGTGGCCGTCTTCTTCCTGGCCTACAAGGTCGCACCACGGGAACGAGATGAACATGCTCACGTGCATGGTGCCGGGCAGGTCGGGCTGGCGGCAGCCGTGGCGCTTTTCGGCGTCGACTACTTCACCTCGTACTACTACGCCACCGGCGAGCTGATGGGTGCGCTGCACCCGTACGGCCTCCAGCACTGGGGATATATCGCCGCGGGTGTCATCGCTCTGGCGAACTTCGCGTTCGGCGCCCTCTACATGTACTCGTTGGGTGTCTTCAACGAGGGCGGCGGCTCCTTCACGGCCTCCATGCGCTACCTGGGCGCCTCGATCAGCCTGGTCGTGGCCGTCGTGCTGATTCAGGATTACGTGCTGACGATCGTCGTGTCGTCCCTGTCGGGCGTCGACCAACTTCTCTCGATCACCAATTCGTACGGGATCCACTGGTTGTGGCGTTTCGCCATCGGCGCCGGTCTGGCGTCCATCACCTGGTACATCACCATTCGCGGCCGGGGCGAATCCGCCCAGGTGGTCTTCACCTTGCTGGTCGTCTTCGTGTCACTGACAGTGCTGATGGCTGTCGGGCTCTTCACGGCGCTGGCGCGCTCGGTCCCGCCGGTCCCGGCGGAGGCTCCGGCTCAGGCCGCAACGCTTGGCCGTGCCCTCTATCATCTGCTCACCGCTTCGATGAAGGGCATGGTGGCCCTGTCCGGCCTGGAGGCGATGTCCAACGGCATCCAATTCGTCAAGGATGAGGATGCCGGGATCGTGAAATGGGGGAAGAGGCATCTTCCGAAGTTCAAGGCTCTTTGGAACTTCTACGGTGGCAAGGCCGGGATCGGCCGGTTCGTGCAGACCTCGTTCCTGTTCTACGGCGGTCTGACGACCTTCTTCCTGACCAGCTTCTCGATCCACTTCAATGTCTTCGACGGGACGCTGGGCCGATCCCTGGTCGGCAACCTGGCATTCATCGGATTCAGTCAAATCCCCAGCGGGGTCATCCTATACTGGGCCTACCAGATCACAGCGGTGTTGATGCTGGTGGCCGCCTCCATGACCGCCTTCCAGGACATCCAGGCGATGACTTGGCGCAATGTGGCCATTGGCGAAATCCCGGAGATCGTAGTCTTCCGCAACCCGAAGGGCACGTTCACCCGCCCGGTTACCGCCGCGGTGATCGCCGCGATGGTGATCCAGCTCCTGGTGCGCGGGCGCACCGGGGCGGCGGTTCCTTTCTATGGCATCGGCGTCTTCTTGCCGCTGACGGCGATGGGGCTGGCTATCCGCCGTCACATCGCCCACAAGATGACCGGACGTCGCCGCGCCTGGGGGTTGGCCGGGGCCACGTTCGCTTCCGTGCTGGGCGGGGTGGTCTTCTTGGGGCAAATCATCGGCAAGTGGGAAGAGGGCGGTTGGATACCGGTGGTCTCCTTGACGGTACTGATCCTGATGGCCCACGCGATCTTGATCTCGCCGGCCGGCTTCCGCGGACCGGAGCAGATCCACCGCATTGTCAGGGTCAAGTCGCGCGTGCAAGGGCCAATGGGCTCGATCGTCGAATGGCAGTCGTTGAAGATTCAGGAGTACCGCTTCAGGCTGCTGGAAGCGGTGGCACGTTTCTGGGAGGTGTTCGGCATCCGTCGGCCGGTTCGGCCTGAGCCGCCGGTGCCAGCCGGCGAGTACGACTACGCCGTCCATCGCGACCATTCGGAAGCGCCGTCACTTCTGGCCCCCTACCTGGAGCCGCCCCCGCCGGCCAGCAAAGCTCGCCCGGCCCGCTGAACCCGCCCTGCGGGCCGTCAGGGTCCCCGCGCCGCTGTGGCCTCCCGATTCTGGGTTACACTAGGCGTTTGTGCCCGCCCTCCCCGCTGCCGCCGATTGGGATGGGCTTTCGATGGGTGATTCCATGACGGAACCGGCGATGAATCAGGCGAAGACACACCGCGCGGATGAACCGCAGTCGGGCTACCTGGCCGAGGAATTCGCACGCCAGGAGACGCTTCTGGGCGCACAGCCGCGCGCGGTGCAGATCTTTCTGGAGGCGCAGGGCCGCCAGCTGGCCCAAGCCATCGTCGACCACCTGCCCAACCTGCGCTTCACCCTGCCCGACCAGCTGGCGGTGGAGAGCGGCGAGGAGATCCCCGGCGAGCTGCGCCGCATCCCGGCCGAATCCCGCGAGCAGATGGTCGTGGGTCTGATGGACCGGCTGACACGCATCGACCCGCGCGCCGCGGTCCGGCAACGGCTGCAGGAGTTGGAGCAGTCGCCCGACGCGGCCGTATCGACCGGTTCCCGGTTGATGCTACACGCGACCGTCACGGCCATGATCCACAGCATGCTCCCGGCCGGGAAGAGCGTGAGCTACGCCACCGCCGAGGGCGAGAGCATCCCGTCCGAGCCGGTCGGCGACGCCTTGGCCCCCGACTCGGCCCTGACCGCGCCCACGGACGCGATCGCCGAAGAGGGTTCCCCGGAAGAGGGCCGTGGTGACCTGCTCGTCCCCTACGTCCCGGCCGCCCGGCGCTTCTTCCTCCCGCAGTGGGTCGCCTTCGATGACGCCGACCACCTGCTGGTCGGGTCGATCAGCGAAGCGGAAGCGCACGTCGCTTCCATGCAGCGCTACCTGGGAGTCCTGCACGCGGCGGTTTCCTTGGCCCCGTACGTGGTAGCCGATCCGGAATACCAGCGCCGCCGGCACGGCATCCTCGGCCAGCTGGTCAACCAGGGCCGTGCCCTGTGCCGCTACACGACGCGCGAGATCATCGCCACGATTAAGTCGCGTGCGGCCTCAGGCGACCTGAACCGTGGCCTGAGCCTGAGCCTGCCCTACTTCGACGACCAGGATCTGGAGATCCGCACGCGCGATTTCGTCGTCATCCCCGCCGGGCGCATCCTGTTCGTCCCGGCCTTCGTCGTGCGGGCCGCGCGGGATGAGGCCGTCAAGGCCGCCCAGGACACGCGGCTGGATCCGGCGACACGCAAGCACCTGCTGGCCGAGCTGCAAATGCTCGAGGCCGCGTTCGACACCGCTCGCAGCCGGGCGCCGGGCGCCTCCCCCCGCACCGAGTAGCTCATATGCTCTCGATCCTGATGCTGGTCGCTCTGTCCATCATTGCCTTACGCGCTGCGCCGCGAGAACGGGAGGAAGACGCCCACGTGCACGGCGCCGGCCAGGTCGGCCTGGCCGCGGCGGTGGCCCTGTTCGGCGTCGATTACTTCACCTCCTACTTCTACGCCACCGGCGAGCTGATGAGCTCGCTTCATCCCTACGGTCTGCAGCGCTGGGGCTACATCGCTGTGGCTGTGATCGCGCTGGCCAACTTCGTCTTCGGCGCGCTGTACATGTACGCCATGCGCGTCTTCAACGAAGGCGGCGGGTCCTTCACCGCCGCCATGCGTTACCTGGGCGCCACCGCCAGCCTGATCGTGGCCGTCGTGCTCATCCAGGATTACGTGCTGACGATCGTCGTCTCGACCCTTTCCGGGGTCGACCAGCTCCTGTCGATCACCGATTCGTATGGGATCAACTGGTTCTGGCGTTTCGCGCTCGGCGCGGCCTTGGCTTCGATCACCTGGTACATTACGATCCGCGGCCGGGGCGAATCGGCGCAGGTCGTGTTCACGCTGCTGACCGTGTTCATCGGGCTGACCGTGATCATGGCGATCGGCCTGTACCTCGCCGCCACCAGGCACGTGCCGCCGGTGCCGCCCGAGATCCCGGTCCAGGCCGCCTCCATCGGCCAGTCCCTCTACCATCTGCTGACAGCCTCCATGAAAGGGATGGTCGCGTTGTCCGGGCTGGAGGCGATGTCGAACGGGATTCAGTTCGTGAAGGACGAAGACTCGGGCTTCGTCCGCTGGGGGAAGGCCCACCTGCCCCGCCTGCGGGGTCTGTGGGGTTTCTACAGCGGCAAGGAGGGGATCGGCCGGGTAGTGCAGACGTCGTTCCTCTTCTACGGCGGCCTGACTACGCTGTTCCTGACGAGCTTCTCCATCCGCTTCAACGTCTTCGACGGGACGCTGGGGCGAAGCCTGGTCGGCAACCTGGCCTTCATCGGATTCAGCCAGATACAGGGCGGCGTCTTCCTGTACTGGGCATACCAGATCCTGGCCGTGATGATGTTGGTGGCCGCCTCTCTGACGGCGTTCCAGGGCATCCAATCGATGGCGTGGCGCAATGTCGCCATCGGCGAGATCCCCGAGTTCGTCGTCTACCGCAATCCGAAGGGGACCTTCACTCGCCCGGTGACGGCCGCGGTCATCGCCGCCATCGTCATTCAGTTCCTGGTCCGGGGTCGAACCGGGCTGGCGGTGCCCTACTACGGTGTGGGCGTCTTCCTGCCTTTGACGGCGATGGCTCTGGCAACCCGAAAGCACATCCTGGCGACGTTGACCGAGCGCGCCCGCACCTGGGGCGCCGCGGGCGCAACCCTCGCCGCCGTCCTGGGCGCCGTCGTCTTCGTCGGCCAGATCGTCGGGAAATGGCAAGAGGGTGGCTGGCTGGTCCTGATCACGCTCAGCCTACTCGTGATCATGGCGCACGCGATCCTGATATCGCCGATCGGCTACCGGGATCCTGAACAGATTCGCCGCATCGTCCGGGTGAAGTCGAACGTCCAGGGTTCGAGCGGATCGATCGCCGAGTGGCAGTCCCTTAAAGTCCAGGAGTACCGTCACGCCCTGTTGATCGGGGTCGCTCGCTTCTGGGAGCTGTTCGGTGTCCGGCGGCCGATGCGTTTTGAGCCGCTGCTTCCGGCCGGCGAGTTTGACGAAGTGATCGACTCTGCCGAACGAGGCGAACGTTCCTTGCTGGAGCAATACCTGCAGTCCCAGCCGAAACCGCCGCCGCGGGCCGGCGGCCAACCGAAGGAAACAGGCAAGCCTGGTCCGGAGCCGCCGGGCTGACCAACGGCGGCCGTTGACTCGCGCCATCCTGGAGCGGTCTCAGCCTCCCTCAACCGCATGGACCGCACCCCGCTACATGCCCTGCGCGCCTCGGAAGTCTACGCCGCGCTGGAGACCGCCCCGAGCGGGTTGGCCTCCGCCGAGGCCGCCTCACGCCTGTCGCTGTTCGGCCCCAATCGCCTGACGGAGATCCCCGCCCCACCGATCTGGCGCAGCCTGCTGTCGCACCTTGCACATCCGCTGGCAGTGCTGCTTTGGGTGGCCGGGCTGCTGGCGTTCGTCAGCCGCCAACCGGCCTTGGGCATCGCCGTCTGGATTGTCGTCGTGGTCAACGGGCTGTTCTCCTTCTGGCAGGAGTATCGGGCCCAAAGGGCCATGGAAGCCTTGGGGAGGTTACTGCCCGGGCATGCGCGGGTCGTGCGCGACGGCGGCGAGGTCGAAGTCCTGTCCAGTGAGACCGTCCCCGGCGACGTGCTCGTCCTGGCGGAGGGGGACAGCATCCCGGCTGACGCCCGCGTGGTCGAGGCCTTCGGGCTGCGGACCAACAATGCCGTGCTCACTGGCGAAGCCATGCCGGCGCAGAAATCGCAGGACGCCTCGCTGAGCGATGGGCTGTCAGAACTCGAACGGCCCAACCTGGTCTTCGCCGGCACCTCGGTCGTGTCCGGCACCGGCCGTGCCGTGGTATGCGCCACGGGCATGCTGACCCAGTTCGGCCGCATCGCCCGCCTGACACAGCAGGTCAGCGAGCCGCCCAGCCCGCTCCAGCAAGAGACACGCCGTCTGACACGCCGCATCACGGTTATCGCTGTGGCCGCCGGGGCGATCGTGTTCTCGGTCAGCCTGCTCCAGCTTGGCCTGCCGGTGTTCGAATCATTCCTCCTGGCGATCGGCATCCTGGTGGCCGTGGTACCCGAGGGGCTGACGCCCATCATCACCCTCACCCTGGCCAGCGCCGGACAACGCCTGGCGCGTCACGGCGTCCTGGTCAAGAAGCTGGCCGTCATCGAGACCCTTGGCACGATCTCGATGGTCTGCACCGACAAGAGCGGCACCCTGACCCAGAATCAGATGACCATCCGCGAAGTCTGGGTCGGCGGCCGGCTCCTGGCGGTCAGCGGGACAGGCTACGACCCGGCCGGCCGGCTGATCCCCGGAGAAAAGCGGGAGGCGCATCCGGACGACCTGGCCGGTTTGCTGCGCGTCGCCTCGCTGTGCAACAATGCCCGCCTGATCCCTCCTTCTTCCGACCGGCCGCAGTGGTCGTGCCTGGGCGACCAGACCGAAGCCGCGTTGCGCGTCCTGGCCATCAAGGGCGGTATGGACCAGGAGAAGATCCGGCAACGCTTCCCTCGAGTCCATGAATTCCCGTTCGACGCCCGCCGCAAGCGCATGAGCACTATCCACCTCGCCGAAGGCAAGGGGCTGGCGTGTATCAAGGGCGCGCCGCGAGAAGTGCTGCAGCTCTGCGATCACATCTTGCTGGACGGGGAGAACCGCCCGCTCGACGAGACGACCCGCGCGGCGATCCTTGAGGCGAACGATGGCTTCGCCCGGCGGGCGCTGCGCGTCCTGGCGCTGGCGCAGCGTGAGCTGCCCGGGCGCATCAGCGGGCTGGCCCCCGACCAGGTCGAACGTGAGTTGACGTTCCTGGGCCTGGTGGCGATGATGGATCCGCCGCGTGCGGATGTTGCCGGGGCGATCGAATCCTTCCATGCCGCCGGCATCCGCATGGTCATGATCACCGGCGACTACGGCCTGACGGCCGAGTCGGTCGCGCGGCGCATCGGGATGCTGCGCACGGCGCGGCCGGCGATCCTGACCGGGGCCGAGATCGACGCCATGTCGGATGTCGAGCTCTCCGCCATCATCAGCCGGCAGGAAGTGATCTTCGCCCGCATGGCCCCCGACCACAAGTTGCGGCTGGTCGACTGCATGCAGCGGCTGGGCGAAGTCGTGGCGGTCGTCGGCGACGGCGTCAACGACGCACCAGCCTTGCGCAAAGCGGATGTCGGGATCGCCATGGGCATTGTGGGTACGGATGTCGCCAAGGAGGCTTCCGACGTCGTCCTGACCGATGACGACTTCACAGACATCGCCATGGCGGTCCATGAGGGACGGGCGGTGTACGACAACCTGCGCCGCTTCGTCACATATATCTTCGCCTCGAACGTCCCGGAGATTCTGCCCTTCATCCTGACGGCGCTGCTGGGGATCCCGCTGGCACTGCGGGCTCACCATATTCTGACGATCGACCTGGGCACCGATCTGCTGCCCGCACTGGCGCTCGGCGCGGAACGCCCGGACCCGGGCATGATGCAGCGGCCGCCGCGTCGGCGTACCCAGCCGCTGATCGAGCCGCGACTGATGCAGCGCGCCTTCTTGTTCCTGGGGCTAGCCGAGGCGGTGCTGTGTTTCAGCGGCTTCACTTTGGTCTACCTGGCCACCGGCCAGGCTGCGCTCCTGGGCCTGCCGCGTATGCCGGCCCTGGAGGCGCTCAACCCCCTCCGAGTGCCTGCCGCAGACGTCCCCATGTTGGCGACGACGGTGTTCCTGGCCGGCGTAGTCACCGCGCAGGTCGGGAACGCCTTCGCCTGCCGTTCCGGCGCAGGTATCCGTCCGGCGTCGAGCCCGCTGCGCAACCCGACCCTGCTGGCGGCGATCGGGCTC
>Ga0105106_10002751_pt1 | contig 12608 bp, 12 predicted proteins | sample PPLLaktember2015_5_FD_79109 | JGI IMG/M metagenome (GOLD analysis project Ga0105106, IMG submission 79109) | Freshwater sediment microbial communities from Prairie Pothole Lake near Jamestown, North Dakota, USA - PPLs Lake P8 Core (1) Depth... | ecosystem: Environmental > Aquatic > Freshwater >...
CCGGCACGGATGCGAGGACGCTGATCAGCGCCCCCGCGACGAGCGCGACGACGAGGACGAGCGCCAGCGACCCGTCGAAGGTCCACCAGAGAAAGGACACCGTCACCGTCACGTTGTTCTTGGGGTCCTTCTCGACATAAATCTCATCTTCTCCGATACGGTATCCTTCTTCTTTAAGTTTATCGAGAAGGAATGCCTTTGTGTGCTCCGCAGTATTCTTGGTGCCGTACACGGCCGCTACTTCGATCTCCTTCTGTATCCAGTACTTGTTCCAATAAGGTCTCACGGCACCGCCAACGGCTATCACGATCGCGATGACCAAAGCGGTAAGAAAAAGATTTTTCATGGTTCACCCTTCGATCTCCAGTTTATCTCATTTGAACCGCCCCGTCCGGTTCTTAACCAGGCGCACAGGGGTAACGAGAAGAAACTATAAGGAGTTTCCGGAAAATACGGGCGGCACGACGACACTTGCAGAAAACAATAGCACGAAAGAGATGAAAAATCAATAGGTCAGGGAGAGAGATGCGGGCAAGCCCTCCTCAGGCGGGCAAGCGTTTGAGAGCAATCCTCCTTTCGATCTGCCGTCCGGTCTTGCTCCAAGGGCCGGACAGTCGATTTCGGGTACGCCTCGCTTTGAGGCTGATCAGTTCCCTTCGATCGCGGCCGCTCCTCCGCTCAAGGCCTCGGCGTCTTTCGGGGATGTGGGCGCTGTAGGAGAATTTCCTGCGATCGATTCCCGAGCGCCTGCCTCCATTGTCAGGCAGAGAAGACGAAACCTTCGGATCTGTCACGCTTCAAATCCTTTCCATTACCGCATGCCGATGCCCAATCACCAAAGCGGGGCTCAGTAGGGCGGAAGCATTCTGCGTTCTATACACCCGTGGATTTCGCGAGTCAAACACTTAATGGTACGGTTCGGGCCGGAGCTGAGGGATGAAGAAGAATCCCCCAGTTAGCTGGCGATTGGAGGTCAAAAAAGAGCCCCTGAATACCTTGTTCCTCCGAAAGAAGGAGATATTCAGGGGCTAGCCAAAGGAGGTTGTTTGAATGATTGAATTAAATATACCACTCGGTGGTATCGGTGTCAAGACCTCTTCTGCGCCGGGACATCACCCGGTCTCGACGCCTTCGCACCTCGTGCCAAGCTGCGCTTTGAATCCGTTGAACCGGTACCGAAAATGTGTTAGGGTCCTGCCGACCCTCTTTCAAACTGCCGGGAGCGTGGGGAACTCAAGCGCCCGGGGCGAACGTCTCAACAGGAGTCTGACACGTGCGTAACAGCGAATTTTCCAGCATAAGAGCTTATCTGGGGAAAACTCAAAAGGAACTGGCCCAACTCCTTGGAACCTCCCTCAAGGCGATCCAGAGTTTTGAACAGGGGTGGAGAAGAATCCCCGTCCATGTGGAGCGGCAAACCCTCTTTCTCCTTGCCCATCACCTTCCTGTGTCCGGCAAAAGCAGACAAAGCTGCTGGACTGCAAAGAGCTGCCCCAAAGAGACCAGGGAGCAGTGTCCGGCGTGGGAATACCGTTTGGGGCATTTGTGCTGGTTCATCAACGGAACCATATGCCACGGCAAGATTCAGGGATCCTGGCAGAAGAAAATCATGCTGTGCAGGAAGTGCGAGTTCTTCCAGTCCCTCATGCCCGGCGTCTGAGGAAATCGAGCACTGTGGTGTTGAAGGCGTCCTGCTGCTCGATGTTGGAAAGATGCGCAGCAGACTTGAGGATCACGAGCTTAGAGCCTTTGATCTGTTTGTGAATGGCCTGGGAGGCGGCGACCGGGGTTCCGGGATCTTCCTCTCCTACGACGATCAAGGTGGGCAGCCTGATCTCACTCAAACGCTCCGTGAGATTCAACTTCATAATAGCCTGTGAACATCCCACGTATCCCTTGAGGGGAGTCGTGCGGATCATACCCCGGATTTTTTCGAGCACAGGAATCGGTTTCGCCCGGAAGGACGCTGTGAACCACCTTTCCATGGTGGAGTCTACGAGGGCGTCCATCCCTTGTTTTTGAGCAAGTCCAATTCGTTCCTCCCAAATCGGCAGGGCTTCTTCAGGGATCCGGCTGGAGGTGTCGCAAAGAACAAGGCTTCGAAGCATGCCGGGATCCTTGAGCGCCAGGATCTGCCCGATCATCCCGCCCATGGAAATCCCCATGAAATGCGTCTTAGCAATCCCGAGAGCCTGGAGAAGCGCTTTTGCATCGTCAGCCAATTGCTCCAGGGTGTAGGGCCCCTCCGGGGCGTCCGTGCCTCCGTGCCCTCGGGTGTCATAACGAAGCACCCGGTACCCGGGCTTCAGGACAGCCGCTTGAAGGTCCCACATGGAAAGATCTGTAGCCAGAGAGTGGCTGAGACTCACCACGGGCGCTGACTCAGGACCCTCCAGCTCATAATGCATCGTGATGCCGTTGGCATAGATTTTCATGCTTTGGCGCCTCTCAGGGTTTTCTCGTCATAGCCCCAGCCTTTGCAGGACGGGACATCGATGAGGATGAAAGAAGAATCCCCGTAAGATCTGAGTTCCAGGTCCGTTTCCAAATCGATCCGGGCCTGGTCGTTTGTCTCCAGTCTCTTGTCGTTCACCCCGAGGCTGCCGGATGTCAGGTAGATGAAGATCCGCCTGGACTCGGTGACTTTGAAATCGATTTTCTCTTTGGCCTCTAGGTCGGACCGATAAATGGTGGCGTAGGTGTGAAAGGTCACCGCTCCGTGGAGCCCCTGACCGGAGGCGACAGGGAGGAGTCGGTTCTTCCAGGAATCGGGGGAAAAGCTTTTCTGGTCATAAGAGGGTTTGAGGCCGGCCAGGTCCGGATAGATCCAGATTTGGCAAAAGTGAACGGGCTCCTTGCCAAGGTTGAATTCGGAGTGAGTGAGCCCTGTTCCTGCGGACATGCGCTGGACGTCGCCTTCCTTGATCACGTTCTTGTTGCCCATGCTGTCTTTGTGAGTGATCTCGCCGCTCAAGACGATGGTGACAATCTCCATCTCCTCATGGGGGTGGGTTGGAAAGCCGTTTTTTGGTTCGAACACATCGTCGTTGAAAACCCTCAGGGCTCCGAACTGAATGTTGGAAGGGTCGTAGTAATTTGAAAAGGAAAAGAGCCAGTAGGTCTTGAGCCAACCGAAATCGGAAAAATGCCGCTTGTCGGCGGGAATGATCTGAATCATCTTGTTTACTCCATGCTGCTGTTCACTGATTGCCAGCCACGATCAACTCCTGCTAAGCTGAAGTGCTGGGTTTTTTCAAGTACAAAGAAGCCACCATTCCTACGAGTGAGATCCCACCGGCCACCAGGAAAGGAACGGTGAAGGAGCGGCTGATGTCCGCCAGGTATCCTCCGAGGGCCGGCCCCAGAGCTTGACCGATTCCAAAAAAGAGCGTGATGAAGCCGAGGCCGGCGGGCGCCAGCCGCGGCCCCACAAAATCGCCCGCAGCAGCGGCCATGATCGTCGGGATGCTCCAGGCGGTGAGGCCGAACATCACGGCCGAAAGATAGAACCCGAACTCCGACTTGATAAGTGCATAAGCAATGTAGGACAACCCCAGGACGAGGTAAGCCAGTGCAGCGCCGCGGCTCCGGCCGAGTCGATCCGAAATGTGTCCCCAGATGATCCCGCAAAAAGTGCTGAGACCGCCCACCAAAGCCCAGAGGCCGCCTGCATAGGCCTGAGTATGCCCCATTTCTTTCACAAGGTAGGCGGCAAAAAAGGTCATATAAATGATGTAGGAGAACCCGTAGAAGAAATAAACCAGACCCAGGTACCAGACAGAGGACATCCCATAAACCGCACTCCATTGAAGGGATGTCACCTTGGGTCCTGAGGGAGCAGGAGGCGGGGCATCTTTTTCAGAGACCCCCACGGGCAACAGTCCCTTCTCGTCGGGCCTGCTGCGGATGAGTGAGTAGACAACTACCGCGATCACGAGGGCAATTGCCCCCAGAATATACCAGGCGTAACGCCATCCCTCGCCTCCATAAGCAACCAGAATAGGAGGAACGAGGAGCCCGGAGATGAGAGTCCCCGCACCAATTCCCCCCGATACAATTCCAGTGGCAAAGCCACGCCTTTTCATGGCGAACCATACGGACCCGAGGGCCATGGCGGGGACATAGGCGGCGCCATTGCCCAGGCCCGTCAAGAAACGCATAGAAAGTGCATAGCCGAAGGATTGAGCCAAACCAGTTAGGATGAGGGTGATCCCCAGGAGAAAGAGGGCCAGGGTAATGACGATGCGGGTTCCGAAACGGGCGGCGAGAAAACCCCCGATGATGGCCATGGTCAGATACCCGATGAAGTTCCCGGTACCGAGGAGACCGAGCTGCGTGTAGTCGAACTTCAGGCCGTCCTTCATGGCCGGAAGAATGATCGTGTAGGCCATGCGGCCAAAGCCGTGCGCTGCGATTGTAGTGAGGAGCCCCATAAAGATGACGATCCAGCCGTAGTGAAGCTTGCCTTCCCTCATGACAGTGTCCTTTCTTCTTGAAGGGTTTCCGGCCTGTACTCGCAACCGCTCATTGTTTAGGGGGATGATAGGAAAATGACAGGGGGCGTGTCAATTCAATACTGGATTAAGGGTGCGCGGTCAAACTCGCCCCAGGCGGGTTTGTCCGTGGAAGCCCAGGCTAGCTCACCCTGCAAACCAGTCCCTTGAGATACGCACCTTCCGGGAAGTTGAGAGACGTGGGGTGGTCCGGGCTTTGAGTGAGAGTCCGCAGGATTTGAGCGTCCCGGCCCGCATCGAGGGCGGCATCGGCCACGATCTTTTGGAAGAGGTCCGGAGTCACCAGTCCCGAACATGAAAAGGTGAAGAGAATTCCCCCTGCCTTGAGAAGCTTGAAAGCAAGGAGATTGATGTCCTTGTAACCCCTCGTTCCCTTGGGCATCCGGCTTCGGGAGTCCACGAATTTCGGGGGATCCAGAACAATGAGGTCAAAGCACCGGTTGAAGTTTCGAAACTCGCGCAGAACCTGAAAGACATCCCCTTGCAGGTGATCCACCTTGGCTGAGTTAAACCCATTGATCTCCACATTGCGCGTGGCGAGCTCCAGGGCGCCTGAGGAAGACTCCACATCCGTCACATGCTCTGCTCCGCCTCTCAACGCCCAGATCCCGAATCCGCCGGTGTACGCAAAGCAGTTGAGGACCGAGCATCCATGGGCATAGCCCGCAAGAGCCTGCCGATTGTCACGCTGGTCCAGGTAGAAACCTGTTTTGTGGCCTTTCCTAATATCCACAAGGAAGCGACAAGGCTCTTCCTGAATCTGCAGGAGCTCGGGCGGCGAATGTCCCCAGAGGGGGCCCGTGCGCGGCTCAAGGCCTTCCTTAAGACGGATGTCGACATCCGACCTCTCATAGATGCCTGCCGGCGAAAGGATCTGTTGGAGTTGAAGGATGATCTCGTCTTTCCAGTTCTCCGATCCTGCGCTCAAGAACTGGCAGACGAGGAACTCACCGTATTTGTCCACCACCAAACCCGGCAAGCCGTCTGATTCAGCGTTGATCAGACGACAGGCGCTCTCCTTGCCGGTGAGGTGCGCGGCACGGGATTGGATCGCTTTGTCCATTCGGGCACGAAAAAAGGAAGCGTCTATGGGTTGATCTTTTTGGAAGGTCCAGACCCGGACACGGATCTGTGAATGTGGAGAATAGGCTCCGGTACCGAGGAAGTCTCTATCGCCCGAGAGGATTTCGACCGTTTCACCGGGGCGCGGATCGCCTTCAAGAGCTCCAATCGCCCCTGAAAAAACCCAGGGATGACGGCGGAGCAGAGACTTTTCGCGTCCCGGTTTAAGAACGATTGAAACCATCTTCGTTAAAGCAGACCGCCCTCTCTCAATATCTTGCGAATCGAATCGCCGGCCTCCCGGCTCACCGGCCTGAGCGGCGGACGAGGTTCTCCTGCTGCATATCCGAGCATTTCGGCGGCGCATTTGATGCCTGGAACGCCGAAACCGCCCACGATCTTCTGATTGACGGGCAGGAGCCTCAACTGAAGCTCTCTTGCCTTCTCATATTCTCCGGTCTGAAAGAGCTTGTAAATCTCCACGGTTTCTCCGGGTGCCATGTTGGACAGGGCAAGGATGCCGCCCTTGGCCCCAAGGAGCAAAGCGGAAAACAGGAGCGATCCGTGCCCCTGGAAAAGAGAAAACTCCGGAGGGCAGGCCTTGAGGGCCTCACTGAGGGCCGACATGTTTCCGGAGGAGTCCTTGAGCCCGATCACGTTCGGGTGAGCGGCCATGGCCGCAATGGTCTGCAAGGGAAGTTCGAGGCCCGTGAATTTAGGCACCGTGTACAGGATGATGGGGATCTTCGATTTGTCCGCAACTTCCCGGTAATAGGCTTCGAGGGCTGCAGCGGTCATCTGAGCCTTGTAATAAAAGGGGGTGACGACCAGGGAGTAATCCGCACCTGCCCGAGCAGCCTTATTGGAGAAATCAATCGTGCCGGAACTCGATTCAGAACCCGTGCCCGCGATCACGATTTTACCCGGCGCAGCAGCCGCGCGCACCGTTTCTATCGCGCGCAGGCCCTCTCGTTCGTCCATCAAGATCCCTTCGCCGGTGGACCCTAGGACAACGTAGCCCGTGAAGTCGAAGCGGTTAAGCTTTTTGATATTGGATTTGAGCCCTGACAGGGAAAGTTTCCCTTTCTGAAAGGGTGTCACGAGAGCCGGAAAAATGCCTGAAAGCGTCTTTGTCATGTCCTCAGATCTCCTCGCAATCTTTTTTCACCGCCCGCTCCTCATCGCGGAAGAGGGGATTCTGAACATTCTCTATGAAAGCCGCTTGATAGGGAAGAAAAAACTTCGCCCGTTGACTGGGTCGGAGGGATTCGGCCGGCTAACCGCTACGAGTGGCCTTTGACGGTTGCCGAGTTCATGAATCCACGATAAGTGGCCATGAACTGAACCAGGTCGGCCTTTTCAAAATGCTCGGGGTCCCACGGTTCTGAAGAAAGCCGATCCCGGTACTGGGGCTTGATGAGATAGGTTTGCGCCATAAGCGATTCCCCGTCGAACGCTTCTGCCGAGATCTCCGTGCGCTCGTACATCTCTCCTTCGAAGTCGTCGAGCCGTCTCAGCGAAAGGGCATCCACGTTGAGGTGAAGAACCCCTTGCGTGACAGCACCCTCCAAAGGGGTGAGACCGGGATAGGATTCCCCTCTCACTCTGAAACGAGCGTGGTTTTTCACGCGGGCGTTTCTAGAAGAGAAGTCGCGACCGGTGACGGCCTTCATCATAGCAGGAAACATCAATGATCCGTAAGTGAAGATATCCATGAGGTCCATGAGAAAACAAAGCTTCTTCAAATTGAGGCCTTACTGTGTCATTATATAAAAGGAGAGCAGGATAAGAAAGCGTTAGAGTGGTGTCTCAACTAGCGATTGTCATCTCGACCGCAGGGAGAGATCTTCATAGTCGTTCATCAACGCAGGATTTCTCGCATTCGCTCGAAATGACAGAGTTGTGAAGGCATCACTGAGACAGAATCTAGATCGCGAGAGCAATCGGAAAGGGCATGAATCATGGGTGCATGCAGCACCAGCGCAATAGAGTGGGACATCCCGGCCTTTGTGAGATCGGTCGCGAGGCGACTACACCGCGCAGGGCACGAAGCCTACGTCGTCGGTGGCGCTGTTCGAGACCTGTGCATGGGCCGGCCTGCGACCGATTGGGATATCACGACCTCGGCTAGGCCTGAAGAGATCCCCTTTGTTTTCAAGGGTCTTCGAAGTTTCTCACTGAAGCACGAAACGGTGACACTCGTGCACAAGGGCTGCCACTATGAGGTCACAACCTTCAGAGGGCCGAAACATACTCTGGAAGATGATCTCCAGCACCGCGACTTCGCGATCAATGCCATGGCCTATGACATAGAAAGGTCTCTGGTCATTGATCCTTGGGGAGGAAGGAGAGATATCGAGAAAAAAGTGGTGAGGGGGGTGGTCAACCCGGAGGACAGATTTCGCGAAGATCCGCTCCGGCTTATAAGAGCCGTTCGATTTGCCGCTGAACTTGGATTCCGAATCCACGGAAAGACGCTGAAGGCCATCTCATCGATGGCGGAAGCCGTCACCACTGCGGCCCCTGAGAGGATCAGGGATGAGCTGATCAGGATTCTTGTCTGTGAAAAACCCTCGCAGGGCTTGCATCTTCTCGGAAAAACAGGCCTCTTCGGGTGTATCCTGCCCGAACTTGTTAAAGCGGGAAGGGTGAACGGGAGTGTTGCGGATCAAGTGGCCCCTGACGCGGCAGTAAGACTGTCGGCTCTTTTTTGCACCCCGGCGCAATCACCATCTCCGGATCATGGGACAGAGCGCGGCATGGCAGTGAAGTTCATCATGGTTCGCCTCTGTTTCAGCAAAAGCATGATCCGGCAGGTGGCCAAACTTGTCGAAGAAGAGAGTGCTCTTGCCGACTATGGCTCGTCCTGGAGGGATGGGGATCTGAGGAGGTTCATCCGCAGGGTGGGAGCCGAGAACTTGGAGACCCTCCTGGCTCTGAGAAAAGCCAACCTGGCGAGTCTGGCCAAGGGCGCCCAAGAGCCGCTTCGCCGGCTAAATGAGGCTCAGGCAAGAATCAGAGGCTTGATCAAAATGCCCCTCGTCAGGGGACTGCAGGATCTGGCGATCGACGGCTCCAAGGTGATGGAAATCATGGGGCTGTCTCAAGGGCCTGAAGTCGGAAGAATTCTAAAGCACCTTTCTGAAGAGCTCATGGATCATCCGGAGTGGAACACGAGGGCGAAGCTTGTGGTGATGTTGAAGCAAATGCGACTTCCGGCACTACCGGAGCATTCTGAATCTGTCCGTGAAATCCACGGAACAGCAGGTCGCTTGAAAACGAGGACGCAGCCCAAGTCTTAAGGCTTCTTCGAGGACTTCCTCGGACCAGACGGCCATTCTGGTTATTCCGGCACGGAGGGCCAACGTCTCAAGCTCCGTGCCCTGTTTGTTCCTGGGCCGCTCGCATCCGAGGGAAATCGGAACAAGGGGCATCAGGAGTCTTGCCCGTGCGATGAGCCGGGCAACTTCCAGAGGAGAGGGAGGTGCGATCCCGGCCATGGGGGTCCCTTTCAGACCCGTGAGCACTACGACGACGAGGACCGCGGGATCGTGCCGGCTCAGGATCCGGAGTGCCTCGTCTTCGCCCTTCATCCTGCCGTAGTGCAGCCCGGCCACGATGTGAGGGGCGGGCTGTGGACCGCTTTGTGAGATGCTCTCCAAGGCGTCTTTGACGGTTTGGAGTCCATTGAGATGATAGACCTGGGAGGCGGTTTCTTCATCACCCATCACGTCCAGGAGAGCCTGGCGCAAGCCGCTTTTCTTCAATTGCCGGCATGTCTCAAGATCGGGGAATCCCACGTGGGCTGAGAGATGGAGCCCGGTCTTCTCTGCCATCTCCCGGATTGCGTCAACGTACTTCGCCCAAGGCAGTCTTCCCTGGGGGTCGGACCCTCCGCTCAGGAGGATTCCATGGGCCCCTCGTTTCTGAAGGTAAACCGCCTTTTGGATGAGGTCACCCGGCTCGCTCACCTGGATCATAGGGTCTAAGAGGCGGCCCTTGCAGTGTTCGCACTGGAGCTCACACCGGCTTCCGGTGACAGAAATGGCAGGGTAGCGGCCGCGCAGGTTTTCATAGCGGATCATGCCAGGGAGGTAGAAAGTGATCTCTGCCCCGTGGTTTGCCCGGGTCTCTCGAAATGCCTGCTCAAAGACGAGTTCATCCTCAGAAGTCATGGGGTATCCTCTTGAAAATATAGGTCCGCTGGCTTGACAGAACGGGTACTAGACAAGTATCCTGAGATCGTTCAACGACAAAAGAGAGGGTATAAACGACCATGGTCCGAAAAGATAGAATAAGAGAAAGCTTAAATCAAGGGTGGATCTTGGGCATCCTTGCCGCGCTCGTTTTCACGCAGTCCTGCAGTTCCATCGCCTATGTCCAGTTAAACGACCGCTTTCCCGCGAAAGCCGCTGCCCTGGCAGGCAAAAAGGCTTTCTTGTCCGTGGAAGACGAGAGAAAAACCAAAGAGTTTGCGGGCAGGGGAGTGAAAAGAGAGTTCGATAATTTTTCCGAAACCCTTGCCTACTCTGTCCAAAAAGGGACAGAGCCGGTTCTCAAGCTGGGGCTCTACGACGCAGCGTCGCTGGTGAAGGAGGCTTTTCGCGTCAGAGTCGAGAGCGAGGGAGTCGAGATCGTGACTGAAAGAAAAGCGGGCCAGGTGGAATTGGTCCTCGCGCTCCAGGAGTTCTCCCTGGACCTGGTGGGCCGAAACTGGAAAGTCAAATTCGGATATGAGGTCAGGCTCCTCAAGGATGGTGCACTCCTTGCCAAGCAATTCGCCAACGGGGAGGCTGAAAGGCTCAAGCTCATGGGAACCGAACAGGCGGATGCGGTGGTGGGAGATCTGTTCGCGGATGTCATGAACCGGATGAATGTGGCGAAGCTCTTTCGGGATGCCGGCCAATAAAAGAGCATTCTTTCTATTGTCCTGCTCGGGGGCGGGAACAGCCCTCGCCTTGATTTTGCTTTTTGCATCAAGATTCAGGGACAAAGGGACAGCGGCACAAAGGCACAAAGCAGAAAAGCCAGTGTTTCGCTTTGCCCCTCTGTCCCTTTGTGCCTTTGTGCCTTTCCTCCCTAGACATAAGGGCCTATTTTCCTTGAAGTTTCCAGCCGCCCTGTGTTATAATATCAAATTGACCATGCGGAATGGCGTCTGAGAAAGGGAGAGCCCTTTGCCTGAAAAGGAAAGAACAGAACCCGAAGAGGGCAAGAAAAAACTGAGCCTCACAAGCTGGCTCAAAATGAAGCTGCTCGGTAAAGATCACGAAGCCAGCCCTGTGGATACGCAGTTCCTTGCCGATCTTTCAGACATCAAGACGGTGGGCCGCTATGAAATCATGGGAAAAATCGGCCAGGGAAGCATGGGCGTGGTTTACCTGGGGCGAGACCCCTACATCAACCGCTATGTGGGGATCAAGATTTCGCGGCCTGCTGCGGATGTGAGGGGAGAAAAAGCGGACAAATACCGGGAGCAGTTCTTCCTGGAGGCTCAGTCCGCAGGAAGGCTTGTCCATCCCGGGATCGTGGCCATCTACGATGCAGGCATGTACAAGGACTTCTGCTACATCACCATGGAGTATGTGGACGGTCCTTCTCTTCAGAAGCATTGCACCAAAGAAAATCTGCTGCCCATCAGCAAAGTGGTGGAGGTGATGTTCAAGGCCTGTCACGCCCTGGACTTCGCCCACCGGCAGGGAGTGATCCACAGGGATATCAAGCCGTCGAACCTCATGCTGGATCGGTCCGGGGAGGTGAAGATCACTGATTTCGGAATCGCTCACGTCAAATCCAGTCAGACGATTTCCAAGGGGATTGTGGGGTCTCCCAGCTACATGTCCCCGGAGCAGGTCAAAGAAGAACCGGTAGAAGACAAAAGCGACATTTTTTCGCTGGGATGTGTGCTTTACGAGCTTCTCGCAGGGGAGAAAGCCTTTCCCGGCGAGAACTACTTCTCGATCATGTACAAAATCACCAACCTGGATCCAGTCCCCGTCCGGACGACCCGGCCGGAGATCCCGGAGGTGCTCTGGAAGATTTGCCGCAAAGCGCTGGCCAAGGACCCCGGCCAACGCTATCAGAGCTGCATGGATTTAGCCTACGATTTGAGGGTGGCTCTGAGGGGGCTGAAAGGAGGACCGAGAGCGGACAAGGTCGAGAACATCATCGACTATGTCCACAGCGTCCCCTTCTTCGAGAACTTCACAAAAGACCAGGTGAGAGAGATCCTGCAGGCGAGCAACATCATCAAGGTCCGCAAGGGCAGGGTGGTGGTGGCCGAAGGTGACATCGATGACACGTTCTACATTATCCTCAGCGGGAAGGCCGCAGTGAGCAAGGGAAAAACAGTCATTGCTTCCCTGACAAGGGGCGAGTGCTTCGGGGAGATGTCCTACCTGAGCGGTCAGACCAGAGCGGCCACGGTGGTCGCGGAAACGGATTGCATCCTCATGAAGATCAGCGGCACGCTGCTCGACAAATCGGCAGAGACGATTCAGCTTCTGTTCATGCGAAACTTCGCTCTCACCCTGCTTCATCGCCTTTCCAAGAAAATCCAAGAAGATCTTTAGTTCATGAAACCAAAAGACAAAGTCTGCGTCATCAGCCTGGGCTGTGCGAAGAACCTGGTGGACAGCGAGCACATCCTGGGGTGGCTCTCGGAGAAGAAATATCCTCTCGTGGGAGGACTGGAGGAAGCGGACATCGCGGTCATCAACACTTGCGGGTTCCTCCAGTCTGCGGTTGAAGAAGCTGTCCGCACCATCCTCGATGTGTCCGAAAGGAAGAGGAAAGGGCAGCTGCGTAAGCTCTATGTCGTCGGCTGCTTTGTGCAGCGGTACGGGTACAAACTGAAGAAGGAAATGCCCGAAGTGGATGGGTGGGCCGGTCCCGGAGAGATCCATCGGATCACGGAACTCCTCCAAGAGCGCAGTCGCAAGGGTGCGCCCTTCCTCATCAACAGACCCACATTTCTTCCTGACCATCGTACCCCTCGAGTGCAGTCGACGCCTCCTTTCAGCGCCTACCTCA
>Ga0105106_10002752_pt1 | contig 12607 bp, 10 predicted proteins | sample PPLLaktember2015_5_FD_79109 | JGI IMG/M metagenome (GOLD analysis project Ga0105106, IMG submission 79109) | Freshwater sediment microbial communities from Prairie Pothole Lake near Jamestown, North Dakota, USA - PPLs Lake P8 Core (1) Depth... | ecosystem: Environmental > Aquatic > Freshwater >...
ATCACCTTCACGCTCTCCCTAACACCCATGTCCTCGAGCGCCTCAATGGAATCGCGCATGTTCTGCATCGTTGTGGTGAGCAGTGCAGACATCCCGACAATCTGAGGCATGTGCTCCCTCACCGCCGCCGCGAGTCGTTGGGGAGTGACATCCGTCCCCAGATCCACGACCTCATAGCCTGCCCCCTCGAGCATCATCACCACCAGGTTCTTCCCAATGTCATGCAAATCGCCCTTGACGGTCCCAATGAGCACCTTGCCCAGACGCTTTACGCCGGACGCGACCAGGACCGGCCGCAGAATCCCAAGCCCAGCCTGCATTGCCCTGGCGGCCGCCATCATCTCCGGCACGTAGTACTCCCCCGCCTCGAACAAGGAGCCCACTTCCCGCATCGCCTCGATCATTCCCTCTGCGAGGATACGTTCAGGCGCCACGCCGGCATCCAGCGCGCCGCGGACGCGCAGCTCAACCTCCTTGTCATTTCCTTCGAGGATGGCATCAGCCAGGATCTTCAGGTCGGTCTCCATGCATTCCTCCCACTGCCTGGGTGTCGCCCGGGCACCCATTGCGGTTCGGTATTGGGCACAATGATGCTGCCCCGATGGGGGGCGATTCTGTTTGCCCACGTGCTGTAGAAGCATGCCAAGAGGTCAGCCCTCCGGCCAGGCTGCCCCACCCTGCACGGACTCAGCCTTGCGTGCATCGACCGCCTCCAGGCACAAGGCGGGATTCCCTCCGTCTCACTCATCCTACAATCGTGCTCAGCGGGAAGACGCATCGACCGGTGTGCAGCCGATTGCTGAGTTGACAGATGGAGGTATGCGCCACCATCCCCATCAGGATCGCAGCGGTCTCCCGCTCGATGCCGTACTCCTCCTCAAGCCACGCCATCATTTCCCGAAATGCCTGACGGCACGCACTTTCGACCGTCGGGGCGCATACGATTGTGGCAAGGAGATCGTCGGTCACCACGCGCGGCCAACGCATTGCTTTCGGCTTTGGCGCCAACGTGACCTGGGCGGTGATAATCGTGCCCACCTCCGGAGCGTTGACAATTTCACCATCCGCCATGACGGCCTTGCAGTCCCCAAAATAAACCAGTCCGCCGGGAACGTTCACTGGAAGATAGACCGTAGACCCCGCCGCGATCAGATTGCAGTCTAGATTTCCCCCGAACTCCCCTTCGCCTCTACTCAGGATCACTTCAGTCCCAGGAGCGGTTGCCAGGCAACCCACGATCGGCTTTGCAGGAACCCGAAAGCGGGGATCCAATAGCACCCGACCCTCTGAGATGGCCACCGACATACATGAGTACTCCTCATCCCACCAATCGAGCGGCGAGGGGTACGTGCAGTGGCTGATAGTGAGACTGCCTACGGTCGTCACCTCAATCTCATGGATCGTGATCCCAGCAATCATCCCTGGCTCGGCGCCGAGCACTGCGATCGGGCCAGTGACGATGTCCAGGTTCTCATGGACCCAATCAAGGTTCTCCTGGGTGAAGTCCTCTGCCTTGCGGAACCTCCCCCCGAAGCAGTCCTGCGTCTCTACCTGGAAGACCTCCCTCTCCGCAACTTCGCCAATGGGTTCGTGGGCGCGGTCATAGGTGTTCTTGGCCTTGTCCGACGTGAACCTCTTCATCTCCTACCTGCCCTCCGACCCCTACGCGCCCTCGCAGCGCGCTGGCCACGCGATCTTCATGCCTCCATCCACATCTGTCGAAGCTTAGCCGATCCAGAAGATTCGCATGACCGAAAGGACCTCTCCTATCGTAGCCGCCTGACGCCGCCCAGCCGGCGTGCCCCTGCGCCCCCTAGCGGTAGCCATCGCGCGCCTCGATTGGCCATTCAGCCACGACCGACTCACCGCTCACCACATAGGCGACATCAAAGCGAGGCGTTGTCGTGCACGCGTGCGCGGGTATGAGCTCCAGTTTCTCGCCGATGTGGAGCCGCCCGACATCACCCTGCAAGTGCCCATGCTCCTCAGAAAGCCCGACGACTTCAACGCGATCGCGCAACTCCCCCCTGAGCTTCGGGTAGACAACACTCGAATAATCGGACGTGTGCTCAGAGGCGATGCTCTTCGTGCCACAGTCGAGATACGCTCGATCCCGCTGATGCCGCGGGATGCTGATGACCGTCGCCAGGACAGAGAGCGCCTCCTCAAACTCCTCGAGGCCCTCGAGTTGTCTGTAGGGCCAGTCCATGAACACGTAGGTCCCGGCCTGGACATCTGTCACCTCGGGGAAGTCGGCGGTGATGTTGTAGGTCGCCGTATGCCCGGTGCTGAACATGTGAACGGGAATGCCAGCCTGCTCGATGAGGTGCTTGGTTTCCAGAACCGACATGAGCCCCGCGCAGTGCTCGGCTTTGCGCCTTTGTAGACTCGTCTCGGTCCCGAGATCGAACGTCGGTGAGCAGCCAGCCTCGTGAGCCCAAATCCCGACAAACTCCAGGCCCTTCAGTTTGGAGATATCCTGCGCCAACCGGACCGCCTCGGCACCAGGTTCAACTCCGCACCTCACAATGGAGACTTCGATGGCGACCTTGGCAACAACCCCCGCCGCTCGAGCGGCTTCCGCGATCTCGCGCGCGACTTCAGCACTATCGAGTCCGACAGTCACATCCGCCCAGCGAGACAAGTTGACGAAGCGGTTGATCTTGACGGCCCCGGCGATCTGGTTGGAAATGAGGATGTTCCCGATGCCAGCTCTCGCGAAGACCTCTGCCTCCCCGAGCTTCTGGCAAGTAACACCGATGGCGCCTGCCCTTATCTGCATATGGGCAACTTGCGGGATCTTGTGGGTCTTGGTGTGGGGACGAAGGGCCGCGGGCCTTTCTCGGAAGTAGTCAGCCATGCGCTGGATGTTGCGCTCCATGGCATCCAGGTCGATCAGCAGGGACGGGGTATCCAGGTCGTGTTTATTGAACATCGGCTTCACCATTCACCCACCTCGAACTTCGTGTGCCTTGCAGGGCAGGGAGTCCCGCCCCCACGCCACTCAGGCCCCTTTAAGCTCCCGTATCGCCTCGACCAATGCCAGAAGGTTCTCGTCGGGGATCATCGGCTGCAGATTGTGAATGGTCGAGAAGACGAAACCCCCACCGACTCCCAGCAATGCCGAGCGATCCATGATCTCAGCCCTCACATCCCCTGGAGAGCCCCGAGGAAGCGTCTGTTGTGTGTCAATGCCTGCCCCCCAGAATGTGACGCGTGAGCCGAACCGTTCCTTGAACTCCACCGGATCCATGTCCGCGGCGGACCACTGCAAAGGATTGAGGATGTCGAAACCCGCCTCGATGAAGTCCTCCATGAGGACCTTGATTGAGCCGTCAGTATGCTGGAATGTTTTCCAGGTCGTGTTCGCGTGGATCCAATCATTCAGTCTCTTATGGTAGGGTTTGTAGAGACTGCGATACATCCGGGGCGAGATGAACGGTCGAGTCTGGGCGCCGAAGTCGTTGCCAACGATGAACGCGACCGTGACCCGGTCACCCACCGCATCCCAGAATCGTCCGAGGTTGTGAATGGCGACCTCGCATTGCCTCTCGAAGATCGCATGGATGTGGTCCGGCCTTCGGAGATTCCAGATATACCATTCCTCGATCCCTCTGATCCCCTTCGGATTCTTGATCCAAGGCACAGGCACAAATGAGATGTTGCCGAAATCCGTCCCGCCGAAGTAGGCGACGATCGCCCGGTCGCTTCCCCTGCGCAGACGCTCGGCCTCGGCAGCGAACCAAGCGACTTCCTGGTCGGTTACGTGGACGAATTCCTCAAGGTTGTCGTCAAGGCTCAGCGTGTTCTCATCGATCTCTTCCTGCCGCACGATCGTGTCGAAGTACCAGCCACCCTGTGGCATACGGGCACTTGGCCTCGCGCTGCCGTCGCCCTCCGGGTAGAGCAGAATGTCGCCATTCTCATCAGGCTCCGTATTGAAGCCTTCCGGCACGAGCACGGGGGTTCCATCGAACGTTGTCCAAGGCTTCCAGTTCTCGTTCGGGAAGCCATAAAACGTCATCCTGGACACAAGGGGAACACAGTCGGCGCCCAACGCGTCCAACAGGTCATCTTCGATCTCCCCGAGCATCTGGTACGGCTCGGTCACCTTGACCGGTTTTCCCGGGGGATCCAACTTGAGCAGCTGGCGCAACCGATACACCGAGCTGACATGGATCCCGGTGACGCTCGTGGCTCCGAAGTCAATGGGGAGCGTGTCGGGTTGCCTATGATTGACCGCTTCGACAATGCGATCACGAGGGCTGAGCATTACCTATCCTCCGAGGAATCGACGCCCAGTAGATTCACGGGCCCGCGTGTCAGACCTTCCCCTTCCCCTCCTCCGAGAGTGTTCGGCAATCTAGCCAGCTGGGACCGGGCGTCAGGTAGCGGCCTTCAAGGCCAAGGGGTCTGCAACGGGCATATGCTGCGCATCCGCGCACTCAGTCGCTTCCCTGGCACAGTGACTACGGACCTCTGGAAGCACAGAACCAGGCGGGACAATCCTCTCCCCCTCGTCGGTCAACTCGGCGCGTGACCTTCGTTGGGGTACATCAGCCTGCTCCTGTTTCCCCTGACACTTCACACGCTGACGCTCCCTTGGAGCGGATCATTCGAGGGGTTGTCTCTCCGCGCCCTGAGCCCCAAGCCAGGCAATGATCTCCTTCCCGGTCGTTTCGATATGTCGCTCCATCAACCCGCGGGCCTGTTTGCCCATGCGCTGGGACATAGCGTGTGCAATCGCCGGGTGATCGAGAGTCGAATCCCTCAACTCGGCATAGAGCGGCGCGTGCGTCGCGATGAAGGACTTGATCTGAGCCTCCATACGCAACAGCAAGCCTTCGATCAGGCTGTGGCCAGAGATAGCCCAGATTAGGCGGTGAAAGGCCAGGTCGGCTTCGATCGCAGCCTTGAGATCTCCTCCTTCAACGCACTCCTCGCAATAGGTTGCAGCTTCAAGAAGCGCCTGGAGCTCATCTTCACGACCGTTCTCCGCCGCAAGCTCCACAAGGAACCCCTCCAAGAGGTATCTCGCCGTGTAGATCTCCTTCACGTCTCTCGACGCGAGCCCGCGGACGAACGCACCTCGGTTCGGGATGAGGTCCACAACACCCTCAGCAGACAGTTGTGCCAGCGCCTCTCGAATTGGGCCGCGACTTATGCCGAGCTGCCTCGACAGCTCCAGTTCGGACAAGTGGCTCCCCGGAGGAAGGTCCCCGCGTAGGATGGCATCGTGAATCGCCCGGGAAGCTTGAGACGCAGCAAGCCGCACATCCAGCCTGGGGAGCGAGCTCTCTCTCGTATTCATGCTGTCAACGCGCCCCCTCTCCGTTCCGGCTCACACTGCCGAGTGCCCTAGTCCACGACCGGCTTGCAGGGAACCCACGTCTGAGCACTCCGAGTCCCCTCTCACGATCTCCCGTCTGGTCGGCGATCGCGCCGCGCCGTCATTTCCGTCCCTACTTGGCCACGCAGTCAGCATCAGCAATGCCCAAGGCACGGTCGATGATGGCCAATCCAGACGACAGGTCCTCCTTGGAGATCACCAGCGGCGGCACGATGAAGATCATGTTGTTGTTGAGAAAGGTCGAGAGACCTTCCTGCAGCAGGGCCGCCCGAAGCACATTCATGGTCGCAGCATCGATCGGCTGCTTGGTTGCACGATTGCCAACGAGCTCAAGAACGGCAAACAGGCCGATGGATCTCACGTCACCGACGCACTCGTGGCGGGACTTGATGTCGAGAAGGGCCTCCCCCAGGAACCTCCCCAATTCCTTCACGTGACTGAGGGTATTCTCCTCCTTATAAACGCCGAGTGTTGCCACACCTGCCGCGCATGACATCGCATGCCCATAGTACGTGAGCCCCATATAGAGCATCCTGCTTTCGAAGTACGTCGAGATCTTCCCTGAGACCAGGACGCCACCCAGTGGAAGGTAGCCTGATGTGACGCCTTTGGCAAAAGTGATCATGTCGGGAACGACCCCCCAATTGTCCACCGCGAACCACTCGCCAGTGCGGCCGAAACCGCTCATGACCTCGTCCGACACCAACATGATGCCGTACTTCTCGGTCAGCGCCCGGATCGAAGGCCAATATTCGTCGGGTGGAACAATGATGCCGTTGGAACCCGTGACACCCTCAAGGAAGACCGCAGCCACTGTCTCGGGGTTCTCATGCGTGACGATCTGCTCAACGTGCCGGATACACTCCCGATGGCAGGTCTCTAGTGTATGACCAAAAGGGCATCGGTAGCAGTATGGATCAAGGATATGGACAACCCCTGGGATCCCCGGCTCCGCCGGAGGGCGACGCCGATCGCCCGTCAGACTGATAGCTCCGTAGGTTGCGCCGTGATAGGAGATGTAGCGCGCAATGAGCTTCTGTCGCCCCGTATAGAAGCGGGCAAACTTGATTGCGTTCTCGTTCGCCTCCGCGCCTCCAAGCGTGAAGAAGGCCTTGCCGATATCCCCTGGGGCGATTTCCGCAAGAAGCTCACCCAGCCTGGCCTTGGGCTCCGTAGCCATGGCTGGATGGGCAACGGTCAGTGTGTCGGCTTGATCCTTGATAGCTGCCACAACCCTGGGGTGCTGATACCCCAGATTCAGATACATGAGTTGAGAGGAGAAATCCAGATACTCCTTGCCGTCCGCATCCCAGAACCTCACGCCGCGCCCCCCGGCGATCGTGATCGGGCGAGTGTCCTGCTGCACAGACCAGGGAAAGAACACATGCCGTCGCGTGGTGTCACCCCAATCGGGGTCCTTCGGCCGATCGGACCTGGTGAGACTCGTCATGGTGTACCTCCACTTGGGAACGGACCCAACGCTCGAAACACGCAGGAACATCTGGGGCGACGGACTGGAGCAACCTGAAGAGCGCTGTTCGGTGACACCATCCTGCGAGGCTCCGAGAACGACCGACCCACGGAGTGCCAGGACTCACGGGATCGTCGAAGGGCCAGTCCTCTCGACCGGCAGATGGCAGTGTCTCTCTCCCGGGCCCATCCCATGGCTACCTGTGCCTCCTTGACAAGAAACCTTCGACCAGACGTTCATCAGGCTCCCTGTGTCCCATAAGCCCCTGGGGACGATAGAACATGGAGATCAGCATGATCCCCCCGAGCACCAACCTGGTGAGCCCGAAGAGGCCGCCAAACTCGAAACCGAGGATCTCGAATCCACTCTCAGGTCCCCTGAGCAACTCCCGGAGCAGAATGACCACGAAGGCGCCCACGACCGGGCCCGCCACTGTGGATCCGCCTCCGATGATGAGCATAACCAGGTACTCGAAGGTGAGCGCGAAGTAGAACCCCTTGGGAGAGAAGGCGGTAATGAAATGCCCGATCAGGACCCCTGCTCCGGCAGCAAGCACGGCACTGAGAATCCAGGCTCTCAGCCGCAATCGGTACACATTGGCTCCAAACGCTGCGGCCGCGAGCTCATCCTCTCTCGCAGAGCGGAGCTGGAGCCCCCATGCCGATCCCCTGTAGAGCCGAGCCACCACGATGGCGAGTATGGCGCCCATCAGCGCGACCGGCAACGTTGTAAATCGCGGCACACCGTAGAATGTGGTCGCGCCCCTGGTGAAATCCTCCGATCCAATCAGGAGGACGTGAAGGATGATAAGCACCCCAAGGGTCGCAATCGCCGCACTGTTCGTGGGTAGGCGCGAGATCACAACGCCGGACACCAGCGCCACTACTGCAATGATCCCCAATGCGATGACGATTGCCCAGACAAAGGGCAGCTCGATGCCCTGAAGCCACATGGGCGCGTTGGGGAGAGAGACCTGCTTCACGCTTGCAGGAGCAGTGAGCAGACCCGACAGGTAGGCGCCCAGGGCTACGAAGCCCGCATGCGCGCCGAAACTCGAGATCCCGGAATTGCCCATGAAGACGCCAACGCCTACGACCAGAACCACATTGATTAGGAGATTCGTCACAACAAGATCGTCGAAGAGGAGCCGGACAACAGCGCAGGCTCCAATGAGCGCGATTGCGAGGACCAGAGAGCCCGCCAGGGATCTCACGGTGTTGGGGGCAAGGATCAGCGACTGGCTCAATTCGCGCACCTTGGATTGGGGAGCCCACTGAGTGTCAAGTGATGCCATCGTGGCCTATTCCTTCGCTTCCCCCAGCAGTCCCTGCGGACGGAAGAGCAGCGCAAGGATCACCAGAAACCAGACGACTCCCTCTCTGTACACCTGTGCATCGGCGGGGAGGAACGCCTCAACCATGATCTCAATGAAACCTAGCAGAAAGCCCGCCACCACGGCGCCGGGAAGACTCCCCAAGCCTCCGACAATGGAGGCAACGAAGCCCTTGAGGACCGGCGTGAACCCCATCGCGGGATCTACGGTTGACCGTTGGGAAACCCACAGGACACCTGCGATGCCAGCCAGGATCCCGGAGATCAGGAACACCATTGAGACCACCCGATTGGCGGGGATTCCCATGAGCCGAGTGATCTGGAAGTCCTGCGCCGCTGCTCGGATGCTCGCCCCCATCCGAGTCTTACGGAGGAACAGCGACAAGGCAACCAGCATCCCTACGGACGCGACGACCGAGAGACCCTGCTTCAGGCCGATACTCACCGGACCTAGATTCAAGAGCGTGTTAAGGTAGGCAGGTACCTGGACGGACTTTCCTCTCGGATCGATCAGATTGAGGAAGACGACTTGCAGGCTAGTGCTGATGGCGTAGCTTGTCAGCAGGAGAGTGACCCCGGCGGAACCTCGAAATGGCCTGAAGCCGATCCTTTCCATGAGCACCGCGGCGATGCCGGCGAACAAGACCGCGACCAACACGCGCGCCGGGAAGGGAATCCCCGTGCCCAGCAGCAGGAACATGGTGTAACCGGCGATCGTAAGCAGCTCACCATGTGCCAAGTTGATGAACCCGAGAATGCTGAAGACTATCGCCAGTCCAAGCGCGATGAGCGCATACGTTCCCCCAAGGGCCAAGCCATTGACCGCCTGCTGGATGATGAGTTCCATCTCGAGCCTCTCTAACCCTCTGCCACACCCAGGTACGCCGCCTCCACCTGACCGGAAACAATGAGATCATCGGAGGAACCCTGCATGTGGAGACTACCGCTGGCGAGCACATACCCTCGGGACGCTACCTCAAGCGCAAGCCGGACATTCTGTTCAACCAGAAGGATCGTAACCCCGGACCTGCTGAGCTCCTGAATCATCTCGAACACTGTATCGACCACCATCGGACCCAGACCAAGCGAGGGCTCGTCCATCAGTAAGAGGCGCGGCGATGACATCAAGGCCCGGGCCACCGCCAGTTGCTGCTGTTCCCCGCCCGACAGCGTGCCGGCGGCCTGGTGGAGCCGAGCGGCCAAGATCGGGAAGAGAGAAAGCATCTCCTCCATTCGCTTCGCTTGGCCTTGGTTTGATCGGCCGAGCCTTACGGATCCCCCAAGTCCTAGGTTCTCCCGAACTGAGAGTTTGGGAAAGACCCGTCGACCTTCAGGGACCAGTGTCAAGCCCATGCCCACAATCGCCTCGGTCCCCTTATTGGTGATATCCACTCCGTCAAAGCGGATTGTTCCCGCACTTCTCGGTGCCAGCCCAACGATGGCGTTCAGGGTAGAGGACTTGCCGGCGCCGTTGGGGCCGAGCAGCGCCACCAGTTCCCCAGATCCAACGGTCAATGACAGGTTCCGTACAGCCCGGATGGTGCCGTATGCAACCTCAAGGCCACTCAACTCGAGGAGATCCATGTCTCTGTGTCTCCAGAAGGAGGGGAAGCCCAGCCGCACAGGACCGACCTTTGCTGGACCTCCCCCCGTCTTCCGACCCCTTACTTCGTCTAGCAGAGCCGCGGCGCAGACCATCGTTCCGCAATCGGCCAGCAACGCTCTGCCCTGTAGGCTCCCATTACGGTGCCGGGATCTTGTCCGCCGGCGGTGTGACCAACTCGATCAGCGCGGGCTTGCAGTCCTCGACCTTGATGAGAGCAATCTGCTTCACCGGCATCCTGTTCGTGCCCGCGTAGGTGATCAAGCCCGTTGCTCCCTGGACGTTCTCGAGACTGGCAATCGCATCGCGGAGGGCTGCCCCATCTGTGCTGCCCGCCTTCTTGAGTGCTGCCTCTAGCACCCTTACGATGTCGTACCCGACGGCCGGGAAGACGCTCCCGGGCGGCTCACCGTACTTCTCTTCATACTTTGCGTTGAACTCGGCGAGAGGGCTACCAGGCGTCTCAAATCCCGCCGTCGTGTAGACCGCGTCATTGATCACGTCGCAGGAGAGTTCGAACATCGCCGGAGTGTCGAAGCCCTCGGCGGCGAAGAACGCGCTCTCCACCCCGGCCGCACGGTACTGCTGCAGGAAGGACGCCAGCTGCGGCTCGTAGGTCGACGTGAACACCACATCCGGCTGAGGGTCAAGGTTCTTCAGTGTGGTGACATTGGCGCTGAAGTCCGACTGGTCAATCCCGTAGGTCACGCGCCCGAGCACCGTCCCTCCCAGGTCCTCGAAGGCCGTTCCGAAGTACTCCGGGAGATCATTGGTGTACGTTGTGTCGGGTGAGAGGTGAAGGTAGGCGGTCTCATAGCCGAGGTCCCGCGCGTATTTCGCCAGGACGTAGCCTGTGACGTTGTCGCCGTACCAGCTTCCGAACATGAAGTCCCCGACGATGTCCGTCATCGTTGGTGTCGTGCCGCATCCCATCACGGGCACACCGGCAGCCTGACCCACTTGCCCTGCTCCAACGGACGGGTCAAGATCGCATGGTGAGGTGATGAACTGAGCGCCGTCGTCGATGAGCTGCTGGGTGACCGTAGTGGTCAGCGTGGGATCACTCTCAGTGTTCCGGATATCGAGCTCGATCATCCACTTGCCGTCGATCCCACCGGCGGCATTCACCTCATCGACACCAAGTTGAAGCCCTTTCAAGCTCGGACCATCGGTCACGGACAGGTAACCGGTCTGCCCGGTAGCCACCCCTACCTGCAGCACATCCTGCGCGGCTTCGCCCTCTGCGGCAGGCGCCGGTTCCACTTCGGCAGCGGGTGCACAAGCGGCAATGAGTGAGACGAGAACCAGGAGCGATAACAGCACCCAGATGGACCTTCGAACAAGCATTGCTTCTTCTCCTTAATCTATGCGGATAGCGCTCTGTGGTGATGTCCTAGATAGGCTTCTGTCACAATGGGATCTGATTGGACCTGGGCGGGCAATCCCTCACATATCACTCCTCCCTGGTTCAAAACCACAACACGATCGCAGAGTCGCATGATCAGCCGCAGGTCATGATCGATCACGACGATCCCCATGCCATTGGAGGCGCGGATCGACTTGATGGTCTCCAGCAGCTCGTCCGATTCGACTTCGTTCATCCCCGCCGCCGGTTCGTCAAGCAGTAGGAACACGGGCTTCAAGACCAGGGCACGCGCAATCTCAAGTCGCCTCTGGGATCCGTAGTCAAGCGTTGATGCCCGCCGGAACATGTCGATGGTGAGGCCGGTGGCGGCCATGGCCCGCGACGCCACTTCCCGTACGGACGGGCTCCGGTCCTTGTTGAAGAGAACGGCGGCCATCTCGACGTTCTCCAAGACCGTCATGTCCTTGAACAGCCGAATCTGCTGAAAGGTCCGGGCAATCCCAAGACGCGCTCGCGCGTGGGTAGGAGCGCGGGAGATGTCCTTCTTATCCAACAGGACCCTGCCGTGGTTTGCCCGATAGACCCCCGACATCACGTTCAACAACGTCGTCTTGCCCGATCCGTTGGGGCCGATGAGCCCAACGATCTCACCGGTCTGGACGGTCATCGAAACGTCGCGCAGCGCGTGTAACCCCCCGAAGCTCTTCGTCACGGTCTCCGCCACGAGAGTGCGGTTCATCGCTTGGGCCTTCCTGCGAGGGCAGATATCTCGACCAACGGCTTGTGTCCGGGCGTCACGGGCTCCATACCGGGGGCAGACAGAGAATTGGCTTGTAGATTGTCGACACTTGACACACGAACAATATACGGGCAGGATTGTTGAGAGTCAAGTGCAAGAGGGCTGGCTTCTCCGGGGTCGCCCCTATTGGGGTTCACAGGCCCAATTGGTCGCCTATCAGTGGCAAATGGCACATCACAAAGAGAGGAAGCCGGGGCTTTGCACTTCTCCTAGGCTCCTGGTGCCCCCGTTGAGCCACTCACGCAACCAGCCAAGTTGCACTACGGCCAACACGGTCCGGGCTGCTCCTCCTAGGGACGAAGCTCTCATCGCCCGAACGGGAGCCCGCTCCTATCGGGCTGATACGCCCTCGCTTCACTCCGGCATATCTCTCCGTGAGGGTTCACGTCCTCCGACGCGCGGGGCATCTCTGATGAGTCGGTACGACTGAAGCACCCGTTCCGGCCTCCCACAACAATGAAAGTGCGGGGCAGTCGCAGCCGAGAGGAGTACTGCGAGCAGGTTCCGGGCACTAGTACCGATAATGTCTCATGAAGTGGTGTAAATACGGCTTGTAGAAAAGGCCATCGTGTGCTTCCTAGAGGGAACTTGGCAATCCACCTCAAGGAGGACACGATGACCGACCCGACTATCCCGAAGGACACCGGGACGGTGTGGCACTGATGGACTACCTTCGCAACATGGGC
>Ga0105106_10002753_pt1 | contig 12607 bp, 13 predicted proteins | sample PPLLaktember2015_5_FD_79109 | JGI IMG/M metagenome (GOLD analysis project Ga0105106, IMG submission 79109) | Freshwater sediment microbial communities from Prairie Pothole Lake near Jamestown, North Dakota, USA - PPLs Lake P8 Core (1) Depth... | ecosystem: Environmental > Aquatic > Freshwater >...
GCAGTACTCCCAGAGCAGTTGGCGGCACGCCCCGCAGGGCGGTGTGGGCGCCGCGGTGTCCGCCACGACCACGACGGCCGAGAAGGCGTGAACGCCTTCGGACAACGCCTTGAACAACGCCACCCGTTCGGCACACATCGTGAGGCCGTAGGACGCGTTCTCGATGTTGCAGCCGGTGAAGATCCGGCCGTCGGCCGATCGCAGGGCCGCGCCGACCTTGAAGGACGAAAACGGCGCGATCGCGCGCTCGCGCGCCTCCCGCGCGGCCGCAACCAGCCGGTCAAAGTCGCTCAAGCACACCCTCCAATAGCGCGATGAACTGCGCACGGACGCGCCCGGTGGTCTCGATCACTTCCTCCTCGGTCAGCGGCTGCGGGAGGATGCCGGCGGCCATGTTCGAGATGCACGACACCCCGAGCACCTCGATCCCCATGTGACGCGCGACGATCGCCTCGGGCACCGTGGACATGCCGACGGCATCGGCGCCGAGCGTCCGGAAGGCGCGGATCTCCGCGGGCGTCTCGTAGCTCGGCCCGGTCACGGCGACGTAGACGCCGTGCTCGAGCGGCAGGCCGAGGACGCCTGCCGCCTCGTCGGCCAGGCCACGCAATCGTCGTGAGTAGACCTCGGACATGTCCGGGAACCGCCGCCCGAAGCGCGTGTCGTTCGGCCCGATCAGCGGGTTGGTCCCGAGCAGGTTGATGTGGTCCTCGATGAGCATCAAGGCGCCCCGCTCGAACTGCGTGTTGATGCCCCCGGCGGCGTTGGTCACGATGACCGTCTTCACGCCCAGCCGGCCGAGCACGCGCATCGCGAACGTGACGGTCTCGAGGCTGTGCCCCTCGTAGAAATGCACGCGCCCGGAAAGCGCGAGCACCCTCCGTCCCCGCGAGGCGCCGGCCACGAGCCGGCCGGCGTGGCCGACGACGCGTGAGGCCGGCCAGTGAGGGATCGACTCGTACGGCAACGGCACCGGCTCCGCGAGCGCGTCGGCGAAGGCCCCCAGTCCCGAGCCCAGCACGACCGCCACGTCCGGGACGCTCTCCAGCCGCCCATCGAGATGCGCGGCGGCCTCTGACACCTGATCGAAGTACGTCATTGTCGGAGCGCTCACAACAGCATGGACGCGATCGCGGCGTTGATCATGGTGGCCACAAAGCCACAGAGCAGGGCCCGGCCGCCCAGCCGGGCCAGGTCGCCGCGGCGCGAAGGCGCCATGGCGCCGATGCCGCCGAGCAGGATGCCGATCGATCCGAAGTTCGCGAAGCCCGTGAGAGCGTACGTCGACAGCGAATAGGCTTCCGGGCTCATCGTGGTGCGGTACTCCGTGGTCAGCTTCACGTACGCCACGAACTCGTTGGCGACGAGCTTCGTGCCGAGCAGGTCCGCCACGGCGGGCACGTCGGGCATCGGGACGCCCATGAGGATCGCGGCGGGCGCGAAGACCCTCGCGAAGATCGCGGCCAGCGACAGGCCGGAGAACGCCGCCCCGAGCAGATAGTCGATCATCGCGAGAAACGCGAGGAACGCGATCAGCATCGCCGCGACGTTGATCGCGAGCACCGTTCCATCCGAGGCCCCGGCTGCGAGCGCGTCGACCGCGTTCGCATGGGATCGCTCGACGACCGTGCGCGCCTCGCCACGCGTCTCGGGCTCCTCGGTCTCCGGCAGCATGATCTTCGCCAGGTAGAGGCCGCAGGGGGCCGCCATCACGCTCGTCGTGAGAATGGCCACGGGATCGGCGCCGAGCGAGATGTAGACGGCCATCACACCGCCGGAAATGGTGGCCAGGCCGCCCACCATCATCGCGAGCAGCTCCGACTGCGTCATCTTCGGTACGTACGGCTTGACGATCAGCGGCGCTTCGGTCTGTCCCATGAACACGTTCGCGGCGGCCGACAGCGTCTCGGCGCCGCTCGTACGCATGAGGAACATCATGCCGCGCGCCATCACCCGGACGACGAACTGCAGGATGCCGAAGTAGTAGAGCACCGTGAAGAACGCCGACACGAAGATGATGGTCGGCAGTCCGACGAACGCGAACACGAAGCCTCCGGGAAATACCTTCGACATCACGGCCGGATCGGCCAGGCCCCCGAACACGAACTGCGATCCGGCGCTCGTGAACTCGAGGAACTTCGTGACTCCCGCGGCGACGCCCGAGAAGAGGCTGTAGCCGGGGCGCCAACCGTTGATCTCGAACTTCAGGATGAACAGCGCCAGCAGGACCTGCAGCGCCATGCCGAGCCCCACCGTGCGCCAACTGACGGCCCGCAGGTTGTTCGAACAGGCGGCCACCACCGCGATGAAGCAGATGATCCCAAGCCCACCTCGCACGTCGGGGTGCAGGGAGTGACGCAGCAGGAACACCGCCATGCCGAGGATGACGACGACGGCTATGGCAAGCAGGCGCAGCAGGCGATTCGACGCGTGAGTCACAGGCATGGTGGCGTGAGGAGAAGGGTCAGGCTCGCGGCGGACCGCCCGCCGCGATGGACTCGAGCACGAGAGCAACGGGCGCGGGCCGCTCGTGATCGATGATCACCGCGCGATCCAGCAATGCCCGGGCGGCGTCGAACTGGGCCATAGCGGCGCCCGACATCCGGATCACGGGAGCACCCTGGTCGACTTCGTCGCCGACGGTGGCCACGAGATCGAGGCCAGCCGCCGGGTCGACGGCTGCGTCCGCGCGATCGCGACCGGCCCCGAGCACCACGGCGGCGCGGCCAACCAGCTCGGCATCGATGTCCGAGACGACGCCCGCCCGCGGGGCGCGCCACTCGTCGACGCGCGCCGGCTTCGGCAAGCGCGCGTAGTCGTCGATCACCGCGGGGTCGCCGCCCTGGCCGGCGATGACGGCGCGGAACCTCTCGAGACCGGCGCCGCTCCTCAGCGCGGTGCGGATCTGCGCGTCGGCGTCGGCGTCGGACGCGGCCTGTCCGCAGAGCCGAAGCATGCGCGAGGCGAAGCGCACCGAGAGCGACTCCACATCCCGGGGGCCCCGGCCCTTCAATGTCTCGATGGCCTCGATGACCTCGTTGGCATTCCCCACCGCGCGCCCGAGCGGCACGTCCATCGGCGTCAGAAGCGCCTCGACGTTCAGGCCGTGCCGGCCCGCGATGTGCGTGAGCCATTCGGCCAGCCTGCGCGCATCGGCGTGCGTCTTCATGAACGCCCCCCGGCCCACCTTCACGTCGAGCACCAGCGCGCCGATCCCCTCCGCGATCTTCTTGCTCAAGATCGAGGCGCAGATCAGCGGTAGGCTCTCGACAGTGGCGGTGACGTCGCGCAGAGCATACAGCCGCCGATCGGCCGGTGCGATCTCCTCGGTCTGGCCGATGAGCGCGCAGCCGGTGCGCCGGAGCGCATCACGCATCTCCCCCAGCGGCAGGCGCGTCCGGAATCCCGGAATGGCCTCCAGCTTGTCGAGCGTCCCGCCCGTGTGGCCCAGCCCTCGGCCGGACATCATGGGAACGAGCGCCCCGCAGGCGGCCGCCAGCGGAGCGATGACGAGCGACAGCTTGTCGCCGACTCCGCCGGTGGAGTGCTTGTCGACCGCCACTCGGCCGAACTCCGACAGGTCGAGGATCTGACCGGACCGCACCATGGCGTCGGTGAGGAGCACGGCCTCGTCGCGCGTCATGCCCCGCAGGACGATCGCCATGAGGAGTGCTGCGAGCTGGTAGTCGGGCCAGGAGCCGTCGGTCGCCCCGGCCACGAAGGCGCGAATCGCCTCGGAGTCGAGATCCTCGCCGTCGCGTTTCCGACGGATGACGTCGACCGCTCGCATCGGCGGCAAGTATAGTGGGAAACCGTGACCGACACGTCTCGCGTGCTTCTCACGGCGGCCGTGCTGTCGGGGTTGGCGATCGGGGCGTTCGTCTGGCGTCTGATCCGGAGCGATCCGAGTCAGCCCGAACGACTCGTGGGTGAGCTGCGCCTCGCGCAGTTCGGCAGCCTCCTCGTCGCGGCCATGGCGGGCGCCTGGTTGGGGCTGGCCGTGTCGGCCGCCAGTGAGCCCTTCGTCGCCGTCGACCTCACGCTGGCGATCGCGTACCTGGCCGTGGCCGTGATCGCCATGCAGCGCGAACCGCGCACGGCGCTGCTCCTGGTGTCTGCGGCACTCGTCGTTCACGCGCTCATCGACATCGCGCATCGTCCTGGCTGGCTCTCGTCCCAGGTGGCGCCGGCGTGGTTCGTCATCGGGTGTGCGGCGTACAACATCGTGCTCGCCGTGTTCTTCTTCTGGGCGCAGCGCCGGTAGGACGCACGATGGGCCGGACCACATTCGCCGAGCGCGTGCTGCGAACTCTTCAACGCATACCGGCTGGACGCGTGACGACCTATGGCGATGTCGCGCGGCTGGCCGGGCGCCCAAGCGCCGCCCGCGCCGTGGGGAACGTCATGCGCGCCGCGAGCGCGCCTGGCCTGCCGTACCACCGCGTGGTCGCCGCCGGCGGCCGCGTCGGAGGATACGGCCGCAGCCCGCAACTCAAGGCCGCGTTGCTCTCGGCCGAAGGGTTGGTGATTGTCCGCGGCCGCATCCGGCATTTCGAGGCACGGCGATGGCCGAAGACGTGAGCCGGGTCGTTCTCGTGACTGGCGGCGCCAGCGGAATCGGCCGGGCGACCGCGTTGCGGTTCGCGGGCGAGGGGGCACGCGTGGCGATCTGGGACGTGCGCGATCCGGACGCCGGACTGCAGCGCCTCCTGTGCGCTGAGGATCGCCGCTGGCGTTTCGATCGCGTCGACGTGACGTCGACGGACGGCGTCGAGCGGGGCATGGCGGATCTGATTCGGGATTGGGGACGCGTGGACGTGCTCGTGAACAACGCCGGTATCATCCGCGACGCCCAGCTCGTCCGCTGGAAGAGCGGCGCGCCGGCGGGTTTCATGAGCGACGCAGACTTCGGCGCCGTGCTGGACGTCAATCTGTGGGGCGTGTTCCGCTGCACGCGAGCGGCCGTGCCCCACATGATCCGCCACGGCGGCGGCGTCGTGCTCGCGGCCACCTCGGTTGTCGCCGGTCACGGGAACTTCGGCCAGACCAACTACGTCGCCAGCAAGACAGCCGTGATCGGAATGGTACAGACCTGGGCGCGCGAACTCGGTCGGCACAACATCCGGGTCAACGCGGTGGCCCCTGGCTTCATCCGGACCGAGATGTCGGCCTCGATTCCCCAGTCCGTTCTCGAGACGATGACGACTCGCACCCCACTCGGCCGACTCGGGGACCCCGCCGACATCGCCGAGGCGTACGTCTGGCTGGCGTCGGATCGGGCCCGTTTCGTGCACGGCGCCGTCCTGGCGGTCGACGGCGGCCTGGTCATTGGCACCCAGCCGTGAAAGCAACGCGAGCCGGTCATGCCGCCGTCTAAACCAGTGAGCCGCCCCGATGAGCTCCGGACGGACCTGGACCTCGTCGAGCGGTGCCGGAACAACGTGCCTGGCGCGTTCGAGCAGCTGTACCGGGCGCACGCGCCCCGGCTGTTCGGCCTGGCGTGCCGGATGGTCGGGCGGAATGAAGCCGAGGATCTGCTGCAGGACATTCTCCTCACGGCCTATCGCAAGCTCGCCTTGTTCAGGGGAGAATCGTCGCTGGGGACGTGGCTGTTCCGCCTCGCGACCAACCAGTGCCTCGACTACCTTCGGAGCAAGCGCGCGCGGTTCGCGCTCCTGACCGACACGATGGACGAGGAACCGGAGACGAATCGCGCCGCCGCGGGCGCCATTCTGGGCGTGCTGGATCGGATGGACCTGGAGAAGGCGCTCGAGTCCCTGCCACCCGGCTGCCGCGCGGTGTTCGTGCTGCACGACGTGGAAGGGCGGGAGCATCGTGAGATCGCGGAGCTGATGGGCATCTCGGACGGCACATCGAAATCCCAGCTGCACAAGGCGCGCATGCGCCTGCGCGGACTCCTCGCGGCCCATCCCGCCGCACCAGGGGGTGCCTGATGTCGACCTGTCGCGACGTCCAGCCGCGGCTCAGCCTGTTCGTCGACGGCCTGCTGCCACCGGACGAGCACGCGGCCATAGCCCCCCACCTCGAGTCGTGCGCCGATTGCCAGGGGGTGGCGAAGGACCTCGGGCGGCTTCGCCACGCGGCGGCCTCGCTTGGTCCGATTGCTCCGCCCGATCACATCTGGCTCGAGGTAGCCGGGCAGGTACGCCTCGAGGCTGGTGAACCGCACGCCGGACGCAAGGCCGCTCATGTCCGGACCGCCTGGAAGCAGTGGACCGGTCTGGCGGCCTCGCTCGTGTTTGCGACGCTCGGCGCGTACTGGTTCGTGCGTGGCACGCCTGAGGAGCCGGCGATCCCGGGCAACGCTCCGGCGACGGCTTCCGTCGAAGTTGTTGCCGAGGAGTTGCGGCTGGCCACACAGCACTACGAACGGGCCATCGCGGAGCTGGAGGCGCTGGCCAAGACCGGCGACGGCGCGCTCGACCCGGCGCTCACCGCCGTGCTGCAGCAGAACATCCAGACGATCGATCGCGCGATCGACGAGAGCCGCGGCGCGCTGGCCAGCAACCCCGAGAGCGAACCGGCGCGCGAGAGCCTGTTCGAAGCGCTGCGACGCAAGATGGGAGTGCTTCAGGCCACCGTGACGCTGATGAACGAGATGCGGCAAGGCGATTCGGCCGGCGCGGCGGCCGCGGCCGCCGCCGCCGGGAAGAAGTCGTGAAGGGACGAGGGGGACGCGTGCGGACGATGTTGAGACGAACGATGGCGATGGGACTGGTGCTGGCCGCCGGCTTCGGCGGCGCCGCGGCCGACGCGCACGCCCAACAGGCCGACACGCGCGTGCAGATCGTGGTGCCGCGCGAGGTCGTCCGCGACGTCCAGCGCATCGTCACGAGCGTGGTGCGCGACGAAGTCTGGCAGGAGATCTCGCGCGACCTGTCGCGCGACGTGACGCGCCTCGAGCGAACGATCGACCGCGCCGGCGACCGCATCGGCGAGATCGGCGAGAGAATCGGCCAGGCCATCGAAGACCGGATCGGCCGCGTCGGGCGCGAGGACCGCTGGTCGGCCGGTGTGTGGCAGGATCGCAACTTCCGCGCGGAGCAGACCGACCGCCAGACCCGCACCCTCTCGCTCGGGCCCGCCGGCTCGCTTTCGCTCAGGAACATGTCGGGCGACATCACCGTGAAGGCCGGGTCGGGGCGCGATACGTCCGTCGAGATCATTCGTCGTGCGCGCGGACGCACGGCCGCCGACGCCCGCACGGGCCTCGATCGGGTGACGGTCGACGTCGACCACCGCGGAACGGCCGCCACCGTCGAAGCGCGGTATCCGGAAGAACGCCGCCCGCCGTACTCGGTCTCGGTCGAGTACATCGTGACGACGCCCGCGGGCACGCAGCTGTCCGTCCACACCGTCGCGGGTACCGTCTCGGTCACGGGAGTCGAAGGCGACCTGACGGTCGATGTGGTCAGCGGGGACGTCTCGGTCGTGGCGGCCCGGCGCATCTCGAGTGTGAAGACCGTCTCAGGCATGGTGAAGATCGACGGCGCCAACACCGACGGCAACCTCGACGTCGTCACGATCAGCGGCCGCGTGGAACTCGATCGGATCACCGCACGACGGCTCACGGTGAACGTGACCAGCGGCTCGATCACGGCGCGCGACATCCGAACCCAGCAGGCCGAACTCAAGAGCCTTGTCGGCGCGATCGAGTTCTCCGGCGCGCTCGCGCCCAATGGCCGGTACGAACTGCAGAGCCACAACGGGCCGATCCGGCTCGTGGTCGCCGCCGATGCCGGGTTCACGCTGCAGGCGCGAACGTTCTCCGGCCGCATCCTGCCCGACGCGTCGATCGAGATGCGCAACGTGCGGACCAGCCGGACGTCGCTCTCCGGCGTTGTGGGATCGGGCGCCGCCATCGTGTCCGCTACCACCTTCAGCGGCAACGTCACGATCGCCCGCGAGTAGTGGATCGGCCACGGGCCGGTCCGATCGCGGCCGTCGTCGCAATTGCGCAAACGCCACGCTCGGGTGCGCTCAGTGTAGGATTTGGGCACGGCGCGGCGCGTGCGGCGCCCGGATCACGACGTGTACTCCCCTTTCCAGAAGCTCGCGATGGCCGGCCGATTCCTGATCGGACTCCGGCGTTTCCTGTCGGCGCCCGCCGTGCCGCCGGACCATCGCGGTGCGTTGTCCGGACGGCTGCGGGCGCGGGAGACGGCCTTCCTCGAGGTGGCCCAACACGGGATTTTCGGCCATCCGCCAAGCCCGTACGGCTGGTTGATGCGCCAGGCCGGCATCGAGTTCGGCGACGTACGGCACCTCGTGGCCTCCCACGGCGTCGACGGCGCCCTGGGCCGGCTGTTCGAGTCAGGGGTCCACCTCACACTCGACGAGTTCAAGGGACGACGAGCCATCCATCGCGGAGCGGCGACCCTCGCGCCGAGCGCGTCAGACTTCGACAATCCGCTCCTGACCCGGCACTACGTCACGCAGACGAGCGGCTCACGCGGCGGCGGCGGCACGCGACTCATCGTCGATTTGAAGCAGACCGCGCGCGAGGCAGCCTGCGACGCCGTGTTCCTCGACACATTCGGACTGCGCGGACGGCCCCAGGCCCTGTGGCGCCCGGCGCCACCGGGATCGGCCGGACTGCGAGCCGCCCTGTTCCTCGCGCGCCTGGGCGTGCCGCTGGACCGGTGGTTCTCCCCGGTGCCGGTGTCGTTCCGCCGCGACTGGCAGCACGCCGCGTTCATGCACGCCATTCACGCCGCGAGCCGCGCGTGCGGGCGGCGCATTCCCATGCCGGAATTCGTGCCCCTCGACCAGGCGTCGACCGTCGCCGGGTGGCTGGCAGGCCGGACATCGGAGGGCCGGCCCGCCCACCTGAACACCACCGCCTCGGCCGCCGTACGCGTGGTCGCCGCCGCGCGGCACGGTGGCCTCGACATTGCGGGCACGTTCTTCCGCGTTGGCGGCGAGCCACTCTCGCGCGCCAAGGTCGATCGCATTCGCGCGGCCGGCTGCGACGTCGTCTGTCACTACTCGATGGCCGAAACCGGCCGCCTCGGCATCGCCTGCGGCGCGCGGCAGCACGACGACGAAGTGCACGTGATGACGGACAAGATCGCCGTCATCGAACGGGACCTGCCGACCGCAGGCGATGACTCGATCCGAGGTCTGCTCGTGAGCACGCTGCAAGTGGGCATGCCGAAGATCATGCTCAACGTCGAGGTCGGAGACTCGGGCATCCTCACGACCCGCGCCTGCGGCTGTCCGTGGGACGCGCTCGGGTTCGGCCTGCACCTGCACGCGATCCGAAGCTACGAGAAGCTCACGAGTGAGGGCATGCACTTCGTCGGGACCGATCTCGCCGGTGTGCTCGAGGAGGTGCTGCCGGCCAGGTTTGGCGGAGAACCCACCGACTACCAGTTCGTCGAGCAGGAGCACGACGGACTGCCGCAGGTCAGCCTGATCATGAGTCCCCGCCTGCCTCTGGCCGACCCCGCCGACGTCGCGCGGACGGTGCTCGACGCGCTCGCGGCCCAGGACACGGCGCATCGCATGATGGCGGCGATCTGGGGCCACGGCGGCACGCTCCGTGTCGTCCGCGCCGAACCGCGAACGACGCGGACGGGCAAGACGCCCCCGCTGTACATCCAGCCTTCCGGGGTGACCTCGTGACAGCGGCTCGGATTGCGGCCTGGCGGCGGGCCTCCGCCGGCAGGGCCGGTGTACTCGCGCTGGCGGTCGCGTCCGGCCTCTGGGCCTGCACGGCCCCGCCGGCAGCGACCCGACGGCCGGCGCTGCGGGTTGCGCACTCGGCCCTCGATTTCGACGACATGCCTTCCTATGTCGCAAACGCGACGCTCGAGGCTGACGGCTACCAGGTAGAGGACACCTCCTTCGCCTTGACCGAGCTGGCGGTCGAGGCCCTGGCCCGCGGAAACGCGGAGTTCGCCAGCGGATCGGTGCGCAGCTTCTGGGTGGCCGCCGCGCGCGGCGCGCCGGTGCTCACGGTGATGGCGCAGGTCGGCAACATGCATCGGCTGGTCGTACGGCAGGACGTGTCCGGGTGCCGAGACCTCGAGGGTCGCCGCCTGGCGCTGCAGAGCGAGGGCGCGATCGGGACGGCTTTCGTACGCCGGTACTTCGCCGAGGCCTGCCCGAAGCTCGTGCCGCAGACCGTCTTCGTGCCGCAGTCGGAGAATCGCGCGGCAGCGCTGCTCTCCGGTCATGTCGACGCCACCGTGCTCGAACTGGCGGTTTACCACTGGCTCGATCGTCAGGCGCCCGGACGGTTCCGCGTGCTCGAGGACTTCTCGACGCGCTGGCCTGACCTCATCGCCACGGTTGTGAACGCGAACTCTGACTTCGCGAAGCAGCATCCCGCCGCGGTGCGGGACTACGTGCGGGCGCGTGTGCTCGCCAACCGCGCCGTGTCCGCCGACCCCTCGCTCCTCGTGGAGCATGCAAAGCGCGCGTTCGGCGATTCGGAGGAGCTCGCGTCCGTAGCGAAGTTGTACGGATCGCTGCAGGCGTTCGACACAGCCGGCGGACTGACCGCAGAGGGCATCGCGGCCACACTCACTTTCCTCCAGGCGCAGGGCGAGCTGCCTCACTCGGTGGTTCCTGCGCAGGTCGCCGACCTCAGCTTTCTTGTCGGCGCGCTTCGGGACCTGCCCGAGCTTCTTCCGCGACTCGCGGGGCGATGGCCCGGTTGAACGCGAGGTCGATCGGGTGGCACGCCGGTACCGCCGTGACGATCGGTCTGCTCTGGGAAGCTGCCGCCCGCGCGGCCGACTCGTTGCTGGTGCCGCCCGCATCGGCCACCCTGGCGGCGTTGTGGCGGCTGCTGGCCCACACGGAATTCTGGACGGCGCTCTGGGTCAGCAATCAGGCCCTGCTCGTCGGACTCCCCGCGGCAGCCGCGGCCGGCATCGTCGTGGGTCTGGCGCTCGGCCGCTGGCCGGCCCTGGCCCGATGGTGCGACCCGCACGTCCACATCCTGCTCGTGGCGCCCAAGATCGCTTTCATCCCGCTCGTGATCATGGCGCTCGGCCTCGGCCTGCTGTCCCGGGCCACCGTGGTCGCGGCCTTTGCGTTCCCGATCATCGCGGTCACGGTTCAGTCCGGCGTGCGAAGCGTCGATCCGAGGCTGGTGGACATGGCGCGTGCCTTCTGTGCGCGGGAAGCGCAGATCTGGCGCCGCGTGCTGCTCCCCGGCGCCCGGCCCGCGATTGCCACGGCCTTGCGTCTGGGTCTCGCGCGGGCCATCGCCGGCATGGTCTCGGTCGAGCTCACGCTCGTCGCCGTCGGCCTCGGCCAGCTCGTTCTCCGATTCCGGGCGGATTTCGATGCCGCCTCGCTCTACGCCGCCGTGCTGGTGGTCGTCGCCGAGGCGGTGCTGCTCGTACGCCTGGCGACGCTCCTGGAGCACCGGCTGGGGAGTAGTTCCCCGATGGCGGTAGCCGAATGATCGAGATCGCCGCATGCCGAAAAGCTTTCCTCGATCCCGGAACCCGGACCAGCGCGCCGGTGCTCGACGGCGTGGACCTGACCGTCCGCGATCACGAGTTCGTCTGCGTGCTCGGCCCCAGCGGTTGCGGCAAGACGACGCTGCTGCGGATTCTCGCGGGTCTCGTGCGCCCGGACTCGGGATCGGTGGCGATCAACGGGCGGCCGGTCACTGGTCCCGGACCGGATCGCGGCATGGTGTTCCAGGACTTCGCGCTGCTGCCATGGGCAGACGTCGTCGCCAACATCTCGTTCGGACTCGAACTGCGGGGCGTGGGGCGAGGCGAGCGCGAGGCGCGGGCGCAGGCACTCATCCACGCGGTCGGCCTCGGCGGCTTCGAGCACCACTTTCCTCCGCAGCTCTCAGGTGGGATGCAGCAACGCGTGGGGCTCGCGCGCGCCCTTGCGATCGAGCCCGAGATCCTGCTGATGGACGAGCCCTTCGGCGCGCTCGATTCGCAGACGCGACGGGGATTGCAGGAGGACCTCCTGGCGCTGCACGCGGGAAATCGCAAGACGGTCGTATTCGTCACGCACAGCGTGGACGAGGCGGTGCGATTGGGCGATCGCATCGTCCTCCTGACGTCGCGGCCGGCGCGGGTCGAAGAAATTGTGTCGGTAGACCTGCCTCGCCCCCGGCCCCTCGACGTCGCCGCCCTCCCGCGCTTCGTGGCACTGAAGGAGCACCTGTGGGCCCGGTTGCGGCGCCAGGCCCACGGTCGGAGCGAAGGCGATGCAGGCTGACGCGTACGCGACTGGCTGGCAGCCCCGTGCGCTCTCGCTCGCCGCCGGCGCCGCACTTTGGGAAGTCGCGGCGCGACTCGCGCCCACGTCGTTCCTGCCGCCCTTCTCGGCGGTGATTGCCGCGCTCGTGACGATGATCCAGCAGGGCGCCATCCTCGCCAACCTCGCGGTGAGTCTGGGCAACCTTGCTCTCGGGTTCGCAGGCGCCGTCGCGGTCGGCTTGGCGGCGGGCATCGCCATGAGCCGGTTTCGACGCCTTGCGATGGTCGGCGAACCCTACCTGACCGCTTTCCTCACCGCACCCAGCCTCGTCTACGTGCCGGTGCTCTTCACGATATTCGGCGCCACACGACTCACCCAGATCGGCAGCGTCTTCCTCCAC
>Ga0105106_10002754_pt1 | contig 12603 bp, 11 predicted proteins | sample PPLLaktember2015_5_FD_79109 | JGI IMG/M metagenome (GOLD analysis project Ga0105106, IMG submission 79109) | Freshwater sediment microbial communities from Prairie Pothole Lake near Jamestown, North Dakota, USA - PPLs Lake P8 Core (1) Depth... | ecosystem: Environmental > Aquatic > Freshwater >...
AAACTGTATGTAATACAGCGAGATAAGCCCCCTTCCTTGCGTAGCAGGGAAGGGGGTTTGGGGGATGAGTACGTGTGATTTAAGAAGGGGCCCGGCTTTGCAAGCCGAAGCTTTAGCGAAGGCTTGGGGTATGAGTACATGCAGCCAGAGAAAATGGTTAACTGCACAACGCGTTAATTAATATTATCGTGTTATTACAGTAACAAAAAAATAGTAAATTCGTAGTCTATTCCAGCTAAACATAAGTCTAATTAAACAAATAATACTATGTCACTAACTTTGAAGGGTACAAAAACAGAACAGAACCTGTTGAAAGCATTTGCCGGTGAATCGCAGGCCAGGAACTGCTACGAGTTTTTCGCAAGTGCTGCAAGGAAAGAAGGCTTTGAGCAGATTGCAAATATTTTTGCTGAGACAGCTCTTCAGGAAAAAGAGCATGCAAAACGTTTCTTTAAATTTCTCGAAGGCGGAATGACCGAGATCACTGCTTCCTATCCCTCAGGAAAGATCGGGACCACTAAAGAGAATCTTAAAGCAGCTTCTGAGGGTGAACATGAAGAATGGAACGATATTTATCCGCATTTTGCTGAGGTGGCAAAGGCAGAAGGATTCCCTGAAATTGCGACAGCTTTTAAAATGATCTCAAAAGTTGAAGCAGAACATGAACGCAGATATCTGAAGCTTTTACAGAATGTTTCAGAGGATAAGGTATTCATGAAAGAAGGTAAAGTCTGGTGGAAATGCATTAACTGCGGATATGTTTATGAATCTGCAAAAGCGCTTGAAACCTGCCCCGCATGTCTGCATCCGAAGTCGTTCATGCAGATAAGGGAGGAAAATTACTAATCCTAAAATTATAACATATGAATACCAAGCCATTGATCTATTATGGATTAGCCCTGGTATGCGTTATAATAGCCGTAATAGTATTCCTTAAAACCATTAACTGGTGGGCACTGGTTATCCTCGTTTTCGTTATGGCTGCTACGTTGCTTATCAGGCAGGGGATTGAGGAGTCAGGAAAAAAGGGGGGTTGAGTCCCTTTGTTCCAGCGGAATATACTCCTTCGGTCCATACACATTCATGAATGCCGGTCTGATGATCCGCTTGGCTGAGAATGTGAGCTCCTCCAGGCGATGAGCGCACCATCCGGCAATCCTCGCCATTGCAAAGAGTGGTGTGTAGAGCTCCTTCGGGATGCCAATACATGAATAAACGAATCCCGAATAGAAGTCGACGTTTATACAGACGACCTTTGTCGACTGCTCTCCTTTGAATTTCCTGAATACTTCAGGTGTGATCCTTTCGACAAGGGAATAGAGCTCAAACTCATCGGACCTGCCGACTTCTGCTGCAAGCTCTCTTGCCTTCTCCTTCAGAAGGATCGCCCTGGGATCAGAAATTGTATAGACCGCATGTCCGATACCGTAAATGATCCCGGTTCTGTCATGCCCCTCCTTCCTCAGGATCTTCAGGAGATATGCCTCGACCTCTGCCTCATCCTTCCAGTCGGCTACATTGTTCTTGATATCTTCCATCATGCCCAGCACCCTCAGGTTGGCGCCCCCGTGCAACGGACCCTTCAGGGAACCAATGGCCGATGTTACTGCCGAATAGATGTCGGTTTCAGTTGAACTTGTAACCCGCATTGTAAAAGTCGAATTGTTACCGCCTCCATGTTCAGCATGAAGTACCAGCGAAAGGTCAATAAGATCAGCCTGAAGGCGGGAATAAAAACCCTCTCCCTTTATCAGGTGAAGAAAATTTTCTGCAGTCGACAGGTTCATCCGCGGGTGACGTATGGATAATGTTTTACCATGGTAGAGGTGCCGCAAAGCCTGATATGAATATGCAATTATTGCCGGGAATTTTGCAATCATGTTGAGGGATTGCTTTACCATGTTACCAACAGTAATATCATCAGCCCTGTCATCCAGTGTGTACAATCCGAGCACCGACCTGGCAAGCATATTCAGAACATCTTTACCCTTCATCGAAAGGATCATGTCCTTCGTGAAATTATCCGGAAGGCTTCTGAATGAGGCAAGCAGTGATGAAAATTCTCCTAATTCACTCTTCGAAGGCAGTTTCCCGGTTATAAGCAGATAAACAGTCTCATCAAATCCATGCCTTTTCTCATTCTGGAAGCCGTGTGTAATTGTCTCGATATCAATTCCCCTGTAGAGCAGTCTGCCTGGAACGGCTATAACTTTGCCATTCTCCTTCTTATAACCGACAACATCCCCGATGTTCGTAAGACCTACAAGTACTCCTGTCCGGTCATTGTTTCTTAAACCTCTTTTGACATCGTATTTCTCGAACAGTTCATTATCTATCCGGCAGGATTCTCTGACGGATTCCTCCAGCTTGTTAAAAAAAACTTTCTCGTCCATCCCATTCATTTATGTTAAGCGGGTTACATGTTCTTAATTATGGCATCTGCAAATTCAGATGTTTTGAGCAGGATGGCATTATCCATCAAACGGTGAAAATCGTATGTTACGTTCTTTTCCAGTATTGTTTTTTCAAGACCTTTATAAATTGTTTCCGCAGCCTGCTGCCAGCCGAGATATCCAAGCATGAGTGCTCCTGACAGAACAACAGATCCCGGATTCACTTTATCCTGCCCTGCATATTTAGGCGCGGTTCCATGTGTGGCTTCAAAAATCGCATGACCGGTGTCGAAATTGATATTGGCTCCCGGTGCTATACCGATACCGCCGACAATTGCAGCCAGAGCATCCGAAATGTAGTCGCCGTTCAGGTTCAGGGTGGCTATCACTGAATAGTCGCCGGGCCGGGTTAATATCTGCTGGAGGAAAGCATCAGCAATGATATCCTTGATTATTACCTTCCCGGCAGCTATTGCCTCAGCCTGTTTTAAGTTTGCCACTTCTTCCCCCTTCTCAGCGGCCAGCCGGTTGTACTGCTGCCAGGTGAAAACCTGCCCGCCGAATTCTCTTTCCGCAAGAGCATATCCCCACTTCATAAATGCCCCTTCGGTGTATTTCATGATATTTCCCTTATGAACAAGTGTAACCGAAGGAAATCTCTTTTCAACTGCAAATTTTATTGCCTGCCTTACCAGCCGTTCCGTACCTTCAAGAGATACAGGCTTGATTCCAAGCGAAGAAGTATCGGGAAAACGTATTTTCCTGACCCCCATTTCATTTATCAGGAAGTTTTTCAGCACCTCTGTCTGCTTATCTCCATGCATGAATTCAATGCCTGCATAAATATCTTCTGTGTTTTCCCTGAAGATATGCATATTGACAAGTTCGGGTTTTTTCACAGGGCTCGGAACTCCTCTGAAATATCTGACCGGTCTGTAGCAGGTATAAAGATCAAGCTCCTGACGCAGAGCTACATTCAGTGACCGCATTCCTTCTCCTACAGGGGTTGTGAGAGGACCCTTTATCCCGACTATCTGTTCACGGAAGGCTTCAAGTGTCTCAGGGGGCATCCAGATTCCCGTTAGTTTAAATGCCTTCTCCCCTGCCAGCACCTCCTTCCATTGAATCTTTTTCTTTCCGCTGTACGTCTTGCCGACAGCAGCGTCAAAGATCCTGACCGATGCTCTCCAGATATCAGGACCGGTTCCGTCACCTTCAATGAATGGTATTACCGGATTATCGGGAACATCCAGTCTGCCTTCAATAAATCTTATTTTTTCAGGTTTCATCTTCTGTTTTTTCTGATTAAGTTCAGGGCACTTCCGGCTTTAAACCATTCAATCTGAGATTCATTATAGGAATGGTTTGCATAGATCGTCTCCTTCATGCCGTTGGAATGTTGAAGGATGATCTTTATCTGCTTACCGGGAAAAAAGTCTTTGAGTCCTGTAATATCGACTTTATCATCTTCCCTTATCTTGTCGAAATCGGACTTATCCTCAAAAGTAAGTGTAAGTATCCCCTGCTTTTTAAGATTGGTTTCATGGATCCTGGCAAACGATTTTACGATGATTGCCCTGACACCGAGAAACCTGGGTTCCATAGCTGCATGTTCACGGGAAGATCCTTCACCAAAATTCTCTTCACCTGTAACAATCGATCCTAATCCCCTCTTTTTATAAGCCGCAGCCACTATTGGTACTGAGTCGTACTTTCCCGTGATCTGGTTAAGGACAAGGTTTGCCTGGTTGTTAAACCAGTTAACAGCCCCGATCATGTAGTTGCGGGAAATATTCTCCAGGTGCCCCCGGTACTTCAGCCATTTTCCTGCCATTGAAATATGATCAGTGGTACATTTACCCTTTGCCCTGATCAATAATAGAAGACCTGTCAGGTCCCTGCCATCCCATTCCTTGAAGGGGGTCAGTAATTGTAACCTCTCCGATTTTGGAATGATTGAAACTTTCCCTTCCTTTTTCTTTTTTGACGGTTTCAGTGTGATGTCTGACTGATCCCCAAAGCCCTCCGGAGGCAGAGTGAGACCCCTGGGTTCTGCGAGATTCACAGGCTTGCCATCGGAGTTAATCAATGAATCGGTAAGCGGATTGAAAGTGAGCTTCCCCGAGATAGCTATCGCAGCGGCTATCTCCGGTGAGGCAATAAAAGCATGAGTATTGGGGTTACCGTCAGTTCGTCTCGAAAAGTTCCGGTTATATGAATGGATAACAGTATTGACCGGTTTGTTTTCAGACCCTTTCCTGTCCCACTGCCCGATACAGGCTCCGCATGCATTTGCAAGCACTACTGCGCCGGCTTTCCTGAACAGATCCAGAAAGCCATCTCTTTCAACAATCTGCCTTATGAGTTCTGAACCCGGATTGATCATAATTTCAGCCTTTGCAGTCAGGTTTTCCCTTAAGGCATTTTTTATTACTGATGCAGCCCTTGAAATATCCTCATATGATGAATTTGTGCACGATCCTATCAGTCCCACTGAAACATCCTCCGGCCAGTTGTTCTTTTCAACTGCTTCTTTCATCATGGAGACCGGTGTTGCAAGATCCGGTGTGAACGGACCATTTATATGAGGTTCAAGATCTGACAGGTTGATTTCCAGATAGTTGTCAAAGTATTCCTGGGGATCATTATAGCATTCCGGATCGCCTGCAAGATGTTGCTTTACACTGTTTGCCATTTCAGCAATATCATTTCTTCCGGTTGCTGTAAGGTACTCCGACATTGATTTATCGTATCCGAAAAGTGAGCAGGTTGCCCCGGTTTCGGCACCCATATTGCAGATTGTTCCTTTTCCTGTTGCAGTAAGCGATTCGGCACCTTCACCAAAATATTCGATCACTGATCCTGTTCCTCCCTTTACCGACAGCATGCCTGTTATTTTCAGGATCACGTCTTTCGCAGAAACCCATCCGCTGAGCTTTCCGGTGAGTCTGATACCGATTATTTTGGGGAATCTGAGCTCCCACCCTATCCCTGCCATAACATCAACAACATCGGCTCCACCCACCCCTATTGCCATCATTCCAAGACCTCCGGAAGTTGGGGTGTGGGAGTCTGCTCCCACCATCATTCCCCCCGGATATGCATAATTTTCCATTACAATCTGGTGTATTATTCCGGAGCCCGGTTCCCAGAAATCTATATCGTAGACAGAACTTACCGAGCGAAGAAAATCATATACTTCCCTGTTCTCTTCAAGTGCACTTTTCAGGTCGCCGGTCGCACCATTCCGTGCAATAATGAGATGATCACAGTGAATTGACGTCGGGACACTTGTACTGATTCTTCCTGCCATCATGAACTGCAGCATTGCCATCTGGCCTGTTGCATCCTGCATCGCTGCCCTCCCCGGTTTAAATTCAGCATAATCAATTCCTCTTACATAAGGGGATACTTCCCTGTCATTGAACAGATGGCTGTAAAGTATCTTCTCGGTCAGAGTAAGCGGCCTTTTAAGGATACTTTTTATCCGCAGCATCTTTTCAGGCAAATCATTATAGAACTTTTGTATTTTTTCAGTTTCCGGATTCATAATCAAACCTCCTCAATCTTATTGGTGCTCATGGCCGCACCTGTCCGTTTCCTTCAATTATCCATTTATATGTTGTCAGTGCCTCGAGTGCCATGGGACCTCTTGCATGCAACTTTTGAGTGGAGATTCCTATCTCGGCACCCAGACCGAATTCGGCACCGTCGGTAAACGCTGTTGAGCTGTTTACATATACGGAGGCTGCATCGGTCAGCCGGCAGAATGCCTGCTGTTTTTCAATGTTTTCAGTTATAATGGCTTCGCTGTGCTTCGAACTGTATTTTGCCACATGGACAATTGCTTCATCGAATGATTTAACTGTCTTTACTGCCATTTTGTAGGAAAGGAATTCCGTTCCGAATGATTTTTCTGTCGCTTTTTCGAGAAGCTTGTCCGGGTAATTCCCCTTCAGAACTTTATAGGCTTTTTCGTCAGCATAAATAAGTACATCAGAACCCTTGCATAATCCGACCAGCCAGGGCAGATCGGATAGACGGCTTTCGTGTATTATCAGGCAGTCGAGTGCATTGCAGACGCTCACCCTTCTTGTCTTTGCGTTGTTTATGATATTTCTTCCCTTTTCACGATCGCCATATTCATCGAAATAGGTGTGACATATTCCCGCTCCTGTTTCGATAACAGGAATTTTCGCATTTTCCCGTACATAATTGATAAGATTCTGACTGCCCCTGGGAATTATAAGGTCGACATATCCCCGTGCGTTAAGAAGTTGAACAGTTTCTTCCCTTCCGGAAGGTAACAGGTTGATAATATCCTGGTTTATACCCGATTCCTTTAAAGTTTCCTTAATAATTTTTTCAATGGCTCTGTTGGAATTTATCGCATCGGATCCGCCCTTGAGTATGCATGCATTGCCCGATTTAAAACAAAGGGAGAACACATCGAAGGTCACATTCGGACGTGCCTCAAAAATTATCCCTATCACACCGAACGGGACAGTTATCCTTGTTATTTTAAGCCCGTTGGATTTGTTATATTCATATGTGGACCTGCCTGTCGGAAAATTTAATCCGGCTACATTCCTGATATCATTTGCAATATTCCTGATCCTTGCCGGAGTAAGCTGAAGGCGGTCATATTTCGGATCCGCTTTGTCCATAAGTGCAAGGTCTTTCTCATTCTCCGCAGTAATTGCGGAGATTGCTGCTTCGGTCCTGTCAGCCAGAAGCAGGAGCACCCGTTTTATGGTATCTGCGTCAAGACCTGTAAGCTCCCTGCTCGCTCTGAGAGTATTTTTAAATATTGAAGTACAATCCATTTTTATTTATTAACTTTTCTACTCCATTATAGGAAGGAAAGGGTGACGGGGAGAGGGGGAGAGGGGGTGATAAAATCATTCTCCCACTCTCCCACTCTCCCCTTCTCCCACTCCTTCTTCTCCTCAGCTCTTCTCATTAATTAGCATATAATCATAATGCACCAGCGGCTTCTTCATTTTCTCCCCCAGATACTGATCTGCTTTTTCCGAATCATACTGTGCTTTACCAAGTCCCAGTTGTTTTCCTTTCTCATCAAGGATCCGTATTATGTCGCCTTTTTTAAAGAATCCTTCAATTCTGCTGACGCCTATCATCAGGAGACTTGTCGCCTTATTGCCAAGCAGTGCTTCCTTTGCTCCCTTATTGATATAGACAATTCCGCGGGCAAATGTATCGGAATGTGAAAGCCATTTTTTTACACCGGTTTTCTTTTTATCAGCTCCGACAAAGCGGGTGCAAGGGACATCCTTCCCGCGGATGATGTCGGTGATTATCGAATCGCGCGTCCCATTGGCAATGTAAACATCGATGCCTTCTGACGAAATTTCCCGGGCTATCGAGCATTTGGTAAGCATGCCACCACGGCCGAATCCCGACTTCGATGTTGAAATATACTGACTGAGGTCTTCAAAATTCTCACCGATTTCCCTGATTATCTGTGATCCGTCGCAATTGGGTGCTCTGGTATATATACCATCAACATTTGACAGGATTATGAGCGATTCGCAATCCATCATTGATGAGATCATACCCGATAATTCATCATTATCGGTAAACATCAGCTCTGTAATGGAAATAGCATCATTCTCATTGACAATCGGAAGTACCTTATTATCAAGCATCGCGGAAATGCAGTTTTTCATATTAAGATAGTGCTGTCTGTCCCTGAAACTGTCTTTCGTGGCAAGCAGCTGTCCTGCCTGGATTCCGTATTTCCCGAACAGGAACTGGTAGTTCGACATCAGCTTCACCTGTCCGATCGCAGCCCAGATCTGCCGTGCTGAAATCAGGCTTGTCTTTTTTGATGGAGACATCCCGCTCTGTCCGGCAGCTACAGCACCGGAAGTGATCAAAATTACTTCAATACCCTGTTTGGTAAGGATAGCAATCTCCTCAACAAGCCTCAACATCCTTCCCGTGTTAAGAGAACCGTCGCTTTTTGTTATAACATTACTGCCAATCTTAACGGCAATCCTGCTGAATTTTGTCTCCGTGTTTTTCAATTTTTTACAATCAAAGCCGGTATTGGAATAAAATGTTGCAAAATTAACTGTTTTTTAGATAATTTTTTAGGGAATGAAATCTTTTTAAATATTTTTATAATATTGGTCAGCTCCGGAAATCCGAATTAAGCTATTTCTAACAGCTTTAATTTATGAATGTTAAATAAACCGTAAGTAAAATACCTTTAAACCTTTTATAATTACTAAATTGCATTAACATTTCCCTTCCGGAGCATGACAACAGAAATTCTGATTGTTATATTTATTGCAATACTGCTTTCCTATATTGTTTACCTGCATATTCAGCTCGCGAAAAAGAACGTATTCATTGAATCAACAATAAAACGTTTAACAGGAATTGAAAAAGGATGGAGTCCGGAAGAGTTGCTTAAATTCCTGTATGAAATCGGGAAAACCAAACAATACAGTAATTTCTTTGCAGATAAGCTTTTTGAGGAAAAACCGCTGAACTTTCTGCTTGAAAATTTACAGGATTCCAAAATCTATATCCACTATACAAAAGAGGAAATTGATGCGAGGAATATAATTAAAGAGGGATTTCGTTTCGCCGATTCATTTTATAAAACTGCCCTGGAGGTATCAGGCGATAAACTCGACCTGCTTATCAAGCATAACAGCAGGAAGACTTTTGGAGATTATCTGATCATATTATGTATGTCCGACCGGATATTCAATCATTACTCGGCTAAACTTGAAATAAACGGATTAAAGGGAGTTGCCGTTGAAAATGTACTTACTGAATCGCCTCCTTTTAAAAATGAAAATGCCGATCTTGTTTACCTTCTCCCCAACAGGTTTGTCAAAGGTTACCTTAATTATCAGACAGGTGAAATTAACAGCAACCCTGATTTCAATCCATTGTACGATTCCCCGGTATTTGAAAAAAACCTGGAGTTGCTGAAAACGAGTCTGACTATCTGAAATACGGAAAATCCCATCAAAATCATATTATCATGAAAAAAATAGTGCTTGCATTTTGCCCTTTATTGTTGTGCATTGCTTGTAATAAGTATGATTCAAATACACAGGTTCTGCAAAAACAATTTGAATTCCCGGTGCTCAAAAATAAGGATTTCAACAGTGTGCTTCAGATAAATATCATTCCGGCCGACACTATCAGAGCAACAACACTTAAAGAATTAGTGATCAACACCCGGGGAACTACCTCTCTTGAAGATATTGAATCTGCTGCAATTTTTTACACTGGCGAAAAGGAATCTGCAATAAATGAAAAATCACTTCTCTTTTCCGAAACAGTTGAAATTCTGCCTGTAATTCATTTCAAAGGATCCTTCAACCTTAAACCCGGGGACAATTATTTCTGGCTATCATATAAATTGCATAGTAATTCGGATATTCTAAACAGGGTGGTTGGTATATGTGAAGAAATAATTACAAACCGGGGTAAAGTTATAATGGAACCTGTCGATTCACTGATGCCCCTGAGGATTGGGATCGCAGTACGCAAGCATAACGATGACAATGTTCACACCTTCCGTATTCCGGGACTTGTTACAACAAACAGCGGAACTCTCCTGGCTGTTTATGATGCGAGGCGCGACAGCCGGCGTGATCTACAGGGTAATATCGATATTGGGATCAGCCGGAGTACCGATGGAGGATCGACCTGGGAACCAATGGTTATTGCCCTTGACATGGGTGAATGGGGCGGATTGCCACAGAAATTCAACGGAGTAAGCGATGCCTGCCTTCTTAATGATAAAGCCACCGGCAATATTATCGTTGCCGGTCTCTGGATGTACGGTGTAATTGATGATAGTGGCAGATGGATCGAAAACCTTACGGATACCAGCCAGGCATGGAATCACCAGTGGAGGACCAGAGGTTCACAACCCGGCTTTGGGGTAAAGGAGAGTTCCCAGTTCCTTATCGCAAAGAGCACTGATGACGGGAGGAATTGGGAAAAACCTGTCAATATCACAACAATGTGCAAGAAGAAGGAATGGTGGCTGTGGGCTCCCGCACCCGGAAACGGAATCACATTGGACGATGGCACCCTTGTCTTTCCCACTCAGGGAAGGGACAGAGAGGGAGTTCCTTTCTCAAATTTAAGTTATAGCAGGGATGGCGGTTTAACCTGGAAAACCAGCAATCCGGCATATACAAATACCACCGAATGTGCTGTTGTCCAGCTGGATGATGGCTCCATTATGCTCAATATGCGCGACAACAGGAACCGTAATAACAATGGTCCGGATAACGGCAGAGCTATTGCTGCAACATCTGATCTGGGAGTAACATGGAGCGAGCATCCGACATCACACAAGGCTCTTAATGAGCCTGTTTGCATGGCATCACTCATTAAACATACTTACACTGATTCCGGGAAACAAAGGTCAATATTGTTTTTCTCAAACCCTTCAACTAAAAGAGGTCGCCATCATATTACAATAAAAGCAAGTCTGGACAACGGGAACACCTGGCCGGAAGAACATCAACTTCTTCTTGATGAAGGCAGCGGGAATGGTTATTCATGCCTGACCAGCATCAATAATAAATATATCGGCATACTCTATGAAAGCAGTCAGGCTGACCTGGTGTTTCAGAAGATCCCGGTAAAGGAAATAGTAAAGGAACTTCATTAAAGGTCATTTTTATTTATACCCGGAATTCTGCTGGTTATGCCTGCAACAGAATCTTCGCCACATTCCTGAAAATTTTTAAAATATCCGGTCCCATATTTCGTCTGGGAAGGTAAAGAGCATTCTCAATGAGTCCAAAAGAATCTGAAAAGATAGGTTCTGTTTATAAGCGCGAGCGTAGTCGTCTGCTCAGCTTTATCAGGAACAGGATTCCCGACCGGGTGGAGGCGGAGGATATTCTGCAGGATGTTTTCTACCAGCTTACCGTCGGATTCAATGACATCAGGAGAATCGAGAATCTGACAGGATGGCTTTACAGAGTGGCTGAAAACAGGATCATTGATCTCTTCCGGAAAAAACGCCCTTTGACGCTCAGTTACAATGAAAAAGTAAATGACGGTGATGACGGACCTTTATCGCTTGAGGAGATCCTTCCTTCACTCGGAACAACATCACCGGATGAGGACCTGAAGGAGATGATCTGGGATACCATTGAAGAGACACTGTCACATTTGCCCGAAGAGCAGAGAAACGTGTTCGTTGAAAATGAATTTGAAGAGAAGAGCTTCAAAGAGATCTCTGAAAGAACCGGTATTGGAATTAATACTCTCATTTCACGTAAACGATATGCGGTCCTTGCTCTCAGGGAGAATCTGGATGAATTGTATAAACTTTTAAAAAATAACTAGTATGAAAGCATTAACAGTTTTAAAGTATGTTGGTTTTGGAATCCTTGGAATCGGATTCGTTATCCTTGTGATATTCGGTGTTATGGCGCTCTGGAACTGGCTTGTTCCAACCTTATTTAACGGGCCGGTCCTTAACTACTGGCAAACAATAGGATTATTCTTACTTTCAAAGATCCTGCTTACCGGAATAGCCCCGGGTTCACAGAAAAATCATAAAAGAGACTGGAGAAGAAAATACCATGGCAGGTGCAGCCCTTCAGAATGGGATGAACAAAAAACTCCTGCTCCAGAACAGGTATAAGAATACAATCCCTGATCCCGGTCGGGAACCGGGATTTTTTTTAACTTTATACTCTACTTATATTTAACCTGTTTAATTCATAAATTTTCTTAATTTATTGTATTCCTTTGTGTTACTTAGTGACAGCCTTTGTGACCCTTTGTGGTTAAATTCTTTTTACCACAAAGGTTTACACGAAGGATTCACAAAGTACATGAATTTTAAAAGTTAATTAAATGCCTGAAAGAGAGTCAGGAAAATTAATACGGTACCCGCTCACAGGAAATTATTGGATTCTCATAAACATTTTAAAAACTGTTTTCCGTAAAAAACTGAATGGATGAACAGACGTATTTTTCTGTCCCACAGTGCATTATTGTCAGCTGGTTATTTTGTGGCAGGCAGTTTGCCTTTATTCTCAATTTCGGACCCCGGAAGAGGAAAACAACAAACGGTTACTGATCTGTATGAATTATTTAAAAATCCCGGACTCAATTATCATCCTTTCGTGCGATGGTGGTGGAACGGCAACAAAGTCGAAGCTGCAGAGCTCATCCGCGAGCTAAG
>Ga0105106_10002755_pt1 | contig 12598 bp, 7 predicted proteins | sample PPLLaktember2015_5_FD_79109 | JGI IMG/M metagenome (GOLD analysis project Ga0105106, IMG submission 79109) | Freshwater sediment microbial communities from Prairie Pothole Lake near Jamestown, North Dakota, USA - PPLs Lake P8 Core (1) Depth... | ecosystem: Environmental > Aquatic > Freshwater >...
CCGAAAAGCATATAATATTCTAAAATCAGGGATGCCGTTATGCCAAAAAGTATCGCATTATTAGGTTCAACCGGATCGATAGGTACTCAAACCCTGGATGTAATTTCAAGATACCCCGGTGAATTCAGGATCGAAGTGCTGACGGCAGGGAATAATATTAAATTGCTGGCGCAGCAGGCAAAAAAATTCCTCCCCGATACTGTGGTTATCGGAAACCGCATCCATTACCTTCAGCTGAAGGAGGCGCTAAAAGATACCCCGGTAAAAGTTCTGGCAGGCGACGATGCAATTGAACAGATTGTGGCTGGTTCAGATGTTGACATAGTCGTTGCTGCCATGGTCGGCTACTCCGGATTACGGCCAACTGTGGCCGCTATTAAAGCAGGGAAGAAGATCGCGCTTGCAAATAAGGAAACCCTCGTTGTTGCAGGTGAGATAATCAAAAAACTTGTTAAACAGTCCGGAAGCCGCATAATACCGGTTGATTCTGAACACTCTGCAATTTTCCAGTGCCTTGCCGGTGAGGCCGGTAATCCGTTAGATAAAATAACCCTGACAGCTTCCGGAGGACCCTTTCTGAATTTTACCCGTGAGATGCTGCAGAATGTAAAGCCCCATGAAGCACTTAAACACCCCAACTGGGAGATGGGAAACAAGGTGACAATTGATTCGGCATCGCTTATGAATAAAGGACTTGAGGTAATCGAGGCAAGATGGCTTTTCGACCTCAGTCCCGATCAGATAAAAGTCGTGATCCATCCCCAGTCGATAATCCATTCCATGGTCCATTTTGCAGACGGATCGATCAAGGCTCAGATGGGAATGCCCGACATGAGAGTACCAATTCTGTATGCCCTGACCTGGCCCGACAGATTTGTCTCGGATCTCCCAAAACTTGATCTGAGCCTGCATCAGACACTGACTTTTTGTGAACCTGATATGACAAGGTTCCGGAATCTTTCAATCGCTTATGGTGCCCTCAGACAGGGTGGCAATATGCCGTGCATCATGAATGCTGCGAATGAAATGGCAGTAAATGCTTTCCTTGCCGGCAAGGTTGGATTTCTGCAAATGCCCGATATAGTGGAACACACGATGGAAACGGCAGAATATATTATGTCGCCGGGACTCGGATACCTGGAAACATCCGATATAAAAGCAAGGGAAATAGCAACGATATATATTAACGAACTACACAGAAAATCATGACGATACTTATCAAGATATTTCAACTTATACTCAGCCTTTCAATACTTGTAATAGTACACGAATTCGGGCATTTTATCTTTGCCAAGCTATTTAAGGTGCGTGTTGAAAAATTCTATCTGTTTTTTGATCCCTGGTTTTCTATTTTTAAGTTCAGGAAAGGTGAAACTGAGTATGGCCTGGGCTGGCTGCCCCTGGGCGGCTATGTTAAGATCTCGGGGATGATAGATGAATCGATGGACAAGGAGCAGATGAAACAGCCCCCGCAGCCCTGGGAGTTCCGGTCAAAGAGCTCGGGACAAAGGCTGATGATTATGATAGCAGGCGTTCTTTTCAACCTGATTTTTGCAGTACTCATCTATGTGGCTGTGCTTTATGCCTGGGGAGAGACATATCTCCCGACATCAAACGTAAAATATGGCATCGTAACCGATTCGGTCGGATATTCAATGGGATTAAGAAACGGCGACAAGATCCTTTCCATCGATAACCAGAAAATTGAAAATTTTGCCCAGATCACCTCTGATATTGTCCTGAATGACCGCAAATTGATCCAGGTTGACAGGAACGGAGAAATCCTCGATATCACGATTCCCGAGACATATGTTGCCAGGATGCTTAAGGGCAGCGGACGAATCGATCCGAGAACGCCTTTCGGACCTTATGTCATTTCAGGCTTTTTAAAAGAGTCACCGGGGAAACAGGCAGGATTACTGGAAGGTGATGAAGTGCTGGGACTTGACGGATTAAGATTTGAATGGTACGACGAGTTTCAGAATTATATCGCCCAACGGAAGTCAATACCTGTTGCCGTAAATGTATTGCGCGACAGCGTGAACGTTGACATACCCGTAGTTCCCACGGAGGCAGGGTTTCTCGGAATTATGAGTTCCAGAACATATGATATGATATTCGAGCTGAAAACGGTAAAGTATGGTTTCTTCGAGTCAATCCCGGCAGGTATATCAAAGGGATTCAAGACCGTGGGCGATTACCTGAAACAGTTCAAGCTAATCTTCTCAAAAGATACTAAAGCCTATGAATCGCTGGGAGGATTTATAACAATTGGCAGCATCTTCCCGGGGATCTGGGACTGGCAGTCGTTCTGGAATCTTACAGCGCTTCTTTCGATAATCCTGGCGGTAATGAATATACTCCCGATACCGGCACTTGACGGAGGACACGTGATGTTCCTGCTGTATGAGGTCATCACCGGGAGAAAACCGAGTGACAAATTCCTTGAATATGCCCAGATAGCGGGAATGGTGATACTGTTTGGCCTGCTGATCTTCGCGAACGGGAACGATATTTTACGACTCATCCGGAAATAGAATTTAAGACGAAAGTCCATAAAGACGAAAGCTTCATCTTTAGCTGACTTAAAAGACTTTAGAACTTTTCTGACTTCCTTCTCAGGTCATTTTAACAATAATTATTATTGCGTTTCTTGGAAATAACATAAGTATTTCTAACTTTGCACAAATTCAAACTCTAAATGAAATGGGAAAGATAGGTGTAACTGAGATCATACTTATTTTACTGGTAGTAGTTCTGCTTTTCGGTGGCCGCAAAATTCCTGAGTTGATGAAAGGCATTGGTCAGGGAATGAAAGAATTCAAAAAAGCTTCGAAGGTCGATTCAACTGAAGAGACAAAGTAAGCCGTAAGGAAAGAAAATATCTGATCTGGAATATTTATGAGATTGTCGGGGCTGTCAGTTAATGCAGCCCTTTTTTGTTTAGCCCCCATTTACGGGAAGGTGGTGGTTTTTTAAACAGGTTCATATTTCTGATTTCTCCTTCGGGGCTCAAACCCGGCTTCCCTGATTATTGACTGAATTTCAACTGCATCAACACGGTAACCTGCTCCTGCAGAGCTTACCACATTTTCCTCGATCATGATCGAACCCAGGTCATTTGCACCGGAATTCAGCGAAAGCATTGCAATTTCCTTTCCTACCGTCAGAAGAGAGGCCTGGATATTCCGGATATTGTTAAGCATTATCCGGCTTATGGAAATAAGACGGATATAATCGGGACCGTTATAGCTGCTTTTTATTCCTGATTTCTCCGAAAGTACGGTTCCTTCATGCTGAAAGGGCCATGGTATGAACGTTATAAACCCGTAGTTATCTGTTTGTTTTTCACTCTGGAGCTTCCTGATCATAACCAGATGCTCAATCCTCTCGGCAATGGTTTCAACATGTCCGTACATCATTGTTGCAGAAGTCGGCAGATTAAGTTTGTGGGCTTCCCGCATAACCCCAAGCCATTCGCTGACTGTCGCCTTTGCGGGAGATACAATCCGGCGGACCCTGTCCGACAGAATTTCAGCGCCGGCTCCCGGGAGACTGTCAAGTCCTGCTTCCATAAGTCTGGTAAGGACTTTATTATACGACAGCTTTTCCTTTTTTGAAAGAAATGCTATTTCGGGCGGCCCAAGTGCATGGAGTTTCAAATCGGGATATAACTCCTTGAGCCTGCAGAAAAGTCGGGCGTAAAAACCGATTCCGAGGGCGGGGTTCATGCCGCCCTGAAGGAGGAGCTGATCGCCTCCGAGGGCTATCAGTTCATCGATCTTCTCTGTATATTCATCCTCGGAAGTAATATAGGCTTCGTCCGATCCCTTTTTCCTGCAGAAATTGCAGAAGGAACATTGAGAAAAACAAATGTTGGTGATGTTCACATTTCTGTCGATCATCCAGCCGGCATATCTTCCGGGATTATGAATCTGGCGGAGCTTATTGCCGATGAATATCAACTCCTCCAGAGGGGCTTCCTGATAAAGTTTAGTTCCCTCCTCCACTGTCAGGGGAATGAGATCGATGGCTTTTTTATATAGTTCTCCAAAATCCATTGTATGAGTCTTATTTTATCGGCAAATCGGGACCTGTTAAATCCCGTATAAAGGTAACTCTTTAGGTTCTAAACAATCAATAATTTGATTAACTTTACATCCTTTAAATCCGAAGATAAAATCTATGAAACCAGAAATATCACGGGTATCACAAATATCTCCCGATCAGTCTGTTGTATGCATCCTTGGGAAAAATGAAATCCCTGAAAGTCTTAAACTGAGCAAGCCCGAAAAGGAATTTGCCAAAAAGAAGATTGCTGCCAGGGATGAGTACGTGATTATAAATTCCTATTTTAAAACCACATACATAGTCAGGACAAAAGACGGTGTAAAAGACTACAAAGTCAGGGAGGAACTCCGTAAGACAGCTTCTATTTTGCGGACATTCATCAAATCGAATAATCATTCCGAATTGGTGATCACCTCCGATCAGGCTCCTAAGGGAGTTGTGGAAGCATTTACCGAGGGGCTGGTTTTAAGCTTTTATTCCTTTGACAAATATAAAACCCGAAAGGAAAACGGGGATAAAAAGAACTATCCGTCGAAGCTCCATCTGCACGGAGATATTGGAGATAAGGATATTAACTGGCTTATTGACCTTACGGATGCGGTTTACATGATCCGTGATCTGATAAATGAGCCTGTTAACCATCTTAATGCTCCCGCTTTTGCTGAAGAGATTAAGAAAATTGGAAGCAGCGGCGGATTTATGGTGGAGGTTCTGACCAGGGGAAAGATCGAGGCCCTGAAAATGGGCGGATTACTGGCAGTCAATAAGGGGAGCGTTGACCCCCCCGTGTTTTGCATACTTGAGTGGAAGCCTGAAAAGTACCTGAACAGCGATCCCCTTGTTCTGGTCGGCAAAGGTATAGTGTATGACACTGGAGGCCTCAACATCAAGACAGGCGATTATATGGACAATATGAAGGGGGATATGGCCGGAGGCGCTGCAGTTACCGGGGTGATGTACACCATTGCCAGGACAGGGCTTCCGCTTCACGTTATCGCCCTCGTACCTGCAACTGATAACCGTCCGGGCGGCAATGCCTACACACAGGGCGACATTATAACGATGCACAACAAAATGAGTGTTGAAGTTGCCAATACCGATGCAGAAGGAAGGCTGATCCTGGCAGATGCAATCAGCTATGCGTCAAGATTCAAGCCTGAACTTATTATTGATATCGCCACGCTTACCGGCTCGGCTGCAATGACCTTTGGAAATCAGGCCATCGCCGTAATGGGGAATGCCGACAGAAAATATTTTAAACTGCTTGAAGATTGCGGTAATGAGGTTTATGAAAGGATTGCAGAGCTGCCCTTCTGGGAAGAATATGGTGAATTTATCAAATCCGATAATGCCGACATCAAGAATGTTGGCGGAAGGGAAGCCGGAGCAATAACGGCTGGCAAATTCCTCGAACATTTCACCGAATATCCTTTGATCCACATGGATATTGCAGGTACGGGCGGGTTGAAAAAGGATGATTTTTACAGGTTAAAGGATGGTCCCGGTGCAGGATTAAGACTCCTGGCAACATTTTTAAAACGTCTCGCTGAGGGATACAAAGCGAAGAAATGAAACTATTATGGAGAAAAAAACAATAATTGCGGGTATCTCGCATGGTGATATCAATGGTATCGGGTATGAGGTAATCATAAAAGCCCTGATGGAACCAACGATCAACGACATATGTGTTCCGGTAGTCTACGGATCACCCAAGGTGGCAGCGTACCATCGTAAAGCTCTGAATATAAATAATTTCAGTTTCAATAACATAAGAACGGCGGAGGAAGCGCATCCGAAAAAGGCAAACATGATCAACTGCCTGGGCGATGATATACGGGTGGAACTTGGGAAATCGACCCGGCAGGGAGGTGAAGCAGCTCTTGAATCACTCGAGAAAGCGGTGGAAGACCTGAAAAGCGGAAAAATTAACGTACTTGTCACAGCTCCGATAGATAAGAATAATATTCAATCGGAAAACTTTCATTTCAACGGTCACACCGAATATCTCAGGATAAAGGCCGGAGCGCCGGACGTCCTGATGTTCATGATAGGGGAGAGCATGAGATTAGGTCTGGCAACCGATCACGTACCTCTTAGTGCAGTTCCGGAGATGATAACTGTTGACCTCTTGTTGAGAAAACTGAGGCTGATGAATCAATCGCTGATAATGGATTTCGCGGTACGTAAGCCGAAAATAGCTGTACTTGGACTGAATCCTCATGCGGGCGATAACTCACTGATCGGCAATGAGGAAGCTCAGGTAATTGAGCCTGCTGTCAGCCAGGCTGTGAAGGAGGGGATACTTGCTTTCGGGCCTTATCCTGCCGACGGATTTTTCGGTGCCGGATCCTTCTCGAAATTTGACGGGATCCTTGCGATGTACCACGATCAGGGTCTGGCACCTTTCAAGGCACTGTCGTTTGACACCGGGGTGAATTTTACAGCCGGTTTGCCATTTATCAGGACGTCACCGGCCCATGGGACGGCATTCCAGATAGCCGGGAAAGGCGAAGCATCAGAAGGCTCTTTCAGGCATGCCCTCTATCTGGCGTGTGATATTTACTGGAACAGGAAGCTCTATTCCGAGATAACACGCAATCCGCTTAAGCATCAGGAGATTGAGATCCACCACAACGACAGGGTCGATGAACTTCCCCCTGATATCTATAATTCAGAACAGCCGTTATGATTGATTATATCAGGGGAAAAATAGCCGATCTGACCCCGACCTACGTAATTGTGGAAAACGGAGGAATGGGTTATTTCCTAAATATTTCGCTGACCACCTTTTCTAAACTTGAAGGTAAGGAGGAATTTAAAATCCTTGTCATGGAAGTGATAAGGGAGGATGCCCACGTGCTTTTCGGGTTTGCGGATAAAGAAGAGCGTGATATTTTCAGATCGCTCATCTCTGTTTCAGGTGTGGGAGCCAACACTGCCAGGATGATGCTTTCCTCATTAAATCCCCTGGAAATTGAGAAGGCAATTATAAGCTCGGAAGTCAATATTCTGAAAGGGGTTAAAGGCATTGGTCTGAAGACGGCTCAAAGGATTATTGTTGATCTTAAAGACAAACTTGGTAAACACTCCGGAACAGGCGAAATATTTGCATTTGCAGACAATACTAAGCGTGAAGAGGCGTTATCAGCATTAGTAATGCTTGGGTTTGGCAAAAGCACTGTCGTAAAAGTCCTTGACAAAATTATCAGAGAAGAAAAATCCCTGACAGTGGAGGATTTAATAAAGAGAGCGCTTAAGAATCTGTAAATACGAATAAAGCTGGTTTGGGATCAGGGATATCATATAAAAATCTACTGAAACTATCATATTTTGTAATCGTCGCTGTTTTGTTCCTCTGGTCAGCCAGGGCAGAAGGCCAGGTTACAGGCCAGACCTCTGTGGGCGATACAACAAAAAAATCTCCCCTGAAACTGAAGGATGTATCTGGCATCCCTTGGGAGTCGGCTCAAAAGGCCCCCTTGTTCCTCGACAATCCCTCAAACATAAAAACCACCATTACTTACGATACTGATAAGAATGAGTATATCATTTATCAGAAAGTAGGGGCTTTCGACTACAGGACTCCTGTCCATATGACCCCCGATGAGTTCCGCAAATATCAGTTCAACAAGGAAATGCGCGATTACTGGGATTCCAGGGTGAGGGGCGACGTTTCGGGATTCAAGTCAAACCTCATTCCCCAGATTGAAGTCGGTGGGGCCGCTTTTGACAAGATCTTTGGCAGCAATGTGATCAATATAATTCCCCAGGGATCGGCTGAGCTGATCTTCGGGATCAATATTTCACGTACCCAGAACCCGGCGCTGTCTGAAAAGCTCAGGACCATCCCCACTTTCGACTTCAAGGAGAAGATCCAGATGAATGTAACAGGCACCATCGGGGATAAAATGCAGCTCGGGGTCAACTATAATACCGATGCCATGTTCGAGTTTGAAAACCGGACCAAGCTTCAGTATTCGGGCAAGGAGGACGAGATAGTGAAAAAAGTGGAGGCCGGTGATGTGACCTTGCCTCTGACCGGAACCCTCATAACTGGAAGCTACAGCCTTTTCGGACTTAAAACCGAGCTTCAGTTCGGAAAGCTGAACGTTACAACGGTATTGTCGCAGCAGAAAGGTGAATCGTCGGTAATAGACGTGGAGGGCGGAGCTCAGATAGGGGAATTTGAACTTTACGCCGATGATTATGAGGCAAACAGGCACTTCTTCCTTTCACATTTCTTCAGGGACATATATGACGATGCACTCAAGAGCCTTCCTGCTGTCAGCTCAGGTGTGAATATAGAGCGCATTGAGGTCTGGATAACAAATAAGACATCGAGCTATGATGAAACAAGAAATATAGTTGCCTTTGCCGACCTGGCTGAGAACAGCAGTCATATTTACAATAAAATTCCTGAATTTCAGGCCGTGGCCGGAGCCTCCCGAAATCCGGTTAACGGCAGTAATAATCTGTATGATCAGGTGACTATCAACTATTCATCGTTGAGGGATGTTGACCAGGTCACAAATGCATTCAATGCCCTTTATCCGGGATTTCAGATCGGCCGCGATTTCGAAAAGATAGAAAATGCAAGAAAGCTGAATGACCGTGAGTACACAATTAACACCCAGCTCGGATATATATCCCTTAATACCGCACTTAATACCGATGAGGTTCTTGCCGTCGCCTTTGAATATACTTTCAACGGCCAGGTTTATAAGGTAGGTGAATTTTCAACCGACGGTATTACAGCCCCGCAGACCCTTATCCTGAAACTCCTGAAGGGGACCACTCTAAGCCCTAAATATCCTACCTGGAACCTCATGATGAAAAACGTATATTCACTAGGTTCGGGAAAGCTCGAAAGCAAAAATTTCCAGTTGAATGTACTTTACGAGGATGACAAGACAGGCAATGCAATTAATTACCTTCCTGAAGGGGGAATGGGAAACAAAATTCTTCTGCAGGTTCTTGGGCTTGATAACCTGAATTCGCAACTGGATCATGAATCGGACGGCTATTTTGACTTTATCGATGGCGTTACCGTCAATATGGCAAGGGGCAAGATCATTTTCCCCGTTGTGGAACCATTCGGAAGTCATCTCCGAAGACAGATCGGGGACCCGCTGATTGCCAATAAATATGTTTTCCAGGAACTTTATGATTCAACCCAGACGCTCGCACGCCAGATGGCTGAGAAAAATAAGTTCAAGATGACGGGCCAGTTTACTTCCGAGTCAGGGTCGGAGATCCGGCTTAATGCAACAAATATTCCTGCAGGAGGTGTCAAGGTCACCGCCGGAGGTGTTGTGCTGACTGAAAATGTTGATTTTACAGTCGATTATAACCTGGGAACTGTGACAATCATAAATTCGGCCCTTATTGAATCTCAGACCCCCATCCAGGTTTCGCTTGAAAGCAACCAGTTTTTCGGATTCCAGACAAAAACACTTCTCGGGACGCACCTCGACTACAAATTCTCAAATAATTTCAATATCGGTGGTACAATACTGCATCTGAATGAGCGGCCGTATACCCAGAAAGTGAATTTTGGCGAAGAGCCCATCTCAAATACAATCTGGGGGCTTAATACCTCCTACCGATCAGAATCGCAATTACTTACAAAGCTGCTCGACAAAATACCCCTGCTCGAAACCAGTACGCCTTCAGCCATAGCATTCACTGGTGAATTTGCCGACCTTATACCCGGGCATTCGAGGGCAATCTCAAGTGCAGGGAATTCATACATTGATGATTTTGAATCGAGTGAAATCCCGCTCGATCTGAAATCATTCAATGCCTGGTCCGTATCAAGTATTCCGCAGGGGCAGGATCAGCTTTTTCCCGAAGCAAGGCTCAACAACAACATCGGGGCCGGAAATAACAGGGCAAAAATATCGTGGTATGTGATCGATCCGTTATTTCTCAGGAACGGTTCATCAACACCTGGCCATATCAAGAATGATCCAAACCAGCAGTCGAGCCATTTTGTCCGGGAGATCTATGAGAATGAGATCTTTCCAAACAGGGAGAGTGCAAGCGGAATACCAACAACCATCTCAGTACTTAACCTTGCCTATTATCCTGAAGATAAGGGACCCTACAACTTCGATGCTGAGCCCGGAACATATTCACTGGGTATTAACACTGAGGGGAAGCTGAATAATCCCGAAACCCGGTGGGGTGGAATCATGAGGGAGGTTCTGACAAGCGATTTTGAAACTGCAAATATCCAGTATATAGAATTCTGGCTGATGGATCCATTTACGGAAGATCCCACCCATCAGGGAGGTGATCTCTATTTCAACCTTGGAAATATTTCGGAAGATATCCTCCGTGATTCACGGAAGAGTTTTGAGAACGGGCTTCCCGGCTCACCTGACCTTCAGAACGTCGATACAACCTCATGGGGAAGGGTGCCAACGGTTCAGTCGGTTGTCCATGCTTTTGACAATGATTCGGAGTCAAGAAGGTACCAGGATGTCGGGCTTGACGGTCTTATGGATCAGGATGAGCAGACATTTTTCTCTGATTATCTTCAAAGGGCGCAGGCAATCACCAATTCCGAAACATACACTGATATTCTTAAGGACCCGGCAAGTGATGACTTTCATTATTTCAGGGGATCCGATTTTGATTTCGACCAGCTTGGAATACTTGAACGGTATAAGAAATATAACGGACTTGAGGGCAATTCACCGACATCCGAAATGTCGACGGAACCATACCCGACAACCGGTTCGACATTGCCTGACATGGAGGATATAAACCGCGACAATACGCTTAGTGAAACTGAAAGCTATTATCAGTACAAGGTTAGTTTACGTCCCGGGAACATGGTGATTGGCTCAAATTTTATTGTAGATGAAATTGAACACGAGGCAACCCTTGCAAACGGAACCAAATCAAGAGTAAAATGGTATCAGTTCAAGATCCCGATTACTGAATACCAGAGGACGGTCGGAATGATCAGTGATTTTAAATCAATACGTTTCATGAGGTTGTTCCTGAAGGATTTTAGTCAGCCTGTTATCATGCGTTTTGCTGAACTAAATCTTGTAAGGGCAGAGTGGAGGAAATACAACATTACCTTTATGGAGGGGGGTGAGAGGATAACTATTCCCGAACCAACTGACGGATCATTTGGGATAAGTTCGGTGAGCATTGAGGAAAATGCCGGAAAAGACCCCGTGAATTATGTATTGCCTCCCGGGTTTGACAGGATCGTTGATCCCCAGAATCCGCAGCTGAGGCAGCTTGATGAACAGTCGATGGTACTCAAGGTGCAGGATCTTGCCGACGGGGATGCACGTGCAGCCTACCGTAATGTTAACCTTGATGTAAGGCAGTACCGCAGCCTCAGGATGGAAGTACATGCCGAAGCACTTATCGGACAGCCGCTCTACGATGACGAAATTACTGCGTTTGTAAGGATAGGTACCGATTACAAATCGAACTTTTACGAGTATGAAGTGCCCCTGAAGCTTACACCCCCGAAACCGTCAGGCGGATATGACAACAATTCGGATGAATCGAGAGCCATAGTCTGGCCCGAAGCCAACAGGTTCAATATTGACCTTTCAGTACTTCAGGAAGCCAAGAAGGAGCGGAACAGGCAGATGCAGGCTCCGGGTTCGTCGCTGAGCCTGTCGGATGTGTTTGCATTTGCGGATGATTCAAACAAGGTTTATGTGTGCGGAAATCCAAACCTGAGCAATATAAAAGTGATAATGGTAGGTATCAGGAATCCAATCAGGACAAGAAATCCTGATCTTGATACCGGAGATCCGAAATCAGGTGAGGTTTGGGTTAATGAATTAAGACTGAGCGATTTTATCGAGAATGGCGGGTGGGCCGCCAATGCACATTTGCAGGCAAGACTGGCCGATCTCGGGACTGTTGATATTGTAGGACAGGCGAGCACGCCGGGATGGGGAAGTATTGACAAGAAAGTGAACGAGAGAAGCAAGGAAGAGGTGCTGAAGTATGACCTTTCCTCAACACTTGAACTCGGCAAGTTCTTCCCTGAGAAGTTGGGCGTACGCCTTCCCGTTTATGTGGGCTTTTCCGAAACACGGATCAAACCGCAGTATAATCCCCTCGACCCTGATATTAAACTAAAGGAGGCTCTGGATGAGGCTCCCGATAAACAGGCCAGGGATTCCCTGAAGGCAATTTCTGAAGATTATTCAAGAAGAAAAACAGTTTCGGTAAATAACGCCGGTATAACAAAACGGGGTGAGAAACCACAGGCATGGGATCTTGCCAACTTCAGCGTAAACTATACTTACAACGAAACCTACAGGAGCAACACCAGAACCGAGATTGACGTTGAAAAGAATTACAGGGGAGGGATCAATTATAATTTTGAAGCCCAGCCTAAGAACATAATGCCATTCAAGAACGTGAAGTTCCTTAATGCACCTATTTTCAGGATAATAAAAGATATCAATTTCTATCCTTTCCCAAGGAGCATCTCTTTCCGAACCGATCTGTCGAGGTATTACAATGAGGTCAAGACAAG
>Ga0105106_10002756_pt1 | contig 12595 bp, 10 predicted proteins | sample PPLLaktember2015_5_FD_79109 | JGI IMG/M metagenome (GOLD analysis project Ga0105106, IMG submission 79109) | Freshwater sediment microbial communities from Prairie Pothole Lake near Jamestown, North Dakota, USA - PPLs Lake P8 Core (1) Depth... | ecosystem: Environmental > Aquatic > Freshwater >...
AGACCGTGCAGCGGATCGTTGCGCGGCGCGCTCAGATCCCCGGCTACCGCATCGTCCACGAGCCGAAACTGCTGAGGCATTTCACCGCCCGCTTCGAACCGATCTGACGGACGCGCCTCGTCATCCACAGCCCGCAGTAGGGGCGAAGCACCGTTCGTGCCGCGAGCCCGACGGCATGCTCCGCCCCTACCCTGCATCTGTGAGCCGACGAACGGCCTAGAAGTCCAGGACCTTGACCTCCTTCAGCCGCACGTTGTTGCCCTCATTGCTCTCGTCGACGTCATCGCCGGTGTCGACCTCGGCCTTGGTGTTGATCGACGGATACCAGCTCGGATAGCCACCGTAGTTGCAGCTCAGCGTCTGATCATCATCCGGTTCGAGGTCATCTACATCCCAGGTGCAGGCGGCAGACGCATAGCCCTCGCCCGGCCACCATTTGACGGTGAAGTCCTCGGCGATCGCCCCGCCCTGGTTTTCGATTTTGACCTTGACCGCGATCGACTGGCTCTTGTACGGCTCCGCCGGATCGAGATTGATGCTCCTGACCACCAAATCCGGCTTGAGCGAGGCGGCGGTGACCGCCTTGATCTTCACCCAGAAGTAGTTGGAGGCCGAAGGGCCAATCCCAAACAGCACACCACCCGGCTCCTTCAGCCGGAAGTTGCCCTGGTAGGTACCGGTATCGGCGGGCGCCGTCAGATCCACGGAGATGTCTACCGTGCCACCCGGGGCGACGGTCCCGGAGGTGAGCGTTACCGAGTCGGGCGCGCTCATCCGATCGCCGCCGTCGAAGGTGAGTTTGTAGCCTGAGGTCCAGGTGCAGGTGCCAACATTCTTCAGCCGCCAGGTCTTGGTGAAGTCAGTCCCCACAACCACCGAGGTGTTGTCCGGGTAGTTGACGTCCGCAATGAAGGACGCGGCGTTGCACGGCACGGCGGGGGTCGGCGTTGCCGGCACTGCCGTCGGCGGCGGCGGGGTCGGCGAGGCGAGCACCTCCGTCGGAATCGCCAGGGTTGGCACCAGCGTCGGCGGCTCGAGGGTCACCGCCAACTGGGTGAGCTCCAGGGCAGCCTCAATCGTGGCGGCAGCGGAGGTCGCCACCGGATCGTCCGACTGATAGCCCGGGAAGTTGCAGGCCGCCAGCAGCAACGCAGCCACCAGCAGCAAACCGAGGCCTTTCACCAGGTGCTTGGACATGTCTCTTCTCCTCCTTGCCTCAAGTGCCCCGCGGACGCGGTCACCCCATCGCCCGTGCCGGTTCCCTGCGCAGGGGTTCTGTCCAGAGCGGCAGCTCCGTTCGGCCGGTGCCGGCCCAGCACGCACCGGGATGATTCTGCCAGAAATCCGCCAGTCGCACCACAGTCCGCCATTCCCACCGTCAGCCGGACGGCTGCGGTTTGGATTTCGCATCGGTTGGAGCAGTTCTTCTTCTCAGCGCTTCCTCTCGCACGCTTCTGGCCATCCGCCTCAGCCCGGGTGGCCTCCGGGGGAGGAGTTGCGATCCGATCAGCCGCACGCTGGTCGAAGCCGGAGTTGGAATCGCATCCGGGGTTCGGGCATGGCCTTGAACCCCGGATGGATGCCGGATTGCCGACGAGGCCGCCGGGCGCGGGCTTAGGGCGAAATCGTGACGATCGGGAAGATCAAGAGGGTCGGCATCAAGAGCAGAAACTGGACCGCCTTGATCTTCACCCAGAAGGGTCCGGAAGCCGCCGGCCCAATGCCAAACACGACGCCGCTCGGGTTGCGGATCTTGAAGTAGCCCTGGTAGGTCCCTTTCTCAGACGGGGCCTTGAGGTCGACCGAGACGTCGACGGTGGCGCCCGGCGGGACCGTCCCACCCGTCAGGGTCACCGAATCCGGCGCCGACATGCGATCTCCACTGTCAAAGATCAGCTTGTAGCCGGAGGTCCAGGTGCACGTCCCGATGTTCTTCAAGCGCCAGGTCTTGGTGAAGTTGGCGTTGAGGAATACCTCCGACCCGTCCGGGTAGGTGACGTCCTTGACGAAAGCCGCCGCGTCGCACGGCTGGGGCGTCAGCGTGACGGTGGAGGTCCCGGTGGGCGTCAAGGTGAGCGAGGCGGTTGCCGTCACTGTCTCTGAGGGTGGGGGCGGAGTCTCGCTGGCCCCCAGTGGTGTATCCGAGACCGCCGGCGGCAGGGCCTGGCTGGCGATGGCAGTCAGCGTGCCGGCCACGGCGGTCTGCTCGGCCCCGCCGCTGGCGCCGACGTTGCACGCCAGTTGCAGCAGTCCCACCACCAACAAGACCACCACCGCCCGATGAACGTGTCGCCTCATGCTTGCCTCCTATCCCATCAGCATCTTGCCCGAGAGGATACAACAATTGGACCCGGGGCGATAGGTGTCTCGAGTACGACCGCCGCGCCGACGGCAGGGAGGGCTATGGTATGCTGAAACCTCCGTCCTCCGCCCCGGGTCTCTGCGGAGCCGGCGCAGCCGATGACCACCGCCGAATTCAGCCTCCCACAGACTCTTCAATCCGACCGGCGTTCACCCTTGCGCTGGATCACCTGGCACGTCGGTCGCCACGCCTGGCTGGTGCTCGTCTTGTTGTCGGGCGCGTTTGGCAATGCCGTGCTGGCGGCCGTGATGTTCATCTTGATCGGCCAGGGGCTGAACGCCGTGCTGGAGTCCCCGCCCGATCTGGATCGCCTGCTGCAGATCGCGCTGTGGATCGGGTTCTCGCAGGTCGTGCGCGGCGGCCTGCAGCTCGCCCGCAACTACAGCGCCGAGATGATCGGGCAGCGTCTAGAGCGTCAGATCCGCGACGAGCTGTATCTCAGCCTGCTGGGGAAGAGCATGACCTTCCACAGCCTGCAGCCGGTCGGCGATACGATGGCACGCGCCACCAACGACGTGCGCGAAGTCAACCTGATGTTCAGCCCCGGGCTGAACCTGGTCGTCGGCTCGGCCAACTTCCTGCTTGCCCCGCTGCTGCTCGCGCCGCGCTACGACCCGTCGCTGGTGCTGGTCCCGGCGCTCTTCATCCTGGGCTACACCCTCTCGCTCTGGCAGTACCTGCGCGAGCTGCGCCCGATCGCCGAAGACGCCCGCCTGGCGTTTGGCCGCATGAACACCCACCTGGCAGAGGCGATCGACGGCATCGAGGTCGTCAAGGGGCATGCCCAGGAGGTGGCCGAGGCCGACCGCTTCGGATCCTTGGCCAGCGACTCGCGCAACGCTTTCGTCCGCCAGGGAGATGTCGAGGCCCGCTTCCTGCCGCTGCTGTTGATGGGAATCGCCGAAGCGGCGGCGCTGCTGCAGGCGCTGCTGCTCTACCAGCGCGGCGTGCTCGACGTGGGGGAGGTGGTCGGCTTCTTCGGCATGATCCAGCTCTTCGGCTTCCCGACCTTCGTCTCGCTGTACGCCTACTCACAAGTCGCGCTGGGGATGGCCAGCTCCCGCCGAATCCTCGAGTTGATCAACCGCCAGACCGAGCTTGACCGCAACCCCAGCGGCTATGCCTTGCCGATGCGGGGCGAGATCGCCTTCGACGATGTCTCGTTCGCCCATCAAGGCCAGCAATCCGGCCTGCAGCACGTCAGCTTCCGGGTTGCGCCAGGTCAGACGATCGCCGTCGTCGGCCAGACCGGTTCGGGCAAGAGCACGCTGATCCGGCTGCTCAACCGCATCCATGATGTCAGCCAGGGAGCCGTGCGCATCGACGGCGTCGATGTGCGCCAGTGGGACCTGGAGGCGCTGCGCCAGCAGATCTCGATCATCGAGCAGGACGTGTTCCTGTTCTCGCGCAGCGTGGCTGAGAACATCGCCTTCGGGAGGCCGCAGGCGACCCAGGCGGAGATCGAAGCCGCTGCCGGCGCGGCGCAAGCGCACGAGTTCATCACTGCGCTGCCGGAGGGGTACCAGACCATCGTCGGCGAGCGCGGGGTCACCTTGTCGGGGGGTCAGCGCCAGCGCCTCGCCCTGGCTCGGGCCTTCCTGACCAACCCCAGCATCCTGGTGCTGGACGATTCGACTTCTTCCATCGACAGCGCCACCGAGGACCAGATCCAGCGGGCGATCTTCCGTGCCGCTGCCGGCCGCACGACGATCATCATCACCCATCGCCTGTCGCAGATCCGCTGGGCCGACCTGATCCTGGTGCTGCGCAAAGGACGGCTCGCGGCCAGCGGCGCCCACGCCGATCTGCTCGACGCCTCTCCGGCCTACCGCCGCATCTTCAGCCCGGCGCCGCCAGAGGACGCATGAGCTTCTTTGACGGCCTCGACGCCGAGTCCTACGACCGCAGCTACCGAGACCGCGATCTAGCCCGGCGCATGCTGACCTATTTCCGGCACCATACTCGGGCGCTGGCGCTTTCGGTGGTGATGATCTTGCTGATCTCGCTGGCCGGCGCGCTGCTGCCGATCATCGCCGCGCGCGGCGTTGACGCCATGGCCGCTGGGCGCAGTGGCAGCTGGGTGATCGTGCTGCCGCTGATGGTGCTGGCGCTGGGCCTGGTGATCTGGGGCGCCAACTGGGTGCGTCGCCGGTTGACCAGCCGGGCGGTGGCCGATGTGATGCTTGCCCTGCGGCGGGATGGGTTCGCCGCTGCCGCCAAGCACGATCTCTCCTTCTACGACGATCTCGCCTCCGGCAAGGTCGTCAGCCGCATCACCTCCGACACCTCCGAGTTCGCCCAGGTGGTGGTGCTGGTCACCGACCTGCTGAGTGAGATCCTCGAAGCGCTGGTGTTGTTCGTTGTGCTGGTGCGAATAGAGCCTCGGCTGATCCCCTGGCTGCTGGCGATGCTGCCGCTGGTGTTCGCCTTCTCATTGATCTTCCGGCGCCTGGCGCGCACCGTCACCCGGCAAGGGTTCCGGGCGATGGCCAACGTCAACAGCCTGGTCAAGGAGGCCGTCAGCGGGATCCAGGTTGCCAAGAACTTCCGTCAGGAAGCGACGATCTACCAGGAGTTCGGCCAGGTGAACCAGCAAAGCTACCGCATCAATCTGCGGCGCGGCTTTGTGCTGGCGTTCGTTTTTCCGGTGCTGAACGCGCTGGCCGGAATCGCCATCGCCATCCTGCTCTATGTCGGGGGGTTGTATGCCGCCGCAGGCATCATCACCGTCGGCGCCTGGTACCTGTTCATCAGCAGCATGGACCGCTTCTGGTACCCGGTGCTCAATCTGACCGCCTTCTGGAGTCAGGTTCAGGGCGGGCTGTCGGCCGCCGAGCGCATCTTCGCCCTGATCGACGCTGAGCCGGCGGTGGTGCAGGTCGAGCGCCGGCCGGTTCCCGTGCTGCGCGGCGAGATCACCTTCGATCAGGTGGACTTCTCGTACGGCAAGGGCGTGGCAGTGCTCTCCGGCTTCGATCTGCACATCGCCGCCGGCGAGACCGTGGCGCTCGTCGGCCATACCGGCGCCGGGAAGTCGTCCATCGCCCGCCTGATCACCCGCTTCTACGAGTACCAGGGCGGCCGCCTGATGGTAGACGCCCAGGATCTGCGCACGCTCGACCTGCAGGCCTACCGCCGCCAGTTGGGGATCGTTTCCCAGGTTCCCTTCCTGTTCTCAGGAACGGTGCTGGACAACATCCGCTACGCCCGGCCAGAGACCAGCCTGGACGAAGTCAAAGCGCTGACGCGGCAGATCGGCGAGGGCGAGTGGTTGGAGGCGCTCCCAGACGGACTGCGCACCGAGGTCGGAGAGCGCGGCAGCCGGCTGTCTATGGGTCAGCGGCAGCTGGTCAGCCTGATGCGGGTTCTGGTGCAGCAGCCGGCGATCTTCATCCTGGACGAGGCCACCGCCAACATCGACCCGTTCACCGAACATCAGATCCAGCAGGCGCTTGCGTTGATCCTGGACGCCACCACCTCGGTGCTGATCGCACATCGGCTCTCGACTGTCCAGGCGGCAGATCGCATCATCGTGCTGCAGAACGGGCGGATCCTCGAGCAGGGCAACCACCATTCCCTGCTCGCCGGCGGCGGCCACTATGCCGATCTGTACAACACCTACTTCCGCCACCAATCCCTGGCGTACATCGAGTCCGCCCGGCAGGCAGCGCTGTCCGGCGCCACCGGGCTATAGGCCCTAGGTTGCATTGCTGCCCTCCCGGGCGATGTGCTAGAGTCAATTGCCTCCTTGCCTGAGGCACATGCCGATGGACCTTGCCCCTCGCCCCACCATTGATGACGGCCTGATCGAAGGTCGCCCGTGCTTCGTGTGCGGGCGGGACGCGCTGCGCGCTGTCCACCTCGAAGGCATGCCTGACTACGTTACCTGCTCCGAGTGCCAATCGGTCTTCGTGCTCGACGTAACGGGAGACTGGTTGATGTACGGCATGATCCACTCCGACTACCCCGAGGCCCGGCGAGTGGCGCTGCGCCAGTGGGCCAGCCCGGAGGAAGTGATGCGCTCGGCCGCCGAGGACCGGCGCCTGGCGGCGGTCGAGCTGGCGGCCGAGGCGCTGCCCGAGGCGCCAGAAGAAGCTGGGCTTGCCGAGCCGCCGGCGGAACATGATCGGTCTGCCTCGGAGGCATCGGCCACCGCGCCAGGTGCTGAAGATGAAGTGGAGGATCTCGAGGCGGCTGTCATGCCTGCCCTGTTCGCTCGCGCCTCGACTCCCGAAGTCGAGGCGCCCGCCGCGCAGGAGTCTAGCGGCACTCCCTTGGAAGAGGTCGAAGGCGACCTCGACGACTTCACCTCCCGGCTGGCCGCCCTGGCCGGCGTGCCGATCGAGGACTTGCTCTTCGAGGGCGAGGAAGAACTCCCCGGGGAGGATGCTCTGCTGCGGGAGGCTCTTCTCGGCATGGGTCAGGAACCCGTCGTCGCGGAGGAGCCGAGCGACGACTGGCTGGTCTTGCCGGAGGAACCTGCTGCATGGCAGCCGCCGTCACCGCCGCCCGACGCCGCACATGGGGCTGGCTCGCGGTGGCACACTGCGCAGCCCGACCTCGACCTCTTCGCTGTTTCCCCCATAGCCGGTCCGCCCCCAGCTCCCGAGGCGGTTGAGGTGCCGATTGGCTTGGCTGGCCTGGCGGCTGTGCCTCCGGCCGAGCACGTCCCAGCCGCCGCGCTTCCACCCGATCCGGATGAGCCTGCGGCCACCGGGCGCGCGCCCGAGGCGCCGGCCGACCCGCCGCCCGGGTTGCGCCACCGGACCGTGATCCGCGGCATAAAAGTGCGGTTTCCCGGCGGCGCTTGCGCCCACTGCATGGCGACCCCGGCCCGGCGCAAGCTGAGCGTGAAGGGATCCCTCCCGGCCGGCCAGGTGCTCGGCCAACGCCGCCCTACCCGCTTCGCCATCCCCCTCTGCGCTCGCTGCCACAAGCGGGCCGGCAGCCGCACCCCCGAGGAGCGCTCCGCCCGTCTGCAGGCCTACTTGATCTCCGCCCTGGTGGCGCTGTTTGTCCTGGTGTTCACCCTGCTGTTGAATGTGGTCAACCTGCAGGGCGGCAACGCGGTTAGCGGCCTGCTGCTGCTGATCATCCTTGTGCTGGGGTATGCCATCCCCGCCGTGATGCTGTCCAGCCGCGCCAACCGCTTCCTGCCGCCAGAGGACGCGCTCTACGTACAAACCACCCTGCTGGTGCCCGAGGAGACACAGGGGCTGGAAACCGCCTTCGAATGGCGTAACCGCGAGTACGCCGAGCGCTTCATCGGCGCCAACCAGGAGGCCGTTCTGGGGCGCGCCATCCAGGTCAAGGATCGCTCCGCTATTCCGGGATGAGGTAGGGAGGTCGGCCTTCCCCCGCCAGCCGACATGAGCCTGCTGCCACGCACCATTCCCCTGGCGGAATGCCCGTTGTGCGGGAAGGTCCACCTACCCGGACAGCCAGCTTGCCCGGCCCGGTCCGATCCAGCGCCGGGCTCCCTGCCGCTGTCACCGGTGGAAGCACCGCCCCAGATTGAGCCCGCACCCCTCTCCCCGCTCCTCTCGGCCGAGGCCAAGCCGGCGGACCCAGCTTCCCGCCCACTGTCCGACGAGAAGATCCGCGCCCTGCTCGACCAGGGGATCGTTGTCGAAGAGGACGCCCACGGCCTGCGGCTGAGCGGCATGCCGGTGCTCGGCCGCGGCAAGGGGACCGGCCAGCTGAGCGCCAGCGACATCGTGCGCCTCGCCGCCGACCTGGACGGCGGCGTGCTCCCGGCCGATCAGCGGCGGCACTGCCCCCACTGCGACGCCGTCGTGCCCCCCCGGGCCAGCCGCTGCGAATGGTGCGGCAAGAGCCTGGACGCCCCACCCACCTGACCTGCAGCTGCCGCCGGAAGAAATCACCCTCCAAGGGGAGACCTCGCCCGGTATAATGACCGGCTCGAAGGATTCCAGGCAGGGCAGCAGCGATGCGGCAGGATCAGATCGTTGTCGTCGGGGCGCGGCAGCACAACCTGAAGAACATCACCGTCGCCATCCCGCGCGACAAGTTGGTGGTGATCTCGGGCATCTCCGGCTCGGGTAAGTCCTCGCTGGCATTCGACACGATCTTCGCCGAGGGCCAACGCCGCTACGTCGAATCGCTCTCCGCCTACGCCCGCCAGTTCCTTGGCCAGCTCGACAAGCCGGATGTAGACTCGATCGACGGGTTGTCGCCCGCCGTGTCGATCGACCAGAAGGGGGTCTCTCACAACCCCCGCTCAACCGTCGGCACGGTCACCGAGAGCTACGACTACTTACGGCTGCTCTTCGCCCGCATCGGCACGCCCCATTGCCCGATCTGCGGGCGACCGGTTGTGCAGCAGTCTGCCCAGGAGATCGTGGAGGCCCTGGAAGGGCTGCCCGACGGGGCGCGCCTGCTGCTGCTGGCCCCGCTGGTGCGCGGGCGCAAAGGCACGCACCAGGCAGTATTCGACGAGGCCCGCCAATCCGGTTTCACCCGCGTGCGTGTCGACGGTCAGGTGCACTCCGTCGAAGAGGCGCCGAAGCTAGATCGCTACAAGATCCACGAGATCGAGGCGGTGGTAGACCGGCTGGTCATCCAGTCGCTGACCGGCGAGGAGGCCGAGGCCGCCCGCACCCGGCTCACCGACAGCGTCGAGACGGCCTTGCGCTGGGGCAACGGCGGGATGATCGTTGCCCATCTCAACGCCAATCCCGCGGCCGATATCCCATTCTCCGAACGGCTCGCCTGTCCCGAACATGGCACGACGCTGTCCGAGATCGAACCCCGCACCTTCTCCTTCAACACGCCGCACGGCGCCTGCCCGGAGTGCCAGGGGCTGGGCAGCAAGCTCGAGATCGACCCGGATCGCATCATCCCCGACCGCAGCCTATCGATCAACGACGGCGCGGTGGTGGCGATGGAGTGGTCGAACCAGAGCCGCGAGCGGCGCGGCTACTACTGGCAGATGGTCGAAGCGGTCGCCGAGGCCTACAAGATCGATCTCGATGCGCCGGTCGCAGGCCTGACCTCGAAACAGCAGCAGCTGATCCTGTACGGCACCGGCGACGAAGAGGTGCAGGTGCGCTACGTCAGCCGCGAGGGCCGGCGGGCGAGTTTCCGCGCCTCGTACGAGGGCATCATCGGCAACCTCGAGCGGCGCTACCAGGAGACGCAGTCCGACTTCATCCGCAGCCGGATCCAGGAGTACATGTCGGAGCGTCCCTGCCCGACGTGCGGCGGAAAACGCCTGCGCCCCGAGGCGCTGGCCGTCACCCTCGACAATGCCAACATCGTTGAAGTGACCGCCTGGCCGGTGGCGCGCACGCTCGACTGGGTCAAGCGGCTGCAGGATCCCGCCGGGCCGCTCAACCCCCGGCAGCAGCAGATCGCCGACCGCGTGCTGAAGGAGATTCACAGTCGGCTGGGCTTCCTGGTCGACGTCGGGCTGGACTACCTGACGCTTGACCGCTCGGCGGCCACGCTCTCCGGCGGCGAGGCGCAGCGCATTCGCCTGGCAACGCAGATCGGCTCCCGTCTGATGGGCGTGCTGTACGTGCTGGATGAGCCCTCGATCGGCCTGCACCCGCGCGACAACGACCGCTTGATCCGCACGCTGGAAGGCATCCGCGACCTGGGCAACACCGTGCTGGTCGTCGAGCACGACGAGGCCACGATCCGCGCCGCCGATTGGGTGATCGATCTCGGCCCGGGCGCCGGCGGCGCCGGCGGGGAGATCGTGGCACAGGGAACAGTGGCCCAGGTTTCGCGAAACCCCGCCTCGGTCACCGGGCGTTACCTGGCCGGCAAGCTGCGCATCGATGTCCCAAATCAGCGTCGGGGGGGCAACGGCAGGTTCCTGACCATCATCGGCGCACGCGAGAACAACCTCAAGAACCTGACAGTGCGCATCCCGCTCGGCCGTTTTGTGTGCATCACCGGGGTGTCGGGATCAGGCAAGTCCACGCTGGTGGTGGAGGTGCTGCACAAGGCGCTGGCGCGCACACTGCACGGCGCCCACGAGATGGCGGGGGATTTCGACCGCCTTGAGGGCGTTGAGCACATCGACAAGGTGATCAACATCGACCAGAGCCCGATCGGCCGCACCCCGCGCTCCAATCCCGGGACCTACACCGGCTTGTTCGACGAAATCCGCGGCCTGTTCGCCGAGCTGCCCGAGTCCAAGGTGCGCGGCTACAAGGCCGGCCGGTTCTCCTTCAATGTGCACGGCGGGCGCTGCGAAGCTTGCGAGGGCCAGGGTCAACTGCGCATCGAGATGCAGTTCCTGCCGGATGTATACGTCCAATGCGAGGTCTGTCACGGGGCGCGCTTCAATCGCGAGACCCTCCAGGTCCGCTTCAAGGACAAGACGATCGCCGATGTGCTGAACACGACCATCGACGAAGCGGCGGAGTTCTTCGCCGCATTCCCAGCGATGGTCCGCAGACTGAAGACGTTGCAGGACGTCGGGCTGGGCTACGTCACCATCGGCCAACCCGCGCCGACCCTCTCCGGCGGCGAGGCCCAGCGGGTCAAGCTCTCGCGCGAGCTTTCGCGGCGCTCAACCGGCCACACGCTGTATGTGCTCGACGAACCCTCGGTCGGCCTCCACGCCGCCGATGTGCACATGCTGATCGAAGTGCTGCAGAAGCTGGTCGAACAGGGCAACACAGTGGTGATCATCGAGCACCACCCGGACATCCTCAAGGTGGCCGACTGGGTGATCGACCTTGGTCCGGAAGGCGGCGAGGGCGGCGGTGAGTTGGTGGCCGAAGGCACCCCCGAGCAGATCTGCCAGGTGCCGGGTTCCTACACGGGTATCTTTCTCGCCCCGCACCTTGATTGACTGCACCTGGAGGCCAGGACGGATGACGGTGGAGGCGACTGAAGGCCGGACAATACGAGGCCCGCGCGGTGTCATCGTCGGCGTCCTGCTCGCCCTGGCGCTTGCTGTCTTCGGAGTGATGGTCAGGTACCTTCCCCAGGCCGTCGACTGGCATTACGTCTTCTTGCCTGCTGCGAAGGCCATGCTCTCCGGCAACTCGCCGTACACCGTCACCGGGTACTTCAACGCGCCCTGAGCGCTCCTCCCCCTGCTGGCGCTGGTCGCTTTTCCGGAGGCGGTCGGCCGGGCGCTGCTGGTGATTGCCAGCCTCGCCGCCCTGGCGTATTTCGCGGCGAGACTGGGAGCCAAGCCGATCATGCTCAAGTTCCTGCTGCTATCCCCGCCCGTCCTGCAGGGCGTTCTAGATTGATATCTGGATTGGCTGGCGGCGCCAGGGTTCGTGCTGCCGCCGGTGGTGGGCCTGTTCTTCATCGCCGTCAAACCTCAGGTGGGGATCGCGGTGGCGATCTTCTGGTTCGTTGAGGCGGCCAGACGGGGGGGAGGGCGGGAGGTAGTCAAGGTCTTCGCCCCGATAGCGGTTGCGCTGGCCGCGCCCCTGGCAGTCTTCGGGTGGTGGCCGCTGCGCTTCCAACAGGAAATCGGCCTGTGATGGAACGCCAGCCTGTGGCCCGCCTCGATCCCCGTAGGCCTGGTGCTCATCGCCGCCGCGATCCGCGAGCGTGAAATCCGCCACGCCATCGCGGCTTCGCCGTGCCTTTCTCCGTATGTGCTGCTGCACTCCTGGGTGACGCCCTTGCTGGCCATCTGTCGTTCCCCGCTGTACACCGCAGTCGCGGTCCTGGGGATGTGGATCGTTGTGTGGCTCCGCGCGGTCTGAGGGGGCAGGTCGACCCGGTCGAAATCCATCCCTCCCTTGGAAGACGTAGGGGCGAAGCATTCGGCAGTTCCGAATGCTTCGCCTCTACCGATGAGAGGGATTCTCCCGGTCGAATTCCCAGCGCAAGGGGTTGGATACGACGTAGCGCCGGAGGCGGTCCAGCTCGCCCTGCGATCGGACGATGTGTTCGTAGTAGCCACGCTGCCAGACCGCCGCGCCGGGGGTCCCACGCAGCCCATTGATCTGGCGAGCCGAGACCGATTTCGCATTCTGGACGATCGACGGGATGGATCCTGGTATTGTGCCGCGCGCTCCTGCCTGGACACGTAGGGGCGAAGCATTCGCCAGTTCCGAATGCTTCGCCCCTACCATCGCATGGAGGATGAGGATGGCATGCAGATGATTCGGCATTACTGCGAGCGTGTCCATCTCAACGCCAGGATTGTGCAGGGGTATGCGCAACCACACCTGGTGCACAACTACCCCCCACCTGGACAGGCGCAGCTCCCCTGCGTGGACCTCACCC
>Ga0105106_10002757_pt1 | contig 12592 bp, 8 predicted proteins | sample PPLLaktember2015_5_FD_79109 | JGI IMG/M metagenome (GOLD analysis project Ga0105106, IMG submission 79109) | Freshwater sediment microbial communities from Prairie Pothole Lake near Jamestown, North Dakota, USA - PPLs Lake P8 Core (1) Depth... | ecosystem: Environmental > Aquatic > Freshwater >...
AAACTGCAAAACTGCAAAACTGCAAAACTGCAAAACTGCAAAACTGCAAAACTGCAAAACTGCAAAACTGCAAAACTGCAAAACAATTAACTAAGGCATCAGTTTCCTTATAAAGTAGTTCTGCCCCGACTCCCCGATTCTCCATCCGTCGTTAAGGATGATCTGCCAGCCCTCGCCGTTAATGTGATTTTTGTCAGTTTTCAACCCTTTTGCTGTAATTCGCAGGTATTTGTAGTTGTTTGATACAAGGCAGTCCCCTTCGTCAACTGTGAGTTTTCCCCAGTTATCGGAAACACGCAGGGTATGGTAGAGAGTTCCCAGGGTGTCGAGGAAACGGACATTCTCGGGTTCGAAATCAAAATAGGGACTCTCGAGCTCAAGCAATACAACCGGTTTTTCGGTGAACACGCTAACCTGGTTATTCAGTCTCTCCCTGATATCCATTAGTCTCTGATCCTCCTCATCATAGATTTCCTCAATATTATAGTGCAATGCTATGCTTCCTGCTACATCGCGGCATTTATCAGGCAGTTCAATGCGCCAGAGCTCCCTTACCAAATTTCCAAGATCGACAGTGTCGGCAGTTATTGCCTTAAAATCGAATCCCTTTGCATGAAGCAACGTGGCATAAAGCGCTCCGTGAACTGAACCGTATGATCTGGCATACGATTGAAAGGAATAGATCCTGTCGAGGTATTCGAAAAGTCTTTCCTTATATTTCTCGGGGGAGTCTGAGGCAAGAAAGTTGTATGTAAATGTTGCCAGCCCCTCATAAGTCTCAAACCTGTTTTCAAGAGCGGCGGACCCGGGATATGATTCACGGTGGGAACCCCTGAAAATAAGTGCATCCCTGATTGCGAGGATCTGTTCTTCTCCTTCCGAGTCAAGGGCTTTTTTTAATGCTTTCCATTCGAGCTTCATCCAGAGCCTGGATTCTTTCTCATCCATGATGATCAGATTGAAATTTTCAGGATCCATGCCAGTCGCCTTCTGGAAGCTGTGAAAGAGTGCGTGGATACCTCTTGAATTAATCCTGAAATCATCCTCTTCAACAGGTAGCGGGGCCATCCCGAAAAGCGTTCCTCCAAAGTTCACTGTTGTGGTGGTAATTATGTTTTCCCTGGGATACAAACCGATGTAAACACCATCCTTCAGCTTAAGTAGTCCTTCATTGTCCGGTTGATTGGCAATGATCTTTCTGCTTGCCCTGTCGATGAACATCAGAGGCCCGTACAGGTTCCTGCCCCAGAGTTTCCCTCCGTCCCTGTTGCAGGCCTCTTCGATATCTTTAAAGCTTGCTGCAGCCTTTTCTGGAGTAAAATAGGTGTCCTGGATGTTTTCCCTGCATGCAGTTAAAATCAAAAGGGAAGATATAAAGATCCATCTTTTCATTTTCCGGAAATATCAGCCCAAAAATAGACAAATTTCCTATCTTTCCTGAAAACAGACATAATTCAAAATGCTTTAAGGCTAAAATCGAGGCTTTTGATGTGATGGGTCAGGGCCCCGACCGAAATAAAATCCACCCCGCATTCCGCATAGGCTCTTATGGTCTCAAGAGTTATTCCGCCCGAAGATTCTGTTTCATAACGTCCTCCGATCATTTTAACAGCTTCCCTTGTATCGCTCAGATTGAAATTATCAAGCATTATGCGGTCGATTCCGCCGATTTCAAGGATCTTTCTGATATCGCCGAGGCTCCGGGCTTCAATTTCAACCCTGAGCTCTTTTTTGGTATGGGTGAGATAATCCCTGGTTTTCCGGACAGCATTTTCAATACCACCTGCATAGTCTATATGATTATCCTTCAGCATTATCATATCATACAGGCCCATCCTGTGATTCAGTCCGCCGCCTGTCCTTACTGCCTCCTTTTCAAGGAATCTCATGCCGGGTGTTGTCTTCCTGGTATCCAGCACTTTTGCCTTCAGACCCCCTATTCTTTCAACATACATGCCTGTTGTTGTTGCGATCCCGCTCATCCTTTGCATGATATTGAGAACCAGCCTTTCGGATTTCAGAATTGATTGAATCCTGCCGTGAACATGGAACACAATATCTCCGGGTGAAATTCTTGAACCATCGCTTATCAACGGATCAAATCTCATATCCTCGTCAATAATGCTGAAGATTTCTCCGGCGACCGCACATCCTGACAGCAGACCCTGTTCTTTCACAAGGAGCCTGGCTCTGCCGGCAGCATCATTCGGAATAGAGGCCATCGAGGAATGATCGCCATCGCCGATATCTTCATGGATACACCCCGAAATGAAATCCCTCAGGATATTATTGTGCATTGTCGGGTTCAATACGTATCTGATGAATTAGCAGATCTGTTCCAATCTTCTTGAGAAGAAAATAAACCCTGAAATTTCCATTTTCTGTTTCAAGGTTTCCTATGGCATACTGAGTATCATTTTTTGCCCCCTGATGACGTATATTAAAATCCTTGCAAGGGTGCTGATTGAAAAAATCCTTCAGAATTGTCTCGGCAACAACCTTCTTATAGAAATCTTCCTTTTCAAGCAGTACAAGATTTACCGTTGAATTCATATATTTTGCCAGTTCAGCAGCATTCCCCGACTTTATTGCGAGCGAAATGCCTGCAGGGATCTTTGTCTGATCCTGAGTTATCGGGGCCAGGGAAACAATTGTGAAAAAGACAACCGCAGTTGAAATTATGAATCTCATTTAATTCAGTTTATTAATATTCCGCTTACAGGTTAACTATGCAAATTTAAACTAATTTATCACAAAGAAAATCCGTTTCGGGCATCCGCCATAATTATCCTTGCCGGAGCAAGTTATTAATTATTATTTTTGTACAGGGTGCCTGACGATGCACCACATACAAAAGTCGGGCCAATAATTATGAAAATCGCATTGTTGCAGTCGGGAAAAACCTCGGAAAGATATTTGACGGAAGGAATCGCGATGTTCGAAGAACGAATTAAAAAATATTCATCATTTGAAATCATTACGGTTCCCGATATAAAGCGCGCCCGCAGTATACCTGAACAGGAGCAGAAGTTAAGGGAAGGGGCACAGATGCTCAGGTTTTTCAGGAACGACGATTATATTGTGATTCTTGATGACAAAGGGAAAGAGTTATCAACAATGGAATTCTCAATGTGGCTGGAAAAGAGCTTTATGCTTCAAAGGAAAAGGATTCTGTTTGTCATTGGCGGCCCCTGGGGCATTTCGGGGGAAGTCATGAAAAGGGCTGATATTAAACTCTCTCTTTCAAAGCTCACATTTTCGCACCAGATGGTACGATTATTGTTTCTTGAACAGCTTTACAGGGCTTTCACAATAATGAAAGGCGAACCTTATCATCATGAATAGACCCATATTTCCTCATTATGAAAGAAGGTAAACTTAAGATCATCCCGTTTATACTCACAGCCTTTCTTATCCTTCTTGCCATTTCTGCCGAGCTGGTTTACCTTGGCGATTTTGAATACAGGTTCAGAACAAAAAGGTTCAACAGGGTTCTTAAGGAGAAAGAGCAGATAATGGAAAACTGCCTTGAAGCCATGAAACCGATAGTTGAAAGCGGAGTGGCTCACGGGTCAGAAACGGAAAATAGTATTTTTGCAACGGCCCATGAGAACGGTATAACAATTCTTGAGTATTTCGGTAACAGGCTTGTTTCATGGTCAGATACCGAGTTTGAAGCACCCCGCACACTTGTTGATTCCATTTATAAAGAGCCTTACGTGTTCCTGCAGAACGGCTGGTTCCTTACAAGGTCGGTAAAGGCTGGCAGTGAGCTGATTATTGGCCTTTTAAGGATAAGAAGCGATTACGGTCTCGAGAACGATATAATAAAGAATGGTTTTGCGAAGTATTTCCGGATCCCGACCGGCACCGGTTTCAGCAGGAACAGGGATTCCTCCGGTTATCAGATATTCTCAGCAGACGGTACATTCCTATTTTCCCTTTTATATCCTGCGGAAAAAATCAGAACGAACCTTATCCATATACCTCTTGCATTATGGGGCCTGGCTTTCCTGGCTCTGCTTTATATGGCTCTGTGCCTCTCAAGGTTCCTGGCTGTCAGGAAAAAGGAGATTCAGGCAATGACTCTGCCTTTTGGTATCTTCCTGGCGGTCTACATTTTTGTATTGCTGCTGAAAAAACCTTCGGTCCTCTTCCAGACTGAACTCTTCTCTCCCTACAGGTATACGATGAATGGATTCATACCCTCACTGGGTCATTTGCTGATATTCGCAATTCTGATATCGGCCCTGGCCAATATTATTTATACAGTATTGAAGAGGAGTGAGCAGTTCGTCGAGATTGACAGGACAAAATGGCTCAATCTGTCATTACTTCTCATTCCGGGGGCGGTTCTGCTCTCCTTGTACCATATGGTCTTCAGCCATCTGATATTTAATTCAAACATCAATTTTGAAACATTCAGGGTACTCGACCTGGATATTCTCAGCCTTACCGGCTTTGTAATTATCCTTCTTCTTTTCAGTGTTCCGTTTCTTTATTTGCTGAAGATATTTCAGGCAAAGAAACTGCCACGAACAGCGACGGTAATTTTATCGGCAGTAACGGCACTGGTTGTCTTTCCTGGTTTCTTCATAAAGGACATTCATATCCTGCTTTCTGCAATGCTGTTATTTTTAACAGTTACATTCCTCATCTGGCTGTTAAGGACCAGGGATACAGTGTTGTTCAACAAAACGGTCATTTTTTCACTGGTTCTCGGATTGTACTCTCTTTTCCTGATTACATACCTTTCAGACAAAAAATCCGCAGAAAACATCAAAATTCAACTGCTTACCTATTCAACCGAAAATGACCCCACGGCGGAACATCTCCTCCTCGATATGTGGTCCGCAATCTCATCCGATTCGACCCTGAGAAAAATGATGGATGTTGCCGTCTTCGGAAAGGATGATTTTGATGGTATACTGGAATACCTTCATGAAGAGTACTTTAACGGGTACTGGGGCAGCTATGACCTGAGTATAGTTCTTTGCCACATGAATGATTCGCTGAGTATCGGTATTCAGAACCGGATCTATGAGGATTGCTTCGGCTTTTTTGGAGAAAAAATTCAGACGAGCGGGCATAAGCTTACAGGAACGGACTTCTACTTTATCGACAGCAAACAGGGACGGGCAAGCTATCTGGGGAGATTACAATATGAGTTTGAAAACTCAGGGAATAATGGCCTTTTCATTGACCTTTACAGCGACATTAAGGTATTTCAGCCGGGATATTCAGAACTTCTTCTTGACAAGAAATATCACAGTTACGCCAGATTAAAGGATTATTCATTTGCGAAATACATTAACGGCGACCTGGTGCTGCGCACCGGTGATTTTCCGTACAGTATCACTGATGAAAAGTATGTTGAGGATGTAACCGATTACAAATTCTTCAGGTCGGATACTTACAATCTTTCCATGTATGCGAATGGTAATGTGACCGTTATAATAGGCAGGCTGATTGTTTCCTTCCAGGACATTCTGATTTCATTTGCATACTTGTTTGCTTTCATTTTCCTTTTTTCAAGCCTGGCTCTTTTTCTCGTCAGGAAACCCGGTTTCAGGACCCAGGAAGGATTCAACTTCAGGCAAAAAATGCAGATCTCCTTCATCAGTATCCTTCTGATCTCCTTCACTCTTATTGGATTTGTAATAGCTTCCCTTACGATCGAGCAGTACCGGGCAAAGCATTATGAGAACATAAAGGAAAAGCTGAGTTCTATAAATATGGAACTGGATAACAAGATATCGGCCGAGAAAACCCTCACTCCGGAATGGAGAAACAGCAGCAACAGTACTCTGGAAGAGGTTCTTGTGAGGCTTTCCAACATCTTCAATACCGACATAAATCTGTACGATCCCTATGGATTTCTGATTTCATCATCACGTCCCGAAATATATTACCGCGACCTTGTAAGCAGGAGGATGGATAATATAGCTTTCATTAACCTCTTCAGCCTTAAGAAGACGGAGTATTTTCAGAAAGAGAAGATCGGGAACCTTGAGTACGTATCGGGATATGTTCCTTTTTACAATACTGACAATGAGCTCCTGACTTATCTTAATCTCCCATATTTCAGGATGCAGAGCGTGCTTGCGACGGAGATCTCGAACATGATAGTTGCAGTTATCAACTTCACACTTCTCCTTATAGTAATTGCCATGAGCCTTACCGTGCTTATCAGCGGGCGCCTGACCTCGCCTCTCGCAATGCTGAGCAGCAGGCTTGCCTCTGTGGAGCTTGGCAAGAAAAGCGAACATCTTTCATACAACGGCAGTGATGAAGTCGGGGACCTGGTCAGACAGTATAACCGCATGGTCGATGAACTCGACCAGAGCGCTCAGAAACTGGCCAATTCCGAACGGGAGTATGCATGGAGGGAAATGGCAAAGCAGATCGCCCACGAAATAAAAAATCCGCTGACTCCAATGAAGCTGAATGTTCAGCAACTCTTTAAATCATGGACCGACGGTGTCCCGGGTTTTGAGAAAAAGCTCGAGCGATTTACGAAGAACCAGATAGAATATATCAACAATCTTTCATCAATTGCTTCAGCATTCTCTTCCTTTGCCAAGATACCTGAAGCAAATCCGGTTGCCCTTGATCTCCTGGAACAGATAAGGATAACACTGGAACTGTTCAAGAACAGCGAAAACATTAAATTCAGGGTGGGTCCGCCCCAGGCTGAAAATATTATGATCAGTGCTGACAAGGAACAGATAAACAGCATCTTCTCAAACCTTATCAAGAACGGTATCCAGTCGATACCTTACGGGCAGGAAGGTGTCATAAGGGTTAATATTGAAAAGCAAAACGGGAAAGTGCTTGTCACTGTTTCAGATAACGGTTCGGGAATTCCCGAATCGCTCAAGCCAAAAATGTTCACTCCCAACTTTACCACCAAATCATCAGGCACCGGACTTGGTTTGTCAATAGTCAAAAGGTATGTGGAAAATGCAGGTGGAAGGATTTGGTTCGAATCTGAATCAGATAAGGGAACGCTGTTTTTCATCGAGTTTCCGCTCATGAAGCAGGATGAAAACCAGGGGTATAAACAGGGTAAAACATGAATTTAGGATTTTCTCTCAATTATTTGACATTTTTAGCGTTTACTAGGGGTAATTCAGTTTTTTGATGACATACAAACACTCCTACCATATTAGTAAACTGCTGATTATGCTGTTGCTTATCTTTGGTTTTAGAGGCAGTCATTTGATTGGTCAGGAAGAGATAAGCGGTGTCATAAACAATTATGCCAGGGTAAATTCAATCAATCCGGGATATGTATTGGTTCCAACTGCACAGGCTGCCCTGTTTTCGGCAGGAGATTATGCATTGCTTATCCAGATGTAGGGAGTTGGCATCAGGATGGACCCGTACGGGACAGTAATCCAGGAAAGGTTTGGTACCCCGGGTGCTTATGAGTTTCTTAAGATTCAATCGGTCGATACCGGTACCGGCGAAATTCAGTTTACTCGCACAGTCTTCATCAACACTTATAATGTAACGGGAAATGTTCAGCTCATCCGTGTCCCGTTCTATGATTCACCTGAAGTGACTGCCACTCTTACGAGCCAGCCATGGAACGGGATGACCGGTACCGGCGGAGTTCTTGCAATGATGGTTGGAAAGAAGCTCACGCTTAATGCTGACATTGATGTCACGGGACAGGGATTTGCCGGGGCGCCTGGTGTTGCGGGAATAGGTGAATGTGTTTTTACAAATATTCCTGCAAACAGTCTTGACTCCTATAACCTTACATGGAACAATGCAGGTTTAAAGGGAGAGGGAGTTGCAATTCATGATGACGCGGGAGTTCTTCTATACCCGGCCCATGCCAAGGGACAGGGAAGGAATTTTACCGGAGGCGGAGGAGGTAACGGAAGATTTTCAGGCGGTGGGGGTGGTTCAAACCGCGGCAAGGGTGCTGACGGAGGGATTGAAAATGCTTTACAGTGCACCACCGACCCTCGCGATGGCGGTTTTGGAGGTATGAATATCATTGGTACAGTCATCCAGGAAGGATTGTTTTTAGGAGGTGGAGCCGGAGCTTCCACTCAGGCATCCGGCTCAACCGCTTCGGCAGGGGGCAGCGGGGGAGGAATTGTTATTATAATTGCTGATTCAATTGACGGGAATAACTATATTATAAGATCGAACGGAATCACTGCCCTTAATTCGGTATCGGATGCCGGAGCAGGCGGCGGAGGTGCCGGGGGCTCGGTTGCACTCTCATTCCAGGTGTTCAAAAGCCCGGCAGGGATCGCAACCAATGGAGGAGACGGAGGAGCAAGTCCCGGCGGCTCCGGCGAGGGCGGCGGTGGCGGTGGCGGCCTTATCTGGCTGAGCACCCCGGACATGCCGGCCATTATATCAGGCGCTTCGGTTGTCAATGGATTACCCGCTCCCACCAATCCGGTAGAAGGAATGGGTGAGATAAAATATAACTATTTTCCAAATTTTAACGGATTCCTGTTTAACGTGATACGGTCAAAAGCAACAGGAAACCAGGTTGACTCAGTTTGTTCAAATACCCTGTACGGCCAGATCATCGGCACTATACCGGTAGGAGGAACACCCCCATATACCTTTCAGTGGCAGAGCAGCACCACATCAGCATTGGCAGGATTCAGCACTGCTACCGGGACGAATAACCAGCTGAATTATACTCCCCCCGTGCAATTAATACAGACAACCTGGTTCCGCAGGGTGGTTACTGATTTAGGAGCTGCAATTACCGACATCAGCCTTCCGGTTCAGATCATCGTCCATCCCAATATAAAGAATAATGTAATAGGTAATGCCGATATCCTATGCTTTGGACAGAATGCTGATGAAATGAATTCAGTTCTGGCACTCCAGGACGGGACAGGCATATATGAATACAAGTGGGAATCAAGTACCGACAATTCGGTGTTTACCGATGCTTTGGCATCAACCGCAGGCTTTCTTCCTCCGGCACCACTGACCCAGACTACATGGTACAGGAGGATAGTTAATTCAGGAGCGTGCATCGATGTAAGCTCTCCGGTAATGATCAATGTTCTGGATTTAATAAGCAATAATTCCATACTTACTCTGCCGCAGGAGATCTGTGAAGGTATGACTTTTACCAGCCTTGCCGGTTCGGCAGCAGCAACGCTGAGCGGTGGTGATAATACTTACAGGTTTTTATGGGAATCCAGTAATGATAATTCAGTCTGGACCACAGCAACGGGGACAAACAATTCGACTGATTATGATCCGGATGAGGCTGCATCATATTTTCCCGGACAGCAATACTACAGGCGGATCGTCTATTCCGGAAGCGATGATGTGTGCAGGGATGTAAGTGCACCGGTCATTCTGAATGAATACCCTGTAATAACAAATAACCTTATAGCACCTGCTGATCAGACTATTTGTTCCGGATCTTCACCGGTGATGCTGAACGGTTCTGTGCCGCTGAACGGTAAGGGAGCCGGTTCCTACTTGTACACATGGCAGGACAGCACAAAAAACCACTCATGGACTGACATTTCAGGATTTATAAATAGTGCTGATCAGAACTTTATTCCGCCGGTGCTTACTGATACCACAAGGTACAGGAGAATTGTAAATTCATCAGCCTGCTCCGATATAAGCAAATCAGTATTGGTCAAAGTACACAAACCGGTCTCCAACAACACGATTTCGCTCCTGTCAGGAGGGCTTGCCGATACAACTATCTGCAGCGGTGCAACCCCTCACAGGATTACCGGACTTACTGCAACCGGGGGAACAAATATTGCAGGTGATTATTCTTTCCAATGGTCATCCTCCCCTGACAATATTACATGGACGGATATTTCAGCTTCTAATGGGATTGAATTCCAGCCATTAATGCTGACAGGAACAACATGGTTCAGGAGAAGGGCCGTTTCAGGAGAGTGCTCATCGGAGAGCGGCCCCGTAAAAATTACGGTCCTTCCGGTGATAACAAACAATTCCATAGCAGGCGATCAGACCGTATGCAAATCTGATACACCGGAACTTCTGGCCCAGGCCCCTGGTCAGACCCTTGCAGGGGGAGCCGGGACATATTCATATTTGTGGGAGCAAAGCACCGACAGGATCGTCTGGAATCCTGCAGCGGGAACCAACAATCAGCCGAATGGCAGCTACCAGCCGCCGGTAATGACACGAACAATGAACTACAGAAGGAAAATAAATTCAGGAGCAAACGATTGCTGCACAAGCACCTCAAATGTGCTTGAACTGGTACTTGACTCATTGCCGGTTGGTTCAGCCATCAATGCCGGTCCCGATACCATAATTTACTCCTTCGATCACATAGTTCAGCTTGTTGCGGATCCCCCTATCACAGGAGGTACAGGAAAATGGACACTTGTCAGCGGAACAGGCAGTTTCGGGAATGAAACCGATAATAATACAAAAGTCACAGGGTTGTCAATGGGATTGAACACCTATCTGTGGACCGTGACCAGGGGTGCATGCAAGATGGAGGATGAGGTTAATGTCTCTGTTTATGACCTTGTGATTCCTGAAGGCTTTTCCCCGAATAACGACCCGGGCGGATATAATAACACATTCAGGATAAACGGACTGGACCTGCCCAACCAGACCGCTGAGCTGATTGTTATAAACGGAGCGGGTACCGAAGTGTTCCGTACTTCAAACATTAACGGAAATGAGTGGAGTGACTGGGACGGTAAAAATTCAAAAGATGTTGACATGCCTGAGGGTACTTATTATTATCTCCTGAAGCTCACATCAAGGGGGAACGGTCAGGTATTCAGGAAAAGCGGCTTCATTGTTTTGAAAAGATATTAAGGGATGATTGATTTCACGGATCATAAAACCAGATATAAAATTAAGTCGCCCGGCAGAATTAAAATCCTGTCTTTCCTGTTGCTCTTTGTTTTCAATCTTGCTGATGGCCAGGTAGCCGATTCAGCAAGAATTAACCTGGGATTTCCGATCTACAGCCAGTATCTGCAGAATGGTCTGGTCATAAACCCGGCATACACTGGCACGCGTGAGGTCCTGAGCGGCTTTTTGTCGTACAGGATGCAATGGATGGGAACGAACGGATCACCCCTTCTTCAGTCCATTTCCTTTCATTCGCCGATGAAGAATGATAAAGTGGCACTGGGTATTATGGCTCAGTTCATGAATTACGGGGCAACAAAATCGACTAGCATTTTTGGAAGTTATGCATATCATATAAAGCTCAAAAAAGGAAAACTCTCTTTCGGGCTGAAAGCAGGTGTCGATCTCTCAAATACCGACTACACAGGATTGCTTTTGAATGATCCCGGTGACCCTGTATTTGAATCGAACGAAAAATCGCTTGTGCTTCCGAATGCCGGTGCAGGTGTTTATTACTTTTCTGACAGGTTTTTCGCCGGTCTGGCGATACCTTCATTCCTTAATTACAGGAGGACCGGCAACGGATCGGCACTTCCTTATCACAGCTTCAGCCAGTATGATTTCCTGTTCTCAGCAGGAGCCCTTATCGAAATTGCCCCTGAATTGAAATTCAAGCCTTCGGTCCTTATAGATTATTCGTTGCAGAACACTAAAAAGCTGACACAATTTGATATAAACGGAAACTTTATTATTGCGGACCTTATCTGGGCGGGAGGCTCGTGGCGAGTTTCGGAACAGGTCGCTGTCGGCATACTGCAGGTACAGCTGAACCACCAACTTATGTTTGGATTTTCATATGATTATCCTTTCGGAAGGATGAACTCATATTCAAAAGGATCAACCGAATTTGTTCTCAGATATGAATTCCGGTACAAAGTGAGCGCCGCCAATCCAAGATATTTCTGATAAATATGAAAAGAGGATTGACAATAATAATGATTCTGTTTGTTTTCATAACTGAAAACATACTGATGGCGCAGGAAAAATACCCGTATGAAGTCACAAGATTATCATTCAACCTTCCAGGATTCAGTGAGATCTCCCCGGTTATCATAAAGGATGGCATCATGTTCTGTTCCGACAGGCGGCTTAGCGGGGTGACCGACCGTACCTCCTTCGATAACCGGAGGCTCTACAGTGTATATATTGCTGAGAAGAAGGATACATCCGACTGGCGCAGGCCCAGAGCTGTAAAGAGTGAAAGGAGCTCCCAGTTCAACACAGGCCCGCTCTGTATCGCCCCTGACCAGAATACAGTCTATTTTACTAGCGAAATTGAAACAGGTGTGCCATCAAGGAGCAGGAAGTTCAGGAACCACAGCGGGATATTTACGGCCCGGCTTGACGGTCTCCAGCTGAATTCAATCCAGCCCTTTGAATACAACAGCCGGGAATATGACATGGGACAGCCATCGATAAGCGCCGACGGCAGGTTTCTGTTTTTTGCATCGGATATGCCGGGCGGGCATGGCGGATCCGACATATATTTCTGCGAATCATCGAATGGTGAATGGAGCGAACCTGTAAACCTCGGACCAAAAGTGAATTCGGCGGGAGCGGATAATTATCCATGCATCCACTCTTCGGGGAAGCTCTACTTCACTTCCAATCGTCCCGGGGGGTTGGGAGGACTTGATGTTTATTATTCAGAAAACATTGACGGGGTATGGGA
>Ga0105106_10002758_pt1 | contig 12590 bp, 12 predicted proteins | sample PPLLaktember2015_5_FD_79109 | JGI IMG/M metagenome (GOLD analysis project Ga0105106, IMG submission 79109) | Freshwater sediment microbial communities from Prairie Pothole Lake near Jamestown, North Dakota, USA - PPLs Lake P8 Core (1) Depth... | ecosystem: Environmental > Aquatic > Freshwater >...
CAGAAAGAGAAGTCGGCGAGCGTGAAGTTGATCGCCTGCTCCGGGAAGCGACCGCCCCACGCCTCCTTTAGCGCCGCGAAGGACGCGTGGTCGGCGGACAACTGCGCCGCCTCGCCGCGGATCGTGACACGTGCAAGCGTAAACGGGTCCGCGCGGCCGTCGTCGGCCTCGGCGACCGAGAGCGCGACGCGTGGGTCCTGCAGCATGTCCTGCGTGTGCCACGCCAGGCGGCTCACGTGCACGAAGAAGGCCGAGAAGTCCGGCGCGGGCATGCAGAGCGTCATGGAGACCATCGGCGCGCCGCCGCGCAGCGTGCCGAGGTGCGCGATGCGCTCGCGGCGCAGGAGCGCGGCCAGCAGCCTCGAAGTGTCGGGGTCCACTGCGGCGATTGTAGTATTCTCGCGGCGGAGTCCCACCCCCTCATCGCCCTTTCATTGGCCCCTGCCCGATGCGATACGAGCTTCTCGTAGGCCTGCGCTATACGCGCGCCAGGCGCCGCAACCGCTTCATCGGCGTCAACTCGCTCGTGTCGATGATCGGCATCGGCGTGGGCGTCTGGGCGCTGATCGTCGTGCTTTCGGTCATGAATGGATTCCAGAAGGAAGTGCGCACCCGCATCCTGGGCGTGGTTTCGCACGTGCAGCTGAGCGGCGCGGGCAACCGCCTGCAGGACTGGCCGGCCGTGGCCCGGGAGGCCTCGCGCCATCCGCGCGTGGTCGCCTCCGCCCCGTTCGTGCAGGGCCAGGGAATGCTTTCGGCAGGAAGCGCGGTGCGCGGGGCGCTCGTGCGCGGAATCGACCCGCGGCTGGAGGACGGCGTTGCCGACTTCGGCCGCCACATGACCAGCGGCTCGCTCGAGGCGCTGAAGCCGGGAGAGTTCGGCATGGTGCTCGGGCGCGACCTGGCGCGCGCCCTCGGCGTCATTCCGGGCGACAAGGTCGCCCTCGTCGCACCGCAGGGCACGGTCACGCCCGCGGGCGTGATCCCGCGGCTCAAGCAGTTCACGGTCATCGGCACCTTCGACGCCGGCATCGGCGAGGCGGACGCGGGACTTGCGCTGGTGAGCCTGCGCGACGCGCAGACCGTGTACCAGCTCGGCGATGCAGTCACCGGCGTGCGCCTGAAGCTTGACGACCTCTTCGCCGCGCGCGAGGTCGCGCGCGAGCTGATGACGTCGCTGCCGCAGGACGTCTTCGCCTCCGACTGGACGCGCAGCCACGCCAACTTCTTTCGCGCGGTGGAGATCGAGAAGCGGATCATGTTCATCATCCTCGCGCTCATCATCCTCGTCGCGGCGATCAATATCGTCTCGACGCTCGTAGTGGCGGTCACGGACAAGCAGGCCGACATCGCGATCCTGCGCACGCTGGGCGCGGCGCCGGGCTCGGTCATGCAGGTATTCATCGTGCAGGGCATGGTGATCGGCCTCATCGGCACGGCGCTGGGCGTGGCCGTCGGCGTGGTGACCGCGCTCAACATCGACGTCATCGTCCCGGCGATCGAGAACGCGCTCAACATCAAGTTCCTGTCCAAGGACGTGTACCTCATCCCCGACCTGCCCTCGGACCTCCAGGCGGGCGACGTGCTGGCCGTCGCCGCCATGGCGCTCGGCCTTTCGTTCCTCGCCACGGTGTACCCGAGCTGGCGAGCGGCGCGGCTCAACCCCGCGGAGGCGCTCAGGTATGAATGAGCCGGTGCTGGCCTGCCGGGACCTCGAGAAGACGTACGAAGGTCCCCAGCCCGTGCGTGTGCTGAACGGCGTCGACCTGGAGATCCGGGCTGGCGAGCGCATCGCGATCATGGGTCGATCGGGGTCGGGCAAGTCGACCCTCCTGCACCTGCTCGGGGGTCTTGACCGTCCGAGCGGCGGCACGGTGCTCGTGCGCGGCAGGCCCATGAGCGAAATGCGCGAAGCCGAGCGCGGCAGGGTCCGCAACGAGACGCTCGGCTTCGTCTACCAGTTCCATCATCTGCTGGCGGAATTCACCGCGGTCGAGAATGTCGCCATGCCGCTCTTCATCCGCAGGATGGCGCCCGGCGAGGCCAGGAAGCGCGCCGCGCGCGTCCTCGAGGAAGTGGGCCTCGGGCATCGGCTCGAGCACCAGCCGGGCGAGCTCTCGGGGGGAGAGCGCCAGCGCTGCGCTTTCGCGCGCGCCCTCGTGACGGAGCCGGCGTGCGTGCTGGCCGACGAGCCCACGGGCAACCTCGACTCCCATACCGCCGACGAAGTCTTCGATGCGATGGTGCGCCTGTCGGCCTCGCACGGCACCGCCTTCGTCATCGTGACCCACGATGCGGGCATTGCCGCGCGCGCGGAGCGCAGGTACGAGCTTCGGGAAGGCCGCCTGCACCCGGTCAGGTAGCGTTCTTCGCCTTGTCGTCTTCCTGCAGCGCCCGAACGAACTGATCGCGCAGCTCGTTGGACACGGTGATGTGCGAATCCGGCGCGCTGCGGTGCACCTCGTAGAGCTTGGCGACCACTTCATGGTCGTGCGCCTGGAAGGCCTGCGCCACGTGGGCGGCGCGCTCGGGGTCGCCGGTGACCGAGGAGAGCGCCGCCTCGCCCAGCTTGAGCGCCGCCAGCCAGGACTCGCGCTCGATGAGCTCCACGCCCAGGTCGCGCAGCCGGAACATGTGGCGCATGTCGCGTGCGCGCGCCGCGATGCGAAGGCGGGGGAAGTGCTTCCTGGCGGTCTCGGCCAGGCGCGTAGTGGCCTCCGGGTCGTCCAGCGTCACGATGAGCAGGCTCGCCGTCTCGGCACCGGCGGCGTGCAGCAGGTCGAGGCGCGTGGCGTCGCCGTAGAAGACGTGGAAGCCGAACTTGCGCAGCTGCTCCACGTTGTCCGGATCGTCGTCCAGGACGACCGGGGTCGCGCCGCCCGCGCTGAGCAGGCGTGCGACTACCTGACCCACCCGCCCCAGCCCGGCGACGATCACGCTGCCGGCCTCGGGCTTCTCCGGCGCCCGCCGGGCGGCGCGCGCAGCAAACCTGGGCGCGAGGACACGGTCATGGAAGACCAGCAGGAACGGCGACGCGAGCATGGACAGCGCCACGGCTAGGATGAGCGCCTGGGCCGCGATGTCCGACTGCCCGAGCAGGCTGCCGCCCGCCGCAGGACCGAGCAGCACGAAAGCGAACTCGCTGCCCGGCGCGAGCAGCAGGACGAAGAGCGGAAGCTCGCTCGCCGGAAGCCGCGCGACGCGCGCGATGATCCACAGCACAGCGCCCTTCGCGGCCAGCAGGCCGGCCACGAGGCCGAGCACCGTGAGCGGCCGGGCAAGGAGCACCGAGAAATCCGCCGCCATGCCGACCGAGATGAAGAACAGGCCAAGGAGCAGGCCTTTGAACGGCTCGACCGCCGCTTCGATCTCGTGGCGGTATTCCGATTCCGCGAGCAGCACGCCGGCGAGGAAGGCGCCTAGCGCCATCGACAGGCCGACGGCCTCGTAGACGAGCGCGATGCCGAGCACCATCAGCAGCGCAAAGGCGGTGAAGATCTCGCGCAGGCGGGTGCGGGCGATATGCCGGAAGACCGGGCGCACGAGGTAGTGGCCGAGCACGAGCGTCGCGGCAACGACGGCGGCAGGGTAGAGCACGTCGTTCCAGCGGAACGCGCTGGAGCTGCGCGCAGCGCCCAGGAACGGCAGCAGCGCGAGCATCGGGAGCACGGCGAGATCCTGGAAGAGCAGAATCGAGAAGGTCGCCTGCCCGCCTTTGGTGGCGAAGCCGTCGCGCTCGGTGAGCGGCTGCAGCGCGATCGCCGTCGAGGAGAGCGAAAGCGCCATGGCGGCGACGATGGCCACGCGCAGGTCCGCCCCGAGCGACCACCCGATCGCCATGAGGAGGACGATGGACCCGAGCACCTGGGACAGGCCCAGGCCGGCGAGCTTGGTGCGCATGCCCCAGAGCCTGCGTGGCTCGAGTTCCAGCCCGATGACGAAGAGAAGGAACACGACGCCGAGCTCGGCGAAGCCGCGGATGTCCTCGACCTCGCCCACGAGCCCGAATCCCCACGGTCCGATGGCCACGCCCGCGAGCAGGTAGCCCGCCACCGAGCCCAGGCCCAGGCGCTGCGCGACGAGCACGGCGAGCACCGCGGAGCCGAAGTAGATGGCGGCCTGGATGAGGATCGGATTTGCGTGGTGTTCCATGGGCCGCAAGTATAGTGACTAGGGCATGTGCATCAGCGCGCGTTTCAGCGGGACCGCCTTCGCTTGCGCGCGCGCCACGCTGCCGTGACGTAGATGCGCCAGCCGAGCTGCACGGCCATGTAGCCCAGCGCTGCGAGCGTGACACCTAGTGCGACGAGCCCGATGGCGAGGGGCTTGCCCAGCCCGAGCATCCAGTCCACGAGGCCCGACAGCGAGCCGAGCAGGTCGCTCCAGTCCATGGAGAAGGGCTCCACGTTGGCGGCGGCGGGCGCGCCGACGAGGATTCGCCCGTACCCGTAGGCGAGCAGATAGAGCGGCACGATGGTGAAGGGGTTCGTATAGAAGGTCATGAGCAGTGCCACCGGCAGGTTCTTGCGCAGCACGAGCGTCAGGATGAGCGCGGTCAGCATCTGCAGCGGCCCGGGCACCAGGCCGGAGAACAGGCCGATCGCCACCGCGCCGGCGACCGAGTGGCGGTTCAGGTGCCAGATGTTCGGATGCCGGAGCCAGTGGGCGAAGGGCGCGACGAGCCGGCTCGAGCGCACCGACTCGGCGTCGGGAAGGTACTTGCGGAAAAGCTTGCGGGGCACGGTCAGCGCAAAGCGAGGAAGCGCGTTTCATTGTAGATGACCGCTGATTGCCTGCCGTCCCGGTGACAGCAGCCGCGCTTGCCTGGGCGGCCGGCGCGGCGCTGCTGCAGCTGCAGGCCGGGCTTCCGACGCCCGCGTGGGCGCTTGTACTGCCCTTTGCCGGCTGGCTCGCATGGTGGCGACCGCGGTTCACGTTTGTCCTGGCGTTCGCGCTCGGCTTCGCGTGGGCGGCGGCCAGCGCGCACTGGCGCATGGACGAGTGGCTCGATCCGGCGCTCGAGGGCCGCGACATCGAAGTGCGGGGCGTGGTGTCGAGCCTGCCCGCCCGCGGCGAGCGCAGCGTGCGCTTCGAGCTGGACGTGGAAGAGGCCGCAGCGCCGTTGCCGCGCAAGCTGCTCCTGAGCTGGTATGCACCCTCCCCGGACGGCGCGCCCGCGGCGCTGCCCGAGCTGCATCCCGGAGAGCGGTGGCGCTTCGTCGTCCGCCTGCGCCGCCCGCACGGCACCCTCAATCCCCACGGGTTCGACTACGAGGCCTGGCTGCTGGAGCGGGGGATCGGCGCGACGGGCTACGTGCGCCCGGGCGCGCCGGTGAAGCTCGGGGAACGGAAGCATGCCGGCGACCATGTGGAGCGCCTGCGGGAGGCGGTTCGCGAACGCTTTTTCGCGGTGCTCGGCCACCGGCCGGCCGCCGGCATCCTCGCTGCGCTCGCCGTGGGCGACCAGCGCGCCATCGCGAACGAGGAATGGCAGCTCTTCAATGCCACCGGCGTCACCCACCTCATGAGCATCTCGGGGCTGCACGTGACGCTCATCTCGGGCCTGGTTGCATGGCTGGTGGCCGCGTTTTGGCGCAGTGTCCCGCCGCTCGCGCTGCGCCTGGCCGCACGCCGGGCAGGGGCGCTCTCGGCGATCGCCGCAGCGCTCGCCTATACGACGCTGGCCGGGTTTGCCATTCCGGCACAGCGCACCTTCTATATGGTGAGCGTCGTGGCGCTCGCGCTCTGGTTCGGCCGCATTGCCTCGCCGATGCGCGTGCTCGCGCTTGCCCTGGCGGCCGTCGTGGCGGCGGATCCGTGGGCGCCGCTCGCCCCCGGCTTCTGGCTGTCCTTCGGCGCGGTCGCGCTCATCTTCTACGTGGGAGCGGGATGGAACCGTCCCGAGCCGTGGTGGCTGCAGTGCCGCGCCTGCAGTGGTCCATCACCCTCGGCCTCGCGCCCGCGGTGCTGCTGCTCTTCGGGCAGGTGTCGCTCGCCGGCCCGCTCGCCAATGCCGTGGCCATTCCGCTCGTCTCGGCGGTCATCACGCCGCTGGCGCTCGTGGCGGCAGCCGTGCCGGTGGAGGCTCTTCTTCAGGCAGGCGCCTGGCTCGTCGAAGGACTGCTGCAGTTTCTGGAATGGTGCGCCTCGCTGCCGGGAGCGCTGTGGCGACCGGCGAGCCCTTCGCCCGGGGCGCTCGCCATGGCGCTCGCCGGCGTCGCATGGCTTCTCGCCCCGCGAGGCATCCCGTGGCGCGTCGCGGGACTCGGCTTCATGGCACCGGCCTTCGTCATGGCCGCGCCCGCGCCTGCGCAGGGCGCGGCGTGGGTTACGGTCCTCGACGTCGGTCAGGGTCTCGCCGTGCTCGTGCGCACGGCCAATCGAACGCTCCTATATGACGCCGGTCCCGCCTACGGCTCCGAAGCCGACAGCGGAAGCCGCATCGTGATGCCGGCCCTGCGCGGCGCCGGCGTGCCGGCCCTCGACGCGGCATTGCTCAGCCATGAGGACATGGACCATATCGGTGGTGCGCGCGCCGTCATGGAAGGCATCGAAGTGGGCGAGCTCGTGTCGTCATTGCCGGAGTCTCATCCCCTTCAGGGCCTCGCCGTGCACCGGCAGCGATGCAGCGCCGGCAAGGCGTGGGCCTGGGACGGCGTGCGCTTCGAGGTCCTCCATCCGCGGCGCGAGAGGGCGGCGGGGCGCAGGAACGACCGCAGCTGCGTGCTGCGCATCGCCACGGCGAGCGCTGCGATTCTCATTCCCGGCGACATCGAGGCCGCGGGCGAGGCTGCGCTGCTGGAGGATGCAGCGAAGCTGCGCTCCGAGGTGCTTCTCGTCCCCCACCACGGAAGCCGGACCTCGTCGGCAGCGGCTTTCGTGTCCGCCGTGGCGCCGCAGTGGGCCATCGTGTCCGTCGGCCACGCGAATCGTTTCGGGCATCCTCATCCGCATGTCCTGTCGCGTTATCGGGCCCTGGACGCACGTATAGTGCGCACGGATCACCACGGTGCGGTGCACATACGCCTGCAGCCCGAGGGCCTCGCGGTGGAGGCCGAGCGCGCGCGCAGGGCGCGGTATTGGCGCCGCCCGGCCGGCGGATAGAATCAAGCTTGAACCATAAGAGGAGGCCTGCCGTGTTCACTGCAGTCGTGCGCGTGACCGGCGCCGGGCGCCTGGATGATTTCCGCGAGCGCGTGCGCTGGCTGATGGTGAGGGACATCGAGGCCGAGGACTACACCGAGCACCACGGCGAGGAAGGGCTCGAGTACCGCTTCGAGCCGAAGATCGGCGTGCCGTTTCCCGTGTTCGTCCAGGCTTCGGCCGATTTCCCGGAGCTGCGCGTGGAGGCGCGCTGGGAGACCGACGCGGTCAAAGGCCGCGCCGTCATCGAATGCGGCCGGCTCACCGAGCGCGACATCGAGAAGAAGGATGCCTGAGGCGGCGCTGAGCGCGCTTGCCGATGCGGCGGCCGCGCCCCGGCGCCGCTCGGTGCAATGCGCTTCGCCTGCCGGGCTGCACCGCATCGCGTATCGCGAGTGGGGCGATCCCCGCAATCGGGATGTGCTGATCTGCGTGCACGGCCTGACGCGCAGCTCGCAGGATTTCGATGCGCTGGCGAGCGAGCTGTGCGCGCGCTTCCGCGTCGTCTGCCCCGATCTCGCCGGGCGCGGCGACTCCGAGCGCCTTGCGGACGCGAAGCTCTATGCGCTGCCGCAGTACCTGGCGGACATGGTGACCCTCATCGCGCGGCTCGACGTGGAGGAAGTGCGCTGGCTGGGCACCTCGCTCGGCGGCCTCGTCGGCATGACGCTCGCCGCACAGGCGGGCACGCCCGTGCGCAGGCTGATCCTGAACGATGCGGGCCCTGTCGTCGCACGCGCGGCGCTCGAGCGCATCGCCGGCTACATCGGCCAGCTTCCCTCCTTTCCGACGCTCGAGGAAGCGCAGGCGTACGTGCGCCAGATCTCGGCGCCGTTCGGTCCTCACAGCGACGAGCAGTGGCGCACGCTGACCGAAGGCTGGGTACGCCAGCAGGCCGACGGCAGCTGGCGGCCGCACTACGATCCGCGCATCGCCGAGGCATTCCGCGCCTCCATGCCGGAGAAGGATATCGAGCTCTGGCCGCTCTACGACGCGATCCGCTGCCCGACGCTCGTGTTGCGCGGCGCCGTGTCGGATCTGCTGTCTTCGCAGACCGCACAGGCCATGGCGCAGCGCGGCCCGAAGGCCAAGGAGGCACAGATCGCCGGCGTAGGGCACGCTCCGACCCTGCTGCACCCGGAACAGATTTCCATCGTGCGCGAGTTTCTTCTGGAGGGAGACGACAAATGAGAATCATGGCAGCAGTCATTGCGGTGCTTCTGTGCGGCTCCGCCGCGGCGCAGTCCACCGCCCAGGCGGTGCGCAGCAAGGGCTATGTGCAGTGCGGCGTCAATACGGGCCTCGCCGGTTTTTCGCAGCCCGACTCGAAAGGCGTCTGGCGCGGCGTCGACGTGGACGTATGCCGCGCGGTGGCCGCCGCCGTATTCGGCGATGCGAGCAAGGTGCGCTACACGGGCCTTACGGCGCAGCAACGCTTCACCGCGCTGCAGTCGGGAGAGGTGGACATCCTGTCGCGCAACACCACATGGACGGTGAGCCGCGACGCGGGACTCGGCATCAATTTCGTCGGCACGAACTACTACGACGGCCAGGCCTTCATGGTCCCGCGCAAGCTCAACGTGAAGAGCGCGAAGGAGCTGAACGGCGCCACTGTTTGCGTGCAGCCGGGCACTACCACCGAGCTCAACCTGGCCGACTACTTCCGCGCCAACCGGATGACCTTCAAGCCGGTCGTGATCGAGAAGCTCGAGGAAGTGCTGAACGCCTACTTCGCCGGCCGCTGCGACGTATACACCACCGACCAGTCGGGCCTGGTCGCCGTGCGCGCCTCGCGCGCGCCCAACCCGGCCGACCACGTCATCCTGCCCGAGGTCATCTCCAAGGAGCCCCTCGGGCCCGCCGTGCGCCACGGCGACGACCAGTGGTTCGACATCGTGAAGTGGTCGCTCTTCGCCATGATGGAGGCCGAGGAGCTTGGGCTCACGTCGAAGAACGTAGACCAGCAGGCTTCGAGCACGAATCCGTCGATCCAGCGCTTCGTCGGCGCGACCGGCGACCTGGGCAAGATGCTCGGCCTCGACAACCGCTGGGCCCTGCAGATCGTGAAGCAGGTGGGCAACTATGGCGAGAGCTTCGACGCCAACCTGAAGCCGCTGGGCTTCGAGCGCGGCCTGAACCGCCTGTGGACCCAGGGCGGCCTGATCTACGCCCCGCCGATCCGTTAAGACGAGCGGTGAAAAGCACGCATTGAAGAGCAGGGCGAAGCGCGCGGCGATCCAGGCGGCGGCGCTCGTCGCCGTCCTGGGCGCCGCCTGGTTCCTCGTCTCGAATACGCTCGCCAACCTGGAGGAGCGCCGCATCGTCAGCGGCTTCTCCTTTCTAGAGCGGGAAGCCGGGTTCGAGATCGGCGAGTCGCCGCTCCTCGCCTACAGCGCCGCCGACAGCTACCTCAAGGCCCTCGGCGTCGGGCTCGCGAATACGTTCCGGGTCGCCGGGCTTGGCATCGTCCTCGCGAGCCTGATCGGCCTTGCCGTGGGCCTGAGCCGGCTGTCGCCCAACTTCCTGCTGCGCTCCCTGAGCACGACGTATGTGGAGGTCTTCCGCAATACGCCGCTGCTCGTGCAGCTTTTCTTCTGGTACGCCCTCATCACCGAGACGCTGCCCCCGGCGCGCCAGGCGCTCGAGCCGTTGCCGGGCCTGTTCCTCTCCAATCGCGGGATCTTCTTCCCGCTGCCGGGCAGCGCGCCCGTGCTCCAGGGATTCAACTTTGCAGGCGGAGGCCATCTTTCGCCGGAGTTTGCGGCGCTGCTGGCCGGCCTGAGCATCTATACGGCAGCCTTCATCGCCGAGATCGTGCGCGCCGGGATCCTGTCCATCCGTCGCGGGCAGCGCGAGGCGGCCTACGCGCTCGGCCTCTCGCACGGGCAGACGACGCGCCATGTCGTGCTGCCGCAGGCCCTGCGCGTCATCGTGCCGCCGCTGACCGGGACCTACCTCGATCTCACGAAGAACAGCTCGCTCGCCGTGGCGATCGGCTACCCGGACCTCGTGTCCATCGCCAACACCGTCATCAACCAGACCGGCCAGGCCATCGAGGGCATCGCGATCATCATGGCGGTGTACCTCACCATCAGCCTGTCGATCTCCGCGTTCATGAACTGGTACAACGCGCGTGTGGTGATGCGATGAGGTGGCTGCGCGAGAACCTGTTCTCCTCATGGGCGAACGCGCTGCTTACGCTCGCGCTGCTCGCCGTGCTTTACCGGGTGCTGCCGCCGCTCGTGGACTGGACGTTCCTCGAGGCGATCTGGACCGCGCCGGACTCCTCGGCGTGCCGCGCCGTACAGGGGGAGGGCGCGTGCTGGGCGTTCATCGCGGAAAAGCACCGCTTCATCCTGTTCGGCACGTACCCCTACGACGAGCACTGGCGCCCGGGCGCAGCGATGGTGGTTCTGCTCGCGCTGTGGGGATTGTCCGCGCTACGCATGGCGTGGAAGTGGTGGCTGGCCGCCGTGTGGGCCGGCGGCCTCGCGCTCATCGGCGCTCTGATGTGGGGCGGGATGGCGGGCCTGCCGTACGTCGAGAACGAGCGCTGGGGCGGGCTCGTCCTCACGCTCCTGCTGACGACCTTCGGCATCGCCGCCGCGTTCCCGCTGTCGATCCTGCTCGCCCTGGGCCGGCGCTCGACGCTTCCCGTGATCCGGGCGCTGTGCATCGGCTACATCGAGCTCATCCGCGGAGTGCCGCTCATCTCGCTGCTCTTCATGGCTTCGGTGATGCTGCCGCTGTTCCTGCCGGCGGGCCTATCGATCGACAAGCTCCTGCGCGCGCAGCTCGCGCTCGTCCTCTTCGCCGCCGCCTACCTCGCCGAGGTGGTGCGCGGCGGCCTGCAGGCGATCCCGCGACACCAGTACGAAGCGGCCGACGCGCTGGGGCTTTCGTACTGGACGAGGACCTGGTTCATCGTCCTGCCGCAGGCGCTGAGGATCGCGGTCCCGCCGCTGGTGAACGTGCTCATCGGCTTCTTCAAGAACACCTCGCTCGTGGTGATCATCGGCCTTTTCGACCTGCTCACCTCCGTCAAGGTCGGGCTGCAGGAGCCGGCCTGGAGCGGCTTCGGCGTCGAGGCCTACCTCTTCGCTGCGGCCGTGTATTTCGCCTTCTGCCTGGCGATGTCGCTCTACAGCCGGCGCCTGGAGCTCAGTCCCGCCGGTTTGCCGCGTCCCAGTTCCGCTCCAGATTGGCGATCAACGCCGGGCTGAAGTGGCAGTACGCCTGCTCGCGGGCATAGACGCTCATGTAGCGCCGGAACTGGTCGAGCGGCTCTTGCGCGATGCGGATAGCGCGCCGGTTGCCCGCGGCGCTCACGACGCCCGCGCCCGTGAGGTGCTCGACGGTGCCAGGGATCGCCGCATCCATTCCCGCTTCGCCGCCTTCGACGATCTCGTCGCAGATGAGCAGCCCCTCGGGGCTGTCGCAGGGAAGGCGCCGCTCGGCCATGATGGCCTGGCGCGTGATGCGATCGCCGACGAAGCGAGGCATGCGCAGATTGGCCGCGCCGGGGATGATGCCTTCCTTGCGCGCGGGAAGGGTCATGTACGAATCCTTTGCTGCAAGCGTGTGGTCGACCGCCAGCAGGATCTGGCAATGGCCTCCGATCGCGAAGCCCTCCACCGCGGCGATCCACAGCTTCTCGACGGAGTCCTCCTCGGGCGAGGCGTCAGGGACCGCCACCCCGCGGTAGAGCTTGTTCACGAGCCCCATGTCGCGAAGGATGAACCACAGATAACGGATCTTTCCCTGGTACAGGTGCGTCAGGTTGATGCCCGCGCCAAAGAGCCTGCGGCCCGCGTACTTGGGATGCTCCACCGCGCCGCCGCGCAGCACGCAGATCTGGGACTTGCGGTCCAGCGTCGCCACATCGATGGCGGTCTCCAGCCCCGGGATCGTGGATTCGTCCTCCGCGTTGAGGTGGCGCGGATTCTGCATCGTCACGATGCTCGCGGCGCCCTCGCGTCTCACCTGCGCGCCGGCAAGCTGCAGGTGGCCGGTGCGCTCATATTCGGCCAGTGCCGCGGCGCTGTCGGCGCGCGGCAGCAGCATGGCATGGCACAGATGTGCGCCTCGCAGCGGATCGGCGAGCACGCGGGAGAGGAAGGCGCCCTGGCGCTTCTCGAGTCCCTTCTTGTCCTTCTGGAGCAGGCCCTCCTCGGCGGCAAGCTCGGCCGCTCCGGGCACCAGGCCCGGGCTCGCCTCGGCTGCGCGCCGGCACAACTCGTCCACCCGCACGAACTGCGTGCGGCCCGAGGTCAGGTCGTCGTAAAGCTTCGTGATGCTGTCGCTGCCGGCCGGCATGATCATGACGGTAGTCTACAGGCGCGCGCGGCCGGATCCTGCCGGTAGAAGAGCGCCAGCTGGGCGTAGATGTCCGGATAGCGCCTGCGCGTTTCGGCCGGAGCCTCGAAGAAGGCCTCGCTCATTACGGC
>Ga0105106_10002759_pt1 | contig 12583 bp, 13 predicted proteins | sample PPLLaktember2015_5_FD_79109 | JGI IMG/M metagenome (GOLD analysis project Ga0105106, IMG submission 79109) | Freshwater sediment microbial communities from Prairie Pothole Lake near Jamestown, North Dakota, USA - PPLs Lake P8 Core (1) Depth... | ecosystem: Environmental > Aquatic > Freshwater >...
CTCAGTTTATAAATTTAAAGCGCAAATAGCCTATAAAGGTATCATCATTAAGTTTTAAATATTTTACCTTAGACTAATCAAAATAAGACATAATCAAAAGCAAAATGGGACAGATTAATAAAATCAAACCAGCCCTTCTGGTCATTGACATCCAAAACTTCTCTTTAAAGTTTATTCCTGATAAGGACAAAGATGCTGCTCTGTTCAGAATCAACATGTTTATTGATTTGTTCCGAAAACATGACTTTCCAATCATCAGAATTTATCATTTCAATGAAAAACACGGACTAGTGCAAGGGACGGATGATTTTGAATTTTCAAAATCAGTGTCAATAAAACCTGAAGAAGACCCGATGGTCGTTAAAACTTATCCTGACAGCTTTAACAAGACTGATCTTGACAAAGTATTAAAAGAAAAAGGCTGTAATACTTTATTCATTTGTGGATTAAGCGCTACAGGATGTGCATTGGCTACCTGGCTTGGAGCCTTCAACCATGACTACAAAGCTTTTCTTGTTAAGGATGCACTTATGAGCCCAAAAAGAGAACACACAACAAACATTGAAATTATGTTTGATGCTGTTGGTTACGATATAATTCAACTTATTCTCGAAAATGTTAATCCTAAAGACTGATTAAAAATTGGTTATACATAAAAGATTTTAAAATAACAACTGGCCCATAACACGGACGGTATAATTAATAAGCTCGTCATAGTTTTTGCCCCGCCGAGGCTGGATTTAACTTCGGTGAGCTCCCTTCGGTCGGTTGGCTTAGCCGAGCTCCGCTTCGCTACGGTTCGTCGGCTGCGCTCGCACGGGGCAGGCTCCCCCTCCTTGCACCGTGACAGTCTCGTGGCTAAAGTACCAGGACTCAAACCGGTGCTGTCGTCGGGTAACACAAACGCCCTTTATTGCCGGGCCGTTATGGTTAATTCATTACAACTGTGTACATTAGATAATTCCTTAAGAATTAACCATAACAGAATAAGCAAATTTCTTAACTTCGACAATTACTACTTAGCTATCGAGATTTGTATGTAAATAGTAAGACAATGACTAAGAAAAAAGGACTAATGAAGAAAATTATCTTTGGAATTCTGGGGGCCATAATTCTTTTCGTCTTAATTGTTTTTATTAACTTAATAATTGCAGGACAATATGAATCTAATGTAACTAAGGGACAACCAATTGACAATTATAGCAGCCATAAATCTGCCCTTTTAGTTATTGATATTCAGGAGGCTACAACAGGACATCTTTCCATGTATCCATTCTTCCAAAAGAAATCTGATGAATTGATAAAAAACATAAACCGGATCACGGATAGTTTCAATAATCAAAACATTCTAGTAATTCATATTCGAAGTGAAATATCAAATCCATTAATTAATTTATTGAATAGTTCTTACGCAAAAGGTAGCCCGGGAGCACAATTTGATAAAAGGATAAAAACAACTTCTGGTTTAGAGGTTATTAAAAGAGCAAAAGACTCGTTTAAGAATACAAATCTCGATAGTATCCTGACCAGCAATAAAGTAAGTGAACTGTATATAGTGGGTTTGGATGCTGCTGAATGTATAAATGCAACTGTTGAAGCTTCACAGAATAGAAACTACACGGTTAATCTTTTTGAAGAAGCAATTTTATCTAAATCAACTGAAATGAAGGATAGTATGATAGTAATTTTCAAAAATAGGGGCGTTAATGTTTTACATATCGATAGTTTAAAAGTATTGGAATAAGATAAAATTCAAAAACAAATCACAAAAACAAAGAAAGAATAAATCCTCCCCAAAATTAAATGAACAGAACTAACCATAACACGGACAATATGGGTAAGTTGTTTCCTGCTTTTTTATTGAATAAGCGGGACAGGCTCCACATCCTTGCACCCCCGCTGCTCACTACGCTCGCGCGGGTCGAGGCGTGACAGCTTTCCCCTCCTTCGCGAAAAGAAAACGCTTCGGAGGGCAAAGTCGGCTAAAGTACCAGGACTCTGCCCGGTGCTTACATCGGGTAACACAACCTCCCCATATTGCCGGGCCGTTAGCGTTCCTTGATGGAAAATCCGAGACTCTACAAAGACAACTTTTTCCTAACTTCGCTCAATCTGTTATCATAGGATATATCCAGACAATTAACCAAAATCCATCGAACGCTAACTCTAAATGCTCAAAAAGAACTGAATGGCACCTATTTTCTTTGCAAATCAAAAAGAATTCAGAAAGTGGTTAGAAAAAAATCACAAAACTCAAATTGAGTTATTAGTGGGATTCTATAAAGTAAAAAGTGGAAGATCAAATATATCCTGGTCCCAATCAGTTGACGAAGCTATTTGTTTTGGTTGGATTGATGGAATCCGAAGATCAATTGATGAGGAATCCTACTGTATCCGTTTTACACCCCGAAAACCAACCAGCATATGGAGTAATATTAATATCAAAAAGGTAGAAGAACTTAAAAGAAAAGGACTCATTACTAAATCGGGACTTGAAGCTTTTAATAATAGAAAAGTTTCAAAGTCAGGAATTTACAGCTTTGAAAATACTCATACAAAACTACCTGATACTTTTGAAAACATTTTTAAAGCAAATCCCCATGCCTGGGACTTTTTTACGAAACAAGCACCATCTTATAAAAAGACAATCAATCTTTGGATAATGAGTGCTAAGCAAGAAAAGACTCAACTCTCAAGATTAAATAAGACAATACAAGCAAGCGAAAAGCAAAATAGAATTTTTTAAATTCAATGAAACGTTAAAAATAAGTTAGAGTTCATTAATTGAGAATTAAATACAAATGACAGTTAATAAAAGCATCAATTATGCTTGAAAAGAAGGTTTATACAAACGGACAACCCATTTACAAAATGAGCAGTGATAAACTCATCTATTTTTACAAGAATGGGAAAATCAAAGCTGAGGGACAATTCATTAATAACCTGATGGAGGGAGAATGGATATTCTATCGAGAAAATGGTCAATTGTGGCAAATCGCAAATTTTAAAAACAGTAAAAAACACGGAAAATGGATTCGCTACGATAAAAATGATAAAATTGAATACCTGGAAACTTTTGAAAATAACAAGATTGTTAAAGAAAAGAACAAATGAAAAACGTTAACGAGTACATTGTTTGATTTACCAGTGATATTCAGAAAATACTTACCCGAATCAGAAAGATAATTCTCGATCAAGCCTCTGACGCTGTGGAAAGTATAACATAAAAAATGCCCTCTTATAAAACTTATGGGAAAACATTGATCTATTTCGCTGGATTTAAGAATCACATTGGACTTTATGCCACACCTTCTGTACATACAGAAGAGAGTATTACAGTCTGAACATAGAACCAGCTTAATTGTTAATTAGAATAACATTAAAATACCTTGTTTTTATAATGTTAAACTATGTCAAACCTTGAAACAAAAAAGAAGCTGTCACCAGAACTACGTGAAGAACTTCTCAGAGCATTAAAAGCCCGTTTTGATAAAAACATGAACCGACATAAAAGTCTTGAATGGGCTATATTACAATCAAAGCTGGACGCTAATACTGAAAAACTGTGGTCAATCAATGAAATGGAGAGAACCGGTGGTGAACCAGATATTGTAGGCTACGATAAAAAGACGAGCGAATACATTTTTTATGATTGTTCAGCGGAAAGTCCTAAAGGCCGCAGAAATCTTTGTTATGACCGTGAAGCGCTGGAGTCAAGGAAAGAATTTAAACCAAAAGATAACGCTATAGATATGGCAGCCACCATGGGTATTGAACTTTTAACAGAAGAACAATATCGTGATTTGCAGAAACTTGGGAATTTCGATACAAAAACGTCGAGCTGGGTGAAAACACCTGCTGAGATTAGAAAACTCGGCGGTGCACTCTTTTGTGATCGTCGTTATGACCATGTCTTCGTGTATCATAATGGTGCAGAATCTTACTATGGAGTTAGGGGGTTCCGAGGCTCACTAAGAGTCTAAATTTCGATTTTTAGCATTTCTTTGATTTTGGTTTTTAAAAGTACAGATTTCTGGCGATATGATAAGAAACAACAAGATAAGATTATGACAGACCAGGAAGACAATAAATCCGGATCGCGCAATTACTGTTAATAAAATAACAATACCAGGATAGTGCCCCGTCCATTTAGAAACCTTGTTCCCCGTCACTCGATGCGCCCGCAAGGGGCAGGCAGGTTCAAGACAAGTGAGAATTTAATTAGCGATACTGCTTTCAAATGGGGATTTATACTGAAATAATAGACAGGAAAAATGAGAAAACTGATTATGTGGAATTTCATAACCCTTGACGGTTACTTTGAAGGAAATCAAAACTGGGACTTGTCTTTTCATAATGCTGTTTGGGGACAAGAGCTTGAAAAACTGAGCATTGATCAATTACATTCAGCAGACTACCTTGTTTTTGGACGTATAACGTATGAAGGCATGGCGGCATATTGGACTAAGGAAGAAGGAGAAATTGCCGACCTAATGAACAGAATCCCCAAACTTGTTTTCTCTAAAACACTAAAATTTGCCGAATGGAACAACACGACTCTAATAAGTGAAAATGCTACTGACGAAATTAAGAAACTTAAAGTGAAAGGTTATAAAGATTTGTATGTTTTCGGTAGTGCAAACCTTTCGGAGACTTTTATAAATGACGACCTTTTTGACGAATACCGAATTGGAATTGCACCAGTTATTTTAGGTAGTGGACGACAACTTTTCAGACAAGGTATTTCTCCTAAAAATTTATCTCTCGTTTCGATACAGCAACTATCAACAGGCGGAGTGGTTTTGAAATATGCGAAATGAAATCAGCTATATATAGAACAGCAATAAATAAATTCTTCAAACATAAATACACAATCTTGTGTGATTTTTAACCAGGCTCTGTTACTAATTGTGTAAAATATGATCACAGAATAATTTCACTACCAAAAAAGTAACAGCATGACAAATGACAGAAAATAGACAAAAGGACCTATTTCTTGATATCTTAGAGAAAAATATTGGGATCATTTTAAAGATTTCGAGAGCTTATACAAATTCGGTTCATGATAAAGAGGACTTAATTAACGACATTACCCTTGAACTTTGGAAATCATTTGGACGATTCAAGGGGGATTCCAAGATATCTACCTGGATCTACCGTGTATCAATTAACACTTCAATGAATTTTAATCGCAAAAAGAAAAGTGATAAATTGTATTTTCCAGCTGATCTGAAACAATTTGAACGTCCAATCTGGGTAACGGAGTCTCCGGACTCAACACATTCTGAAATCTTATACCAGTGCATTAATGAGTTAAATCAGTTAAATAAAGCTTTAATCCTGCTCTATCTCGATGGCAATTCACATGATGAAATTTCTGAGATAACCGGAATTTCAAAGACAAATGTCGGTACAAGGATTAGCAGAATTAAAGAACAAATCAAAAACTTAGCCACTTCAAAAATTTAGTAAAAATGGAATTAACAGAATTACAAAATATATGGCAGGAATACGATAAGAAAATATCGGAAAATACCCGCCTTAATAAAGAAATATTGAGACTTATCATGCTTGAAAAACCACGAAGAAGAATAAACTGGATAAAAATCAAAGCTGGATTATGGATATTTTCTCCAGTTCTGTTTGTATTCTTAATACTGATTCTGAACGTTCAGTTTAATATATCTACGAGGTTTTTTATCGGATTAGGCTTATTTCTGCCCGTTTATATTATCACTTATATCTGGGATATCAGATATTTCAGATTAATACGTGGAATTGATTTCGCAATGCCTGTATTATCCATAAGAAAGGTAATTACAGAACTGGAAAAGTATAAGATAAAAACAACAAAAATCAGATACCTTTTAATGCCGTTAGCTATGGCAGGATTCCTTTTAATGATTATTCACAAAATTACATTCAGTTTCGATTTTCTATCAGTTTTACCATTGCTGTTGATCGTCCTTGTTTTCTTCTCGTCGATGTATTTTACTTTTAAATATTCAATTTATGAAAGTTATATAAAGCTCAATAAAGATATTGATGAGATAGAACAACTTGAACAAGAATAACATATCCAGGTAAATTTAATAAACCTAAACGAAACTCTAACACGGACAATACGGGTAAGTTGTTTCCGCTTTTTTATTGAAAAAGCGGGATGGTTTTTGCCTCGCCAAAGAAGTAACAGCGTCTTCATCAGTTATCACAAGTATACCATTTTAAAATACTGTGAAAATCAACTTTAGAAACTGTTTCCGGGGTCTAATGGCAAAAAAAAGCTCCCTGAATTTATCAGAGAGCTTTAATTAATTCAATTAGTTTCTCAATTACTTTGGAAGAACAACCCCATCAATGACATGAACAACTCCATTGGTTCCTTTTAAATCTGCTACAGTTACAAAAGCTGATTTACCGGATTCATCTGTTAATTTAACTTTCCCCATATCCAGTGAAGCAGTTAACTTACCACCGCTGACAGTTGTTAAAACTGCTTTACCATTACCACCTTTGATAGCAGCCATAACTGCAGCTGCATCAAGATTGCCGCTAACTACATGATATGTTAATATCTTTGCCAGTTGGGCTTTATTCTCAGGCTTAAGCAAATTTGCAACAGTGCCTTCAGGCAGCTTATTAAAAGCAGCATTAGTTGGAGCAAAAAGTGTAAATGGACCCGCACCTTTCAAAGTGGTCACTAAATCGGCAGCTTTTACCGCAGTTACTAATGTTGTATGATCCGCAGATCCTATTGCAATATCAACAACATCTTTTCCCTGGCTGAAAGCGCTCAAAGAGGAAACAAAAGTAAAAAATAGTACAAATAATTTTTTCATGTTTATTTATTTAATGTATATATAGCTATAAACAAGCAGATATGAGTTTTGTTCTGGATGATGTTTATTATTAAAAACAAAAGGATCTGAACGAATGAATTTTGAAAATAGCGAATAATGCCTATGAACCGGGATCAAACCAAATAGTGCCCGTAAAAGAATGCCATGCTTAATTTTAGTCGAAATAAAACATCTGTTTGTCAAAAAGTTATTTCTAAGTCTTATTACGCAAAAAAAATCTTTTAATAGTATAGTCAACTGATATATAATATTTTATACCCACCAGGCCTATCCAAGTGTTAAATTTCATTAAATTCCTTTATAAATTTCATGCTGAATTTGACAAACGACCAGTTTTTTATGATTAATGGCTTGTAATTATTGATAAACATTATGTTTTATTTGCATAATCAAATTCTATTATCCCCGTAAAAAAGGAACGAGATTTGCTTAAGCTTGCCAGGGATACTCTTTATTATTAAATTTATAACCGGATTCAACAGATCCGGTTGATGGAAAGACAAGGTATACCATATAAAAGTGAAATAATTAATTATCAGCCCATTGAAGCAGAAATGGGAGATAAAAATGTATCAATGGATGAGAATCAGAATAATCCTGTTTTTGATAATCTTCTGGCTGAAGGAGGTGAAAATTTTTTCCATTATGTCAACTGGCTGGGACTGGCAAAGGATCCAAATCTGATGGTTCTCTCCTCAATTCACCATTATTATTACGACTTTAATGATCTTAAGGGTGTCAGGACTTTAATAAACCTCAAAAGACTTAACAGGATAAATCATATCGACACTTTTCTGAATAATGTCTTTCGCGTTCTGCCTGTCAAAGCAAACTTTGTCGGATGTTTTAAAGACAACAAAATCAGAGGCGGAATGGCAGTCCCCTTTTATCAGTCTTTCAGACACTTTAACAAGCTGATAAATATTTTCGACTCCAGGACTGACAGATTTTTGACAAGAAAAGATGTAATCAGACTTCTTGAATCTCATAAATTCAGGATTGTTGATATGACTGAGATAAGCAACATGACTTATTTCTGCGCGGAAAATCATAAGGATAAAACTCAGGAATAAAGTACCCCGTTTTGATTTTCTTTTTCCGGTTTTAATTCACCACCAAACATATCCTCTGGCTAAATTCATCTCTGAAAAAGAAGAATTTCAGACTTTTGGGATTTTTTCAATACTTACAGATACTACTGAACCTGCTTTTTTATCTATATTATAAAGTCATTTGTCAAAATCCGGGAAACCTTTCACATTGACAAATCAGCACAATCCATAAATTACAATAAATTGATTATCAATATTTTAATTTCACAGTCTCGAGTAATTTTGGAAAACACATAAGAATTTAATATAAATTAGATTCAGGATTTGACATAAGCGCTTAATCTTTCCTTAAACAGCAATACCTGTAGGATATGTGTCCGGTATTTAAGGACGAGCATAGTGAAATCACTTCGTATTTAGCCATTAAATGGGCTTCTCCTACTTGACAGCTATACCCTTTATAGATACTTTTACCTCGTTAACAAAACAAAATAAAATGGAAAACATTTCGGTTTTGGAAAGAGGTGTAATTAATAACAAACTGACCAGCGAGAATTTCAATGCAAAGCTGTTGCTTCATGAACGATCATTTACAAATCCCGTAATGGAGAATATAATCGCGGAAGGAGGAGATGATTTATTTAAGTACCTTACATGGACCGGACTTGCAAAAGAACCAAATCTGATGGTTCTCTCTTCAATGCATCACTATTATTATGACCATAAGGATATGGCAGGGATAAAAACTCTGATAAACCTTAAGAAACTTAATCAGGTCAAACATCTTGAAAGCTTCCTGCACACACTTTTCAGGATATTACCATCCAAGGCATATTTTGTAGGTTGTTTTAAAAACAATAAGCAACACCGAAAGGGCGCATCGTTTTACAATTCCGGTAAATTCTTCACCGGGATTGTGAATATTTTTAATTTAAAATCTGAACGAGCTCTTTCAAAGAAAGGAGTAAATCAACTAATGGAAGAGTATGGTTTTAAAGTTATTGATATTACAGATTTAAATGGTATGACCTTTTTCTGGGCTCAGAATCTTAGAAAAACGTGTGAATAAACAGTTTTTAACTATTTGTCTTCAATCCGGTGAAAAATAAAAATAAATATGTCAATTTTTGGTGAGATATTTGTAAAAATAAATACCCGGTTTTTTAGTTTATAAATAATGGATATTTTCAATCCTTTTATCCGGCTTAAAGTAATTCCATTTCTCGAGAAGTGGAACCTTATGAATATAATTCTGGGGTTAATTGATATTCTTTCAATAGCAGTTGCATTCCAGATCGCATTCCTGCTTAATTACTATGGTGAAGGGACCTTCTTTTTTTTCGAAAGAAGAGACCTGACACTTATATTTCTGGCCATCCTGCCAATATGGCTGATAACACTATATATTATTCAGGTAACAGAGATCCCCAGGACGAAAAGATACCGGACCCTGTTATTTGAGTATATTCAATCGGCGGTAGCCATCACTGTTGTACTTCTTATAATATATTTTGTTTTCAAGCTGGCCTATCTTTCCAGATTGTTTCTTATTGAATTTGCTTTTCTTGGATTCCTGTTCTTGTTTTTTTCAAGAACCCTTGAATATAAAGTCCTTAAAATATACAGGGCAAAAGGATTTAATCATGTTAATATCATCCTTTTTGCAGATGATTCATCCATCCCTTTCGTTGAGGAACTACGTCGGAATATTGACTGGGGTTACAGAATTACCTTCATTTTCTCAAGCTCGGAACGGTTTATTGAAAAGTATGGAAGAATCTATAAAATTCTGCCGGAGAAATCCAAGATGGTACTTAATGACCTTATGGAAGTTGATACCATTGATGAGGTAATCTATCTGAAAAAGGATATTAGCCCGTCTGAAGTCCGGAAGACGATCAGGTCGTGTGAAGAATTGGGTGTTGTTTTCAGGTTAAGGTACCAGAATATTCAGCTTAACCTCACAAATGCATTTACTTCGGTTATTGGCAACGAGAAATTTCTGACATTTATTAATGTGCCCTATAAACCTTTCGCTCTGGCAACCAAAAAAATTATGGATATTAATTTCTCTCTGTTGTTATTAGTTATATTGTCTCCCCTGATGCTTTTCATTGCATTATTTATAAAACTAACCTCTAAAGGTCCGGTGATATACCGGCAGGCAAGAGTAGGATTGCGCGGGCGGCAGTTCGATTTATACAAATTCAGGACTATGGTTGCGGGAGCTGATAAGATCCGGGATGAACTTGAATCAAAAAATGAAATGGACGGACCGGTATTCAAGATCAAGGATGATCCGCGAATAACTCCAATAGGAAGGTTCCTTCGAAGGACAGGATTTGACGAATTGCCTCAGCTTATAAACGTTTTAAAGGGGGAAATGTCGCTAATCGGACCAAGGCCACCATTAAAAAGTGAGACAGAGCAATACAAAAGATGGCAGTTGCGACGTTTATCTGTAAAACCCGGATTATCGTGCTTCTGGCAGATAATACCTGACCGTAATAATGTTAAATTTGAAAAATGGATGGAAATGGATCTGGCATATATCGACAGTTGGTCACTTCGATTAGATTTCATAATTTTGCTCAAAACAATAAAAACTGTTTTCCAGAGAACAGGAATTTGATAATATTATTTAACACATTTATGAAAAAAGTTACTTCCTCTTACCCCAATCTGTGGTTTGCGCTATTGTTTATGTTATTCATAAGTTCTTGCGTACCAGTAGAAAAACTGAGCTATTTCAATGATATAGATGAACTTGAGAAGCCTGTAGTCAATCCAAAGACTCAAAAACCCATTCTGCCATTCGACAGAATTTACATAAGAATTATAAGTATAGATCCACAAACAAGGCAGATATTTGATTTCCCCACTGAAGCAAATTACACTGATGCCGTCGACAACATTATCGGGTATCTCGTTGATGAAGCGGGCGATATTGATTTCCCGTTTGTCGGAAAAATAAATTTAAGATCACTTACGCTAACTGATGCAGCAACAAAAATCCAGAATGCGCTGAATGAATATGTAGCCAATACTACAATATTAGTAAAATATATTGATAGCCAGGTGTCCCTGTTAGGGGAGGTTCAGCAGCAGGGTGCCTACACCTTTACACAGGATAAACTGAATATTTATGAAGCACTGGCTCTCGGCGGCGGTATCACCCGTTACGGAAACAGGAAGAATGTCATACTTATAAGGCAGGAGGGCGATAAAATAATGCATCATAAGCTTAATCTTTCTGATTCGAAAATTGCCAGTAAGGATTTCTATTATATTTTACCCAATGACGTTATTGTCGTCGAACCTTTAAAATCAATTTCAACAAGTTATCAGAACATTACATATACAACAATATTAACTTCGATAACAACGTTGGTTGCAGTGTTGCTCTTATTTGGTGTAAGCTATCAATAAACCTAAAAACAATGTTAAAGACAATAGAACCGGAATCATCGATTGCTCCTCTGAAATACTTCCTGTTAAAGGTTGCCTCACTAAAGTACTTATATCTGGCATTGATGGGTCTGTGCATTGCCATTGCTTTCCTTTTTAATTTATTTTCTCATAAAGTTTATGAGGCATCGGCGTCATTGAGCCCGGTTGAAAATAAAACATCCTCTATCCTGAGTTCAAATGAGTTTTTCAGCGGTATGCAGGCTCTTGAATCAGTAAACAAATTAGAAAACGACATTACTAATCTCAGTTCATTTGCTCTTGTTTACTCGACTGTCAACAGCATGAATCTTGAAGTCTCCTATTTCAGTGAATACAAAAAAATATTTAAGCAGTCAGATGAACTTTTCAGTACATCTCCTTTTACAGTCAGCATAGATAAGTCGCATATCCAACCCATTGATGTAAAAATCTATATTTCAATTCTTGATGAATCTTCCTTCAGGCTTACGGTTTCTCAAAATAAGGTTTCATTATATAATTATGTTGATAATCTTATTGTAAGTGAAGACAATACTTTGGAGGTAGATACTATTTGTAAATTTAATGAAACAATAAGTAACAGAACACTGAGGTTATCTGTATCCTTAAATAAAGAATTTCTAAATCAGAATCCGAAGATTAAATACCATTATTATTTTAAACTCAATCATCTTGACTACCTGGCAAAAGACTTCCTTAAAAAGCTGGAAATCGAAAAAGCATCACCGCTGGCATCAATTATAAATATCAGATTTTCAGAAAGTAATCTTAATAAGACAATTACTTTTCTTAACCGCTATCTTAGTTCATTCCTTGAGGAGAATCTTGCCAAAAAGAATAATATGGCATCGAAAACAGTTAGTTTCATTGACTCTCAGATATCGGATATTTCCGACTCATTGGTAATATCAGAATCTGAACTGAGAAACTATAAGTCGGTAAACCAGGTGGTGGACCTGAGTTTCCAGGGTCAAAGAATATATGAGCAGATGAATGAGATTGAAAATGAACGTGCCAATCTTCAGGTTCAGGAAAGATATTATACTTATGTAATTAATTATATGAAGGCGAACCAGGATATGGCGGGGCTTCAACCTCCCTCTGCCATGAATGTAAGTGATCCGATAATTAATCAACTTATTACAAACCTGTATGATCTGGTTTCTCAAAGATCAACACTTCTTGCCGGAAGCAATCCCCAGAAAAATATTTTTGTTGAGC
>Ga0105106_10002761_pt1 | contig 12580 bp, 8 predicted proteins | sample PPLLaktember2015_5_FD_79109 | JGI IMG/M metagenome (GOLD analysis project Ga0105106, IMG submission 79109) | Freshwater sediment microbial communities from Prairie Pothole Lake near Jamestown, North Dakota, USA - PPLs Lake P8 Core (1) Depth... | ecosystem: Environmental > Aquatic > Freshwater >...
AACCGCCTGCCAGATATCCCATTGTCCGCCCGACCTCCCCTTGGTTCCCAGAACAAGCTCCAGGTGGTTCCTCTGTTCAATGGTGGAAGAGATCTCGCCGAGTTCATTCCTTTTGGCCGGCCTTGGAGTCGGCTTCCATTGGCTGTCGGAGTAATAGGCGTTTTTATGTTCATAAATGTTGACGAGCTGATAGGCTCTGAAATCCACGGGGTCAGGGGCGCAGCTCCAGCAGCCGTTATACTCATCCGGATAAAAAATCTGGGCGCCGATGGCTTCCCATCCCCCTGTTGAGCCTCCGGTCAGGACGCGGGCCCAACCTTCCCCGAGGCACCGGAATTTTTTTTCGATAAATGGGATGAGCTCATAGGTAATCGCATCCCCGAAAGGCCCCAGATTCTCCGAGTTCACCGCGTAGGAATCATCATAATAAGGATTGGCATGATTGATTTTTATGACAACCATCCTCGGAAACCCGGGGGACTTCCAGTCTTGATAGAGTTGATAGCCCATTTTCTGGATAAGCTTTGACCGGCCCTCAGCTTCGGGGTCAGGAGGGGCATTCCGGAAACCGCTGATGTCCGTTGAAAAGTGGTCATGAAAAATAAAGAGCGGATACCTTGCCTCGGGATGCTCGTCAAATCCCTCCGGAAGAAGCACATAAGCCTCAAGATCCCAGGGGCGGCCCCAAAACTCGGAAAGCCGTTTGCTCTGCATCTTCACATATTTAATGTATTTTGAATCCGCGGGCTCAGGAAGGGGAGGGATCTTTTGATCCAGCACTATCGGGACAAGCCGCTTTTCCCGTGTGTCAATAGTGAGTTTCAGGGGAGTGCTGTAAAGGTTCCCGGGCTCACTGCTCCATTGTTGGCCGGCTTCCCAGCTTGCCGGGAGCTTGACGACATGCCCGTCTGCTCTCTTGAATGTTTCATACCGGTGGAGCAAAGCCTGAACCCAATACTTCCCGGGGGGAATGTCGGCCATGTTTTTTAAAGGATAGCCAAAGGCGTTGCCGTCAATGACGGCTTCTTTCCCGGGTACCCAGTTTTCGACTTCTACACCAAAGACGAGCTGCGTGCTTTCCAGGACCGATATCTGAAAGCGTGGCTCGCTCTTTTCATCGGTGGAAAACATCAGGAGGAGCCGGCCGTCGAGCGGAACTTGATAATGGGTATCTGGAAAAGATAAGGAAAATTGGGTCCGGACGGCCTGCCGGTCTTGAACCCGGCTGCTGCCCAGAGATACGATGGCGAACAAGATCGCTAGGGAAAGGAGATGCTTTCGCTTCCCCAGACCGTTATATTTCATTGTATCCTCCGGTTCTAAGAATATGGCTTTTCTATACTACACCGTGGGAAAAATGGCAACAGCCGCGTCGAAAACCCGCTGACGAAGGCTTCCTGGACGAGCGTGGCCAAGGCCAGCTCCGAACGCTTCCGCGCTGTCACGAAGAACGACACATAGCCGCCCTTCTGCATCATCTGTCCCGCCACCCACTCCAGCATCACCGACGCGGGCTCTTCGGGCCCTTATGTCAGGGTTGAGAATGAGAGATCTCCATTCCGCGATTATCTGAAGAAGATCCCGCCGCGGTCTAAGATCGCTGTGGAGACCGTGGGCAACTGGAATTTGATGGTGGATGAGATGGAAAAGGCCGGCCATATCCCCTTGCTGGCTCTGGTTGACGCGCCCTTGAATTCCTCTTCCACATCCCATAAAATAAGTATGGCGACAAAATGGATAAAGGGTTAAGTGTCCGCGTATTTCTCGCCGCTCTTCTGGCCATAGGCATGTTCTTGCCGGCCGCGGACCAGACGCCTCTCCCCGAGAGGTACAAAAAATGGCTGGAAGAGGACGTAGTTTATCTCACCACCCCGATGGAAAAGCAGGTCTTTCTGCAACTGGAATCCGACAGGGAGCGGGACTTATTCGTCAACGCCTTCTGGAAACAACGCGATCCCATCACGCTCACGGATCACAACGAGTTCAAGGATGAGCACTATCGGAGAATCGAATACGCTAATAAGCAGTTCGGGCGGCTAAGCTCCCTCCCCGGCTGGAAGACGGACCGGGGCAGGATCTATATCTCGATCGGCCCTCCCCTGACCATCAACAGGTACGAAGGCTTCTCATCGATCTACCCTGTCGAAGTCTGGAACTACCAGGGAATGGCCGAATACGGGCTTCCCGATATGTTCCGGATTGTCTTTTACAGGAAGTTCGGCTCGGGGGACTACGTGCTCTACAGCCCGAGCATGGACGGGCCGCGAAGCCTGATCGGGTCGTCGTTGAGCATCTCCGTCGACGCCGAGACGGCGGCCTACAACGAGATCTATGGCAACGATCCCATCCTGGCCGAATGTTCTCTGTCCCTCATCCCCGGAGAAATAGTCATCCGGGGCACCCCGTCCCTAGAATCCGAGAGCCTCCTCTTGGCCTTGAATTCCGCGCCCCATAAACGGGTTCGCGATGAATACGCCAAGAAGCTCCTTCTTTACGATACCCAGATCGATGTCGAGTACACGGCCAATTACGTCGGGAACAATTCGCAGGTCAAGATCGTCCGGGACGATTCGGGGCTCTTCTTCATCAATTACCTTATTGAGTTCGATAAATTCTCTATGGAAGAACACGAGGGCGTCAATAAGACGCAGCTGCTTGTCAACGGGTCGGTGACGGATGCTCAGAAAAGGGTCATATTCCAGTTCGACAGGCCCGTGCCCGTGAAACTCGACCGCGAGCAGATCGAGACAGTCCGGCAGCAGAGGTTCTGCCTCCAGGATCTTTTCCCTCTCGCCCCGGGCGACTACTGGCTCAAGATCCTGGTCAAGAACGAAGCCTCCAAGGAATTCACCTCCATCGAAACGCCCATCCATGTCCCGGACGGAAAGGACCTGCAGATAAGCCCGTTGATCCTGGCCTACAAAAAAGAGCAGGATTCCTCCGGCAAGATGAAGGCCTTCAAGACGGAGGGGCTTCAACTCTTTTCCTCGCCGAGGAATGATTTTTCGAACGCCGATACGCTCATCCTTTTTCTCCAGCTGACCGGGGATAGGCCTCCGGCCATGACCGGGGGATCCCTCCGCATCACCGTGTTCAGGGGAGATGAGGAATTCCGGAAGGTGGACATAGCGATCAAGCCTGAGGGGGATGCCGTCAACGGCTGGGAGGAATTCCCTCTGGCCGGTTTCCCAGCGGACTATTACAGGATGCGGGTGGCCTTAGTGACCGCAGAAGGAAAAGAGGACTGCTTTAGTGAAGAGAACTTCTCCGTGTCTCATATCCCGTTCCTTCCTAGACCCTGGGTTTATTCCACCGTCCATAATCCGTCGGGCAGTCCGGTCTATCTATCCATGGTCGGCGACCAATTGATCAAGAAAGGCGAGCTCGAACAGGGCTGCGCCTACCTGGAAAAGGTCTATTCGGCCAATCCGGACTCGGCGCAGGCGGCGATCAGCTACGGCAGGGCCCTGTTCAGCCTCAGGAAATTCCGAGAGGCAGAAACGATGCTGACGCCATTTTATCAGAAGGGGTCCAAGGAGGTCCTTGAGCTCCTGGCCCGGGCGGCCCACGCCGGCGGAAATTACGCCGGGGCTATCCGATACTACAAGGATTACATCTCCGCCTTCGGGGCCAACTTCTACATCCTCGCGTTCCTCGGCGATTGTCATTTCGGTTTGGGAGAGAAAGAGGAAGCACTCGCGGCCTGGGAAAAGTCCTTGGAAATGAATCCCAACCAAGATGAGCGCGCCAAGAGGGTGAAGGATTTGAGAAAATGAGCATCATGAACAAAGGGATCATACTCCTGACACTCCTTTTACTGGCCACCAACGCCAGCCTGTTCTCTCAAGCCGGGATGGGGAACGGCCGCATCAAGGGAGAGATCCGTTCGGAGAAAGGCGACCCGGTCCAAGGCGTCAAGGTGACCGTCGTGAACATGATCTATAAACAGAGGTTCACGAGCACGTCGGATGAGAAGGGCCGATGGGCGGTTTCCGGAGTGGCCGCTGGCCAATATCAGATATCCGTCTCCAAAGAGGGATTTCAAGAGGCCACAATGGACCTCACACTCAGCTTTGCCAAGACCCTGGTTCATACGCTCGACATCACCATGAGGTCGGAGGGATCGGGGCCGTCCGAGGCAGGTCCGGAAGGTATCCCCGACCCTCGGGGTGTCGCCTTGTCTAGGCTCTTACAGGAAGGCAACGCCCTCTTTGCCCAGCAAAAATACGACGAAGCCCGTATCGTTTTCGAAAACCTGCTCAAAGACAATCCGGAGACCTACCAGATCCACATCAACATCGGTAACTGCCACCTGCGCATGAAGCAGTACGATCAAGCCATTGCCGCCTACTCGGAATATATGAACATAATCGCGGCCAAGAAGAACGACTTGCAGGGCGACGCCGAAGCCGCCGGCGTCCTGTCCGCCATCGGTCATGCGTATATGGAGCAGGCCAACGTCGAGAAGGCAAAGGAATATTTCCAGAAGGCGATTGACGTCCTGCCGCGTGACGAAGTCCTCCCCTTCATCGTCGGTGTCATCCTCCTCAACCAGGGCGATACGGAGAATGCCATCAAGTACTTCGGGATGGCCATCAAGATCAAGGAAAACTGGGGGCCTCCCCACCTTAGGATCGGATATGCGTTCCTGAGGATTGGCGAATACAAGAGCGCCGCAGAGCATATGAAAAGATTCCTGGAGCTGTCGCCTGATGATCCGGAGGCGGCGGGGATCAGGAATCAGCTCCCTATGATCGATGACTTGGCTCAGAAGAAAAAAACAGGCAAATCCCCGACTTCATGATATTCCCACGCAGGGATGCCGGCGGAAAGATGAAATGTGGACGGCTATCCAATTTTTTGATATTTCGCCAAGCGCTTGCGTCTCCACGAGATCTCTACCTCCGCCAAGGAGGTCTCATCACCCATGGCTCGCAGCAGGCCCTGGGCCTGGTGATCAGGCTCCTGGCCGGGCCGGGGGCTAAAGCGGTCATCGAAGCCCCGACTTATTTCAATATGATCCCGCTCCTCAGGCTCAACGGGATGTCGATCGAGACAGTTCCGATGAGGAAGAACGGCCTCGACATCCCCATCTCATGAACATACTCCGCGCGCACGACGTGGGCTTCATCTACACGATGCCGGATTTCTAAAACCCGACGGGCAAATCATTATAAATCAACATGCTGAGGAGGAAACAGCTTTTTCATGCATAATTCAGGTCAGCAGGGTTAGAAGAGGAAAATGCTTAAAAAAAAGGGGCAGGAGAGCGAATCCTCCTGCCCCTTTTTAGCTACTTATCCGTTCGTCTAGAATCTGAAGGTCAATCCGATTCTTCCGTTTCTGGGGGGGAACAGGCTGCTCGGCTTTCCGAAGGCCGAGGAGCCATCCGAGTACGTGGCGTAGGGCGTCATGTTAACATGGTAGTAGTACTGGGCATTCAGGGCGTTGAAGAGGTCGAATTGGAGCTCGATCTGTGTTGTCTTGATCTTGAAGGCCTTGCCGATGCGGAAATTGAGGTTCCAGGAGACGGGCTGGCCCCGGACGCCCCTTTGCTCCAGGTTGATCTCGGGATATCCCGTGCCGCGATATGGGCGAACGGCCGAAGGGATGGCGGAGGTGCCGATCCGCGCGTTCCAGGCTATGCCGGACATGAGGCGCAGGTCGGCGGTCAGATTGATGCCCAACGGCGCGAACCAGGTGGTCATGATCTTGCCCTGGTGCTCCCGGCTCCACTGCCTGCCCCACTGGAGCGGATTGTCGATATAGGCCGGATCTGTATCCATGTTGTATTGGGGGAACCCGAATAAATCGTTTGAGCCGTGGCCGGAGAGATTAGACTTGCTGTTCTGATAAGTATAGGAGGCCATGAAGGACCATCTTTGGGAGGGCAGCTTCTTGAGGATGATCATCAAGAGATGGTCGTTCTTCTTGGCAAAGGAAGAATTGGCCAGGGTCAAATCGGAATCAGGAAGCCGGTCGATCTGGTTCCAAAGGGTGATCGTGTTGCCGAGCCAGGGGTCCGTCCACTCGTATTCTTCGAACGTGTGCACAGCGGATGACCTGAGGTGGTACCGATTGTGGTCCCTCCGATAGATGTAGTCGATGTCAAGGGCGAATATTGGGCCCAACCTGCGGGAGATACCAAAACTGAAGGTGTGGTTGTTGTTCAGTTTGATATCGGGATCGACAGGGTAGGGCTTGGACGAGGTGACGGTTTGATAGAGATTCCCGGGCTGGGCAATGAGCGCTAAGCGCTCGGCGATGTTTTCAGGGGTCGGATCGAAGGTTCCTGCCGGCAGATCGGCGGCGTAATAAAATGAGTCTGAGTTGCCCGGAAAGCAGTAGTAGTAGGTCTGGGTGATGGGCTTGTTGTAATAGATGCCGAAGCTTGCCCGGACGATGGTCTTCTGGTCGCCGGTGATATCGTACGTGAATCCCAATCGGGGAGAAAAAGCGGAGAAGCTGGCGATATCGCCGGAGCCCGAATAGTTGCGGGCGTTGAAAGCCGGGTTCTCATATCTCAAACCCAGGTTGATATAAAGGTGCTTGTTGACTTTGATGTTGTCCTGGAGGAAAGCCCGGACGCTCTGGATCTTCCCAAGGAAATCCTGGTTCCCGCCGACGACAGCTTCCCACGTGACTGTTCCGTCCTCATTGGGAGCATAGCTGTAAATCTGGCCCCCGCCGCTATAAAATCTTGTCTCACCCGCGCGGCCGTCCTGGTATTCCAAGCCCAACTTGAGCTCGTGGGACATGCCGAGAAGCTCGTCGGCGTAATAGGTCAGAGCGGAGTTGAGTTCAAGATTCGAGGAATAGACGTTTCTTGTCATATTCCCGCCGAAGATGCCGTAGGGGGAGGTGTTCGTATATTGGGGCACATCAGGGGTCACGGGATCCCATGAGATCCGGGACTTGAAGTAGGCCATCTTGAGGTAAAGATAGCTGTTCTCGCTCAGAATGGAATTCAAGCTGGCGAAGACCGTGTGGTTGGGCGATATGGAATGAAAGGCGACCGATGGATTGTAGTAGGCGGCGTATAATCCCTGGTTTCCCTGGTCGGCGTAGCTGTGGTTATACATCAGGCTCAGTGTGTTCTTGGTGTTGAGCAGGTAATCGAATTTGGCGTAGCCCCGCCAGACATCGAACGTCTGATAAATCGTAGATGTCTGCACTCGGGGCCATTTCGATTCCCGGCCGCCGGCGAAGGAAAAGAACAGCTTTTCCTTGATCAGAGGGCCCGATACGGTCGCCGTGATATCGTAGTCGTGCTTCCAGTAGTAGGCGTAGTTGTAGAACTGCTGTTCGTTGGTCTTCTTGTAGTTGGCGTAAAAGGTTTTGCTGTCCGCATAAACTCCGGATAGGGAGCCATGGATCTCATTAGAGCCGCTCTTGGTGACGATATTGACCGCGGCGCCCGTATAGCTTCCGTATTCGGCCGAGGCGCCGATGCCGGTGACCTGGACTTCCTCGATCGATTCATAGACGGGACTGAGGGTCGTATAACCGACGCTCGGATCGCTGACATCCACTCCGTTCAAACGGAATGAACTGGTCATGGATCCCCGGGCCAGATAGATGCCACCGCCTCCCCAGCTGACGTTCCCGGATGTCCCGTATGCGGTGTTGTCGAAGACGCCAGGCGCGGCATTGACGATATCGATGAAATTCCGCGAGGTGGGTACGTTTTCCACCTGAACGTTGGAGAAGTTTGTGATGATCTGGGGTGTGTTGGTCTGGATCAGCGGAACCGTGCCGATGACGGTGACCTCGGACTCCAACTTTGCAGCCGCCATCGTAAGGGTCAGCGGAGACGATACCCCGATGCTGACGACGATATTGGGCAGCTTGATCGTGTTGAATCCTGACAGGGTGGCGACGACTTCATAGATCCCGGGATTTAGGGTGACAAAACGAAAAGAGCCATTCTCATTGGAAAGGCGAGAAAGAGACCTTTGGAACAGCTTTTCGCTCGAAATCTTGACCTGGACTCCCGGAAGCGGTACCCCGGCTTCATCCTGGACTACCCCGGAAATCTCGCCTTTTTGTTCGCTCTGGGAAAATCCCAGATAAGGAATCGAAACGCATAGAGCGAAGACCAGAATCAGAATCGACAGTCTTCTCATTTCTCATTCCTCCTTTCTTTCGAACGCATATTACCCTCGAGGACACAAATCCGCTAGGCATAGGACTACGTTTATTGTACTTGATGGTATTTGTCAAGGGCCAATTTAATAGATTTCTGCCAGTCCAATTTAACCCTCTCCCCATTCTTTGGACAGATTAGGGGCTTCCTGAATGTATCTGATCCTACACAGATCCTTTTATCACCGGCAGTGTCGACCCGCCATATGGCATGATCAATACGGTCGCATCGCTTCCGAGTTTTCCAAACGCCTCATCCAGCGCGTCCTGCACTGAAGCATAGGGCTGCATGAATATTCCGCGGACGAATTCCGGATCCATTTCCGAGACGAGGAAGATATCCGCGTTTTCAAGCACCAGGGCAATCGCTGCGGCTTTATGCCCGCCCAGTTGAAAATCGTGCTGGATGCGTTCCACCATGGATTCCGGCGTAGGCGACCCAGTCATCCATTCCTCGAACACATGCTCGCCCATGCCTTCTAGACATGAGCCAACAAGAATGATGATGCCGCCCTTTTTGACCGCGTGCTTCGCATTGTCGAGAGCCTTCTGCGTCTGGTAAAGGTTCAAATCCTTTGGTGCGCCGCCCTGCGATACAATGACGATATCGGCACGGGAATCGATTTCCTTTTTATAGAGCCGGTCAAGGAATTCGCAGCCGGCGCGATGCGCTTCGATGAAATGTCCCGCCACTGCATGAATGATCTTTTTGTGTTCATCCAATACCACGTTGACGATAAAATCGATCGGACAGTGTTGAATGGCCTCTTCCAGATCCTCGCGAACGGGATTCCCTTCGAGGATACCCGCGCACGCCCCGGGCAGAACCATACGGCTGTGATTACATTGAATCGCATCCCACGTCGACACCCCCGGCATGACCGCCTTTGCTCCGCCGCTGTAGCCCGCAAAATAGTGATATTCAATATTGCCCAGGCAGATACGGCGGTCCGCTTCAGCAACGATCCGCGTCACATCCACCGGCGTGCCCAGCTTCGTGCGTCCCATATGGACAGAATCGTGCGGATCTCCATCCACACAGCGGATCTCACCGATGGCACGTTCACCCGCCAGTTTTTTCATCTCCTCCGGCGTGTGTACGCGATGGATTCCCAGCGAGAACACCAGCGTGATGTCCTTGCGTTGTATCCCCGCCGCGTACAGTTCGTCCAGGAGCGGCGGCAACACGAGGTAGGATGGGAGCGGGCGGGTGATGTCACTGGTCAGGATGACGATCTTCTCGCCTGCTTTTACGATTTCGCGGATACGGGGTGTGCCCATAGGATGTTCCAGCGCGTATCGAACGGCCGTCGCGCCGGTGCGGACAATCTCCACCTGGTTGGGCTCAAGAACGCCTATGACATTCCGGTCGGGGACGTCCACCTGCTGCGGTTGCGTCCCAAAGCCGATTTTAAGCCTCATGCCGGTCACCCGTGTTGCTTAGCTTTTGATCCGTGGCGCAAAGCCTTGACCACCGGCAGTTCCTCGCCTGTTAAGAAGCGGATGAGCGCGCCGCCGCCGGTGCAAATGTAATCGATCTTGTCCTGTTTCTTGTATTTATTGGTTGCGGTAATACTGTCGCCGCCGCCGATGACGGTATACCCTTTTGTATCTCCCAGCGCATCCCACACGGCTTTGGTGCCATATTCGCTCTCCGGCTTCTCGAACACGCCCATGGGACCGTTGACGAACACGGTCTTGGAATCGCGGATCACCCGCTGGTAGTTGGTCGCTGTCTCTTTGCCGATATCCACGAGCATCTCATCACCCGGCAGACGGTCAATGTTTGTTTCGATGCGCATACCATTTTTTACAAAGGCCAGGTCGGTTGGTAAAACGATCTTGTCTGCGAATTTTGAAAGAACGTCCTTAGCCGTTGTGATGAATTCCTCGTACCCCTGTTTGCGGATGAATTCCCTGGATGCTTCGCCGATATCGATCCCTTTCGCCCAAAGCATGATGTTGGCCACCAGACCGCCGGTAAGCACATAGTCGGCAACGCCTCCCGCCAGCACCGTATTCATCATCAAGAACGCATCGGATATCTTCGCGCCTCCCAGAACGAACGTGCAGGGACGTGCAGGGGATTCCATGATGCCGGAAATGACACAGAATTCCTCCTCGAACAACCGTCCCATCGCGGAGGGCAAAACCTGTTCAAAACCGCATAAACTGGGCTGATCCCGGTGGGCGGCCGCGAACGCGTCGCACACATACAGGTCGGCCAGCGGTGCGAGCTTGCGCACCAGAAGGGTCTGTGCTTGCTGCTCATGCGTGAGTTTCAGCTTCATCTCAAACAAGGTCTGTTCCTCGGAGAGGAAACGCACGTTGTCCAGCAACAGGATCTCACCGTCCTTCAGCGCTTTGATGGCTTCGCGAGCTGCGGGACCGCATACGTCATCAAGGAATTTGACCTCCCGGCCGAGGAGTTCCGAAAGGACTTTGGAATGCGGTTCGGTCGTGTAGAAGTTCTTATACTCAATATCGCTGCCCTGATGCGCCATCAACACCACCTTCGCTCCCTTGTCGGACAGCTCCCTGATCGTCGGCACGCAGGCACGTACTCGGGTGGTATCTTTGAGGGTATTCGTTTTACGGTCGATGGGCTGGTTGATGTCTACGCGCAATAGGACCGTTTTGCCCGCTACCTGCACATCATCCAATGTGTTAATGTCGAATCGCATAGACGATCTCCTTTCCGTAAAGAGTATTTCAGCCGCGGGCAAACCCTCGAAATGTGTTTGCCCGCGGCTGATGCATTATCAACAGGCTTTATCGCACCTTCATATCGAGGTACTTGTTGGTTTCGGCGGTCCCTGTCTCGCGTGTCGTCTGCATTTTCATAGCGGCACGGATCGCGTCCACCGTCTCAGGGATGGTCACGCTCTCCTGCGGGATGTTGATGGCAAACATGATATCATCGCCCGATTCAACGATGCTGTCTTCCCACAGGCCGATCTCGTACATGTCGCCTCTGGGGTTGCCCAGATCGCGCGCATAACGGAAAAAGGACGCGTTGCCGAGGAAACCGTCTTCCAGCCTGACGACGCGGATGCGGGGATGCTGTTTGAACGCCGCCTGCGCCTTGTCTTTCGTGATCTTCTGTTTGCCCGTGGCAACCACGGTAATGATGTGGCCATGGGTTACGGGGGTATGAACCAGGATGCCGGTCGCTTCTACGTGCGGCATGATGGTCATCAGGTCCACCGCCTGATGCGAAGGAGCCTTATCTATCTGCAACGCGTTGGTCAGGCCGCGGTGGTAGTCGCCCGGGTCCGCCACTCGGCGTATGATGGTGATAGCGATCTTCTTAAGGCCGCCACAAGTGCGGTCAAGGCAGTCCACGGCCCGGATCAGGCCGGTGGTGTTGCAGGAGGTCAGCTTGAGATAATCCGCACCCACGCCCTTCTCATAGTTGGCATATCCGTGGAAAAATACGTCTGCGACGGAGTTCTTCTCGCCGCCCTGAAAAACCGCTTTGACGCCCTTGGCCTTATAGAGCTCCTTGTTCTTGGCACCCACGCCGCCGGGTGAGGAATCCAGCATGAGGTCCACCTTGCCGACCAGATCCTCGAACGTCCCGGAAATGGGTATGCCCAGCGTATCGAACTTGGACTTGTCCGCACCGCTCACCAGATAAAGGTCGTACGGCATGCCCTTTTCATGCAGCGCGCGGACGGATAAAGAAGGCACCAAGTCGGCAACGCCGACAAGCTCCATATCCTTCTGCAGAGCTACGCCGTCCGCCAGGCGCTGCCCGATAACGCCGTACCCAGCAACTCCTACTTTTACCTTTGCCATATGATGTTCCTCCCTTATTTTTTCAGAGTGTCGATTTTCAGCCGATGACGTCTCGAATTTGTGCGATACCGGTTTCCAGGCTGGTCAGCACCGGAACCTTGACGCTTTCCAGGAAGCGCATCAGGTGATACATACTGCCCTGCGCCAGCACGATGACATCGTTGGTCTTCGCGGCTTCCCGGACCTTTGCGATGACCATTTGGTTGTGTTTCTCCTTGTCTCCCGTCTTCAGCAGGAATTCGTAAGCACCTTCTACAAAGCAGCGGTTAACCTTAACTTTCTTGCCAGCCTCCCTGGCCATCTGTTCCACCAGCCGGCTGGACGGCTCGACCGTCGAAATCGCCGTCGCGATCACCGCGATCTTGCTCCCCAGCTCCACCGCCTTCTTCGCCATCGGGGCGTCGATCTTCACAATGGGAATCTTCAGAAGCTTGGCCGCCACATCCGCTGCCTCTCCCACCGACGAGCATTGGTTCAATGCGCACACACAGCCCAGCTCCTGCAAATTGCTGTAGTAGTCGCACATGCGGCTGATGATCCAGGGGGTAATCCCCTTGTTCGCCAGCGCTTCCTGCAGCAGGCTGTCATCAATAATGTTGATCATCTCAACTTCGGGAAGTTGACTCTTGAACTG
>Ga0105106_10002762_pt1 | contig 12577 bp, 9 predicted proteins | sample PPLLaktember2015_5_FD_79109 | JGI IMG/M metagenome (GOLD analysis project Ga0105106, IMG submission 79109) | Freshwater sediment microbial communities from Prairie Pothole Lake near Jamestown, North Dakota, USA - PPLs Lake P8 Core (1) Depth... | ecosystem: Environmental > Aquatic > Freshwater >...
AAAGTGAGGGTGGCCGTGATTCTCGAAAGAGACAAAGCCCGCAGGGATCTATGGCTCGAAACGTATCTGTACCGACAGAAGATATGAAGGGATTCACCCTTCTGGAAGTGCTAGTCTCCATGGCGATTCTGGTGATCATCATGGCGGCGCTCTACAGCGCCTACACCACGAACGTGGAGGCCATCCAGATCGCCAGGCAAAACGGAGAGGTCCACCAGACGGCCAGGATCGTACTGGACCGGATGACCAAGGATCTTCAGTCGGCGTTGATCGAGGTGAGCGTTTCTTCGGACAAGATCAAGCTGGGCCTGGTGGGCGAAGACCGTGAGATCGACGGGAGGCGGGCGGATCGCATGGACTTCACCACCGTGACCCACCTGCCCCTGACGGAAAAGGGTCCGGCGAGCGATCTGTGCGAAATCGGGTACCTGATTGAGGAAAATTCAGAAGACAAGATTCTTGTTCTTTTGAGAAGGGATGACCCCAGCGTGGATGAGGACTTCACCAAGGGCGGATCGCTCCAGGAAATGGCAAGAAACGTGTTGGAGTTCAAACTCACCTACCGGAATTCCATGGGCGAGGAATCGGACAATTGGAACACCCTTGAAGGGATGCCCGTATCCGGGCTTCCGGTGCTCATCAAGGTTCGGCTGGTCCTGAAGGATGAACTCAATCGCGAGCACGTGTTCAGCACGACCGTCCACCCCGAACTCGCGGAAAGAGTCAAAGAAAAATGAGGCTAATAACCCCAATGCAGGTTTTTGGCCGGAATGTAACCGGAACTATGAAACTCAAATGTCGAATGTCGAACAAGAAATTTCGAATGACGAAGTTCAATTCCTTTTGGTGTTTCCTTCGGAGTTCGTTATTCGATATTCGATATTCTGCGGTTCGGTTTCTAATTCCTCCTCATCATGCACGGAAGTTTCAGCTTAAGACTCTAAAGACCGAGCGCGGAACGGCCTTGGTGCTCACGCTGCTCGTCATCATCACCCTCGCGGGGCTGACCCTGGGCTTCTCCGGTGAGTCCGGAGTGGAGCTTACCCTGGCGGGTTACGCAAAGGACGGCACCAGGGCTTATCAGCTCGCCCGCTCCGGGGTTGAGATCGCGCTGGAGGCCCTGGCCAGGGATGAAGATTTCAAAATGGACACCTTCAACGAGGACTGGCGAAAGTTCGGATCCGTTCCCCTGGCCGGAGGCTTGGCCGAGGAGGGCGTTTCTTTCTACGGCGGCATGGTGGATGAAAACAGCAAAATCAACATCAATTTGCTCAGGAACAGCCAGGGCGAAATCGACGAAAAGAGAGAAGCGCAGATGAGACGGCTCTTCAGAGCTCTGGGAGCGAAAGAAGAGCGTCTCAACCCGGTTCTGGACTGGCTGGATGCGGATGACATTGAGAGGCAGGATGGTGCTGAGGGATACTTTTACCAGAATCTCGAAGAACCTTACGAGTGCGCCAATGGCCCGTTCCTCACGGTGGGCCAGGTGTTTCTGGTCAGGGGCATGCGGGAGTTCGAGCGTTTCGGAGAGAAGAAGAAGCTGATAGATTTCCTGACGATCCACTCGGATGGAAAGATCAACATCAACACTGCTCCCAAGGAAGTTCTCGAGAGCCTCGGCGAAAGCATGGACAGCACTCTGGCCGCGGCCATTGTGGAATACCGGAAAGAAGAGAATTTTGAGAGCATCGAGGACTTGAGAAAAGTTCCGGGTATGGAGGGCGAAGTCCTCGCCGAGATCGGGGAGTGGATCACGGTCAAAAGTTCGACCTTCTCTATTGAAGCCCATGTCAACTGCAACGGGGCTGTCGCAAGCATCAAGACCGTCGCAAAGAGACAGGGGAACAAGGCAAAACTGATTTACTGGCAAGTAATGTAGTCATGATGAATCCTCTAAAAGACTTCTTGAAACCCAAGTATGTGGTCGGGCTCCAGGTGAAGGACGGTTGCATCGGGGCGGTGCAGCTCTACCTCGGCCTGAAGGGCCCGGAAATCGACAAGGCTGTTTTCATTGAGGCGGCTGATCCCGAGCGCGTTCAGGAAGAGCTCAGGAGGCTTTTTCAGGAAGAGGGTTTCAAAAAGGAGATGATCGTCACCTCCCTCCCAAGCTCCAAGGCGTTTATCCGGGAGATCTCCGTGCCCCTTTCTCAACCCAAGAAGGTGGAAAAGATCATCAAGTATCAGATGGAACCCTATCTCCCCTGCCCTGTCGAGGAGGTGCTGGTCGACTTTCTTCACCCGGGGACAGACGGGGGGATTCTCACTTTCGGGGTGGAAAAGAAATACCTGGCAGAGCACCTGGCCCTTCTAAGCGGTGCGGGAATCGAGCCGGATGCGGTCACGCTGGACGACATCGCCCTCTTCTCTCTGTATCTCTTCAAACACGGCGGCGAGTCCGAGCAACCCGTCGGCATCGTGCACACGATGGGGGAGAGCTTGGTGGTGCAGATCATCCACAAGAAGCAACTCGATTTCATTCGCATACTGCCGGGCAGCGTGGACCAGCTCGCAGACACCTTCCGCTTTTACAAAATGAAAAGGCCCGACCTCTCAGTGGGAGAGATCTATCTCACCGGCAACGGGGCATCAGGGGCCCACGAAAAAGCGCGGGAAATGGAATCGAGGACCGCTATCAAGACCGTGGTGTGGCGGCCTTTTGATGAAATGAGAGACAGGCTGGACAAGACCATCTCGCTCCTGCAGCCGAAACTGGGAGTGCCGCTCGGGCTCGCGATCGGCGCCGTTTATCCACTTGAGAAACCCCTGAACCTAAGGCGGGAGGAGTTCGTCCCCAAGACCTATTTCAACCTCAACCTTAGGAAGATGTTTTTTTTCATGGGCGCGGGACTCCTGCTTCTGGCTGTGCTTCTCACCGTGAACGTCTATCAGAAAGCGTATTACCAGGAGAGGCAATACAACCGGCTCCAGGCTCAAGTCCGGCAGGTGTTTACCGAGGCTTTTCCTGATGCGGCTCAGAGAATGGTCAGGGGCCAGGAAGTGGCCCAGCTGGAGCAGAAGATCGCAGAGGAAATGAGCCAGTACCAGGGCCTCGAAGAGGCGGCAGGAAGGGAAAAGATCCTGGAGGTTCTTCTGTCCCTTTCCAGGATCATCTCGGAAGATCCGGACGTGCAGATCGAAAATGCCTCAGTGGAAGGGAAGGACATCCGCATGGACGGTCGGACCGCCTCTTTCGAGGCCGTGGACAGGCTGACCAGCCGGCTGACCAAGGCAGGGCAGTTCAAGAACATCAAGCTCGTGGGCGCGAGAATGGACAAGAAGGACAACGCGGTCACCTTCAATTTTGCCCTGGAGAGGAACTGATGAAGTTCGACAGAAAGCAGATGACCTACATCTTCATCGGGGGCCTGGTTCTCGTTGCCCTGCTCTTTTACTGGATCGTGATCTCCCCGGCCCTCTCCAAGCAGGAGCTTCTTGCCAAGAATATTGCCAAGAGAAAGCAGGACCTGGTGAAGGTCTCGGAGATCAAGGGGAAGTGGCAAAGCTTTCAAAGAGACCGGACCGACGTGCAGGAGGCGATCAAGGGCCGCGGGAGCTTCACCCTTCTGTCCTATCTCGAGGCTGTAACCCGGGAGATCGGCATTGACCAGCGCATCCAGTATATCAAACCGGTCACTTTTCCCGAAGGGGAAGGAAAACTGAAACCCGAAGGGATCGAGATCAGCCTGGATGGAATCAACATGGAGCAGCTGGTGGATTTTCTCTATAAGGTCGAGTACTCGGGAAAGCTCCTCCACGTCAAGCGCATCAAGATTCTGAGAGCCTCGAAGGAAAAGACCAGCTTGCTCAAGGTCACCTTGCAGGTGAATACCTACAACCCCACCTAGTGGAGGCCGCAGTCGTTGAGAGCCAGAATTCTTCTCCTTTGCACGCTTCTCGCAATGCTTTGGCCGGCTTCGACAGAGGCGATGGAAATCAGGATCCCTCCCCTGACTGTGAAATCCGGCCAGTCTATTGAGATTCCCATTATGATCGACGAGGTGGACAACCTGGCGGGTGTGAGGCTGGTCATGACCTACGACCCGGAAATCCTTACTTACAAGGGCGGGCTGAAGACCAAAGAGACGGATTCGCTCATGCACATCGTGAATGACAAAAAACCGGGCGCTTTGATCGTCGTCATGGCCGGGGCAAAGGGCATAAAGGGAAAAGATTTTCCCATTTTCAAAGTCACCTTTGAAGCGAAGAAAGACATCAAGGAAATCCGCACCACCAAAATCTCCGTAACGGAGATTCAGTTAATGGGCGATGATCTGAAGGAACGAAAGGCAACGATCAACAGCCACCCCATCACGATTCAACCCTGATTGGATGTGTAGATTTCCTGCAAAAAAGAGTAAGGAATTGCCCAGGGTGAACAGCCTGTTTCATATTGAATTCAGGCAGTTAGAATTCGTTAAAGACCGATTTTTGTCACGGTTTCTGTATCTTTGTCCGTACAACCGCGAGGACAGATTGAATAGGGAGGTAAGCGTGAATCTCGCGCAGGCTCCTCACCCAGCCATCTATTTCCGCTATGCTTAACCTTACGGGTATCCAGTCAGACTTAAGGCCAGCTGGTGATCAGAAGTTCGAACTCTCAGGGAGGAGTCTCAACCTTTTATGTATCCCAACCACAATGGATTCAGCATGCCACACGGAAATGTCCTGCCAACTCGCGGAAGCGAATTTCTTGTACCAATCTGTTTCATTCAAGTCCTAGACTCCCCATCCGAAACGCCGCTTTGCTCGGGCCTCTTGACATCATTGGCAGGGGGATAGCCTGCCAGTGAGAGCGAGAGGACTCGATTTAAGGATAAAAACCAAGAAAAACCGTGAAAGAATGCTATAAGTTGTCACACTGATGCCCATAAAAAACCTCGCATGTCTAATGTTATGAAATCATTGATGTTTATTCACCAAAAAAAGCTAGCCATGTCAAATAGTTGGACGAAAGGCACTAAAATCATTTGAGAAAAGTATTGGATCCTATCAGATGAATAGACGGCGGAAGCCGGGGTTTTCCTTCCTTTACGCTTCTTGACAGAGATATCTCGCCATCATAATTAAGCTTCCCAAGTTAGAGACCCTGCCTGAATCGATGCTTCGGGTGAGGGATGCAATGGATCATATGGGCTTTCTCCCTTTTGTATCAGAAGACCCTTCGTTTTTTGCCCTTTCTCTCTAGCCTTTTGAGACAGCGAATGATTAGATTCCGAATTTTTTCCATGGAAGGCGCATTTTCTCGTATAGATCACTTGGCCTGAAAGAGAGTCCTTTATGCTGTATATAAGAAGCATCAAGCGGCAGGCTGGTGCCGGTGTTTTTTGTTTCTTCATGATCATCATTTCAGTGCTTGGATTGCTTTCGGGTGGAGCCTGGGCGTTCAGTGTTACGCTCGCGTGGGATCCGAATTCGGAGTCGGACTTGGCCGGGTATAGAATCTATTACGATACGGATTCCGGCCCCCCATATCGATATTCCATCAATGTCCCGTTGAGCAGCCCGGGTTTCGATCGTTACAGCCCTGAATACACCGTGACCGGGCTGGTGGATGGTAATGTTTATTATTTCGCTTGCACCGCCTACAACGACTCGATGCTTGAAAGCGCATACTCGAATGAAGTGTCAACGGGTAGCGCGCCCAGCAACCCGCCTCCCATTCTCTCTTCCCTCGAAATTAACAGTGTGACCGGAAGCACTGCAGTCTACACCAACGATCCTTACAGGAAAGTCAGCATAAGGATCGTCGCGACCGATGACAGGATGGTTAGTCAGTATCTGATTCTCGACGGCATTAGCGACCCTGGCAGAGGGACCTTCCTCCCAATTCCCGGGGGGGCACGGCAAAATCCTATCTTTACTGTGAGCGATTTCGTCTTAAATGATCAAGAAGGGGGGCACACGGTCTACGCCTGGGTCAAAGACGACCAAGGAGAGATATCCTCCGCTGTATCGAAAACAAATGTCATTCTTGACAGAGTGGCACCGACGGTTTCTATGTCCTATAGCAGTCCCGGCCCATACCAGTCGGGCCAGGCGGTCCTACTTACAGCTAATTTTACGGATTCGAATCCGATTCTCGGCACACCAACAATAAGCATAGACTACGCCGGTACCGATGATGATGTGTCCGGCACGGTAATGACGCAGGTAAACAATAAGCAGTGGACCCGCGGCATATCCATACCGGCCGTGACCGATGGGACGGCTGTCTTGACAATTACCGCATTCGATGCTGCAGGGAATCCTGTGGGAAGCCACGCCGGCAACACATTTGTTGTCGGCAATTCCAGTCCCAGTATTGTAGGGTTTCCCGCTATCAACTTCACCGAGAGATCAATAACGGTCACCTACAGCCAAAGCAATATGCAGAACGCCACTCTGGCAGAGAATTACAGCTTTGATAACGGATTGCTGGTTTCTGGAAACGGAGTGGACATCAGCGGCGTCGCTAGAATTTTCAAGCTGCCTCTAAACCCTGCTAAGCTCCAGCGCAACACCATATACACCATGCAAGTCGCCAATGGCATTACGAGTTCACTTGGCAAAACTGTCATTCCCAGCAGGATTACCATCAATGACAATGACAGCGACGGCATGGCGGACGATTGGGAAAAGCAGTGGTTTGGAAGTTCTACGGCGAAGGATGGTGCTGCCGACACCGATGGGGACGGATTGTCCGATAGGGCAGAGTATCAATATGCAAGGGGCAATGTCCTGTGGGGTTCCAATCGGTGGGCGCTCAGCCCGGTAAACAAAGATTCAGACGGGGACGGCATTTCAGATACCTACGAAGCGGTCAACGGGTTGAACCCTGTCAGTTCCCTCGACAGGGACCTGGACCTCGACAATGACGGGTGGACTAACTATGAAGAATACATTTATGGCACCTCTCCAAATGACCCCAACTCTCTCCCAGGACCAGCAGATCGTATCGGCGTGGTAGAGGTGATTCCCCTCAACAATGCCGGAATTTTGCCGGACCGGACACGAATTCCGAATAACGTTGCGTTTGCCGTTCGTATTGAATCTGCTGAGGGCATTGATCTGACCGACCCCTATGCGGTCACCTTCGATATCAGCGATGGAGTCTACTCATATCCCCGAAAGCTGAATGACCGGAATCTTAAAGGTGCCAAGATAGTGCAGGCGGTTCCGCTGTATGGGGATGGGGGCGTGGCGTATAGTCTCTGGGTTGTGTACTACAGGAGCAATGAAACGAAGATACCGAACTTCTACCCCCATGAATCAACGGTGAAAGTGACGGTGGGCGGCAAAGACAGGAGCAACACAGCCATGGATCCGATCCCTTTCACTTTTAGGATCCAAGGGCAAGACCAAGACAATACAGAAGAAAATGAAAAGCCGGCGAGTACAGTGAACATCAATACGCTGGCTTTAAAGAAAACGGTGCGTATTGATGTCGGGCTCCTGAAGGGGGCATCGATCACTTACGACAGCAGCCTGCTAAAGGAAATAGGACTTGAGCCATACTTCGGGCCCATAGCGGAGGTTCCTCCATTGACTGAGGCTGAAGCCGCAGGCGTCCCCGCAAACCTCCTCCCGCCTGCGGTGTTCCCTAGAGGGGTGACTGTCACCATCCCCTGTCCGGGTTACGGTGATGTGAGCGACCTTGCAGTCTATTACCATGACGGCGAAAGGTGGGTTCTGGCCTGCGACGGTTCCGGAAATGTTACGCCCGAAGGCGATGGATGGATGATTCCCGGATCCCGTGTTAATCATAATCATGGAAATCCATCCACCATTGAACTTAAGGTTTACCACTTCAGCGCTGTGGTTGCAGGCAGCAGCGGTGCAGTCGCAGGCGAAGCGGTAACTCCCACAGCTACGGCGATTGTGAAAAGCGGTAATGGATGGGGATGCTTTATCAGTGCAGCCATGGATTAACCGAAGCAATAAGTGAAAATGAAGTAACCTGTCAGCCAAGGCTTTTCTGCAACAAGTGCTAAGCGGGGATTCCAATCACAATGGGACCGCCGCTTAGCTTGCTCTCACCTTGAATCACAGAAATCAGCAGCCCATAGATAAGCCTGAGTCAAGTGCCGAAAGAACGCCTGTTCAGCGGAAACGACCTCAAGGATGCATTGTCGTGAATGACCTTTTTAGCCACGAATTGAATCCCTATTGGGGTTGGTCCACGGTGCTTGCGGAGCGGGTCGTTCATGTGGTATTAAGCTTGTCGGCTTATCATAAAGCCCGGATAGCAATCACTCCAGCGAAGCTTTTCTCGGTGCATGCTGAGAGGTAGCCATAGCGATTCATTTCACGGGGTTTTTCAACTTTGAAGAACTTCTCATATAAGATAATTTTCGTGTGCATTTTACTGTGTCCCATTTGCTATATGGCGACTCTGAATATCCTTGAAAAATATCTACAGAAAAAAGAAACCCGTACGCTCCAAAATGTGATCATTCAGGATTTACCTGCTCTTCGTGCGGGGCAACGCTCGGTCAAGGAAGAGGTTCAACGCAATGTCAGTGGATACTTGAAACGCGATTCCAAGTTCCGCCTGGGGCTTGTTGTCAATATCCTCGTCAGGACGGTTGATGACCGAATCCTTTATCCTGCCCAGTCCGCCACGGTGGCTGCGGAAGAGAGTAGCTCATCGCAACACCCTAGAGAGTCGTTTCGAGATCTGGAGGTTTCCTCCGAGAACTTCAAGCTCCTGAGCCAGGGTCTGGTGCTGACCGTGAAGGCCCAGATCAGACAGAACAGTTGGATTTCAAACGGCATCCTGTCCTTTTACATTCTAGTAGCTCTGGCGGTGATCTGGTTGTCTGCAAGAAGACGGACCAAGGCAGCCCAAGAGGAAGAAAAACAGCGTAAGCGTTTTCTGCAGGGACTTACCGATAAACTTGATTTAGCGGAGGAAAGGTATAAGGCCGCCGAGGCAAAAGAGGCAGAATATCTTGCGAGGCTGGATGCTGCGAGGAAAGACAAGGATACTTTGGCCACTGATATCGATGCGCTCCTGGAGGAGATCGAAAAGCAAGAGGCTGGGCTCGCTGAGCAAAAGCAAGTCAGAGATGAGCTGCAGAGCCAAATCGCCCAGCTAAGAACGGAGATCGACCGGGCGTCCGGGAAATCCAAGAAGAAGAAGAAACCAGGAGAATCCACCGGAAAAAGATTCGCTGTCCTATACAAGAATGTGGCCTTCACAGACAGAGCGCTGGAGGGTTTTGCCGACCTAACGGATGAATTTCAGCTGAAAGCCGAGCAGGTGATTCGAAACTTGAATGACGATGAGTCCGCAGTGCTCGTCAAGCGGAAGGTCTTTGGAAAGGGGGGCAAGATGAACGTTCTGGAGGTGGCCTTTTCCAACGGCGGGAGGCTATACTACCAGAAGGATTCTCAGGCAAAGAAAACGATCGTGGCTATCGGGACCAAGAACACCCAGGAGAAAGATCTAGCCTATTTGGAAAGCATCGTCTCATAAGTCCTCATCTGACGAACTCCCGAAATCTCCCCATATGGCTATCGAAGGCCCGCAATATGCTGCAGGGCGTGGATAAGCTCCTCAATGCCTATTCTGTCATCGCCATTGAGATCTATGATTTTGTTATTTGGCGGTGGTTGCATTCCCGCAAGGACGTGGAGGATGACGATAGCGTCAGCCAGTTCAAGATCGCACGCGTCTCCGGCACCATCTCCATCTAGGTCGGATTGATCTGGATTGTAATGCATCGGGCAATTGTCACAAGCGGTTCCGACGTTATCACTGTCGACATCTGCCTGATCCGGATTGGATGCGGTGGGGCAGTTATCGATGAGATCAGGAATGCCGTCACCATCGCTGTCCTCGTTCCGCTCCACAAGGGATGCTCCCAGCTGCACCGGCGATCCAGCCCGGCCAAGCCTATAAAAGCCCGATGGTATAGGACCTAGAACTGCCCAACCTGCAGGGGTGAAATTCACGAGACGGCTTTCGAGCTCAAGCACTACTTTGAGTTGATAACTCACAGACCTGTTACGATCATCCTTGGCCACGAGAACTGCAACCGCGTCCAAGTTGCGTTCAGTGTCATTCAAATGCAGCGGAAACCCGGGCATCATGCTTATATCCATTCCACCGCCGGTCTGCACTATACGCTCCAAAGACACCGTGCCGCCAGCTGCATAAGCGGCCCTGTAATTACTCCCACCATTGAAGGTGTTGAAATCGAACAACCCATGAAGATAGGCATTTAATACATAAAGGCCGTCTGCGTTAACGGAGAATCTCCTTGTGACCCATGACACAACCTCCTGAACAATGTCAACGCCATGGTTTAGGTTCAAACCAGAAGGCGAAATTTCGGAAAAAGCTTGAACCAGCAGCCCATTCGGGGGATTCACCCCTGCGTCAGGCCCCTTGGCCATTGCGGTGATCCGGATCTCTCCGGGGATGGTGTCTGGATCGTTATTGAACTCAAGAAGGCTCGCGGTTGCGATAGAGTCGTAAGGGGTAGAGAGTCCCTGTGACGGCTGATAATATTGTACAGAGGTGCTCTGGCTGTCAGGCTTAAAATAATAAAGGGGACCGAAATAAAACATTCCCCCGTTTTTATCGAGTGCGTAGCGGAAAGCGTAGAAGTCACTTTCCCATAGGATGCCGGCGTTTGCTGAGCATACTGACAGGGTAAAAGACAAAAAGAACACGGCAGAAACAAGGCGCCTCATCATAGCTCCTCTTTCGAGTGGCAATCAAATAAAGGATCTGTCAAAAATCCGGCGTTGGATGCCCGAAATAGCCTACTCATTTACATCCTCGGCAGCTGACTTTTCCCATGGCTTCTCGTATCGCAATATTTGGAGTCTTATGGACCGCGGCCTATGCCATCTGCGGTAATATGGAACTGCGAAATTTGTGCCATGGAATGTTTCACCGATTTCCAAAATCATTCCAAATGGATAGAAAACCATACCAAAAGCGATTCCAGATGTGGGTAATAAATTGCTCTTTTTTGCCTGCCTGAAAGGGGAAGTATTGGAAAAAAAATTCACACTTGGATGAAGCGAAGATTGGTAGGGTTGGGCGGGTTAGGTAGCCGAAAACGAAGTAGTAACCCACAGGAATCCAAATGAGTTCATTGAAGGTTGCCCGGGGAAAAAGGATGGTCGCCGGGCTTTTTTCCCCACGTAGCTTTTGCTTGACTTTGGGAGAGTTCTTTGTTTTCATATAAGCGTCCCTCCCATTTGCTTCTTGATCTGGGTTTTGTGAGAGCCGCGAGAGCGGGGCTCACAATATACGTAACCCCTGTCTTCACACAATCGCATATGCATTAAGGAAAGCTTCAGGGCCCGAGAATGGAAGTGGGTTAGTGTCTTCTTTTCCAACACACTCGAGAATCTTGCGGACAACAGGGGAGGCACATTATGAAGGGACTGATTAGGGCATTCCTCATCGCTCTGATCGTCATGGCATCAACGGGTGCCGGAGCTGCAATCGTTTGGGACGGCCCTTTTGAAGCCTTTAGATACGCTGTTGAAGCGAACGGGGGGATGTTTTACTACTCACCGAGCCTCTACTTCAATTCGAATAACCACAGCAGGGACTTACACTACCACAATCCGGTTCAAGGGGAGTATGCCTCCTATGACGAGACGGCCTTTGGAAGTCTCATCGAATTCAACAACAATCCTGACACGATACCTGGTGAGATTCGGATGACTGCAATGGCCAAGGGGCCGGATGGGGGGGGTAATCCGCCGCACGGGTTGCTGGTGCAGGCTTTTGCAAAAGTCATTCCCACACAGTTAGGAGACAAGCATGGACTTGACGTTCAGCAGAAAGCCGTGTCCTGGATAACCAGAAGATTCTCGGTGGATAGAAGCGGCTTGTATGCCGTTGATGCGCGTCTGAACGGTCTGGTGAACTTCACTGTGTTCGACAATGGAGACACCTTCAAGGGGAGCTATGCCGTCATGGGAACGCTTACCCTGGAGAAAACGGTGGAAGAGGAAGTTAGCATGCTTTCCGGGTTTCCTCTCACTGTGAGTGAGGATATTTCAAGCTTGAATACCGAAGTTGAGCTCGTGACGCGAGATGAGTTTGATCGACCCGTTAGTTATCAGCTCAGAGTCATCCTGGTTCTCGAAACGCGCCTAGTAAATTTCACTCCCATGGGGTGGGTCATCGCTGGAGCAATTCCGGAAGCATCCTACGCATTGGGCGAGCCAGATGCGCCCATGATCCTTCATGCGATGGTCTACGATCCAAGTGAGGATGCTGACAATGATGGCATTCCTGATGCGACTGACAATTGTCCTGAAACAAGTAATTCCGGACAGGCAGACAAAGACAGCGATGGAAGTGGAGATGTTTGCGATAACTGCCCTGATGTGCCAAATTCACAACAAGTAGATTTTGACGGTGACGGCTATGGAGATGCTTGTGATCAGTGCCCAACTGACCCACTCAAGCTGACGCCCGGGATCTGCGGGTGCGGTGTGTCTGACATCGATACGGATGGGGACGGCACTGCGGATTGCAATGACCAGTGCCCCAGCGACCCGTTGAAGCTGGCGCCTGGGATCTGCGGGTGCGGTGTGTCCGATAAGGATACGGATGGAGACG